>Ga0187847_10002902_pt1 | contig 13457 bp, 6 predicted proteins | sample June2016WEW_4_10_FD_132458 | JGI IMG/M metagenome (GOLD analysis project Ga0187847, IMG submission 132458) | Peatland microbial communities from SPRUCE experiment site at the Marcell Experimental Forest, Minnesota, USA - June2016WEW_4_10 | ecosystem: Environmental > Terrestrial > Soil > Wetlands...
ATACGACGATCCCAAACCGATGGGGTAGATGATGGGGTCGATGAAACCAACGCTCTTGACGGTGGCGGAAGGATTGTTAGCGGCATACTGCTGGTTGACCAGGGCGATGTAGCCGGCCCACATGGGAGCCGCAAAGCTAGTACCGCCGTATACGTTGGCCTGGCAGGTCGTCTGGTCGGCGCAGGTGTAGAAGGTAAAGTTTGCGTTCGCCGAGACATCCGGGCCGTTGCGCAGTGTTGTCGATCCCTGGTTACTGGAGGTAATCACGCCCGAGGCCGACTGCCACGAGGGGATGGCGATCGAGTCCGGCGAGATGCCTCCGCCCGAATCGGTCCAAGCAGTCTCTGAGGACCAGGGACCGGCCGCCGAAGCGGTTACCAGGTCCGTTCCGCCGACAGAAACTACATGCGCATCGTCGGCCGGCCAGGCTTCGTTGCTCGACGACCAGGTGGAGCTGTCGCCAGAGGCTGCGAAGAAGTTCTGCCCTTGAGCGGCCATCGTCTCAAAGTAGGTGTCGAGCGTGCTTGGATCGGCCGGCGTCCAGCCCCACGAGCAGCCGATGGTGTTTGGAAGTGGGCCGTCCTCGTTCGTGGTCATGGCGCTGATGATGGTCGAGTCCGTGCCGCCGATGTACATCGTCAAGCCAGCCAATCCAGGAGCCATGCCCATTGCCTGGGTCATGTCCAGGGTCTGCTCGCCGTCATCGCAGCTCGTGGTTGTGGTGCCGTTTTCGCACGTGGTCATGTTCTTCGAGGAACATGTGCAACTGGTGCTGGTGGTATCGACAGAAACTAGTTTGGGCGTGAAGGGTTCGGTCTGGCCAACGTTCTTGTAATAGGTGGTGAGATCGGCCAGATCGGTCCCGAGGAATTCAAACAGGCCGACGGTTTGGCCTGCGCCGGTCAGAGACGTGCCGCCGTAGTAGGCCGCGCGCATGTCGCTGCCCAGAAAGGAAGCTGACGGGCCGCTGCCTGTGGTGGCATGATTGACGGCTTCTTCTTCGCTGATGCCGTGAGCCGCGGCGTAGTCGCTGCGCTTCTCCATCATGCGATGCGGGAGCGAGTAGTTATCCAAGCCCGAGATATGCTCCAGTTGGAAGGGCAGATTCACGGTTGGCTCGCGGTCCAGCGAGTAGAATATGCGGTTCTCGGTGGGATGCTGATAGGTCCGCATCGTCACATGAAACGTGGACTCGATAGCGGATACGGTTCCGGTGAGAACCAGATCTCTCTTTTTGAGGCTGCCGTTTTCGACTCTGAAGCCGTTCGCCGTGGCGAAGCTGGCCAGTGCGTCCCAGTTCTCCTGGGTGGGGCCGAACCTGGCGGAGGTTTCGTCTGGAGTCAGGAAGTTGTGGAAGTTAGGGCTCAACGGATTATAGACATCCGCGACGAACGCATCCAGTCCGGCCTTGTCGCGCAGTGGTAGGACGATATCCACTTGCATGGTTTGGTCGGCGGGCAGTTGCCCGACTAGTTGTGCTTGCCCGTTAAGAACCACATCGCGCACATGGCGCGTCGTGAACGTTTGCGCGTGTAAATTCGTTGCAGCGATCGTGAGAATGGTGACGATCGAGAACATGTAAAGGCTAAGTCTCCGAATCATGGATATCTCCTTTGATTGGGGGTTGTCGAAAGAAGAGGTTATCCGGCCCGCAACAGGAAGACGGACAGTTCTATGCTGATCACGGAGCATAGCACTGCAATCATGAACGGCTCGAACAATATAACGTTAATTCTCAGGACATAGGAACATAGATAGAATGCAATGCGATGCTGTGATTCACAGCACATACAATTTCAAATAATGTCTGCTGATCGGCGTACAACATTGAGCAGAGCTGCCTATCTAGCGAAGACTTATTATGCGCTGGAGTTATCGCGCAATTTTAACATTATGTTTGCTATTCGAAACCGGATTATTGGCGCATAGTACAACACAGTATCCATCAACGTCAGAATGTCGACGCCACTCCCGTCGCCGGAGTTTTGCTGCTCCTGCGACTGATTCAACATGTCATGGTTAAGCCACTTAGATATGCCACCTATCTGGTACATGTCATCCCATTCTCGCGTTCACACGTAAAGCCACACAGTAACATGTACTTTAGTTACGCAGCCCACTCATCTACATAACGGGCCAGAAGTAGCTGCCGACAGGATGAATCCCATTTAATCTACTCTGGAAGCGCGCTATGGGCTGTTACCGTCAGCTGGGAACTACCCGCATCCAGTCGCTTCCGATAAGCCGACTTGCACTAAGACCTCCCGTTACAATATCGACGCGAACTTTGCGCCGACGCGGTAGAGGCCTGCGATAGGCATATCCTTTGACATCGATTTGCTTGGGCGGTCCTATGATCGCCGCAGAGCGCCGAGGTTGTTGAACTTGGAGCCGAGCCGGCAACAATCAAGCTCGAAAGACGGTGTTTGCCGCCAACCGTAATTGGTGGTACTTAGTCCTGAATATGATATGAGCCGGGTTCGGGTAGGCACGGGCCACGCACTCACGCAATCGGACCGGGAATCGCATAAACTGGAAGAACCAATTGGAAGATCGTGCCTTTTTGCAGCTCGCTGACGACGGTCAGGTCAGCGTGATGCAATGCGGCGATCCACTTTGCAATGGCCAAACCCAGGCCGGCGCCGTCAACGTTGCTGCGCGAGGGATCGGCGCGGTAGAAGCGGTCGAAGATATGAGGCAGATCGGCTGCGGAGATGCCCACGCCGCTGTCGCGCACTTCCACGGTTGCCTGATGACTGTTGGCGCTCAAAGCTACATCGATTCGTCCCGGAGCTTGCGTGTATTTCAGGGCATTGTCGAGCAGGATCCAAAGAAGACGGCGCAGGAAGGTGAAATCGCCCTGTACGTTGACGAAGCGTGAAGCACCCAGGGAGACGGAAAGATCGAGGTGACGTTCCTCGGCAATTGGGCGCGCCATATCGCATGCTTCTTCAACCACCGCGGTCAGGTTGAGCGACTCCAGAGCCTTGTCGCCGCGCTCGGCATCGGCACGCGCCAGAGTGAGCATGTCTTCCAGCAAAACCGTTGCCTTGGCGGTTTCGGCCACAATGTCTTCAAAGGCTTGACGGCTCTCGGCGTCGGCCTTGGTATTACGCATAGCCACTTCGGCCACGGTGCGCACAAACGAAATAGGTCCGCGCAACTCGTGCGAAGCGTCGGCAGTGAACTGCTTGATCTGATTCACCGCGACATTGAGGCGGGCGAGCATTGCGTTGCAGGTTTCGGCCAGACGTTCCAGTTCGTCGCCGGTTCTGCTAACAGGTAGACGCTCAGACAGATTGGAAATGCTGATCGAGCGCGCAGCCGCAGCAATGCGATCGACGGGCCTGAGGGCTTTGCGGCTAAGCAGGTAGCCACCCGCGGAGGAGATGATCAGAAGGATGGGCGCGGAAGCGAGCAGCCCTTCCCAGAAGCGGTTGAGGACGAGAAGATTGCCGCCTTCGGGCGCGGCCGCAGCAAGATAGATAGTTTCGCTATTGAGCGACGACCGGCGAACCAGCACCCAATAGGGCTGATCGGGCGCATTCACGTGGTAGAGCTTTTCGTCGGCGCCGGATTGAATGGCGGGCCAGGGAAAGGTCTGTGCGGCGTGCGAGGGCGAGGGAAGCACGCGCGATCCGTCGGCGCGGAAGATTTCGGCCAAGCCGCCGCCGGTGGCGTGGGCAAACTCCTTGAAGTCTTCGAATCGCGCGTCGGCATCTTCGTTCTTGTCCAGCAGTGTTCGCAAGCGATCGACGCGGCGGCTCAGGGTGAGATAACGTTCGTCGGCAAGCGTGTGCTTCAGATTCACCCACATCGCTATGCCAAACAGAACCCAGCCGGCCAGGAAAATGGCGCCGAACCAGATCGTAAGCCGGAGAGAGATGGAGACGCGGCCCTTCAGCATGTGTCGCTCCGCAGCGAGTAGCCGACTCCGCGGATGGTGTGCAGCAGTTCGACTTCGCCCGGGTGAGTGATCTTCGCGCGCAGTGCGCGGATCAGGACATACAAACTGTCGAAGCTCACATCGGCATCGCCGCTCCAGCCTTCTTCAAGCAACACGGCGTGGGGAACTACGGAGCGGGCGCGGCGCATCAGCACAGTAAGCAGGATGCACTCCGTGCGCGTCAAAGTAGCGAGCCGGGAGCCGCGTTGCAGTTCATATTGATGCGGCCGAAGAATCAGATCCTGGAATTGCAGCATCTGTGGCGTCTGCGCAGGAACGCGTCGCGCGGCAGCGCGCACTTTCGCCAGCAGGACGTCGAGCGCGAAGGGTTTGGTCAAGTAGTCGTCCGCGCCTGCATCCAATCCGTGCACAATGTCGTTCATCGTGTCCCGCGCAGAAACAATGATCGCTTGCGTACGAAGACGATCCTCGCGCATCTTCCGGATCACGGTGAGGCCGTCGACGCGCGGCAGCATGAGGTCGAGGAGCATGACGTCGTAGGCACCGGTCTTGCCAAGCCGCAACGCCTCTTCGCCATCGTAAGCCAGCGTCACCGAGTAGCCTTCGCCCTCGAGCGCGCGGCCCAGATGACCGGCGAGGCTGCGTTTGTCCTCGACGACCAGGATGTGCATGGAGGTAATCCTGATCACATCCTATCGGCTCACTGTGAATTCTCCGTGAATCAAGCGCCTAACGCGGAGATTCTTAGTTTCACCTTAGGCAGCTCCGCCATACTTTCTCCACATTTACCCGCCCCTGTAGGTGGATTTGATTGGAGAAGTGACAATGAGATCACGGAATCTTTGTATTGCAATTTATCACAAGCTGCGCTGGATGCTCCCACTGTTATTGATTTCCTCCACAGCCTATGCGCAAGCTACCGCAGGTGTCGTCACTGGCACTGTCGAAGACGTTTCGGGGGCCGCTCTCAAGGGAGCGCAACTCAAACTGCTTCCCCTGGGAGCCGTGGTGGCGACAGACGATCAGGGACAATTCACATTCCTCGCGGTGCCGGCAGGAACTTACACGATCTCCGCTTCGTTTGTCGGATTCAAGCCGGCGGAAAAGCGGGTCGAACTGACCGCAGGGCAGGTTCAAAGTGTTGATATAAAGCTCGACGTGGCCAGTACGGGTGAAAGCATCTTGGTCACCGCAGAGCGGGCGCATGGCGAGGCGGAATCGATCAATGAGACGCGAACTGCGGACAATATTCTGCAGGTACTTCCCGCAGAGGTTATCGTGAGCCTGCCCAACGCCAACGCTGCGGATGCCATTGGGCGCCTTCCTTCGGTTTCGCTCTATCGGATTGAGGGGGAAGGGGTCTACATTCAGGTGCGCGGCACCGAACCGCGCCTGACCAACGTTACAATCGATGGAATCACCATTCCCGCTCCTGAGCCTACCGTTCGCGAAGTTCGCCTGGACGTGCTGCCCTCGTCGATGATCGACGCGGTCGAACTCAACAAGACCCTTTCCGCCAACATAGATGCCGACGGCATTGCCGGATCGGTAAATATCCGTACCAAGGTTGCCGGCGAGCGCCCGACCTTCGATGCATTTATGGACGGCGGCTACACCAACATTTTGAATGGCCGCGCATCAAACGCGGAGGGAGTGACTGTAGGAAGGCGCTTCGGCGCAAGCAAGCGCTTCGGCATCCTCCTCAATGGCGCTTATGACTACAATGGCCGCGGTATCGATAACTTCCAGCCCGCGCTCGATCCTTACTCCACTTTCGCCGCGCCCTTCTATGACAGCAACACCATCCGCGATTATCGTTACTATCGATATCGTTACGGAATGTCCGGTGCCGCTGATTTCAAGCTGAACGACAGCACTAACTTCTATGCCAACGGTATCTACTCGGACCTGAAAGATTGGGGCGACAAGTGGTATTACAAGCCCGTCTCGCAGGTTCTCTCGGCCCCTGGTGTCTACAGCAGCAAAGCTGCGAAGGCTCCTGCCTTTTACACCTCAAGCAAGCGACCGAATGCTTCCATAGGAACGCTTATCCTGGGCGGTCGTCACGTCGGCACCAAGTCCTGGTTCACGGGCAATGTTTCCGCTTCCTATTCCTATGAAGTTGACTCGGCGGGCAACCCCAAGGCCGATTTCGCATGGAATGGCGCTTCTCTGGGCAATACCTGCGACTACAGTCTGGCTGGAGCGGCAGATCCTTATCATCCGCATTTCGGGACGTGCGACACTTCGGCCACTTCGCCACTTCTGGTTGCTACCGATTGGGTCTTCCAAGATCTCACCACCTCTACTGGCAAGGATTCACAGCTTAACTTGACCGCGGCATCTTCCTATGCCCGCAACTACACCGTGGGTTCCCACTTTGCAACCTTCGAAATGGGCTTCAAATTCTCGAACGGCCACAAAGCGCAGGACGCTACCGAGACCGTCTATGACGGGTGGGCTCTTACCGGGGCGGGCACAGCATCCTACACGATGGCCGCATTGCAGAGCGGATTCCACAACACGGACTACTTTGGTGGAAATTTCTTCGGTGGCAACTTCGGCCCCGTTTCAGACTTCAACAAGGTAGTCAGCTATACGCTCACCAACCTATCGGGATCGGTGGACGCGGTCAAGACTGCGGGCGATACCGCACCCAATCTTTTCGACTTCGTCGAACAGGTTACCGCTGGATACATGATGAACACCGTCGACCTTGGCAAGCTCCACTTGCAAACCGGATTGCGCTTTGAGAATACGCGGATGGACACTCTTGGCCACACACTCTGCTACTACAGCAATCTGGCTGGCGCAAAGACGTGCGGCTTGACAACTTACACTGGCACGAGTGAACAGTGGGTAGTAAACGCGGTCCAGAACAATCCTTCCTATCTTGACGTTCTGCCGGACGTTCAACTGCGTTACGCTCTTACTAGGGACTCTTCACTGCGTGCCGTCTACGCCCGCGGAGTTGCACGTCCCACTCCATACTTGTTGATTCCCTACGTCACGGAAGATTCTACCGCCAGCCCGATTTCCGTTTCCATAGGCAATCCAGCCCTGCGGCCCGAGCATGCCAACAACTACGACATGCTGTATGAAACCTCATTGCATCCGCTGGGCTTGATTCAAGCAGGCTTTTTCTTCAAGCAATTGACTGCTCCGCAGGTTCCCACTTCCATCCCGGGCAACCTTAACCTTGCCAACCTTCCTGCAGGTTCCATTCCTCCTGCGGAACTGGCGGTGATTGCAAACTTCCCCGGCGATGCAATCTCCATGACGGTCAATGGTCAGAACGCCTATCTCTACGGCTTTGAGGCGAGCTACGAACAGCACCTAGGCTTCCTGCCCGGCTATCTGGGCGGCTTCGGCATCAATGCTAACTATGGCTACACGACCTCGCAGGAGAAGGGACTTCCTCTGCGCCTCGATCAGCCGCGCACCATTGACCAGCCGACCAACACCTGGAGGATTAGCCCCTCTTACGACAAGGGCCGCCTCTCTGCCCGCGTCGGCCTTGCCTATGACGGCCCGAGCGTCTTCCAGTACGGCTACATTTCACCGGCTCTGGTTCCGGGCTCCGATGTGAGCGGCCTTGGTCCCGCGGGCCCCTCGGGCGATACCTGGACGCTGCCCCACTACCAGTTGGATGCCCAGGCAAGTTATCGAATCTGGCGCGGACTGAGCGCCAAGCTGGTCGGCCTCAACCTCAACAACGAGGTCTTCGGTTACTACCAGGGCAGCACTCAGTTCGTTAACCAGCGCGAGTATTACAAGCCTACTTACACTGGCGGCCTCCGGTACACTTTCGCGGGCGGCGAAAAATAGGCTCCCGAACTGGCGAGCGTTGTGAATGGGGGGTATCCGTCTTCTCTATCGGTGGATACTCCACTTCCAATTCGCATTTTCGATTTCCGCGCAGTCTTGTCGACAGGCACACGCCATCATCCACGATGCGGAATTCTACGTTTCTATTCAGAGGAATTGCATGATACGCCGCCTTCTTTTTCTTGTTGTTCTTTTCTTAGCCTTTTCCACATCTCTCCCGGCCCAGGTGCCTGCCTCCTTGTCGCCGAAGCCCGGCGAAAAACTCCGCTTCGTCGTCTACCTCAGTCGTCACGGCGTGCGCTCGCCTACGGGAAGCAGCGCACAATACAACCTGTATTCCTCTGCGCCATGGCCTAAGTGGAGCGTTCCGCCGGGTTATCTCACCGCGCATGGCTATCAGTTGATGCAAATCTTCGGGGCATGGGACCGGCAGCAGCTATTCGGCGAAGGCTTGCTCTCCGCGACGGGTTGCGAAGATTCAACGCATTTGACCATTTACGCTGACTCCGACCAGCGCACGCGCGAGACAGGGAAGGCGCTGGCTGCGGGCCTGTTCCCGGGATGCGCGCCGACGGTGAAAGGGCTGCCGGAAGGCATGCACGATGGGCTATTCCATCCACTTGGAACGCATCATGGAGCACTTGATCCTGCGCTGGCCGTCGCTGCTATCGCTGGGCGCATCGGCGGCGATCCCAACAATCCCACCGAGGCTTATCGCGCGCAACTCGCGGAATTGGACCGGATTCTCGGGCATTGTGGAAACGATGTTGCTTCTGCAGACAACCAACAGGCGCCGGCGGCGAATCGGCAATCGATTCTGGACATCCCGGCCATGCTCGCGTCCGTCAGCCAGGATCACCTCGGGGAACTACGCGGCCCCTTGAGCACTGCTTCAACGCTCACAGAGAACCTGCTCCTCGAATATACCGAAGGCATGGACGCAACCAACGTCGGTTGGGGCTGCGTAAACGGAGCGAACCTCCGCTCGCTGCTGGATCTCCATACCGCGGCATCGGAGATTTCGCAAAGGCCGAAGCTCATTGCACGCGTCCAGGCCGCAAATCTTCTGCAGCAGGTTTCGTTGTCGCTGTCACAGGCTGCCACAGGCAAACCACAAGCCGGAGCGATCGGCGGCGGCGATGACCGCGCACTATTCCTCATCGGGCACGACACCAACATTGCCAGTATTGCCGGACTGCTTGACCTCGACTGGATCGCCGACGGACGGCGCAACGACACACCACCCGGCGGAGCGCTGGTGTTTGAGTTGTGGCAGGCGTCGGCTGGCGGCGAAGACTCCGTGCGCATCTATTACACGACGCAGACTCTCGAACAGATGCGATCGGCAACCGTGCTCACGAGCCAGAACCCGCCCGTCCGCGTGCCGGTCTTCATGCCGGCCTGCAGCCGCGCCGATTTTTCTTGCTCCTTACCGGACTTTGAACGGGATTTGCGGACATTGACAGCAGAAAGCAATCCATAAAACGCGCATGTGAGCCGAGTCGCCACGATCAGTGAACTGACCACTTCCAGAGCGTGTCATGAACTCTATTCTCATCGAATCAAGGGAATCTCCGAGTACCCTACTGTCGCAGACAACGGAGGATTCGTGGAATGAGGCTAAATCGCTGAAGCTCTCGCCGATCTCGTCGTCGAAACCCGGCCCCGGGGTGAAAACGTGTATCTTGGCGGCATGCCAGCTGCGAGGAAGCTGCTCGTATGCGAGGAAAGAGCAAGAAAGCCACTCCGCGGAAGATCATTCTCCGCCGGCCTGATCTTGACCTTGCGAAGTCCCCGGTCCTCTGCAATCTGAGTTCGCCGAGCTCACGGCAAAATTGCAAATTCGCGATGGAGCAATTCATCACCTGGTATTGCTCCAAACCGCGCCTCGCGCTGAATCGTACGGTGCTCCCGCGATTCTGCCTGTATCTCGAATCGCTCGGACTCGCGGCGGGAACCCTCAAGCAAAGACTTGCCGCCGTTCGTCGGCTGGCCTATGAGGCTGCAGATTCCGGCTTGTTAAGTCCTGAGCCTTAATTAGTTGCTTGATATCGATATACCTGTGAACAACTGAACCTCGACTGGCACCCTTACGGCGCCTTAGCATCCACCGCAAAGTTTTGCGCCCCCGCTTGCTGCTCGTTTGGTTCGCGCAATAAAAGCTTGGATATTCACCACTTGTTTCTACTACTCTGTAGTTACGAGTGTTATAAGGGTCGATAGTTGATCCTTTCACTTGAATGCTCTGTTGCAGACAGTGGCCAGCGTCACTGTCTGCAACAGCCTCGGGGAATCGATTCATTTTCCTGTTCGGAGGCTTCATTGAGACCAAATTCACTCCGCTCGATCATCCTGAGCCTGCTTGGCTTTTTCTGCCTTGCATCGCTGTCCGCTTCAGCGCAAACCGGTCTTGTGATTTCCCAGATGTATGGAGGGGGCGGCAACTCCGGTGCGCCATATACGTATGACTACCTTGAACTCTACAATCCCACCGCATCTCCCATCAGCCTGAACGGTGTCTCCTACCAATACGCGTCGAGCGCTGGATCGTCCTGGGCCTCCGTTGCGCTGCCCAATGTTTCTGTCTTGCCGGGTCATTACTTCCTGATCCAGAACGCGGCCGGTTCCGCGCACCCTGCAAATCTTCCCGTTACTCCGGACTTCGTACCCGTTTCGCCTATAAACTTCTCCGCGACTACGGGCAAGGTTGCGTTGGTCCAGGGAACTGCCTCCCTCACCGGGACCTGCCCCACTGGCGCCAACATCATCGATTTTCTAGGCTTTGGCACCGCGATCTGCTTCAAAGGTTCGGGAGATGCGCCTGCCCCGAGCAACACAACAGCGGACATTCGCACTGGCTATGCCGGCAACAACGCCGCGGATTTCGTGGTTGGCGCACCCAATCCGCACAACTCCGCCTATGGAAGCAGTACCACCAGTCTCAGCGCAACCGGTCTTTCAACGCCATCGACAGTGAACTCCGGTAGCCCGGTTCTGCTGACAGTTACGGTGACACCCGCCACCAGTCCGGCAAGTACCGGCATTAGCGTCACGGTCAATCTCTCCGCCATCGGCGGCTCCGCTACGCAGCACTTCTACGATGATGGCAGCAACGGCGATACGACCGCGGGCGACAATATCTTCTCGTTTGCAGTTACGCCAACGGTCAGCACGTCCGCTACGGTTTCGCTGCCTGTTACAGTGACGGACGCGGAATCCGGAAATGCGACAGCAAACATCGGCCTCACGGTCAATGTACCAGCCGTCAATCTGCCTATTCACACCATCCAGGGCAGCAAGTCGCTGACGGCAACCTCCGTCTCTCCCTATGCGGCGCAGACAGTTACGACCGAGGGAATCGTAACCGGCGTGGGCACGGCCGGCTATTTCATTCAATCTCCCGATGCCAATGCGGACTCCGATCCGACCACGCCGGAAGGTATTTACGTGTACACCGGCTCCGGCAAGGTGCCTTCTGCCGCGGTCATCGGCAACTATGTGCAGGTTACCGGAGCCGTCGCCACATATCCCGCTGTGACCGTAAGCCACACTCCGGCGACGGAGATAGACACTACCGCAGCAACCATTCTTGCGACCAGCCAGCCACTGCCAACTCCGGTTGCGATCAGCAATTCCATGCTGACTCCAAGCGGCGGTCTCTATCAGCTCACACCTTATGAGGGTATGCGGGTCAGCATCCCGTCGTTGACCACCGTCTCGGGAACCGACGCCTCCCTGACATCCGAAGTGACAGAAACACAGACGTCCAACGGCCAGTTCTATGCCGTTCTCACCGGCACGCCACGGCCCTTCCGGGAGCCCGGAATTGACATTCGCGACCCACAGACAGGACTTCCTGCCGATGTTGCCAAATTCGATGACAACCCGGAACGCATTCTTGTCGATTCAGCTTTCCTGGGCGGCACTGCGATTGATCTCTCAACCGGAGCCGTTTTGCCCAATGTGACCGGCATCCTGGATTTCACTTACAGCTCCGACAGTTACTACGATCCAAGCCGCCTGGTGCTCGATTCTTCTTATAACCGGTTGGCAGTGACAGCCGGCATGCCGGTCGAACCTGTTCCCGCCGCGGCAAGTGACGAGTTCAGGGTGGCAGCCTATAACATTGAACGGTTCTACAACACGAACTCAGCCGATGATATTGACTACAACCCCGTCACTGGCGAAACAGAAAAATCCAGCGCGGTTGACGTTACCCCGACGGCCTATGCCAACCGCTTGGCGAAGGTCTCTCTGGCCATCCGGCACGTGCTTGGCAATCCCGACATCGTCACGCTCGAAGAGCCGGAGAACGAATCAGTCATCACCGACATCGCGGCACAAATCAGCGCCGATGCACAAGCAGCCGGTGAAGCCGATCCGCAGTATGTGGCTTATGGCACTGGCACCAGTTATGCTCCTTACACCAACGACGCGAGCGGCGTCTCTGTCGGCTTCCTGGTCAAGTCCACCGTGGATACTCTCAATATCCAGCAGTTTGGTGCGAGCAATCTCTTTACCGATCCGCGCGACGGCGCAACCCAGCAAACGCTCAACGATCGTCCCCCGCTGGTTCTTCATGCTGGAATCAAGCGAAGCGGCGCGGTGGATTATCCCATCACCGTCATCGTCAATCATCTGCGCTCACTTTCCGACGAAAACGATCCATCGGAAGGTGTCTTTGTCCGCGCGAAGAAGGAACTGCAGGCTGAGTTCCTTGCCGGGCTCATTCAGGAATACCAGGCAGCTGGCGAACATGTTGTCTCCGTCGGCGACTACAACGCATTTGAATTCTCCGACGGTTACATCGATATCCTGGGCACAATCACCAACCAGAACGTGCTGCCTTCAACCCAGGTGGTTGAGCCCGGCGTGGCCGGCCTGGTGAACCCGCCCGCGACGGACCTTGCCACGCTACTGCCGGCTGACCAGCGCTGGTCGTACCAGGAGTATGGCAACGCTCAAATCCTCGATCACATTGTTGCCACTGCCGACCTTGTCGCCGGTGGGGCGCACATGGCGTACGGCCATCTCGACTCCGATCAGCCGGTGATTGCCTACAACGATCCCACGACTCCAGCTCGAACCTCCGACCATGACGCCGCAGTAGGCTATTTCACTCTACCGGCACCCGTGCTCTCTGCTACGCTGAACGGCAACGGCAACTTCGGTTCAGTCATCCTCGGTAATTTATCTTCCGGCACGGGCTTTACGCTGACCAATACTGGAGAGGGAGCAATCAGCATCTCAAACATCGCCACCTCTGGCGATTTCTCACAGACTAACAACTGTGGAAGTTCACTTGCATTGGGAACCACGTGCACCATTACTGTGGTTTTCTCGCCGATCGCAACCGGTCCACGGCCGGGCATGCTTTCTATAACCACCAACGCGAGCGCAGGCAACTATACCGTCAACCTGAACGGAACGGGCACTCCGCGCGACGTCACTAGTTCTGTCTCCATCACTTCCACGGGACTTATCTATAACCGCACGGCCAAGACCGGCACGACGACTGTCACGGTGACCAACGCAACCGGCACAGCGATCTCAGGGCCGCTTGAATTAGTGCTTGCGATCAATAACCCCTCGGTATCCGCCAAAAATGTCAGTGGTATCTTTAACGGCAATCCCTACTGGACGACGGCTGGTTCGCTTGCGCCCGGGACATCTGTAACTTTCACGGCGACGTTCAACTACGCACTGGGAGCCAGCTTTGCCG
>Ga0187847_10002903_pt1 | contig 13457 bp, 10 predicted proteins | sample June2016WEW_4_10_FD_132458 | JGI IMG/M metagenome (GOLD analysis project Ga0187847, IMG submission 132458) | Peatland microbial communities from SPRUCE experiment site at the Marcell Experimental Forest, Minnesota, USA - June2016WEW_4_10 | ecosystem: Environmental > Terrestrial > Soil >...
CACCCTTACCGACAAGATCGGCTATGACCCAGTGCTCTTCTCTCTGCTGTATGTCTTCAACACGCAACGCAGTCAATTCCGCCCGGCGCAGCCCGCACCCCAGCAGAATCGCTAAAGTAGCATAGTCACGCTTGCCTCGAAGGCTTGTACCGTCTGTAGTCAACAACAAGCGCCTGCCTTGTTCTGCACTAAGCCAATTACCAACTCGCACTCCCAACCGTTTTGCACCCTTTACCCGGCGAATGCCAGCAGCTAGGTCTGCACTGAGTAGACCGCAATCGGCAGCCTCGTAGGCCAACCTCCGGATTGCAGCCAAACGCAGGTTTATCGTGGTTGAAGCGTAGTGCTGCTGTTCGAGGTTTATTCTGTACTGGGTGACCACCGTCTTATTGAAAGCGAGCCTCGGTTCCGAGCAATACCCTTCGATGAATTCTCTGATTGCGTGATCGTAGGTTCGTTGTGAACTTGGTGACGTCAGGCTGTTCAGAACTGCTGCCTTGGATTGCTCAAGATCGGGGAGCCTCAGAATCGATTTCGGTGTCCGTTTGCGCTTCATTTTGCTCTTTGCCATCGATACGGCCTCCAATCGCCGTGGCAAAAAGCATGCATCCCGATATCCATCTAGGTCTATCGCACCCTGCACCGTTTCACGGTGGCTAATCCGGATTGGCTACATCTCGCCGGTCTCGGCTTGACGAGTGCGTTGGCCTGCTTTCACCAGTCGGCGATCATGGTTTTCGAGAAGCCGACTTTACAGACTCTTCAATTTAGCCGACGACTAGCACTCACGAAGGTTTAGAAATACCGGAGCCGATCAATGGCCGATTCAACATTATCTCTATCTTGGGCTGACTCTCTACAGGATGGCCCAAACTATTTGGCCGTTACATAGCGGGTATCGGTTGCATGTTGGACGGTTTGCATAAACGCAGGCAAGGGGCAGGAGAAATCCTTCTGGCCGCAACCGGGAATAAATACGGGAACGCGTTCGGGAGGACTGCTCAGGGTGAGAGTGGCAGATGACCGCATCTGCTCAAGCGTCTGTACCGTAAAGTAGGTCTGTACGGAGAATTGTCCTGTCTTCCGGTTCCGCCAAAGCTCGAAGATGAGCGCCCCGCCGGGAGGCGTGTCGTCGCGCCGCCCATCTGCTATCCAGGTCAGGTTCAACAGGCCTGCGACATTCGTCAGGTTAGTATCGTGGCCAATCAGGAAGAGAGCACGATCTCCTGGCTTGCCGGGGATTCCACGAATTGCCTTCTGGGTAACCGCCTGCTCTATCGACTTGTCGATTACGGTCAGAAGATTCGAGGCCCCGATCCGAGCTATGATCGGTGTGCGTTCGGTGAAGTCAGTGGCGGCAGAGTGCAGTTCCATCAATGACCGAAGCTTTGGACCATCCACGCATCCCCAACCGACACTTGATGCCTCCATCCCTTGCGTGTATTCCAACAAGAGGTTCTCAACCAGAGTCGATGCAGTGTTCAGCGGACTCCGCAACTCGGCAACATGGCCACCGCTCCCTGGTGCCAGTGTGACTGGAATGTCGAAGAGGGATACCCGCTTCTGTTGCGGAGAGTCTGCGGAGCCGCAGGTTGCAAGGATCGCGTCTAATGTCCCAAGTTGCGCATGATAGGCTTCCATAAGAGTGGCCGGATCGCCGCCGATGCGTCCAGCAATTGCAGCCGTAGCCTGAGCTGGTGTTTGAGTGCCAAGTTGGGCTTGAGTCGGGTGAAAGTGAAACAGCGGATTGTTGGTGCCTTCCGGCAGGAATTGCACGTTCGTGTGGCATCCCGGGAAGAGTCCCTCGGCGATGGCCTTGCCGGTTTCTCTGGTGCGCTGGTCGGAGTCCGCGTAAAAGGCGACTCTGCTTGCATCGTTGCAACCGTTCGCGCTCAAGAGTCCTTCCTGCGCCAACTCCATCCGGTCATACGCGCCAAACAACTTTATGAGCTGATAGCCATGCGCAGTGAGGTATCCGGGCGGCACATCCCAGACCGGCCATGGTGCGAGCGAATAGGTATTGTACTGCTCCGGCAGGCCTGTGGGGGAACGGACTCCATGACGGGTAAGGTATACAACGAACTTCAATTCAGCAGCCGTATCGTTCGATGAGGGAGCGACAGATTGTGCCGGTTTCACCGTCTGCGCTGCGGATGACACCAGGGCCAGCACGCACACACAGGTCAGCAGCATAGCCCTTGCAACAATCTTTCTCACACTCGCTCCTGAGATATTCTTGCCGATAATATAGTTGGCCCCGAGGAGCAGAGTATATGAGTCATCGTTTGCGCTGGAAGTTATAACGCAGGCCGGCTGTATAGGTGGGTTTGTAGTACTCGCGCTGATTGACGAACTGCGTGCTTCCCTGATAATAGCCGAAGACTTCGTTATTTAGGTTGAGGCCGTCGACCACTGCGCTGAGACCCTTATAGAACCGATAACTTACCTGCGCGTCAACCTGATAGTGCGCAAGCGTGTAGATGTCGCCCGAGGGTCCCTTCGTTCCCAGGCCACTTGGATCAGCTCCGGATACAAGCGTTGGCGAGACATACATGTACTGGAACAGGCTGTATCCGTTGTAGGCGAGGCCCACACGTGCTGAAACCCGCTTGGTGTCGTACGTTGGGCTGATGTTCCATGTGTTCGGAGCCTGATCGATCAGGGTGGGCTGATCGGTACGCAGCGGCAGTCCCTTTTCGCGCGAAGCGGTATAGCTGTAGTTGGCCGAGATGCCCAGCCCGCTCAACAATCCGGGCAGGTAGTTCAGGTGCTGCTGGAAGCTGAGCTCATAGCCATAGAGATATGCATTCTGACCGTTGACATACTGAGTGATTGCGTCGCCCGGATATTGCGCAAGGACTTGTTGAGTCGCCACCGGAAAGTAGCCTGCCGGGAAGTTCGAGAGACTAAGTCCTCCGGGGATGCTGGTTTCGATCTGAGGCGCGGTGAGCTGCTTGAAGAAGAATCCCGCCTGCACCATGCCGAGCGGGTTGAGGTAATGTTCGTAAAGCAGGTCGTAGTTATTGGCGTGCTCTGGACGCAAGGCGGGGTTGCCGATGGTGACGCTGACGGGGCTCGCCGTGCTGTCCTCGGTGATGTAAGGAATCAGTTGATACGGATCGGGCCGGGCGACACCGCGAGCCACAACCGCACGCAGCGCGGAGTTAGGCGTCAGTGCGTAGCGAGCCTGTACACTCGGCAGTACATCTACATAGGAAGGATTATTCGTGATGCCCGCAAAGCTATAGCAGTTGGTAACTGTTGTTCCACCGCAGACTGGCATCGTGGCGCTGGATTTTCCCAGGAAGGTGAGGTTATAGCCAAATGTCATCATTTGCGTGCCTTCGAATCGTAGCCCCGTCTGTAGATGCAGCTTGCCGAAGTCGATGGTGTTCATCAGATAGCCGGAGGTGATGCGTTCAACATAGTGGAAGAGGTTGGGATAGGTGTCGCTAGCCGTCTTATAGGTATCCAGATTGCCCGTGAGGTTGGCCAGCGTATAGTTCGCCGCCGAGGTGAAGTTTGAGACCTGACCGTACTGCCCGCCGAAATATTGCCCGTTGAAATAATCCGTGTTGTTGAAAGTGTCCAGGAGCTGCGTCATCAGCGGTGCCGTGCTGGGGAATCCGTCGTAGACGTTTTCGGTTGAGTCCGAGCTCTTGTGGCCATTGCTGATCTTGAAGCCCGTTTCAAAGACGCCAAAGTGACCGTTGGCATTGTAGTCTTTGGCAAACGAGGTTTGCGCAGCCAGATCGAGTTCCGCATCCAGCCCACGCGAAATGGTAATGTCCTTGAACTGCCAGTTGGCTGCGTTCAACAACGGCGATGTGTTCGTGTTGTCGCAGTTGCCGAAGTGAGGATGATAGAGGTCGGTCTGCGCGGAGGGAACGTAGTTGCAGAACACAGTAGGGCCAACCCAGGAGAAGTCCGCCTTCGGATTGCCGGCTGAATCGACCTCATAGGAACGCGATGCCGATATCTGATAGGTGAACAACGAATCCTGATGCACCGTGCGCCCGCCCAGAATGATGGTGCCCACGGATGCATTCGGTCGCTTGCTGGAGGTGTAGAACTTCGGGCTGGACGATTTGGTTGCGGGGTTGGGCAGAACGGGGTTGGCCGCTGTGCCTGAGATTGCCGTCGAAATCGGCGAGTAGTACCACTTATCGCCCCAATCCTTCAGGTCGGAATAGAAGCCGTGCGCGTAGATGCCTGTGTTGTTGTTGACGCGATAGTCCGCACTACCGTCAAAGCCGTAGCGCGTGCGGTAGTAGCGGTACTCGCGGATAGTGTTGTTGTCGTAGAACGGCATGGCAAAGGTCGAAAGCGGATCGAGCGCCGGTTGGAAGTTATCGATGCCGCGGCCGTTATAATCGAAGACCGCGTTGCCCAGCAGACCAAATCTCTTGTCCGCCCCAAAGCGCTTTCCGGCGGTCCCGCCGAACGCGTAGGAGCCGCGACCGTTCATGATATTGGTGTAGCCACCGTTGCCATACAGACTGACCGTCGGTTGCTCACTGGCTTCCTTGGTGCGCAGGTTGACCGATCCGCCGATACCGTTGCCATCCATATTCGCCGAGAGCGTCTTGTTCATCTCGATGGTATCCACCATGTCGGAAGGGATCACATCCAGGCGAATCTGCCTCACCGACGGCTCGGGCGCCGGGATCGTGATGCCATCCACGGTGACGTTGGTCAGGCGCGGCTCCGTGCCGCGCACCTGAATGTAAACGCCCTCGCCTTCGATCCGGTAGAGCGTAACGGATGGGAAGCGTCCGATTGCGTCGCCCACGTTCGCATTGGGCAGGCTGGTGATGACCTCGGCAGGAAGCACCTGCAATAAATTGTCGGCGGTGCGGGTCTCGTTAATGGCCTCCACCTCGCCGTGTGGACGCTCCGCTGTCACCATGATCTCCTCGCTCGCGGAGGCAACTTTAAGCGCCAGGGTTAGATTGAGGGCCTGCCCCGCGGCAATCTCCACGTCGGAGGTCTGCGGCTCGAATCCAACATAGGAGACCGTCAGCGTGTATTTGCCGGCGGGGACCTCGGGCAAACGAAATGCTCCCTGATCGTTGGAGACAACCGTGATCGCCAGAGGCGAAAGCTTCAATTGCGCGCCGGGAACAGCAGCTCCCTGCGAATCGACAACCGTACCTGAAATGAGTCCCTTGATTGATTGCGTCGATGCGGCGGCGCCTAACTCCGCTGCGCTGGACGCAGTAAAACTCGATTGTGCGATAGCCGGTATTGCGAGTACCGGCAGAGACAAAAGCAGGTAGGCCAAGGTCAGCAGCGTTCGTGCCGATCCAGTAATTCGTGAGAGGAAGACGAAGGAGGAGTTGGATCGATGGGCCGATGGATTTCTTTGCATAGGGTGCCTCGCAGGACCGAATTAGTGCTCGCTAACGTCGCAGAGCGGTTTTTGAAACTGGAACCGGATGTGTCGAAGGTAGGCGAACTGTGTGAATGCAGATTCATCTTCCTGTAAATAAGTCCTGAGATGGCAAAGTAGTACGAATTCACAGTGCCATAACAATCGGCGGCTAGCGTAAGAGTTTGAGCGCCTGTAAATGCAATGAAAGCACCTGTAAATATGCGCATTCTCGTTATTGAAGACGATCTGCGTATGGTTGAACTGCTGCGCACCGGCCTATGGGAACATGGCCACACCATCGTCACGGCCACCACGGCCGAGCAGGGCCAGCAGCTTGTAGACGCGGAGAACTTCGACGCCATTGTGCTCGACATTGGCCTTCCAGGTCGAAGCGGATACACCATCGCGCAGCATTTGCGCTCGCGCCCCAACCGCCCGGCCATCGTCATGCTCACGGCGCTCAATCAGGAGGACCAGGTGGTCTGCGGACTGGATGCCGGTGCGGACGACTACCTCACCAAGCCTTTCTCCTTCCCGGAGTTGCTTGCGCGTATCGGCTCCGCGGCCCGCCGCGCTCGTATCGCCGCGACCGACGACTTTTGCTTCGGTCCCTTTCGTCTCGACACTAGGTTGCGCCGCCTCCTCTGCAATCGGGTTGAGGTGCATATCACCCGTAGCGAGTACCTTCTGCTGCGCGCGCTAGCGATAGATCGCGGCGAGGTGATCTCGCGCCGACAATTGATGCAGGCCGTCTGGGGCACCACAATCATTAGTCACGGCGCTCTCGATACGCTGGTCAACACCCTGCGTGAGAAGCTCAACGTGAAACAGCATGGACTGATCTCCACCGCGCGCGGCATCGGCTACTCGATGGTGGAGGACGCTGATTTGTACTAGGCGGGTCGCCACAGAAACATGCAACACCATAAAGGAGCTCTCCCCAATCACATCTCGTCTTCCACTTCGTGTCCGGCTCACACTCTGGTACTCGCTGGTTTTCGCTGCCGCCCTCTTCTGCCTCGGCTTCGCTGCGCTCTGGATGGTGCATCACGCCATCGACGATCTTGAGAACAATGAGCTGCAGCAGCGCGTCCGGAGTGTTCGCCGATTTGTTGAAACGCGGCCCACTAATGAATCGCCCGACCAGCTACGCAACGCAATTACCGCTGCGTACGATGTCAGCCACGGAAATAAGTGGGAACAGATCATCGACGAGCATGGCAACTGGCTCTACCGCTCACCGCACGTCGCCGTTGCATATCCTCAGCTCGTCCTGCCGCAGCGGGCACCGCAGACTGGCGTCTATTTCACCTATACTGCGGAGTCTATTCACGTTCGAGCACTCATCGAGCCCATCACGGTCCACGGCACTCGCTACACAGTGCAAACCGGCCTCACTCTGAGTAAGACGCTGGCCATCCTCTCCAACTTCAGCATTCAGCTCTTTCTGCTTACCGCGCTTGGCCTGATTCTGTCCTCACTGGCCGGCTATTTTATGAGTCGCAAAGCCCTCACACCTATCGCCTCCATCGCATCCCAGGCACAACTCATCAATGACAAGAACCTCAACAATCGCCTGCCTGAGCTGCAGACCCACGACGAACTCGCCGCCCTTTCCAATACGCTGAACCAAATGCTCAGCCGCATCGAGGCCGGCTACCAGAGTGTCCGATCGTTTACCGCCAATGCGGCGCATGAACTTCGTTCTCCAGTGGCCCTGCTGCGCGCCGAGGCCGAGGTTGCCCTCGCCTTTCCGCGCGACGCCGGATACTACCGCGACACCTGCGAGCGGGTCCTGCACAACTCCGTTCAGATGACTCGGCTTATCGACCAGCTTCTATCGCTTGCCAGGGCAGACGCGGGTGTCGAGGTTCTCCGCATTGAGCCCGTCAACCTTCCCGATCTCATCGAAGAGGTCACAGAGGAGTGGGCCGAGCGCTTCACTGAAGCACAGATAGAATTCTTATGTACTGTAGACACATCAGAACTATGGGTTGAAGCCGACTATGTAGCGCTCAAGCGCCTGCTCAACATCCTGCTGGAGAACGCGTGGCGTTTCACGCCCTCCGGCCAGTCCGTCACCCTGGCAGTCCGCGTGCAGGCGCATAGCCTTGATAGCTGCGCCACGGAGATCAGCGTCAGCGACACAGGCATCGGCATCTCTGCCGAGAATCAGAGCAGAGTATTCCAGCGCTTCTGTCGCATCGCCCAGCCGCTGCACGGCGACTTCTCTGGTTCCGGCCTGGGGCTCGTCCTAGCTCTATGGATCGCCGAGCGCCACGGCTCTGCCATCCAACTACAGAGCTCTCAGGGCAACGGAAGCCGCTTCTCGCTGCTCCTGGCCAACCTTCCCGCAGATCAGAAACCGACCACCCATCCATCGATTCAAACGGACGAGGCAATCCATGCAGTACCGGGAGAATAAGTGCATGTGGGTCAGGATGCCAAGGAACGAGTGCAATCCGGCTGCACTGAATACGGGGTTTCCGGAAAGTTCGGTCCTATGGCTTGTTGATTGTTGCCAAAGCACCGAGCCACTTATTCGGAACTGATCGGTACCGATAAGTCGGCATGGCGACTGGTATCACATTATCTGAACCCAGTTGAAGATCGTCGTCGCAAAGGGCGTTGAAGAGGAGTGATCCTGAGCATCGCGCACAATCAATGCGCAAATTGGGTTTGGTACTGAAGTGAACTGAGAGGATGCCTAATTGTGATTCACGGGTTGGCGCTCAACCACGCCTCCAGCATCTTCGTCCTGACCGCGAAGGCTAGCTAATCATCACAGGAAACGAGAGGGCTTCCCGTAACGGGAAGCCCTTTTCAATGTCTATTGCCACACCAGACGAAAGGAGCAATTTTCTTATTGTGCCCTTTCTGTGCCCTTGATTCTCTTCGCTAAACACCCCATAAGTCCTAGGAATGTATGGTAGGCACGAGGAGACTCGAACTCCTGACCTCTACCGTGTCAAGGTAGCGCTCTAACCAACTGAGCTACGCGCCTCTAGTGCGTCTTTTTAGTGTAAATGGAACCCTTCGACAAGGGCAAACGCAGAGGGTACCCGCGGCCTAGCCGTTTTGCACTCTCTACGTTGTCCATCGCATCTTCAAAGGCAATATTGAGCAGAGTGAAAGAGCCTGCGTTGTCTTCCGCCGAAGAAAACCGCACTGCACAACCATTCCTTCAGCGCAGCAACCCTCAAAATGCACTACGATGGACGTGCCCCTAAACGATGGATTTCCTGCGCCAGTTCCGCGCCGCTCCCAACCTGCTCACGCTGCTGCGTCTGTTCATCATCCCGTTTCTGGTGCTGGCCATTCTGGATGGGCGGCATGGACTGGCATTTACGCTCTTCGTTCTGGCCGGCTTCAGCGACGGCCTCGACGGGATGGCGGCACGGCTGACCAAACAGTACACGAAGCTCGGCCTCTATCTGGACCCCATCGCGGACAAGATGCTGCTGAGCACGCTGTTCTTGGTGCTGACGCACATGAACCTGGTGCCGCGCTACGTCACGGTGCTGGTGTTCAGCCGCGACCTGGGAATCCTGCTGATCGCGACGCTGCTGTTCGCCACCGGCACGCTACGCGACTTTCGCCCCAGCCTGCTGGGCAAGTTCAACACGCTGGTGCAGATTCTGGGGCTGACCGTAGTACTGGTGGAGCAGGTGTGGCCCTCGGTGGACGCGGTGCTGCTGCGAGTCGTGCTGCTGAAAGCGATCGCCTGGCTCGCGCCCATCTCGGCTGCGCAGTATGCGTGGATCGTGGTGCAAAGAGTGAACGCAGCAGAGCCGCAAGCCGCGCCGCAAGACGTTCGCCCTGCCTGAACCCGAATCAGGCTTTGTCGCCGGATGCTTCCTGGCTGTCGGCGGGCGGGGCCTCTTCGTCTTCGTTGAGGATGTCGGCAAACTCAGCCGAATCGAAGACCTCGCCGCAAACCTGGCACACAACAAACTCGGCGTCCTCCTCGCGGGCGACGACGCGAACCTTGGGATGTTTGCACGATGCAGGCATAAGAGGAAGAAGCTACGGGTTGATAAAAAGTTTGCCTTTGCCCAAACCACTTGTCAATCCTGAATTGTAAACGCTGTCCCTCCCCACGATAGAATCGCGCCTCTTTCGCGCAGGGCGAACGCATGAATTGTCAGATGTTCTGCGGGGTCTCTGACGCTTCGGAGTTCGAGATTCATGCGGGCGAGGTTGCCGTATGGTCGCCGTTTAATCGCTGTTTGTTCTCCCCCTCCCCCTGCCATCCCCCCTTAGCGTGGATTGGTGCGTAAGTGGATTGTTATGTGGTGGCCACAGGGATAATACTCATAATGGAGATCTTGGGGGCAAGTGGTTTGGAATCAGTCGGTTGCGAGGGCTATGGCTGGCCAAGATATTCATTGCGTTGAGGTTGCGGATAAAACACTCAGGGAATAAGGGTTATGGGCGAAAAAGAGGCTTTGGAACGGGTGGAGGCGGCAAAAGATTGATTCGCTGCGATTTGCGGGTAGAATATTGATTCTGTGCGGCTTATTCTGTCCTCCTGAAGTGCAGCGGCACAATAAAAGCCAATACGGAGATTCTGGCTTCGCCAGAATGACGACTCTTGGGACCTCGCCAGAATGACGACTCCAGGGGCTGCGCCAGAATGACGACTCCTGGGGCTGCGCCAGAATGACGTCCCGTGTGGTGGTTGCTGGCAAGAGATTGATTCGGTGCGGCTTATTCGGTTGAGAAAGAACGGTGCAAGTGGGCGGCGGGAGTTTATTTCCGCGCGGTATAAGCTGCCCCTCGATGGATTTGATCCATATATTAATTGTATCAAGCGGAGCATAACTACTATGCCAACTATTTTTCTTGGGTATGTGGTTGATGAGGCGGTAGTTATGGGGATTTTTCGGCGTCGAGGGGCTTGACATGCGGATTTGCTGGGGTTTTTGAGGAAAGAAAATGCGGGGGTCCCTCCACTCCGCTTCGCTCCGGTCGGGATGACGGAGGGGGTGGGTGGATACGCACGAGAACAGACAACAGCAAGAACAAAGGCGAAATGCGGGGGTCCCTCCACTCCGCTTCGCTGCGGTCGGGATGACGGTTGGGGGGGGGTGGTTCACCTCCGGTCGGTATGACGGTTGGGGGGGTGGTCGGGATGACGGCGCGTGTGGGCTGCGCGCCTGCTTGCAAAGAGGGCTTGCAATGCGGACTGATCTGGTCGTACACTAAATACGACCAATGCGGTCGGATTAGTCCACGAGGACGAGCTCCAGCCGGATTGGCATGAATCGCGCAGGCTGACGTGAGAGGGATGCAAAATGCTTCGTCTAACCAAAAAAGCGGATTATGGGCTGATGGCGCTGAAGTATCTGGCCGAGCAGCCGGGCGCGGGCGCGCAGAGTCCCGCCGCGCAGAGCGCTGGCGCCCAAAGTGCCAAGGACATCGCGCAGGCGTACCACATTCCTCCGCCGCTGCTGGCCAAGATCCTGCAGACGCTGGCGCGCGCCGGGCTGCTGGTGTCTCACGCTGGAACCAATGGAGGCTATGCGCTGGCGCGGGCCGCCGCGACGATCTCGGCCTTTGAGGTGATCCGGGCCATCGACGGGCCGCTGTTCATCACCAGCTGCATCACGATCCACGGATCGTGCGACCTGGCGGGGCATTGCACCATCAAAGAACCGCTGCGCAAGGTAAACGACAGCATCAAGGAGCTGCTCAGCAACATTTTTATCAGCGACCTGATCGAGACGCCAGAGGCTGCACTCGGCGACGAAGGCGTTGCGGTGGCCAGAGGACCGATGAGCATTTTGAAGTAGCGCCGAGGTTCAAGTTTCGAGGTTTGCGGTACAGGGTTTGCGGTACAGAGGAGTGACGGAATGAGTCTTCAGAATGCGATCGGCCACAACGGCAATGGGAACGGTTCAAACGGCGGGGTTGCTGGAACCAACAGCACGGGAGTCATCATCACCAGCTCCGCGACGCCGCTGCCGGAGGGCGTGCATCTGCCGCTGTACATGGACAACCACGCCACGACGCAGCTTGACCCGCGCGTGCTGGAGGCGATGATGCCGTACTTCACCGGCAAGTTTGGCAACGCTGCCAGCCGCAACCACCAGTTCGGCTGGGAGGCGGAGAAGGCTGTGGAGACGGCGCGCGAGCAGATCGCCAAATTGATTGGCGCGACGGCCAAGGAGATCATCTTCACATCGGGCGCGACGGAGAGCGACAACCTGGCGCTGAAGGGCGTCGCCGAGATGTACCGCGAGCGGGGCAGGCACATCATCACCCAGGTGACCGAGCACAAGGCGATTCTGGACACATGCAAGAAGCTGGAGAAGCAGGGTTTCCGCGTGACGTATCAGCCGGTGATGGCGGACGGGCTGATCGACCTCGACGACCTGAAGCGCGCAATTGTTACGGAAGGGCCGGAGAAGACGATTCTGGTCTCGATCATGTTTGCCAATAACGAGATTGGCGTGATCCAGCCGATCGCGGAGATCGGCAAGATCTGCCACGAGAAGGGCGTACTCTTCCACACCGACGCAGTGCAGGCCGTGGGCAAGGTCCCGGTGGATGTGCAGGCGATGAACATCGACATGTTGAGCATCTCGGCGCACAAACTGTACGGGCCGAAGGGCGTGGGCGCGCTGTACGTTCGCCGCCGCAACCCGCGGGTGCAGATCACCGAGCAGATCAACGGCGGCGGGCACGAGCGCGGGATGCGCAGCGGCACGCTGAATGTGCCCGGAATTGTTGGGCTGGGCGCGGCGTGCGAGATCTGCATGAATGAGATGGAGGCCGAAGGCGAGCGCGAACAGGAGCTGCGCGACCACCTGCGCGCAAAGTTCGAGGGTGCGCTGGACTACGTCCACGTCAACGGCAACATGGAGCATCATCTGCCGGGCAACCTGAACATGAGCTTCGTGTATGTGGAGGGCGAGAGCCTGCTGATGGGCATCAACGACATTGCCGTCAGTTCGGGCTCGGCATGCACGTCGGCGACGCTGGAGCCGAGCTACGTGCTGAAGGCGCTGGGGCTGGGCGACGATGTGGCGCACAGCTCGATTCGCTTTGGGCTGGGGCGCTTCAACACCAGGGCCGAGGTGGACTATGTGGCGGACAAGATCATCGATGTAGTGAAGAAGCTGCGCGAGCTGAGCCCGCTCTACGAGATGGTGCAGGAAGGCATCGACCTGACCAAGATTGAATGGGCCGCGCACTAAGGATCGTTCGTTGGACGAGAGCATCGAATTGTAAGCGAAGTTGGGCCGGGCAGGGATTCAGATGGGGCCGGAACCACCGGCCAGGAGGAACATATGAAGATGAGACTATCGTGGCTTTCCGGCGCACTTGCGATCGCATTGTTTTCGATTGTGCCGCTCGCGGTCAGCCGCAATCCGCACAGCGCGAGTCAGATCGCCCGCTTTGCCTGCAACATGCTGTTGTCGCTGGGCGTCTATTCTGCGATCTATGGAGCAATCGACTTTTTCGCAACCGAGTATGGAACAAATCGCGCCGCGTAGTAGCGGCCCATGCGCCGCAGGCACAGGCTGACAGTGCTGCCTGCGGCCACACACCAGAGACTCAAGGAGCAACATCATGGCATACAGCGACAAGGTAGTAGACCACTACGAGAATCCGCGCAACGTGGGCACGATGGACAAGTCGTCGGAGGCGGTAGGCACCGGGCTGGTGGGCGCGCCGGAGTGCGGCGACGTGATGCGGTTGCAGATCCGCGTGAACCCGCAGACACAGGTGATCGAGGACGCGAAGTTCAAGACCTTTGGATGCGGCTCGGCGATCGCCAGCTCGTCGCTGGCAACGGAGTGGGTGAAGGGACGGACGATCAGCGACGCGCTGACGATCTCCAACACAGACATTGTGAAGGAGCTGGCGCTGCCGCCGGTGAAGATCCACTGCTCGGTGCTGGCCGAAGACGCGATTCGAGCGGCGATTGGAGATTGGAAGAAGAAGAACGGCGTGGCCGACGAGGCCCATGCGGAAGTTGCAGTGGCGAGCTAAGAACTGGAGGGTGGAAAGATGGCAATGGTAGGGCTGCAAACCACGACACCCACGGGCGCGATGGCGCCACCACCCGCTGCTC
>Ga0187847_10002904_pt1 | contig 13456 bp, 13 predicted proteins | sample June2016WEW_4_10_FD_132458 | JGI IMG/M metagenome (GOLD analysis project Ga0187847, IMG submission 132458) | Peatland microbial communities from SPRUCE experiment site at the Marcell Experimental Forest, Minnesota, USA - June2016WEW_4_10 | ecosystem: Environmental > Terrestrial > Soil >...
ACGCCGCGAAAATGGTTGAGCCCTTCGGCAATCTTCTCCACGGGAATTCCGAGCTGATGGGCGATGGCCACGGCGGCGGTGGCGTTGAGAACGTTGTGGCGGCCGGGAACGTGGAGCTCGAAGGGACCGAGTGGGCCGTTGGCGGTAACGACCTGGAAGCTGGCGAAACTTCCCTTCCCTGCACCCAAGAACTCCAGCCGATAGTCGGCCTCCGCGGCGACTCCATAGGTGAAGACGCGGCGGCGGGCGCGGGGCAGGATGGCGGCGAGTTGCGGATTGTCGAGGCAAGCTGTCACCGCGCCGTAAAACGGCAGCTTGTCAATGAAAGTGAGGAAGGCCTGCTCGACATCTTCCATGTCGCGGTAGCAGTCCATGTGTTCGCGGTCGAGATTGGTGACGACGGCGAGGATGGGCGAGAGCTTGAGAAAGGAGCGGTCGCTCTCGTCGGCCTCGGCGACCAGATATTGCGAGCTGCCCAGCTTGGCGTTGGAGCCGAGCGCGTCGACGCGGCCGCCCACGACGACGGTGGGGTCCAGGCCGCCGGCGGCGAGGACCGAGGCGACCATCGAGGTGGTGGTGGTCTTGCCGTGCATGCCGGCGATGGCGATGCCGTATTTGAGGCGCATCAGCTCGGCCAGCATCTCGGCGCGCTGAATGACGGGAATCTTGCGGGCGTGGGCTTCGACGACCTCGGGATTGGCAGCGGAGACGGCGGAGCTGGTGACGACGACCGTGGCTCCGGCGACGTTGGCGGCATCGTGGCCCTCGTAGATGGATGCGCCCATCTGGGCCAGGCGGTCGGTGACCGGGCTGCGGCGCAGATCGGAGCCTGAGACCTTCATGCCGAGGTTGAGCAGAATCTCGGCGATGCCGCTCATGCCGATGCCGCCGATTCCGATGAAGTGCGCGTGCTGGGAGGTGGCAAACATTAGGGTTGAAACTCAACTTTAACATTTGCACGGGAATGAAGGATTTCGATGCGCTGGACTTAGCCCCCTTCACTTCACACCGGCACGGCCCTCAGTACAGCAGCACCGCTACGCGATAAGCCGTAAAAGCGCCCTCCTGGCCCTGCGTCGGACAACTGCCCACAGCGGCCCGGCTATACTTGCCGGTGGCGAGACGGTCCTCAAGCGCCGACGGCAGATGGGTGAGGTCGGCATCCTGCCAGCGCATGATGAAGCGCGGCTGAGCGCCTGAGGCCGAGCGCGGCAGACCTTCGTCCATTGAGCAGGCGGCGCGGGCCAAGGTTGCATCGCGCACGATCGAGACTCCGCTGCTCCGCAACATGCCTCCAACCGCGGACTCGACCTGGGTTTGCGTCAGCGACGAGACGGCGCGCTCGTAGTCGGCCACGGCATAGAGGCCCATGCGCCCTGCCACCAGGGCCACGCCGACCCGGTCCACATCGGGGTTGAGCAGGTTGGAGCGGTGATGCGGCGAATGCATCCATGCATCGTGAATGGTGGCCGGATCGGGACCTACCGCTACGTTCTCCTCCATCAGGCTGAAGTGCGCGCCGGCCTGCTTGGCGCGCCCCGAGGGGTCGAGTTCGCCCGCATATTGATGCGCTATCTGACCCTCGGCGGCCATGCGCAGGCAATGCTGGCGCGCAGCCTCGGCCAATGCCGCGTCCCACTTGAGCGGCCCCGCTCCCACCGTTGCGCGAGCCTGATTAGCCAGCTCCACAATCCGCCAGGCCTCGGGCTGAATCGACGATCTCCGCCCGTCCTGCGCCAGAACCACCGGCGCAATCAATGCCAAAAATAGGACCAAACCCCTCCGTAAAATGCTCATAATTGATTAAACCCCGCCTGGCCGCCACAGTCGCGGTATTCTTGCTGTGCCTATGTCTTTTTTCTCCGCCAGCACGATTCCGGCCCTGCGCAACCGCATCCGCCGCCAGCCACTGGCCGTGGCGGGCGTGCTGCTGCTGGCGGCCTTTGTGGCGGGCGGGCTGGCCGCGCCCTGGCTCGCGCCCCACAATCCCGCTGCGATTGACCTGCTGCATCGCCTCGAAAGCCCCTCCGCCGCGCACTGGGCCGGAACCGACGAACTGGGCCGCGACACGCTCTCGCGCCTGCTTTTTGGAGCGCGGCTCTCGCTGGCCGTTTCCGTCACCGTGGTCGCAATCTCGCTGGCTTTGGGACTGGCCATCGGCGGCCTGGCCGGCTATCTGGGCGGCTGGATCGACATCGCCCTCACCACCTTTGCGATGAACACCTTTCTCGCCCTGCCCGGCATCCTGCTGGCCATCGCCTTCGCGGCGTTTCTGGGGCCGGGATTCACCAACCTCGTGCTCGCGCTGGCCATCGGCGGCTGGGCCGGCTATGCGCGGCTGGTGCGCGCGCAGGTGATGGCTGTCCGCGACCGCGAATACGTCGATGCCGCCCGCGCGCTGGGCGCAAGCGGCCTGCGCATCTTCTTCCGCCATATTCTGCCGAATATCGTGCAGCCCATCCTCGTGCAAGCCGCCATCGGCATGGCCGGAGTGATTCTGGCCGAGGCTACGCTCTCCTTTCTCGGATTGGGCATTCCCGCGCCAGCGCCGAGTTGGGGAGCGATGCTCAACGACGCCCGGCTGCATCTCTTCGACTCGCCGCATCTGGTGCTCTTCCCAGCCCTGGCCGTGGCTGGCGCGGTCTTGGGATTCAACTTTTTGGGCGACGCTCTGCGCGACCAACTTGACCCGCGCACGCGGCTGGAACTGGGGCTGTGAGTAAGGCAGGGACTAAGGGACTAGGGACTAAGGGACTGAGGGACTAGGGACTAGGGACTAGGGACTAGGGACTGGGGACTAAGGGACTGGGGAACAGTGGATGGTGAGAGATTGAGGCAGCCTGGATGAAGATCGGCGTCGTCAGCGATACGCATGGGCTGCTCCGGCCCGAAGTCGCGCCCGCTATGGCCGGCGTCGAGCGCATCCTGCACCTGGGCGATGTGGGCAAAATCTCCATCCTGCGCGAACTCGAAAAGATCGCTCCCGTTTCCGCAATCCGAGGCAACACAGACCGCGAAGGCCCTTGCAGCGAACTGCCTGAAACCGACGTGACGCTCATCGCCGACCGCTACGTCTACATGCTGCACGACCTGAACACGCTGCATCTGGACCCCGCCGCCGGCAAGTTTGCCGCCGTGCTTTTCGGGCATACGCATGTGCCCAACTACTACCGGCGCAAGGGAGTGCTGTATTTCAATCCGGGGTCGTGTGGGCCTCGGCGGTTCCAACTGCCGGTGACTGTGGGGCTGCTGACGGTTGGGGAGGATGGGGAGTTCGAAGCGATAATTGTCGAGCTGGATTGAGAGTAAGGCGGCGGATTGTGGCCGATTTCTATCCCCTCATGCGAGGATTCACCCAGCGGTAGACTACATCGGTCAGCAGGTTGACCAGGACATAAGTCAAGCCAATCGACAGCAGGCAGCCCTGCACCAGGGCGTAGTCGCGATTGGAGATAGCGCTGACCGTGAGGCGGCCCAGGCCGGGCCAGCTAAAGATGGTTTCGGTCACGATGGCTCCCGCGAGCAGCGCGCCAAACTGCAAGCCGACGACGGTGACGATGGGGACGAGAGCGTTGTGCAGTGCGTGGCGGCAGACGACGGCGGTCTCGGTGAGGCCCTTGGCGCGGGCGGTGCGGATGTAGTCCTGGCCCAGTTCTTCGAGCATTGCCGTGCGCACCATGCGGGTGAGGATGGCGGCCAGGGACGCGCCCATGGCGATGGACGGAAGGACAAGATAACGCCAGTCGATCGAGTTGCTTCCGCCAGCGTTTGCGCCGGAGACGGGGAGCCAGCCTAGTTCGATGGAGAAGACCAGGATCAGCACCGGACCCAGCGCCAGGCCGGGCACCGAGAGGCCGAAGAGGCTGACGACCGAGAGCACTTGATCGAGCCAGCGGCCACGGCGCACGGCGGCCAGAATGCCGGCGGGCAGAGCCAGCAGCAGGCCAAGGCCGAGGGCGGTCAGCGTCAAGGCCAGCGTGTAGGGGTAGCGGGCGACAATCAGATGAGCCACGGTGTCATGCAGGCGGATGGAGTTGCCCAGGTCGCCTCGCACCACGCCCGCCCAGTAGTGCAGATACTGCTGGTGGAGGGGCAGATCGAGGCCGTACTGGTGGCGCAAGGCGCTTATATCTGTTGGCGTTGCTCCCTCGCCCAGCATCTGCTGGATGGGGTCGCCGGGTACCAGATGAATGAGCAGAAAGACCAGCGAGACCACCAGCCAGACGACCGGAAGGGTGAGCGCGAGGCGGGTGAGGGTCTGCTTCATGGGCTGGTTTCAACGATAAACCAGTTGTCAGCGGTCAGTCGTCAGTTGTCAGACGGTTGTCATTTGCCCGTGACCGCCGGCTCTTCTTCCACCGGCTCAACGCGGATTTTCGCGATGCGGCGGGCGTCCATTTCCACCACCGTCAGGCGGCGGCCATCGTGGGTTACGGATTCACCTACTTTGGGGATGTGGCCGAGACGCATGAGCAGGAACCCGGCCAGCGTCTCCACCCCGCCGTCGCGGGGCAGATCCCACTGCATCTGGGTTTCGAGGTCGCGGAGGTTGACGCCGCCATCCATCAGCAGCGCGCCGCCGGCAGTGGTCAGCACGGGCAGCGCGGGCGAGTCGAATTCATCTTCCAGTTCGCCGGTCAACTGTTCGATAGCGTCTTCGGCGGTGACCAGGCCGACCGTCGAGCCGTATTCGTCAACTACGATAGCCATCTGGCGGCGGCGCTGCTGAAATTCGCGGATCAGGTCGAGGACGCTCTTGGTCTCCGGCACCACCAGCACGGCACGCATGATCTGGGAGAGATTGAGTTCGATCACCGGCGTGGAGGCGCGGTGAAACATCAGGCGGGCGAGGTCTTTGGAGTAGACGACGCCGACGATGTGCTCCGGGCCGCGGCTCTCGTCGTAGACGGGTACGCGCGAGCGCATCTGGTCGATGACGCGGGCGCTGGCAGCCTCAATGGGCAGGTTCGAGGGCAGGGAAAAGATCTTCTGCCTGGGGATCATGATCTCGCGGATGGGCACGTCATCCAGCTCGAGAGCGCGGTGGATCAGCGTCTCCTGCAAGCGGGGCAGAACGCCGAGGCGGCGCGCGGCGGTGGCGATGAGCTTGAGTTCCTCGGGGGAGTGGACCTGGGCGCGCTCGGTCATGGGAATGTCGAAGCCGCGCAGGATGATCGCGGCCGAGCTCCGGAGCAGGCGCACAGCCGGCCGCGCGATGGCCATAAAGATGAGCATGGGCGGCGCGACGGCGACAGCCAGAGCCTCGGCGCGGCGCAAGGCCAGCGACTTGGGCACCAGTTCGCCGACCACTACGTGAAAGTAGGTGATAAGGGCAAAGCCGAGCGCGACGGCGCCCACGGCGGCCACATGGGCATACAGGTGAGCCTGAGCTGGGGCGATGGGCAGAGCGTCTAGCCAGCCGGCGAAGAACCCGGCAGCCAGCGGTTCGCCGATCCAGCCCAGGGCCAGGGAACAGAGCGTGACGCCCAGTTGCACGGCGGGAAGAAAGTCATCCAAATCCTGCTGCAGCCGGCGGACGGCGCGCGCGCCGGGCGCGCCGGCGACGAGCATCTGCTCAATGCGGGTTTCGCGGATTGAGACCAGAGCGAATTCGGCGGCCACAAAGAAGGCGTTGCCCAGAATGAGCAAGGCCACGGCGACAAATTCGAGCAGAGAAAGACCGTGCATCTGGCTGTGAGGATACCATTCGACAGGGATCAGGGATCAGGGGTCAGGGATCAGCAGTGGGGTCAGCTCTAGCCTGGCCAGCCTTTTGGAACCATGCCGCCCGGCGGTGCGTATGGAAGAATAGCAACAGAACTCCGGCGCGCCTGGCAAAGCTGACCTGTTGCGTCAGACGCCGTCTTAGTAACAGGGCTGCGGCATCGGTTTGTCTTCATCGCTTTGTCTGCGCAACTCGTCCTTTACGCAACTCGTTCAGGCAACGAAGATTTGCATTGATTCATGCCTTGGGAGGTATTGGTGGCTGCATCGCGCAAGAGCAAGAAATTCTGGATCTGGCTGTCTGCCGGGGTGGTGGTGGTGTTGGCGCTCGCGGGCTTTGGTCTGGCCCGGCTGGCCCGCAGCTCGTCGATCGATCCCAACAAGCTGGAAAAGGTGAAGCGCGGCGATGTAGCGCGCTCGGTGGTCGCCACGGGCAAGATTCAGCCGATCACCAAGGTCGAGGTCAAGTCGAAGGCTTCCGGCATCGTGGAAAAGCTGTATGTGGACATCAACAATCAGGTGCACAAAGGCCAGGAGCTGGCGCAGCTCGATCAGCAGGAGATCGTGGCGCAGGTGGAGGCGCAGAAGGCGCAACTAGGCTCGGCCGAGGCCAATGTCGGCACCTACGAGGCCAACGTCGAGCAGGACAAGGTCAACGCCGCCGCTCCCGACCTGCCGATGTACAAGGCCACGCTGGACCGCAACCTGGAGATGCAGAAGCAAGGCATCGTGAGCCGCCAGGCGCTGGACGACGCCAACAAGGACTATCTGGCCGCACTTACCAGGCGCGACAGTTCGAAGGCCCAGATCGGCGTGGACATCGCCCGGCTAAAGCAGGCGCGGGCGCAGGTGATGCAGGCCCAGGCCAGCCTCAAGCAGCTCGAAGAACAACTGGGCTACACGACCATTGTGGCGCCGATGGACGGCGTGATCCTGTCGCGCGACGTGGAGATTGGCGACGCGGTCAGCTCGATTCTGGTGCTCGGCTCGACGGCCACGCTGGTGATGACCGAGGGCGACATCAATGAGGTCTACGTGCAGGGCAAGGTGGACGAGGCCGACATCGCCCACGTCTACATGAACCAACCTGCGCGCATCAAGGTTGAGAGCTTCCGTGACCGCGTCTTCAACGGCAAGGTGACGAAGATTTCGCCGATGGGCGTGGAGAAGGACAATGTGACGACCTTCGAGGTGCGGGTCTCGATCGACAATCCGGGCGGCGAATTGAAGGCAAACATGACGGCCAACGCGGAGATCCTTCTGGACGAACACAAAAACGTGCTGACGGTGCCGGAGAACGCCGTGATCTACGACAACCTGAAGAAGGCCACGGTGGAGATTCCAGACAAGAAACAAAAGGAAGGCAAGCGCAAGGTGCCCGTGACGGTCGGGTTGTCGAATGGCTCGGTCACCGAGATTGTCGACGGCCTGAAAGAGGGCGACCAAGTGGTGTTGCAACAGTAAATGCAGCCGCTAGCTTTTAGCTCTTAGCTTTTAGCCAGTGAAATTCGGACTGCTGGCGGAAATAGCTAGAGGCTAGAGGCTAACTCCAATGAAAGGAGAAATGTGATGAAGAAATTGTGGATAGCAGCAGCGGCTTTGGCGCTGGCTTCACTTCCGGCGCTGGCTTCAGAGGCGACCTTTGAGCGCACGCTCTCGGTGAGCGGACACGTGGAGCTGTCGGTTTCGACCGGCTCGGGCAACATACATATCACGCGCGGGACGGGCAACGAGGTGCATATCTTCGGCAAGGTCAAGTCCGGCTGGGGCGGCAGCGAAGAGCGCGTGCGGGAGATCGCTGCGCATCCGCCCATCGAGCAGACGGGCAACATCGTCGGGATTGGCGCGCACCACGAGAACCTGCGCAACATCAGCATCGACTACGAGATTCAGGCGCCGGAGAACGCCTTCCTCGATGCAGCCTCCGGCTCGGGCAATGTCACGGTAGACGGTGTCGGCGAGAACGCGAATATCTCCACCGGTTCAGGCAACATTCACGCCACCGGCCTGCATGGAGGGTTCAAGGTGGACACCGGCTCGGGCAACATCTACGCCGAGCAAACGGGCCAGGGCGATGTGAAGGCGCAGACCGGCTCAGGCAACGTCGAGTTGCGCAATCTGCGCGGCGGCCTGCGCGCCGGGACGGGCTCGGGCGAAATCAAGGTGGCGGGCACGCCCATCTCGGACTGGAAGCTGGAGACAGGCTCAGGCAGTGTCGAGTTCTGGGCCGGCGGCGCCGCGTTCACGCTTGACGCGTCGACCGGCTCAGGCAACATTCACACCGATCAGGAGATGCTGACGCAAGGCTCGTCGGACAAGCATCATGTGACAGGCAAGATCGGCGGCGGCGGACCGGCGGTGCGCATCGAAACCGGGTCGGGAAACATTCGGGTGCATTGAAAGACAGGGAACAGGGAATAGGGAATAGTTGTCAGTCGCCGGCTGTTCACTGTTAGCTGTCAACTGATTGCTATTCCCTGTTCCCTATTCCCTAATCCCTAGTCCCTTACACTGGAAGCATGGTTCAGATTCTTCGCCCGCTCCCTGTCGAACAATTGAAATTGCTGGTCTTCGATCTGGATGGCACGCTGATCGACTCGGCGCAGGATTTGTGCAACAGCGTGAACGCGACTCTGGCTCACTTTGGCCGCGCGCCGCTGCCGGATGAGACCATCGCCGGCTTCATCGGCAATGGAGCGATCATGCTGGTGCGCCGGGCATTTGCCGCCGGGAGCGGCGCGGCAGCCGGCTCCGCCGAAGAAGATCCGCCGGCCGATGCCTACCCCTTTTTTCTGGATTACTATCGCGAACACAAGCTGGACTTTACCTATGCCTACGAGGGGGTTCTGGAGGCGCTGACGGCGCTGCGGGAGTTGCACGGCGGGCCCGGCGGCCTGACGCGGGCGATGGCTGTGCTAACCAACAAGCCGGTTCGCCCGGCGCGGGAGATCTGCGCGGCGCTCGGCCTTGCGCCCTACTTCCTCAACATCTATGGCGGCAACAGCTTTACCACCAAGAAGCCCGATCCGGAGGGCCTGGTTGCGCTGATGGGCGAGGCCGGCGCGCGGCCCGAACAGACGGTGATGATCGGCGACAGCCAGGTGGACGTGGAGACGGCGCGCAATGCCGGGGCGTGGGCCGTGGGCTGCACCTTCGGCCTTGCGCCCGGGAGCCTGGCCGCCAATCCGCCCGACGTGATCGTCGATTCCCCGGCCGACTGGACGGCTGCGCTCAGCCCTGCTTAGAGTCTATCCGTAAATAGGTAGCGCCGACCTTCAGGTCGGCTGTTGTGTGGGCCTCCTGGCCCGCACACGGATTCTGGCGGCGTGGACGCCGCCAGTACAGCCGCTCTGGAGAGCGGCGCTACTCAAACGCGCAATTTACGGATAAGTTCCTGAATCGATTTTCGGAAGAAATCGCTACGGCGGCTGACGCGGACGCCAGCGGCTCAATTCGACGCCGTAAGCTGAATTCATGGGCATGATTGCCGCCATCGCTCCTCGGCCCCTCCGCATCGTCCTGCCCGGCGGCAGCGGGCTGCTGGGCCAATTGCTGGCGCGCCACTTCCAGCAGCAAGGCCATCACGTGACCGTGCTGACCCGCGGCCCGTACACAGCGCCCTGGCAGACCGTCCACTGGGACGGCGAGAACATCGGGCCGTGGACCGAGTACATGGAAGGCGCCGACGTCTGCATCAACCTTGCCGGGCGTAGCGTCAACTGCCGTTTGACCGCGGACAATCGCCGCGCCATCTATGACTCGCGCATTCGCAGCACGCGCCTCGTCGGCAAGGTGATTGGCAGGCTGGCCGAGCCGCCGCGCGTGTGGCTGAACGCCTCGACGGCGACCATCTATCGCCACGCGCTCGACCGCGCAATGGACGAGACGACCGGCGAGCTGGGCGGCAACGAACTCATCTCCAAGCGGAGGCGCGCGCCGGAGACCTGGAATTTTTCCATCGGCGTGGCCAAGGACTGGGAGGCCGCGCTCTTCGAGTCCGAGACGCCGCGCACCCGCAAGGTGGCGCTGCGCACCTCGATCGCCTTCAGCCCCGTGCCGGGCAGCGCCTTTGGCGTGATGTCAAACCTGGTCCGGCTTGGCCTCGGCGGCCGCCAAGGCAACGGACGTCAGTTCGTCTCGTGGATTCACGAAACCGACCTCGCCCGCGCGGTCCAATTCCTCATCGATCACGAAGAGATCGATGGCCCAATCAATCTTGCCGCACCCAATCCCCTGCCCAACCGCGAGTTCATGGCGGCGTTGCGCGATGCCTGGGACGTGCCCAACGGCCTGCCGGCCCCGGCGCTGGCCGTCGAGATCGGCGCCTTCTTCCTGCGCACCGAATCGGAACTGGTGCTCAAGAGCCGCCGCGTCTTCCCTGGCCGCCTGCTCGACGCCGGATTTCAATTCGAGTTTCCCGACTGGCCCGAAGCCGCCGAAGACCTGGTGCGGCAATGGCGGCACAGGAACGATTGAAGAGCCGCCGATCGCGGCTCTTTTCTCTCTTTTCTCTTCTCTTATCCCGGTAGTATGATCTTGGAAGTTCCCGGAAAGAGCGGTTCTGAATCCGGGGATTTCTGAAAAAAACATTGCGATTCGTGCAAGCTGCTTTGCGGTGCGCGGCTGCCGGCGCAGGGGTGGGGGAGGGGTCAATTGAGGATTCGATTGAGGTATCGGGCGATTCTCATTGCGGCGGCGTGCGTGGCTCCCGTTGTCGCGTGGTCGGTGTCAAAGGACTTCAATGGGAGAATGTGGCTGGCGCAGGTGCCCGCCCTTCCCAGCGATGCAAATGCTGCCTATCAGCAGTGGATCGACGATGGCAACGGAGGCCTGAAGCCGGGCGCGGCATTCGACACGGTCGACCAGGGCATCAAGAATGTCATTGCCGATCAGGCTGAGGCCAACCGATCGTCCCCGGCAAACCAGACGCAAACGCAGCAGGATGTGTCCACGGCCCAGCAGATGGCGGCCAAATACGGCACTCCCGAAGGCCAGGCCGCCCTCAAGGCCATGACCCCGGCGCAACTGATGGCTCTGGCTCAGCAGATGATGCCGCAGGCCAACACGCCGCGCGCGGTCTCGCCGGAGGACCAGCAGTTGCTGCAGAAGATCGGCGACGGCGTCTATTCGGGACAACAACAGGTCATGGCCGATGTGCTGAAGTTGCAGACGCAGGTCAACGGCATCGAAAGCCAATGGGACCAGGATGTAGCCGCGCTCGCGCCACAGGAACAAGCTCAGATGCGCGCGCTGCCGGTTTGCCCCGGCGAAGCCAGCATCCCTTCAGGCCTCGAATCGGAGAAGCTCGAACTCAAGTTTGCCGATCAGCGCATCTCCATCGCTTCGAAGTACCTGGGGCAGATTGTGCCCATCGTAGCCAAGGAGCGCGTGGTTGTGCTGCCGCAGATCGACTTCGGCGATGACGCGCTGGCCGCGTGGACGCAGATCTCCGATCCCGGACTCAAGCAGCAGACATCGCCCTCGGCCCAAGGAGCGGAGCAGCAGGGGCTCGGCGGTGTGGGCATCGTTGAACAGTTGGTCGAGAGCGTCTCCTCAAAAGCCGCTCATGCGGTGATGGACAAGAAGGCGATCCAACGGAAGTACGCCAACGCCACGGGATGTGGAGGCTAAGAGCTTATCCGTATAGATAGGTAGCGCCGACCTCCAGGCCGGCTGTTGTGTGGGCCTCCTGGCCCGCACACGGATTCTGGCGGCGTGGACGCCGCCAGTACAGCCGCTCTGGAGAGCGGCGCTACTCAAATGCACAATTTACGGATAAGCCCTAACTCCGGCTCTGAGAGATTTGAATGCCCCTGATGGGCGGATTTGAGCTGCCGGCTCCGTCTCGATTGGGAAGTGGAATCGAGGAGTCCATCGCTGCGCACTCCGGTCCTGAAGAACCTGATTTCCATGGTCCCTATTTCGCCGGAGGCGTGATGTCAGTGACCGGCAGGTCGATGTGGCCGAGCAGAATCTCAAACCGCCGCTGCTCTTCCCGCTTGTAAGTCTCCTGGTCGGGCCATAACTCTTTGATGAAGGCTTCTTCGTCGGGATTGGCGGTGGTGGCGACGGTCGAGTTTTTGTAGCGGATGGTCACGCGGTAGTCCCAGCGCAGTTCTTCGGAAGTGTGAAGGGCCGGCTGTTCGATCTTCACCGAGAGAATGCGCCCGGTACTCTCGATCTTCTGGAGCAGCGGGTAGTGGTTCTTCAGGAAGAGCTGCAGGAACTCGGCCTGATGGCCCCACTGGCACTTGTAGTAGTACTCGACGGTGTAGGGCTGGTCGGCGCCTCCCTGCGGCGGCGCGCCCTGCGCCACAAGCGGCGCGGCCAGCGAACCGGCAAAAGCAACCCCCAAAATAACGAGAAGAATCCTGCGCATAGTGCCTCCTTGATTGAGAGTATTGTAGCGTCAACTCGCGCCTGCCGGTTCCGGACTACTTACCAGTGGAGATGGAAAAGCCGCTTCAGCTCCGGCGCGAACTCCTGCACCAGGTGTTCGGTGCCGATGAAGCCGGCCTCGATGTGCCCGGCCTGCACCCCCTGCACCAGCGCGGTGTAATGCTTCGGGTACCACATCGCCTGAATCATCGAACTGCCGTAGATGCTGGTGATCTGCGGAAGGTCGAGCGTCAGGTGGCCGCCGCGCGTGTAGGTGAGCAGGCTCATCTTGAAGACATGCCCGCCGCGGCGAAAGATCCCTTTGCAGCCGCAGGCGAAGTAGCGCGGATCGGTGCCTTCGGCGGCGGCAAAGCTCTCATGCATCGTGTTCTGGATCAGGTTGCCGCCGTAACTCGATCCCAGCCGGCGCGCATAGCCGCCCCAGTTCCTGTTCCATGCGGCAGGAACGTTAAAGGTTTGCAGGTAGGCGGCGGTGCCGATCGACTCGACATGCAGCGAGGCGGAGCCACCGTCTTCGCTGACCCAGCGCTTCCAGCGCTCTTGGCCGCTGAGCGGCGTATACCGGCCGGGTTCAAAGGGACCGTTGACGGTGAGCGACTTGGCCAGCGATTCCTTGAACGTCTGGGCGGAGCAGAGGCTGGAGGCGAAGAGGAGCGCGAGGAGCGCGAATCTGGTTTGGGCTATCACTCTTCCATTCTGCGGGATCATCGGCAGGATTGAATAGCGCAAAAGGCTCGCACGCATAAATATTTGCGAAGAGAGGCTGTCAGCGGGCCAGTGATCAGCGCCGGAGATGGAGGCGGAAGCCAAGGTCACAAGAGCGGGAAGATGGAGCGCCAGGCGCTGCCTCGGCAGGCAGGCCGTTGCGTCGAATATCTGCTATATTCTTGTGCGCGGCGAGCAGGGCGGGCAGAGTACCAGCTATGAGCTTGTCAAAGCCGACTGGAGATTCCCGCCCTCAAATTGCGATTCTGGTTTCGATGGCGTCGTAGTCGGCGCGGACGCCGCGGGCTGTGGCTTCAAGAAGACCCGCGCCTGCCAGGGCCTTCACATCCGCATGGACGTTGCTGTAATCGCGCTTCAGCTCTTTGGCCAGGGCGCGGACGCTGGTGACGTTGTGGCGGCGGACGTAGCGCAGCAACTCCATCCGCTTACCGGTGAGGACGCGGGCCAGCGCTTCCCAGCTTTCAAAGGCCAGATGGCGTTCGTGGAAGCTTTCGCCGCGCTCGGCGCGATGCCAGGCGTCGATGAATTTGCGCGAGGCTTCTTCCTCCATCGCGCCGCCGACCGTGAATTTCACATCGCTCATTGGACTCCTCGCAATCTATGCACA
>Ga0187847_10002905_pt1 | contig 13453 bp, 15 predicted proteins | sample June2016WEW_4_10_FD_132458 | JGI IMG/M metagenome (GOLD analysis project Ga0187847, IMG submission 132458) | Peatland microbial communities from SPRUCE experiment site at the Marcell Experimental Forest, Minnesota, USA - June2016WEW_4_10 | ecosystem: Environmental > Terrestrial > Soil >...
CGGCGGCGGAATTTCAGGTATTCGCGCGTCGATCCTTACCTCGGTCAATGTGGGGTGCGGCAGGGACGGTGGGGGTACGGGCTTGCTCCCATCGGGCAGGATCTGCGCACGGAAGGGCGTTGATATGAGCTTGTTGAAGCTGACTCCGAGCCCTGCGGTCAGTGCATAAAAGATCGCGATGTGTATGGCGATGACGACGATCACCGTGGTCCAGTGACGCGGCACGAGCCCCGTTTCGCCATCGAACTTGGAAAGCGTGAGCTTTTCGCCCGACGCCGGACTTGCGATCGCAACGGCCGCGGCACAGTATTCGTGTGCGATGACAAGGCTCGCCCAAAAGCAGCCGAGCGCAAAGCGTAGTTCGGATATCGCAGAGTCACGAGCTGCGAGATCCGCGAGCCATTCTTCTTCGAGGCGCCGCGCGAGCGGCCCCGGCGCGCTGCGGGCGGCATGCCGAATCAACCAGTGGGCGATGCCATGCGCCGCGCTGCGCGAATCTTCGGCAGTGCCGGTCCCAGGGGGCTCCGAGTCGGGGTCGTGCTGGTTCATGCGAGGACACTCCTATTGAAACTCGCGAACACTTCACTCGCGCGCTTCAGACCCGTCGAGGTCAGACGATACAACCGACGACGCGGGCGGCCTACGCTCGAGGGGTCAACGGCTTCCCAGCGGCTGGTAAACCAACCGGCTGCCTCGAGGCGTAGCAGGATCGGATACAAGGTGCCGGAGGCGATGCGGCTGCGTTGGTGAATGTCGGCCCCTGAGAGTTGGGTCATGGGCTCTTCTAGAAAGGCTTCCAATACTTTCAGAGTCTGCAGAGACATTCGGACATCGCGATCTTGTTTACCCATGATTGTAAGTCTACATAGGGTCTGCTAATAATGCAACGGACGCCGGATGTTCCAGGAGATAGCGGGAAGCGCCGGTTTGTCGGGCGCGCCAGAGGGCTGGCGGCGGCGCTAAGGAGCATCTAGCCCGTTATTGTCCAATCGATCCCTTTGGTTCCGATACTCAAGGAGAGCACCATGGCCATGGCAGTCACCCGCAGCGAAGTAGTGTCCTTTTCCGAGATCAACATGACGCCGTTGATTGATATCATGTTGGTGCTCCTCATCATTTTTATCATCACCATTCCGGTGATGACCCATGCGGTAAAGATCGAGAATCCCCAGCCGACGAAGGATCAACCTCCGACGCCGCCCGAAGTCGTCGATTTGCAGATCGACTTCGATGGCACATTGCTGTGGAACACGAGGGCGGTGGACCGTGCGACGATGCAGGGCCTTATCAGCTCGGAAGCGTCTAAGTCGCCGCAGCCGGAAGTGCATATCACGGTCGATAAATTCGCCAAGTACGAGATCGTGGCGCAAACGCTCGCGGATTTGCAGCGTCGGGGATTGCAGAAGATCGGGTTTGTGAACAACGAATACTTCTAAAGAGGCCTTCAGAGATCACGGCACGACTCGTATTGAATCGAAGGTGGCCTGGGCTGAGCCATTGTATTGCCGGGACTAGTTTGGCTTGACAAGCGGGTTCGGAAGGTCTGTAATATCTGTCATGACAGAATTAACGGACACCAAGGATAGCCTCCCGGACGCGGTCCGGCAGTTTGTACTCGAATGGGGCAACCTCGGCGAGCGCTGGGGTGTGAATCGCTCGGTGAGCCAAATTCATGCACTGCTCTATGCGTCGAAAACGCCGCTCGCGGCCGAGGACATTGCAGACGTGCTGGGGATCGCGCGATCCAATGTCTCGAATTCGCTGCGCGAACTGCAATCTTGGAATCTCATTCGCTCAGTGCCGGTGTTCGGTGACCGGCGCACGTTTTTCGAAGCCGAAACGGACCTTTGGACCCTGGTGTCCCGCATCGCCGCAGGGCGCAAGGCGCGCGAATTGGACCCTGCGACGGCGGCGCTCCGCCAGTGCGTGGAGATGTCCCGTAGCGATAAGAGCGTTGATCCGGTCGTGCAACTGAGGCTCCGGGAGATGCTCGAATTCGTCGAGCGCATCAGTCGATGGTATGACCAGATGATCGCGCTGCCGCGCGCCACGATCGCGACGCTCATCAAGTTGGGCGGCGGCATTGCGCGCTTGCTCGATCGTGGGAAAAAGTCCGGATGAATGGTGCTTGCTGCAACGGAGGTCACGATGAATACCCTAGTCGCTCTGACGATCGCCGGTACTGTTAGTCTCGCGCTGAGCACGGCTATCGCCGCCGTGATGGTGAGGCCGCTGCGCGCAATCCTGGGGCAACTGTGCCCGGGCAGCGATGCAAGCCGCTTCTGGGTGAGCTTTACGGTCGTGATGCTCTACGTAACGCCGTTAATGTTTACGATGTTGTTCGAAGCGACGGTGAGCAGTCCGGAGATCGTCAACATCGTGAGAACGGCGCTTGCCGCAGGGCTCTTTGGGGCCTTTGCGGCGCTCCTCGTCGTGGGCTACCAAATTGCGCGGGCACGACCGGTCGCACACTAACGGCGCTACGACGATGCCGCGACCCGACCTGCATGCCCGAATTATCGTGTTCGACGGGATCTGCCACCTGTGCTGCGGATGGGTGCGATTTTTGAGCCGCCATCCGGTCGAGCCGGCTTTTCAACACGTTTCGATGCAATCCCCGGAGGGGAGAGCGCTGCTGGTCGAATACGGCATCGATCCAGACGATCCCGACACGTTTCTCGTCTTGGATCAAGGTCGATCGTTTACCGATTCCGAGGCCGTCATTCACACGATCGCTGCCTTGGGCGGTCTTTGGCGTTTGAGCGCTGCGGCGCGCATTGTTCCAAGAGCTTGGCGCGATTGGCTGTACCGCTTGCTCGCGCGTAATCGTTACCGGTGGTTCGGCCGTCGCAGCAGCTGCTACCTGCCGCAGTAGCGCATGCGAGTGGTGGTCATTGGCGGCTTGGGCAACTTCGGCGCACGAATTTGTCGACGCTTGGCGCAGGAGCCAGGCTTCGAAGTAATTGCGACGAGCCGCGGAGTTGATGGCATTAGGCCGGCCGCATCGGTCGCGACCGGAAAACTCGATATCGATAGTGCCGAGTTGACCGCCAACTTGAAAGCGCTCGCACCCGATCTCGTCATTCACTGCGCGGGACCATTCCAGGGACAGGATTATCGAGTGGCGCTTGCGAGCTTGGCTTGCGGTGCCAATTACATCGATATTGCCGACGGGAAAGAGTTTGTCGTGGGATTTGTGGATGCGGTGGGGCCGGCCGCAAACGCCGCGGGGCGGTTCGCGATTACGGGCGCGAGCACTTTGCCGGCGCTGTCGTCCGCTGTCGTAGATGCTCTCAGGGAACCCCTGGCGTCATTGAACTCGATTGAAGTCGTCATTGCTCCTGGTCAACACACTCCGCGCGGCGCCGCCACGATCGCGGGTGTTCTGGGATATGCGGGTTGCTCATTTCGCTGGTGGGACAATGGCGCATGGCGCGAAGCTTACGGATGGCAGGAGATGAAGCGGGAGCACTTCTCGTTTGGCCGCCGATTGGCGGCCGCCTGCGATGTGCCGGATTTGGAACTTTTCCCCGTGCAATATCCCGGGGTTCGAACAGTGGCGTTTCGGGCCGCGCTCGAAGTATCGGTGCAGCACTACGCGTTGTGGACCTTGGCGGCTTGTCGGCGCATTGGTTTGGCGCTGCCGATAGCTCGCTGTGCAAAAGCGTTCGATTACATCGGCACTTGGCTCAATTGGCTTGGCAGCGACACCGGCGGCATGGTGGTTCGAGTTGTGGGACAAACGGACGAAGGGAAGCCGCTCTGTAGGACTTGGGAGCTCGTGGCCAAAGCTAACCATGGTCCGGAGATTCCTTGTATGGCCGCGGTTATTCTCGCGAATCGACTGAAACGGGGAGCAGTGGTTTCACCGGGAGCGAAGGTCTGTATGGGAATTCTTAGCCTCGCTGATTTTGAACAAGAATTCTCTCGATGGCAGATCTCGACTCGGATCAAGGACGAGGCTGCATGAGCTGGTATCTGATCATCAAGTGCTTGCATATTCTCTCGTCCACCGTGCTGTTCGGTACTGGCGCCGGGATTGCATTCTTCTACATACGGGCTCAACGGACTGATGACCTCAGGGTTATCGCGAGCGTTGGCCGCGATGTGGTATTGGCAGATGCGGTATTTACGGCTACCGCGGTCCTTTTGCAGCCGTTGACGGGAATCACCTTGGCGTTCATGGCGGGGTACTCGCTCTTATCGCCGTGGCTGCTGGTGTCGATGGCCTTGTATGTTTTCGTGGGGTGCTGTTGGTTGCCGGTGGTGTGGCTGCAAATTCGAATGCGCGATTTGGCCATCGATGCAATGAATCATCGGTTGCCGCTACCCGAGCTGTATCGGTTCTACTATCGGCGCTGGCTCGCGCTCGGGTGGCCGGCGTTCATTGGGGTGCTGGTGATTTTCTATTTGATGGTGGCAAAGCCTAGGATGTGAGAGAGGCGGAGCCAAAGAGGAAGGGCGGACGCCGCTGTCGCGTCTCGGCGGCCGCAGCCGCCCAGAGGGTTCTTCGAGCGACAGAATGTCGTGGCGTAGCCCGTACGATGCGTCTGAACCGGCACCGCAATTTTCGGAGCGGGGAGAGGCTGCCTAGAGCAGCTCCCTTTGCGCGAAACTCGTCGTGTCGCCGCCGGCCACGATCACGTGATCGAGGACGCGGGTGTCGACGAGCTCGAGCGCGGCTTTGACGCGGCGGATAATCAGCTCGTCTGCCGAAGATGGCTCTGCGACTCCACTCGGGTGGTTGTGGGCTAGGATGACCGCAGCCGCGTTGTGTTTCCAGGCTTCCTTGACGATTTCGCGCGGATGGACGCTGACGCCGTCGATCGTGCCGCGAAAGAGGCCTTCGCAGGCGATGAGTCTGTGGCGGTTGTCGAGGTAGACCAGCGTAAAGACTTCGTGCGGGCGCTGGCTTAAACGCGCGGTCAGGAAGTCGGACGTCAGGCGGGGTGAGGTCAACACCGTGCCTCTGCGGATTCTTGCGGCGAGCGCTTGGCGGGCGCCGGTCATGATTTCGTCGAAGGTCGCGGCGCGGTAGCCGGTGCTCGTGTATTTGTCGGTGAAGCACAGGTTGATTTTGCTCATGGTCGTCTCCGTCATATGCCGAGCGCAATTGCCCGGTGACGGACGGGGCAAGGAGGGACGCCAGGACCGACGGTCACACCGCAGCGGAGCCGTCAATGCTTCGCGCAGCGAACTCTTGCCGAGAAGAGGAACGAGCGACGCGAGTGAGCATCGGAGGGCATTGACGGCGAGGACGGTGTGATACGGTTATAAGGAAAAGGGCAACTACGCTCTCGTATTTCGAGCGATTGCGACAGGAGGTCGCAACGGAGTCGAGGGCGGTGCGCCCGAGAATCCGGAAGGCGGACCGGAGTCACGCCTCTGGGCCGCCGATGACCGGCGAGGACAGGGATGTCCGAACGGCCGGGCCCGAAAGCAATACTGGCGAGAACGGCGTGGTAACCTGATGAGAACAGGGCAATCCGGTCTTGCTTTTTTTTCCCAAAGTGCAAGTTGCGCGCCGGTCAGAGAACGCACGCGCGTGGGGTGATGCGATCTTCGATCACTTGAGGTAGGCTGGACGCTGCTTAGGGAGCGAGTAACAACCATGCGCTTACCTCATTGGATCTTGATTTGTATTGCGTTGACGATTCTGTTGCCCGACCGAAGTCTCGGTCAGAATACGACGCACGAGCGCTTGGTCAGCCTGGCTCGAGACTTCACCTATCAATCGGCCGAGTTGTACCCCTTGCAGGCGACGGCCCTGGGAATCGCCGGCCATGACGCCGACCTCGAGAGCCCGAGCGAAGCTTATCGCGCAGCCTATATTGATCGCATTCGGCAATGGCAACGGCGACTCGGCGAGATTTCCGCGGGTTTTGATGCCGCGACCTCGCTGGTGGACCGGGATGACGCGAAGTTGTTGGGCGCGCTGCTCCAGGCGCAGTTGAATGCATTCGTCATCTACCAGGCCGATCGCAAAGACTACAGCGCGCCGGCCAACAACCTGGTGCAGGCACTGTTCACGCAGTTTCAACACCTGCCGATCGTGAGCCGCGACGACGCCACGCCGGCCGCGCAGCGCAAGGCCTGGAGCGACATCATTACTCGGCTCTCTAAGACGCCGGCCTATCTTGCGGCGGCGCAGCGCCTCGTCACGACACCCGGCCATCTGTACGGGACGGTCGGCAGCAAGGAACTCGGCGGAGTTCCCGAGTTTCTCAACGGGGCACTCACCGGCGCCGCCAAGCAGCAGCTCGGCACGAAAGGCGTAGCATTTGCGCGATTCGCGAAGGCGCGAGACGCGGCCTTAGCCGCGATCGCTGCGACCAAGTCTTACATCGATGCGCACGTCGAAGCGTGGCCGGACAATCATTCGATCGGGCGCGAGGCTTATGAGGCGATGCTTCGGGATGAACAGCTGCTGGATTTCAACGCGTCCGATATCGAACGCATGGGCCATGACGAACTTGCGCACGGGTGGGCCGAGGAGACATGGCTCACCGCGGTGTCGCGGCACACCTCGACGCCGTTAGGCGCGCCGAGCGGGGGCGGCATGGCGCCTAGCGGCCCTGCGCTCATCGACTACTACCGAGATCGCATCGCGGAGTTGCGCCAGTTCATCGCCGATAACGACGTCGTCACTGTGCCGGCATGGCTTGGGCGCATGGAGGTCACGGAAACTCCCTCGTTCCTGCAGCCCGTGAGTCCTGGTGCGTCGATGAACCCGCCACTGCTGTTTTCGCCGACGACAACCGGCTTTTACTACATTACGCCGCCGAAATCACTCGTCGAAGCCGCTGCCCGATTGGACATGAACGAGGACTTCGATCGCGATCGAATTCTCAGCACCGCGGCACATGAGGCGATACCGGGGCATTTCATGCAATTGTCGATTGCGAAACGGCATCCGGACTTCATCCGCAAAATACAATTCACGAGCGTCTTCGCGGAAGGCTGGGCATTTTACGGCGAGGAAATGTTCGTCCGGCTCGGCCTCTACGGCGATCACCTCGATGGCCGGCTCCAAACGGCACGCTGGGAACGGGTGCGTGGGGCGCGTGCGATCATCGACGCGAAGCTCGCGACCGGAGAATGGACGTACCCGCAAGCGGTCGATTTTTTCGCGGCTCAGACCGCATTTACGCACGAAGCGGCAGAGGCGGCGGTCGCCATGCTCGCGCTCAACCCTGGCTACGGCTTTACTTACACCGTGGGGCGGCTGCAAATCGAAAACCTGCTCGCCGACTATATGCTAAGGATGGGCGAGAAGGCCTCGCTACGTGATTTTCACGATCGCCTGCTCTCCTACGGAACGACTCCGCTTGCGATCGTCGCGCAAGAGCTGCTTGCCGACTTGGACAAGCCGGCGAGCGAAGTGAGGGCTGCAGCGAATTACTGATTGAGCTCGGGAATCACACGAGAAAGTGATTGCGTCGGACAAAGATGGAGTGGACCCGTCCTGCTCTTGAACGGTAATCCGTATTTCGGTCGGTGAGTATTCGGAGTGGAAAGCCGTCAGCGGTCATCAGCCGCGCGTTCGAGTTAACGATGCGTGAATAAGTGCGAAGTTGCTGTGGGGCGTAAATGCGCGATACGCCGGCGCGTGGAATCTTGCGAAGGTTCCCCACTGTAAGGATCGCCGCGATGATCCAATTATCATTCTTTGCGTTAAGCGCTGTGGAAGCAATAGACCGGATCACAGCAAAGACCAGTGCGATAGGCGCCATGCATTTAGAGAAGGTTAGGCTTGATGCGGCGTCCCAGCTGCGGGATAGCTCGCAGGTAGCCCAGTCCATGCAATATCTGGAAGCGCATCGCGCCGATGCGCCGGATGCCTATGAGGGCGCGTTGATTGTTGTGAATGACCTTGATGCCGCTGCGAATTTGTTGCTGGAGCGGTTACTGGACAAAGATCAACGAACACAGGCTTTGGTTGACGGTCAAACGTACGCAGCTCCACTCAGGACGCCGCGGCAAGTTGAATTTAACGCTCGTTGGAGCACCGTGCTCGCCCGCAAGGATGTACGGGCCGCTATTCATAAGGTGGGTCGCGCTGAAGTATACAAGCTGGAGGAGCGGTAACGCTTGCCAGTCTGCTGAAGGGAGTGTAAGTCGTGGATCTGAGTATTGTTGCTGTCTTGAAGTCTGCCGCCGTTATCTTGACCGGTGGATTTGGAATACTCGGTTTGCTCAAGGATTTCAACGACCACGAGACTCATCGGGTCACGGTTTGGGGAAAGGTTTCGTTGGCCGGCATCCTGATCTCAACGCTGTTGGGTGTCGCAATTGAGATTAAGCAGGCCGTAGACGAGCGGGCGGCGAAAGAGACTACAGCCGAGCAGACGCTCGCCCTGATGAAGAACACGGATGCGACACTAAACCAGATTCAGCGAACGTTCACGACGATTACGGATATGAGATGGCGGATGACATTCGTCATCCCGTGTGAGGATGATGTTCTCAGAGAGTTTTGCGCAAACGCCCGACCGTTGGCTCGCAGTGATGGCGACTCTGCGGTTGGAGATCCCTCGTTATGGAGCAAATGGCCTATTGGCCCAGGTCGCTTCGAGTTTCACTTCTCGATACGAGTATTCGCTCGCGGGTCGCCGATTGATGAGACGCTCGTGGGACACCCGGATACTTGGGGCGACGTAAACCCGGATCTCACACTCACCCAAGTAATCGTGGGTGATAAAAACGGCTGTTCCGAATGTGCGAATATTTCCTCGCCGTTTTTTGGGGAAAACAAAGATCAACTCCTTCTGAGCGTGCGCTTTCGGCCGGAACCCATTTCTTCCAACGGCAGCATCCAAAGCAAAGCGGATCTTGCGGGGGCGACCCTTGTCGTTGTCACACGGCAGATGTTGCGCGCGTCAACGTTCAAGCGGACGTATCAACTGCTTCGGCCGCGCAGTGTCAACGTCACTTTGAGGGACGGCGAGACCTTGACGGGGGCATGGTTTCGGCCGGATACCGAGGGTCCGTTAACGGTTCGTGGGACCCCGGGCACGGGGTTTGTATTCAAAATGTCGGAGTAGCCGTGTCGACAGATGCTACGGGTAAGGCGGGGAGATTCGAATTGATGTTGTGGTGATTGTGCAGTAAGACGGCAGTATCAGCAGTCGTGGTGGCATGGAATGACAAAGAGGTCCGCGATATTCCTGTTCACTGGGATGAAAAGCATGACCGAGGAGCAGGAGCCACGGGAGGAGTAGGGCGGCCGCCACACTGACGCCGCGTCGTGGCCCGTCCTCTATGTTAGTCGGGAAATCAACCTAATCGACCGGCGGCACGTAAATGGCAATTCCGGTTCCGGACTTCACGAACACGGTGCCCGAGGTATTAACTCCGATGCCGACGACCGAATTGCCAGCACCCGTCGCGCCGCCAAATTCTGTACCGACAGAGCCGGTCGCCTTATCGCCCACGCCCTGCAGTAAAATTCCGTTTGCGCCGAGCTTTGCTGCGTCCTTCTTCAGTCGCTCGATGACCGCATCGGACTTACCTTGCGCGGTAAACGAGAAAGAATGTTTGCTCGAACTTTCGAGCAGCGCAATCTCTTCGTACTTCGCGGCGGGCGGATGTAGATAGAGTTGCACTTGGTCGGGTGAGATCGGTGGCCGTACCTTTCCCACGATCACGTGCGATGTCACGCAGCCAGTGACACTGAAAACAGCGACGATACCCAGGTATTTGATCGTGTTGCCGAGCGACATGCGGGATCCTGCTTGTGGATTTCATTCAATTGTTTGGGAGTTTACACGAGACGCGTGTCGGCGATCGATTTCGGCGGGGCGGCAGGAAGGAGGGTGGACGCCTTCCCGGCGATGTCGGAATTCGATAATTGGAACGCAATCCCGTAGCCTCGTATGTCGGGACTCGCCCCCAGGGACGCACTTTTTTGTACACGCAGAGAACGAAGAACGGTCCGCATTCGGTCAACCGGCGCTCCGTTTCTCTGACGGCATTTCTCCTCGGATTCTTAGGCCTGCCAGCGGTGGCTCTCGACGAGCCTAGTCTAGCGGCAGAGTCGTCGGCCATCCCGTGCTCGCTCGCGTTACCGGGCAGCGTGACTGAGGCGCTCACTTGTTCCGACAAGATTCGGACGTTCAAGGCGCTGGACGAGGGGGCTTGCGTGGGCTCTAACTCCCCTGCGGCAATCGCAATTCAGCAGGTTTGGCCACATCGGGATTCGTTGCCGGCGGATGCCGCCGCGAGGGACCCTTGGATTCAAGCCTTCATGGCCAATTGCATCATCGAAGCCAGTCACAATCCGAATCTGGCAGCGCCCCTGAAGGCTACGGCAGTCGATTACTTACGAAACGCCTTGAGAGATTCAAGTCCATCGATCGTTGCAGTAGCCATGATGGGCCTGTCAACCGTATTAGAGCAGGAGGATATCGATCCGATCGCGAAGCAGCCCAATCTGGCCGTGTCGGCGGTTGCGGCGCTCAGTATCAGTTGCAGCCGCGAGGCCAAGGCGAGGATCGTTTCGATTCGAGCGGCGTATGCCGACACTTCAAAGGCGGCCGAAATCGATCAATTTGTCGATGAATCGAAGGACCTCTGCGCCGGCAAAGTGCTTCAGGCACTACCGACGTTTGTCGGGCAGGTCATTCCGTCGCCGACTGCCCAGCACCGGGAATTTCCAAGTGCGGCTCAAGTGCGATCGGCACTCAGTTCCGAGCATCCGCAATCGGTCCGTTTGCAGGTACTCAATGCGCGGTGCTCTGCTGCGCGCGCGGACGTCGTCGGCGAAATGCGGGAGGCGTGGGAGGCGCGGAACTCCCCGAGTTCATCGGCGACGGTTCGGAATCCTCTGATCCAGACGGTTATCGCGAAGTGCCTGATTTATGCGGACTATGCCGCGAATTCTGCCAATGTGGAAGTTACTAACGCTGCGGGCCTGCTTCGCACCGCGATTCGCAGCGATGACATCATGACGGCAATGGTGTCTATGGCACTTTGCGTCATCAATGTTGAATGCTCGGCTAAGCCAAGATTATTGCAGCACCAAATCGCGATATTTTTGTGGGAGTGATCGACTACAAGGGCAGGCCATCGTCCCCGTACTTTCCCGTGGGATTGGTCTTGATGAACCCATATGTCGGGCTGGCCAGTATCGCATTTTGCAGTGTTGTGACATCCCAAGGATTAAAATTGTATCTGAATGAGTTATTCCATTCCTCGAGTTGGCGCCGTGCCTTCATTGCGAGGCGGTGCGCCTCAACATAAATTGGGTTACCGGGACCCGGCGAATAACCAAAGGGTCCGGTCGCACTCGGAGCAGAAAATACGTTATATAAGGCGCCGGCTAGATATGCCGTCGTCTCGTTGTCGAGCATCCTTCTGATTTGTCTCGGCGCACGTGAGTCGAGCACCGCGTGAGTTAGCTCATGCAAAATGCTCATTTTCTGAAATCCGGAGGTGCCATAGCCGGCCCGTGGGAATACGAGGTTGTTCGTGGTCGGATCGTATTGTGCCTCCGTATTGGCAGGCAGCCCCCCGTTAATTACCACGCCTAGTGCCTTGGCCTTGTTGTCAATGCTCACCAGGGACAGCGCGACATAGTAGTAACCCGCTCCATCGACGTAGGTGTCCCCGAAACAGAAACTAATGCGTTGACATGGCTGCGAGACGAGGATCTGACTGGCCAAGGTAGCGAGTGCTCGCTCGGCCACACTAGGAGTCGGGTTCCCCATGGATGTTGCTCCTCTGTCTGAAACGTGCCTGTCTCATTATAGAGCATCCTTCCGGAAATCCCTGCTCTTGCGACTCGACCGAGCATAGCCCAAGGCATCCATGAGCCGTGTCGGGGGCTACAGCAGCCCCCCTTCGGCAGAGCTGGTCGTGTCGTAGATGTCAACAAGCTCGAGTGCGGCTTTCACGCGTCCGGTGATCAACCAACACTAGGGCTTCGCAGAGGCGGCGAGGACATCTCCGTTTGATCGGGTCGGTGCGAATTTGTCGGTACCACGGATAGTTGATGATGGACTTCGAACACAATCAACGAGTTGGCAGTCGGCCCTCCAGTGGTTCGTCGCGCGATAGATGGTTCACAATAATCAAGCTCTGTCAGACAGTTGCGGCGCATTTCTCGGCGTAGTCGAGCGCTCGGTGCAAATAGACGGTGACGCATCATTTTTCCGCCGGCTCCGCGCACCCGATGACAATTCGAGCACTGGTATTCAATTTACATGGAGCTGATTGTGAGCACCATGCCAACGCCCCCCCATCCAGGAGCTTCTCATGTCACGCACCATCAAGATTTCAAAAGCCGGAGGGCCGGAAGTCCTCGAGTTCATCGACGCGGAGGTCCGGGCCCCCGGACCGCGAGAGGTCCGCATCAAGGTCAAGGCAATCGGTATCAATCGAGCTGAGTCTATGTGGCGCAATGACGCGTACATCGAACCGGTCAAATTCCCAGCCGGTCTCGGGTACGAGGCGACAGGTATCGTCGATACCGTGGGCAAGGACGTCAAGGGCTTCGCAACCGGCGATGCCGTCAACCTGATCCCGTCCTTCTCGATGAATGAATATTTTACGTACGGCGAAGTCATCATCGCGCCGGACTACGCCGTCGTGAAGCATCCGAAATCGCTCTCGTTCGCCGAGGCGGCGTCCATCTGGATGATGTTCGTGACGGCGTACGGCGCCCTCATCGAAGATGCGAAGGTGACCAAGGGCGATTTCGTCATCGTTCCAGCGGCGTCCAGTAGCGTTGGACTGGCGGCGATTCAGATTGCGAATTACGCCGGCGCGACTTCCATCGCGCTGACGCGCGCCTCAGAAAAGCGGCGGCAGCTGCTCCACGCCGGGGCGGCGCACGTCATCGCGACAGAAGAGCAGGATCTCGTAGTCGAAGTAATGCGCATCACCGACGGTAAAGGTGCACGCGTCGCTTTCGATCCGGTCGGGGGCCCGAACTTTCCCAAGCTGATTGCGGCGCTAGCCTTCCAGGGAACCGTGTACATCTACGGCGCGCTCAGTGAGGGTGTCACTCCGTTGCCGGTGCTCGAGATGATCGCCAAGATGCCGACCATCAAGGGGCACAATATTTGGCTGACCAGCGGTGATCCGGCGCGCCAAAAGGCCGCTGTGGAATTCATCCTCAAAGGCATCGACGTCGGCGCCCTCAAGCCGGTGATCGATCGCACGTTCAAGTTCGACGACATGATAGAAGTTCACCGTTATCTCGAGAACAACGGCCAGTTCGGCAAGGTTGTGGTAACGGTCTAGTCGACTAGCGGGCGTGGGCGCGGACAATGCTTGAACGTCAACCGCCAGCATCAGCAGCCAAAACGAGCACGGCTGTTAAATCCGAAATCTCTGATTAGCCTTAACTTTGATCCAGGTCGCATGTCGTGCGGCGCCTTCAGCAGCATCGGAGAATTCAATGTCAAAGAAACTCGACGGCAAGATCGCCCTCATCACCGGCGGCAGCACG
>Ga0187847_10002907_pt1 | contig 13447 bp, 6 predicted proteins | sample June2016WEW_4_10_FD_132458 | JGI IMG/M metagenome (GOLD analysis project Ga0187847, IMG submission 132458) | Peatland microbial communities from SPRUCE experiment site at the Marcell Experimental Forest, Minnesota, USA - June2016WEW_4_10 | ecosystem: Environmental > Terrestrial > Soil > Wetlands...
GCGTGTGCAGGCATTCGCTGGGCAGCTTGCGGACTTTATGCAGATCGCAGTCTTGGATCGGCAGCGCCAGTTCACGTTTTTCCGCCGGTTGCTTAACTTCGATGACTGGCGTGTTGCGGGGAGGCCGCAGTCTACACAGTTCCTCGACTATCAAGTCGTCAACTCCAATATCGAAGCCGAGCGCGATCATCTGCGCGTCGGCGATCACATCGTCCGGGTGCTGACGATGAAAGAGGCCATCACCGAGACGCGGCCCCTGGCGCTCGATGCGCTGCTAAAGATTCCGTCCAACTTCCGTGTGGTTACGGAGTGGACGCCACTCGCGGCGGACAAAGCCCGCAAGGAAGTCAACAAGCGCCGACGCCACTTCAATATGTCGAAGACAGGGTTTGTCTCGCAGATGGGCAACGACGCCACGAAGACGAACCCACGCGACGTGCTGGTGGACGAGTCGAAGCAGGCCGACATTGAGAATCTCGGCGACTGCTTGCGCGCTCTGGGAGACGGGCAATCGCTCGGCGAGCTCTCGCTCACGATCATCCTCTTCGGTCGCTCAAAATCCGAATTGGTGCAACTCGGGGCCGAGTTCACTGGCATCTTCACCAACGCCGACGGCAGCCTGTTTTCGGAAACCTACAACCAGCTCAACGCTTATTTCGCCACCGTGCCCGGCAACTATGCGCTGAACCTACGCAAGCTGTATCTGCTGAACACGAATTACGCCGACCTGTCTTTTCTGTTCACGATCCTTCCCGGCGAGAAGACGAACGCGCATCTAGGCACCGAGTACCTGGCTGTGCTCGAAACCGACAACAGCACACCGTACTTTCTGAACCTGCATAACGGCGAGGTCGCCCACACGCTGATCCTCGGGATGACAGGCAGTGGGAAGTCTTATTTGGCGAATTTTCTGCTGCAGAACGCACAGAAATACACCCCGCTCACCTTCATCTTCGATATCGGCGGCAGCTTTGAGTCGCTTACGACCATCTTCGGCGGCTCATACCTGAATGCCGGCCAAGAGGCGCGCGATTTCACAATCAATCCGTTTTCGCTTCCGCAGAGCAAGGAAAACCTCCAATTCCTCTTCAGCTTCTTCCGCGTGCTGATTGAGGGAAACGAGCAGCGTTACCGGCTCGACTTCAAGGAAGAACGCCGCCTGTGGGACGCCATCGAGCGCATGTACATGCTGGAGACGAACCAGCGCACCGTCTCGAACTTTACGAACATCGTTGGCGAGTTGAAGGAACGCCTGCACCGCTGGGCACGGGGCGGGCAGTACGGATTCCTCTTCGACAACGCCGAAGACACGCTTTCGTTCTCGCGCTTTCAGACCTTCAACTTCCACGGCTGGAATGATGCGCCCGCCGTTTTGGAGCCGCTGCTGTTTTACGTTTTACATCGCGCGTCGAATGAAATCGCCGATCCGGCAAAACTCGCCACCTTCAAGATCTTCCTGCTCGACGAAGCATGGCTCTTCATCAAGAACGAGACGATTCGCAATTACGTGGTGCAGGCGCAGAAGACCTGGCGCAAGCACAACGCGGCGATGATCCTGGCAACGCAATCCATCAAAGAACTTGAGGAATCGGGAATGCTGGGGATTGTGGCCGAGAGTTGCCCGACGAAAATCTTCCTCGCCAACCCAGAAATGAACCGCGAAGTGTACCAGGAGGCGTTCCATCTGAACGATACCGAGCTGGACCTTATTGGCGGCCTGGTTCCGCCCGGACAAATGCTGATTAGGAAGGCCCAGACCTCAAAGAAAGTGCAGTTGAACGTCGATTCCATTTCGCACTGGATGGCAACGAACAACGCCCGCGACAACCTCAAGAAGCGCGATTACTTCGCGCGTTTCGGCATCCCCGACGGGCTGCGCCATCTGGCCGAAGACTATCCATTCCAGCCGCGCACGCTGGCCGTTGCAACCGCGAATACCAAATAGGAGACTTGACTATGCGATGCTCCAAACTCATCGTCCAGCTTGTTTTGGTTCTTTCATCTTTCAGCGCCGTGGCACAGGAATCAGCCCGCACCGTGCAATATCACTCGCAGGATATTGTCGCGATCCGCGCCAAGGTGAAATACACAACCCTCATCGAGTTGCCGACGACCGAGAAGATTATGGAGGCGGCGACGGGCGACAAGGACTTCTGGATCGTGGATGTAGTTAACAACTTTTGCTTTGTGCACCCCGCGAAACAAGGCATCAGTTCCAATCTGAATCTGATTACGGACAAAGGAAACATTTACAGCTTCACCCTCCAGGATATTTCCGCCTTATCGACGACGCCAGACTTGAAGGTGATTGTCCAACCCGCCGACCGCTCTGCGATTGTGGCCGCCAGCGGCCCCGCGCAGTTCGTGCCCGCCGCGCAGCTCGAACAGTCACGGCAGCAGCTTGCCGTTCTTCAGTCGCATGTTGAACAGGCTGTGGACGAATACAAGAGCGCTTATCCGACGCAGCTCAAGTTCGATTACGCCTATAAGGCCAATGAAGCACCTTTCAACATCCAGTCGATCTATCACGACGACAAATTTACGTACATCAAGACCAACGCGCCGGAAAAGTTCAGCGTGTATGAGATGAAGGACGGCAAGCCCAACCTCGTCACTTACGACCTTCGGGATGGAACGTACATCATTCCGAAAGTCATGGACAGCGGGTATGTAGAGCTGGGCAAGAAAAAAATGGAATTCGCGCGCAAGGGGTAGCCGCCATGACTGAAAACATCTTTGCTCCGGACACCACCGTGCAGACTGAGCCCCAGGCCGAGCCGAGCGCCATACCATTCGCAAGGGCTCCGCTGTACGTGGCTCTCCTGGGAACGCATCCGGCTCACAACAGCGACCGACTGGTACTCGCAGATCTAGCGAAGGACGATTGGATTCTTTTTTCCCGAGAACTCCATCCAATAGTTCACGATGCCATTCTCGATGCAGCACAACTCCCCTGCGCAATTAATTGGCCGCACTCCTGCCGGGGCTCGCGGATGTAACAATTCAGCGTCTGCCCGAACTTACTCTTGCGGCATGGGGTTCTCTCCAAGCCTGAACCGGTGGCTCGAGACTTGGTGCAGAGATCGGTCGGCCGATCTTGAACACCCGTTGCTCCGTCTTCCAGTTGTTCGTAAATCGTAACAGAACCGGAAGATTGAGTTGCATCCAAGGCTCAATAGATTTCGAGAACCGCCCAGAAATATAGCGTTTAGGCCCCGAGCTTGTTCGCGATTCGTAACAAAAAATATTCACAATTGACACGTCCCGCAATCTTCCGTTAGAAGTATTCCCAATTCAGGACGAGGAAACCGAAGAGGGGTCGGTGGTGCGTCACTGAATTTCCCCAAGAACTTTATGCTCATCCAGCACTGAGTTGCGCGGCGCACTTGTGTACAGTTTTGCCAGTGTGCTTGCAAAGGCTTTCTACCATCACCGGGCCTTTGAGTTCACGTCGAAAACAGAACCACCAACTCGACGCAAATCAATAATGAATGGTGGCAGGGGTGTCTGTCGGCCACAATGGCGTTCGATTTTCCTTGGGGAGGGCTTTGCGTGCTGCGATCTGCGATTGTCAAGTATATATTGAGAGCCGTTTTTGTTCTTTTTGCATGTTGCCTCTCTCATGCGCAAACCCCCAACATCACTTCTATTTCGCCAAACCCCGGCGGCATTGGTGAATCGATAACTATCACGGGGACTAACTTCGGGAGCTCGGGTACTGTCAAGTTCCAGGGAAATTTGACAGCGTCGACCACGAGTTGGACCAGTACGGCTATCATTGCAACCGTTCCCGTTGGAGCTGTGACCGGAAGCGTTGTGGTCACATCAGGCGGGCACACGAGCAACGCGTTCTCCTTCACACTCAACAATGGCCCCGTCAACTATATTTACGACAATCTTGGCCGTTTAACAGCCGTCATCGACGTAAACGGCAACGCAGCCGAGTACTCGTACGACATCGTCGGAAATATTCTAAGCATCGCTCGTTTTACCTCCACACAGGTCTCGATCATAGACTTCACTCCGCAAACCGGGCCGGTCGGTACCGCCGTCACAATCAACGGAACTGGGTTTAGCGCGACACCGAGTCAAAATACTGTCAAGTTCAATGGGACGGCTGCTACCGTTTCGTCGGCTACGAATACTCAGCTCCAGGTAACAGTGCCAACAGCGGCTACAACTGGCACGATCTCTGTTCAAAGCCCTAACGGTTCTGCCGCGAGCACCACGAACTTCTCCGTTACTCCCAGCAGTGGAATTCCAACAATCACCAGCTTCAGTCCGACAAGCGGAATAGCTAATACGCCAGTCACCGTGATTGGGACCAATTTCGATTTAAATGCAGCAAATGACAAGCTACGACTGAACGCCAGTCAGGCAACTGTGGGCAATGTTACGTCTACGACTATACCGACGACAGTTCCGGCATCGACAGCTTCCGGTCATTTTTCATTGCTCGAACCCGAAGGGAATGCCATCAGTTCTCAAGATTTCTATGTTCCGTTTTTAACTCATGTTCCAGGCGACATCGGATTCACGGCGAGAATCACCGCCGGCGGAAGTTTGCCCGTCACGCTCGCAGCGAGCAAGATCGCATTGGTTTTATTCGACGGAATCGAGGGGCAGCACTTTGATGTTACATGGACTGGTTCAAACTTCTCCACTTGCAACTTATATCTCATTGCTCCGAACAACTCTACGACTAGCACGGTGCCGTGCAACACAGTAAACGGGGATCTGGGGTCAACATATTTGCCTATGAGCGGAACTTACACGATCGGAATCGATCCGGGCACCAGCAGTGGAGGCCTTACGCTTGCGCTTTCTCAGGACGTCCTAGGGACTATTCTTATTAACGGACCATCGGTTCCTGTAACAACAACGGCTGCAGGACAAGACGCAAGATTAACGTTTTATGCGACTGCTGGTCTGCAAATCAATGTCGCTGTCACCAATGTGTCGAACCCTCTAGCCAACGTCGTTGTGTTAGCTCCAGACGGGACGATTCCAGCCAGCGTAAGCATCAACAACAACCCTAGCGGTCAAAATTTCTCGACTGGAGTGCAAACGTTAAATCTGTCTGGCACGTATGAGTTGTGGGTTCAGCACTCTAACAGCAACATCGGGAGCGAAACGCTGCAGATCACAAGCGTTCCGGACGTCACTGCTCAAATCGCAATCGACGGACAGGCTGTCCCAGTGACCACAACTCTACCAGGCCAAGACGCTCGATTGAATTTTTCAGCTTCTGCGGGGCAGCGAATCTTCGTGACTATTAGCAACGTGAGCAATCCCGACGCCGCTGTGTGGCTTGTGATACCTGGGGGGACAACGCAGGGCTCTAGCGTGTTCATTACCAATAATCCTTCAGGGCAGATGTTTTTCATGGACACCCAAAACTTGCCCTGGACAGGTCCTTATCAGCTCTGGGTGCAACACACTGGAACTGCGGTGGGCGGCGAGACGCTGCAGATCAGCAGTGTCCCAGCGGACTTTCCTGGAACGTTGACCGTACCTACGATGGGCGGAACCACAGGCACTGCGCTGCAGGTTCCGACCAGCGGAAATTTAGCTGTGGGACAAAATGCAAGCCTGATGTTTTACGGAACGGCGCAACAGCAATTGAGCTTTACCTTGAAAAACATAACCATCGGAAGTTCACCCACCGCCTGCTACCTCACGATCTCCGATCCAAACAAGACGGTGATATCTGGCAACAATGCTTGCGGAACGGGGAGCAGCGGCTATGTGGACACGTTGACCTTGGGGCTAACGGGGTATTACACAGTCTTCATCGACCCGCAACAGAATGCGGTGGGCAGTCTGTCGATTGCGATTAACAACGCTCAGGACGTGACCACGCCAACCATCTCCATTGGCGGTAGTGCTGTCACCGCAACAACAACAGTTCCCGGACAAGACGTACGTTTGAGCTTTACACCCACTTCATCGGAACGGATCGCTGAATTGGTGAATAACGTAACGAACCCGTATGCCACTTTGAATCTGTGGAGCAGCCCGTCGACTATAGCCTCCATCTCGATTGACAACAATCCCTCAGGTCAAACGTTTTTCCTCGATACACAGCCAGTTAATCAAAGTCAAGTCTACGAGTTGTGGGTACAGCACAGTGGGGCGAATTTCGGAAAAGAGAATCTCCAAATCGCGATTGTTCCAGCCGACCTCAGTCTCAATGCCACCGTGGGAGGATCTGCAGTCAAATTCTCGACCAAGGCGGGGCAGAACGCGAACATACAGTTCACACCCAACACGAGTGAATCGATACATGTCACCTGGACGAGCGGGACATACCCAAGCTCCTTGAATTGCTACATGAGGGTGACAGGGCCAAATGGCTCGACCAACCAAGTCGGATTTGGGAATTGCAATGCGGCCACCGGCAGCATCAATTTGGGTACGCTTTCCTCTGGTCAGTACAACATCTTGGTTGACCCCCAAGCGCAGAGTGCAGGGCAAATGAGCTTAACCGTAACTACTCCTTAGACGAGAGCGAAGATGAACAAGAATCCAAGTTTGAGGTCGTCGTTGATAGTCGGACTCGCAGGCATACTGCTACTTGTTCCCGAAGCTTTCGCGAGAGCGCGCCACAACACTCTGGCTTCGGTGGTCACGAATAATTCTCGGCTTATCGGGAGCGCAAAGACTTTACTTCCCGACGGCAGGCTTCTGATCTCCGGTGGACAGGACAGTAGCGGACGCGCGCAGGTAACGCTGTCCATCCAAGATCCGGTAACAGGAGCCGTAACGGCTTTGAACGTCGGACTGCGCTTTGCGCGCGCGGCCCACACGGCCACCGTTTTGCCAGACGGTACCGTTTTGGTGCTGGGGGGCATTGCTGGAAACGGATCTCTTGTTTTGCAGGCTGAATTGTTCGATCCGCTTTCAGATACCGTTAGATCCCCGACGACCGCGGCACCTGCTGCTCGCGCTTTCCACACCGCCACACTTTTGACCGATGGCCGAGTTTTGATAGCTGGGGGGGCCTTGGCCACCGGTTTACCGGCGAATACGCTTGCACTCTGGGACCCACGCGGGATTAACAGCGCGACGCTGTCGTCCGCTGTTATGGTTCGCCGCAATCACGCTGCCACTCTCTTGCAAGATGGCCGAGTGGTTTTTTCGGGCGGGGAGGATCAGAACGGAACCCCGCTCACTCAGTCCCAGCTTTTCGATCCGCAATCGCAAACGGTCGTTATCGCCGGAAACCCGCAGTCCCTTCAAGAATCCAGCACCGGTCTGACCGAGATGCGGGCGTCTTCGCCGCAGGATGGCGCTCAGAACGTTTCATTGGATGCTCTAATTTCGGTACGCTTTTCGCGGCCGATCCAGATGGCCAGCATCAGCAGCACGACGCTCACCCTGCAAGGACCCGCAGGCATCGTCACCGCGACGGCTATCGCCGCTGAGAGTGGCATGTTGGCGTTCATTACGCCGGCCTCGCCGCTCCTGTCCGGCACGAACTACACGGTAAACGTCGCTGGCGCAGTAGATACTTCCGATCAGAGTGTTGCCTACGCAGAATTCGCTTTCACAACTGCCGGCGGTGTTCCGCAGTCGTCTGACGGCGAAGAGTGGACTCCCACTGCGGACTGGCAAACACATCGTGGACAAACTAATTCCGAACTGCTTCCCGACCTGCAGGGGCCCCGTGGCTCAACGGCTTTGACCGGGCAGGTTCTAAAGCTCAACGGCGAACCCCTAGAACACGTCACTCTTGAAATCGGCAATCGGAGGACCCAGTCGGACAGCACCGGCCGTTTTCTGCTCACCGACATCCCTGCCGGTCATCAAGTGCTGATTATCGAAGGCGCAACGGCGAACAGCCCTGGCAAGAAGTACGGTCGCTATGAATTCGGTGACGAAATCAAGGCAGGCGTAACCAACAAACTCGACTTCAAAATCTGGATGTCTTTGCTCGACGTGGCACACGAAATTACGATTCCCTCACCAACAATACGGGAAACAGTGCTCACCACGCCGACCATGCCCGGGCTCGAACTTCATCTTCCAGCAGGCACGGTTATAACCGACGCAACCGGCAAAGTGGTCACGAAGATTACGATTACTCCAATCCCACTTGACCGGCCTCCTTTCCCGCTTCCTTTCGTCATCGTTCCGACTTATTTCACTATTCAGCCGGGAGGAGCATACATCTCGGTCAGCGGTCACGGCCCCAAAGGGGCTCGTCTTTTTTATCCGAATACAGAGCACAAAGCGCCGGGGGCAGCCTACGCCTTCTGGAACTACAATGCCGATCATAACGGTTGGATCGTCTACGGGTCAGGCCGCGTCAATAAAACCCGCACAGAGGTAGTCCCCGATCCTGGAGTTGTGATCTACGATTTCTCAGGAGCCATGGTAGGGTCGGGCGGAAACGCATCGACACAGCCTGGAAAAGGCAAGAAAGCACGTGCAGGTGAGCCGGTAGATCTGTCCAGCGGACTTTTCATTTACGACAAAACTGACCTCGCGCTTTCGGATGTTATTCCCATAACGCTTACGCGAACCTATCGACAGAATGACAGTTGGTCGCGACCTTTCGGCATTGGTTCGACCCATCCATATGAGATGTTCATCGGTGGCGACGGCAATGAGTTTGGAATCACAGCCTATGTTGACCTCACTCTTCCCGACGGCTCGCTCATCCACTTCGTCGGTGTGGGAACTTCTGGGTTTGTCACCTATCTAAGTTCGTCTTCCGATCCAGAATGGTATGGCGCCACGATTAGCGGCTCTCCTGATAATCCGAATAACTATCCTTTGCCTGGCAGTTGGCAGCTGCGCAAAAAGGACGGGACAATCTACAGCTTCCCCGCTTCCGATGGCCAAGTGAATCCGGGGTGTCAAGCACTGGTCGGCATTACCGACCGATACGGGAATCAGGTCAAGATCACCCGCAATATTAATGCGAACTGCACAATTGCTCAAATCACGTCCCCCAGCGGGCGCGCTATCACGTTTGTCTACGATAGCTCCTACCGCATCAAGACCGCTACGGACAATCTCGGTCGCGTAGTCCAATACAACTATGATGCCAGCGGCCGACTCCAGACAGTAATCGATGCAAATAATGGCACGTGGACCTACGGGTACGACTCTCTAAATCGCATGACCACGATCGAAGACCCCCGGACTATTACATATCTCACGAACAGCTATACCAGCGCCGGGATGGTTTATCAGCAACTCCTGGCTGACCAAACGAGTTACTATCAGTTCAATTGGACCACTACATCGAACACCCAGAACACCGTTTTCGCCTATGCGAGCGGCTCAGGTGGACCTGCTCCCTACGACGTTGTTGCCTTCCACGATTGCACCACCTGCAACGAGGGCTTCGCGCCGCTCGTCTCGCAGGTACAGGTAGTTGACCCCAGAGGCTATACAAGGCAGGTCAGCTTTAATCAAAACGGTTACCCCACCACCGACACGCTAGCTCTCGGGAAACCAGAACAAGAGACGACCACGTACACCTACTATGCCGACAACCTCATCAATACCGTGACCGACCAACTCGACAGGATCACAACCTATAACTACGACATAAACGGCAATACGACTTCTGCTACCTGGTCGAGCGGAACGCAGTTCGTCGGGACCCAATATTCCATCACCGCCAACGCAACTTATGACAGCGTGTTCAGCAATCCGCTTACGCTGACCGATCCCCTCGGTAACACGACAGCGATCAATTACGATACCTACGGAAATGCGACGAGTGTGATTGATCCTCTGGGTCACCAGACAACATTGGCATATAACGGCATGGGCCTGCCGACCTCCATTACGGATGCCATGCAGGATACGACTCAATTCACCTACGATTTTGCGGACCTTATTGGCATAACCGACCCACTTCTGAACACAACGTCCTTCTTTCACGATCCTGCTGGTCGTCTCGTGCAGCGCACAGATCCCCTGGGGAACACGACGAAGTACCAGTACAACAACCTCAATCAACTTACGCAGATCACCGATGCGCTACAGGGAGTCACCACCCTCACCTACGACTCCAACGGTAACTTGTACACAGTACAGGACGCGCGGCAGCAAGGAACAAACAATAAAACCACGTACTCGTACGACGTTTTCGATCATCTGCTGACCCGGAAGGATCCACTGTCGCGGCAGGAGTCCTACCTGTTCGATCAACTCGGTAATCTCACCAGCTTCACCGATCGCCGCAGCAAGGTCTCGAACTACCAGTATGACGGCATCAACCGCCGCACGTTCGCTGGCTACGGATTCGTGTCGCCAAATTATGAGAGCACCGTCAACTATTATTATGACGGTGGCAATCGGCTCAACAAAGTGGTTGATTCCACGTCGGGCACGATTACCCCAGTTTTTGACGGTCTTAACCGTCTGGTAACGGAGACGACTCCTCAGGGCGTCGTTAACTACACCTATGACAACGACAGTCGGCTGCAAACTGCTACGGTGACCGGCCAGCCGACGGTGAGCTACTATTTCGATAATGCCAGCCGCCTTTACAAGATCGTCCAAGGCAGCACAACTACGCTCATCGGTTACGACAATGCTAACCGGCGCAATTCGTTGACGCTGCCCAACGGAATCTTGCTGACCTACGGCTACGATAACGACTCTCGTGTTACGGGCATGACCTACACATTGGGCACCACCACAGCGGTGGGCAGCCTAACCTACCAATATGACCCTGCCGGCCGTCGTACTCAGATGGGTGGAAGTCTGGCTGCTACTGGCTTCCCACAAGCGATGACACTTGCAGCCTACGACGCGGCTAACGAACTGACGAATTGGAACGGAACGACAATCACGCCCGACGCCAATGGAAATATTTCGAACGACGGTGTGGCTACCTTCACCTGGAACGGCCGCAATCAATTGATCAGCCGAGGTAGCACGAGTTTCGAATACGACTCGTACGGACGGAGGATTCTCAACGCGGCCGGTAACAACCTGTTGTACGAGGGTTGGAACGCGGGACAGGAGCTTTCCGGAACCACGCCCGTTGCCAACCGGATACTTGGCGGTATTGACGAATTTTTCAGCCGAGCGGATTCAACTGGGGCGTACAGTCCGATCACTGATGCTCTGGGCAGCGTTCTGGCGCTGACGAATTCCTCCGGGAACATTACTACCCAGTACGGATACGATCCGTATGGCAATACGACATCTTTCGCTGGGACAAGCACTAACGCGCTTCAATACACGGGACGCGAAAATGACGGAAACGGATTATACTTTTATCGCGCCCGATACTACAGCCCGACTTTCGGGCGGTTCATTAGTGAGGACCCGTTTGGATTTGGCGGCGGAATTAATCTCTATTCGTATGCCCATGACAACCCTTCGCTTTTTCGAGATCCATTCGGGCTTTGTCCTCCCACCACTGGAGAGAGATTTTGGCTAGGAGCTAGGGGACTCTTCAATATTGGTATTGGAGCAGCGAAAGTTGCCGGTGGCGTTGCTGCAGTAGGGGAAACGGGCGGGCTCGCGATCGGTCTCGGGATTTATGCGATTGAGAGTGGGCTCGTAGGAAATATCGGCGGAGGGTTATCCCAAGTCGCTGGTGCCTTTACGGGCGATACTGGAGGAGCTGAGGCGGGAGCAAATGCGGCAGCGGCTGCGTCAAGCGTATCTGGATTGGCTACTCTTGCGATCACAGGAGGTAATCTAGGTGACGCTGCTGCGGCTGCACAGGTGGAGGGAATCGTACTCACTCCTGCAACTGCAGGGGCTGGGGAGCCCGTCGGCGTGCCCGATGCTTTGGATTTTGGACAGAATGTATATGATTTTCTCAATCCTGGAGGGGAGCCAGATATGGCAGCTGCGAAGTGTCCGCAGAATTGTTCCAAATAGGTTAGTAAGCTTGAGTCCGGTGGAGGTTACAGTGAGTGTTGACGACAGAAATGACATCGTCGGGGAATTGTCCGGAAACCGACGGAGGGTGCGGGGCCTATGGGTAGGATTGATCGCCTACTTTATGATTATGATAAACGCGTTTCGCTACGTTCACAGAATTCCCTACTTGGCTTTCCTTGCAGGAGCCTTGGTGAACGTAGCGATCATCGCGATGTTCGTCCTCGCGCTACGACGTGCATACCGGCAAATTGGAAGATAAACCACCCGAAGATTGAACCTTTATGGTGATTGCCGAGGAATGAGAACGAATACGTTTGCAGGAAGCGTCTTAGTGTTGCGAGGAACGAGTCCGCCGCTGGTTGTATGTCTGATCTTGCTGGCGATCGTCGTGTATCAATTCGCTACGAGCAAGCTAATTAATTTAACTTGGGGCGTATGGCTCAATCGTGTCGATCGGCCAGCGGCATATTGGTCAGTTTTGTCTATTGAGGCTGCGGTGGCGCTGTTGGGCCTCTATTTCGGACTCCACTCTATCTAGGTCCGCCCGAGGGCCGAAGGCGGCTAACTCATGCCGATGCGGCTTGCAAGTAGACCTCCCATTATGTCCGTTCTCTCGACTCAATTCAGGCGACTACGATAGGTCAAGCAGGGCGTCACGAACACATTGCACCTAAAAATGCTTTTCTTGTCTTTGATAATGCTGACGGCCCCGGTCGCTGCGCAACTAGATCCTTATCCTCACAACGCGATAAACTGCGAACGCTGCCACAGCTTGCCAACGAAATTCGGTGGCAGCTCGATGACCGTGCAGAGGAAGGGAGCACTGCTTGTTGGAGGACTTTTTGTACCGGCTTCTGAGGGTGGGTTACACCATCGCAGCGGTGAATCCGCCGAGAACTCGGTTCCAGCGAACCAGATCACTGGAGAGCGAGTGTCCCCCAGCCTGCTCGGCGACGGCTACCTTGAAGCCATCAACAGTCGTGACATCGAGCAGAAGGCCCAGCAACAGCGCCAAGTCAACCTAGGGATCGAGGGTGAGGCAGTCGGAGCTCCAGTACTCGAAGCAAGCAGACCTGCAATCACAAGGCAGGTAGGCCGATTCGGCTGGAAGAGCCAGCACAGCAGCTTGATGTCCTCCTGCGCCGATTCGCTGCGCAACGAACTCGGCATCCGCAACCGCCTCTACCCAGATGAATATCCGACCCACGCGGCGAGCGACAGCCCTACCCCCTTCGACACTCCGGACGCCAAAACGCACAAGACCGAACTGGAACGTCTCGTAGCTGAAATCCGCCAAACAAGTCCGCCGGCCCGCGACACCGATCTCGCAGCGAGCTCCGACGCTCAGGCGGGAGAAAAACTCTTCGCCCAGATCGGCTGCGCAGTTTGCCACGTTGCGACTTACAAAACCGTAAAGCCAGGAACGCGCATCAACGGCGGCACCTACAAAGTCCCGAAGTTCCTGGGCAATCAGGTGATCCATCCCTACAGCGACTTCCTGCTGCACGATGTCGGCACCGGAGACGGCATCCCCCAAGCCGCCAAGCCCGAATACCTGGACCAATCCACCGCCAACAAA
>Ga0187847_10002908_pt1 | contig 13445 bp, 10 predicted proteins | sample June2016WEW_4_10_FD_132458 | JGI IMG/M metagenome (GOLD analysis project Ga0187847, IMG submission 132458) | Peatland microbial communities from SPRUCE experiment site at the Marcell Experimental Forest, Minnesota, USA - June2016WEW_4_10 | ecosystem: Environmental > Terrestrial > Soil >...
AACACGCCCGCCACCACGCGTCCGAGCACGGGCGGCAGAAAGCTGAACTGCCCCGCGGTGAAAGTAAATGTGGCGGTATCGCGCTTCAGCGTCAGGTTGGCGACACGAAACGCCGCGCCGGGCATGGCGTTGCGCAGCGCGACGTAGTTCGGATCGGAATTGGCGAATGCGGAGCGCTTGCCGCCCACCTCGACCGCCGTTTGCTGGGTGGCGATCTTCATTGCGAACGCAAGAGTTACGGGAGCGTCGGCGACGTCGATCGCCTTTTCGGTGTCTTCAAAGCCGTCGTGCTGGATAGTTATCGCGTACTTACCCGGCGCCACATCGGCGAACGTAAAATGACCCTGTGTATCGGTGAGCGCGTTCTCGGCCTGCAAGGTCTCGGAGTTCTTCAGGATGACGGCTGCGTTGGGAACGGCGGCGCCACTGGGGTCCTTCACTACGCCTTCAACGGTCGCGGCGGCGAGCAGCGCCGGGACCAGAAACACAAATACGGCCAGTTTGGAAGCCACTGAAGCATTGTACTCCAGGGGGCCTCGTGGGGCAGGACTCCAGTCCTGCGGCCGGCGTCCACGCCGGCCTGCCGTTACACCTTCAAAAGCCGTCGCAGCGTGTAAGCTTCCGGATTCATATTCTCGCGTTCCAGCCGCTTCCAGTCGTCATTTACGTGGATCAGCTTGCCGCTGATGTGATTGGAACGCTCGGAAGCCAGGAACAAAGCGAGGTGAATCTGTTTGTCGGGATGCGTGCCGCCGGTAAGCCGCACATCCTCGGCTTGCTCGATCTCCTTGCTCCCGGCGCGTTCGCCGGAGTGCAGGATCTCATCCGTCATGTGAGTGTAAGTGCTGCCGGGAGCCAGGCAGTTCACCTGCACGTTAAAGTCGCGCACCTCTTCCGCCAGGGTTTCCACGAAACGCACCACAGCCGCCTTGGACGCCGCATAGGCCGAAAAGCGCGGACGCCCCGAGGCTGCGCCGCCGCCGCCGATCACCACAATCTTGCCGCGGCGCTTCTCAATCATCTGCGGCAATACCGCCCGGCAGGCGTGCATCACTCCCATCAGGTTGGTCTCGACGGTTTCGGCCCAGGCGCGCGGCTTCACGTCCACCAGCGGTCCAATGGGTCCCTGAATGGCGGCCGCCGCGATCAACACATCGACGCCGCCGAAAACCCCGCGCATGCGCTCCACCGCCGCGCTCATCTGGTCGTAGTCGCGCACGTCCGACCGGATGCGCAGCGCCATGCCCCCTGCGTGCTCGATCTCCAATTTCGCCAGATCCAGTTCGGCCTGGCTGCGCGCCAGTAATCCGACGCGCGCGCCTTGCGCCGCAAACCCGATCGCCAGCCGCTTGCCTATTCCGCGGGCCGCTCCTGTAATCAAAACCGCCTGGTCCTTTAACGGCCGCAAGGTTAGTTCTCCACGCGCGCGTCGAACATCCCGGTCTCCACCTTTCCTCCGCGCTTCACCTGCACGTAAATGCGATAGTTGCCGGGCTTCGGAAAGCCGTAGGGGAAAGATACCTCGGGCGGCAGCGCCTGCGTCATCATACCCGCCATGCCGGAGTGGTCCATGCCGGCCATCGCAGCCATTGCCGCGCCGCCGTCGCCGGCATTCTGCGTAAGGCTCAGCGACGCCATGGGCACCGATCCCGAAGGATGCACGTGCGCAAACACGCTGCGGTCCGAGCCCACGAACGCAGCGTGCCCCGGCATGCCCATGTAGAGTTCTACGTTCTGCGCGGGTTTGCCATCCGCGTCCTCCAGACGGAAGCGGAAGTACATGGCGCGCCGGGCGTGCAGCGGTCCGGGTTCGCGCTCCCAAACCATGCGCGAGCCGTCCGCCAATTGCGCGATCGTGCGGTTGAAGTCCGCCTGCGAAATCGGCGGGCCTGCGCCTCCGGCGTCGTCGCCCTCCATCGGCTTGCCCGCCACGGCCGGCAGCGTCACTTCGGTCACCAGGGTTTCCGGCAAGCCGTCGGCATGTACGATGTCCGCGTACAAAGCGTACCGTCCAGCCGGCATGGGCGGCAGATCCTTGGCGAACAGCCCAGCCTCCACCCGGTCCGGATTCAGGTGCCACACTCTTTCCATCTCCGGCAAACTGATCGCGTACAGGTGCATCAGGTGATTGTGGTCGGGAACCAGATCGTCTACCTTGCGCCAGCGCGCCCAGCCGGGGTCGGTCAAATGCAGCATCAGCCGTTCGCCGTTCTCCAATGTGGCAGACATCTGCAATGGCTTGAAGATGTGTTTGTCGTACTCGCCGGCTTCGCTCTTCCACCAGAGTCCGCCCAGCCCGGCCAACGCCAGCACGAAGATCGTGGTCGCGGCCATCACCCACCGCGATCGCCGCACGCGCGCCGGATCGGGTTTCAGCCCCGGCTCCAGTTGTCCTTCCCGCACGCCCGCGCCCACAATGCTGACTGCGCCCGCCACCAGCAGCAATCCCAAAGCGGCCAGCATAATGCCGATGGGCGCATCCATGCCTTTCGTGCTGGAGGACAGCGCGGGAACGGGCACGGAAAGCTGGCCCTTGCCCTTGGCGCCCTCCGCGGTGACGCGCACCTGCCAGGAGCCCGAGGTCATCATCCATAGCGATCCGGTGAAGAACTGCGGATCGTCCTTCGAACGCGTCGCCAGATCCGGCACCGGAGCGAACTTCGCGCCCGGACCGGTGAGCGGCGTGGGCACGATGTGAACCACCTCCACGTCATTCGCCGCGCTGCGCACTTCGATCTCCGCCACGCCTGGGATCACCGAGGGCGCGCGGATGGTGACCAGCAAATGGTAAGGGCCCGCCTGTCCTTCGTAGAAAACGTCCGGGCTACCTACGTGGGCAAAGGCGCTGGCGGCGGCCAGCAGGAACACACTGAGCAATCGGGACATTCGATTATCGGGAGTTACCGGCGGACGCGCCGCATCCAATCGCCCCATGCAAATCCCAGCCTGATGGTCAGGGTGCCCAACACCGCGGCTAGCGCGATCTGCGTCCAGAACACGGACGGCGCGTCCGGCGTAATGAACAGGTGGCGCACCAGGATCGAAGTCGGTCGCGCGTTGTAGTCGAAGATGTTCATATGGAAGAACCAGTTCTGCGCCGCCGGCGAATTAAGGAAATCGGCGAACGGCCACTGCACCGCCATCAGCACGCCCAGGAACAGGATTGCGGAAACGGCGGCTTTCTTCCATAGGTTCCAATCGCGCGTCCGGCTCCACAGCAGATCCAGCGCCAGCGCGGGGATGAACAGCAACATCGGAAATTCCGGCGGCACGAATTGCGTGACATGGTGATACACCGGACCCAGTTTCGGCTCGGCGGGAAACAGCGGCAATATCCAACCCATGCCCGCCCAGAAGAGCCAGTAGACCGCGGCCACCGTGGTTGCTGCCCAGCGTTTCCCGGAGGCCCGCGCCACTCCGGCCAGCACCAGCGGCACCACCATCGACACCACGCGATAATACACGCCATTATGCATCATGGCGTGCCAGGAGAATTCCATGATCATCAGCATCAATCCGATCAGGACCACGCCGCCGATGTAGAGGAACAGCCAGTCGAGTTTGTTGCGGAACTCGTCCCGGGCGCGGTTCATCATGCCCAGGATCAGGATCAGCGTGCCCGTGTTGACCGCCAGGTTGCCCAAAATCAGGAACACGTGCGGGGGGCTCAGGATCTTCACATCCAGACCGTAGGCGCTGTGCCACCAGTTGTCGAAGGGCGCGGAGGTGAGCATGGCCACGCCGCCCCAGGCCGCGATAAACGCGCCCAAAGGGGCTTCGAATCCCCACATCTTCACGGAGGTGCTGCGCAGGTGCGAGAAGTTGCCGAAGGTGGTGGCCAGGATCAGGTAGCCGCAGGAGAGTCCCGCCAACAGGCCACACATGTAGATGGCCATGTGGGCCGGCGTCCAGAACGTGTCACGCCCGATGGAGCGGTGCCAGGAGATGTCCCACTGGCCGCCGATCATGGCCGAAGTGACGCCGAAGACCGCGCACCAGACATACCAGGGAACCCGCTGGACGGACTCGCGCACGGACGCCGCGGAAATGGACGAAATTGTAGTGGTAGTGGATGCCATGCTGTCCCTCTGTTCGTTTACGATTATATCCTTGTTCGGATTCCGTGGGGCGGGACTCCAGTCCTGCGCGGGTCCTCCAGGACCCGCTCTTTTCAGTCGGACTACCCGAGCACTTCCAATCCCGCGCCGGCCGCCGTCAAGTGCCGCATCCTTCCATCGAACGTCACAAAAGTGGCTTCGTGCCGCCGGGCCAACGCCAGCAGATAAGCGTCCGTAACCTGTTAGTGCCCCAGCAACCTCGCCAGCGCAGCGCCGAAGTCCCGCGCAACCGGCGATGGCAGAGCTTCCAGATAGACGTGCCGGGCATCCTGGACCATCAGGCTCAACAGCGCCGCCGCCTCGGCAGGACGCCGTGGGCCCGGGACAACCGCGGGATTCGCGGACAGCCGAATGAACCCAAGCTGGGTGAGGGCGCAGGTGGCCCAACGGTTCCGGCTCGATTCCAACCGCTTGATTACCGCCCGATGGAACTGGTGGTTGGGCCACGCCATGGCCAGCAGGACGTTTACATCCAGAAGCAGCAGTTCAGAAGTAGCCTTCTTCATCGATGACACGCTGGACCCTGGATGCCGGAATGATGGGTGCGTCCGCGGGCACCTCGAATATCGGAAACCGGCGCTTGCCTCGTTTCGGGGACGGCGCCTGCGGCGGGGCTAAACCGCGGCGGGCGAGCTTCGATAACACCATTCCCAGCCGTTCCCCCGACACGTCCGCCAGATGCATGGCGGCGGCGTACACGTCGTCGTCCAGTGTGACGGTGGTCCTCATGACTACATCTTGATTCAGTGATGCAGTGATGTCAATACGCCTCCGTTGTGGGGCAGCTTGCTAAGCTGCGGCCGATTGTCAATCGGCCCACTGCCGCGCTCGCACCAGACAGCGGCGCTAGCCAACCGCCGCGCAGCCTGCCAGCCCCACATGACGCTAGCTATTCCACTTTCGGGCAAAGCATTGCGTGCAGCAGCAGGCCGGGTGTATAATCGGGGCGAGTTTTCCCCAAAGCCACTACCGCCAGGTGGACCGTAACGCAAGGTGATTGAAATGCTTTTAATGAAGACGACCAGAATAAGCAAGGGAGTTCTAATAGTACTGGTAGCGCTGCCCTGGGCGGCCTACGCCCAGGATCAGGGAGTCGCCGCTATTCAAAAGAAGCTGGAATCCGAGTACCAGTTGACCAAGACCACGGACGACAAGTCCGATATTGTAACGTCTGGCTCAGTCCTGGTCCTGCACAAAGACAAGGTGTTGATGGTAGCCGCAACCAGTACGGCTAATCCGTGCATGAACACCTATAAGGACGGGAAAATCACCCCTACCAAGGCCTGCGGAGTTGGCGAGAAGCTCAGGCGCCTCCCAGGATTTGGCCATGTCCCCGGTGCGGGAAGCGCGCCGGCAACCAGGAACTTCGTGAGCGGTGAGAAATTCTGGGTAACTAAGATCGACGTACGGGCCAACGGAGTTGTTTTGGACTTCTTCAGCGACTCGGTCCCTGCCGGCGACCAGGGGATTCGCTACAAATCCGCTCTGACGATTCCGTTCGGAGCGCTGACGCCGACGCCGGAGGAAGCCTTGAAGGCGGTGGCCGAGGTCATCACCGTGGCGCCGGCGGAGGACTCCAAGGACGCTAAGGGCGGCGACAAGGGGCAGGCAGCGCCTCAAGGCGGTCAGCAGGAGGCCGCGCCGCCAAGCCAGCCAGCGGCGCCCGCGGCGGCGGCCCCGGCGGCCCCGGCGCCCGCAGAGGCCCCGCCACCGCCGATTGAGGCCCCGCCGCCCCCGCCGGCGGACCCGGTTGAGGTTTCCGAGGGACAAACGATAGAGCAGGTGGTGGCGGCCATGGGGCAGCCACAGAAGAAGGCCAAAATCGGAACCAAGGAAATCTATTACTATAAGGACATCAAGGTGACTTTCGTCAACGGCAAAGTGAAGGACGTACAGTAGACCGCCGCGCGGCTGAGTTCGTGAGCACACACGAGGAGATTTCAAATGAACATACGTGGAATTCGCAATATTCTATCCGGCAAATACCTGACCGGGTCCCTGACTTTGCTGTTTTTCGCTTATCCGGCGCTTTGCGCGGATAAACCGAAGGCGGCGCCCGCCAAGCCCGCGGCCGCACCCAAAGCTGCGCCCGCAGCCAAACCGGCAGCCACAGGCGCCAGCACGTCGAAGGGTTCCAGCCCGACGACTGCATCGCACGGCGCCACCACCACTGGCAGTCATCCGACCACTACGACGCCCCACGCGGCGACTACGACGCCCCACTCGACCACTTCGACGCCCCACTCGACCACTTCGACGCCCCACGCGCCCGCCGCTGGCGCGGCCTCGCACACCGTCGCCGGCGGAAAGACGTTCGGTAGCGGCGGAAGGACAGCGACCCCGGCGAACCACACCACGGTTCAGACACGGAACGGCTCCGTCACCAAGCGGCCGGATGGACACGTCGCCACGCTGCACGACAATAAGCGCGGCATGGACGTTCACCACAACCTTTCTGGAAACCGGCGCGTCGAAGTTGAGCGTCGCGATCATTCCCGGGTTGTCGCCGAGCGTGGCGGCCGCGGCTACGTGCAGAGGCCTTATATGTATCATGGCCACGAGTATGCCCGGCGTTCCTACTACTACAACGGACGTTACTATAACCACTATTATGGACGCTACTATTACCACGGCATGTACGTGAATCCGTATTACCCGAGTTACTATTACGGGCCAGCTTTCTACGGATGGGCCTATAATCCGTGGGCCGCGCCGATTGCGTATGGCTGGGGCTGGGGCGGCAATCCGTGGTACGGATACTATGGCGCTTACTTTACGCCCTACCCGGTGTACGCCACCCCTTCGCTGTGGCTGACGGACTATATCATTGCGAACTCGCTACAGGCCGCTTATCAGGCCCGCCTAAACGCCGAGGCCGCGGCGATGAGCAATCCCGCGCCGCTCACGCCCGAAACGAAGCAACTCATCGCCGATGAAGTCCGGGCACAGATTGCGCTCGAAAACAACGAGTCCAAGACCGCCCAGGGCGCCGAGCCGGACGCCGCATCCAGCAGCATCCAGCGCGCGCTGACCGACGGCAAACCGCATGTCTTCGTAGCCGGCCACGATCTCGACGTGGTGGATGCGGGAGGCACGGAGTGCGCCATCAGCGAAGGCGATGCGCTGCAACTCACCGGCCAGACCGCGCCGGACGCGCAAGCCGCAACCCTCTCCGTATTGGCGAGCAAGGGCGGCAAGGAATGCCCTAAGGGCGACACGGTTCAGGTGTCGCTTACGGATCTGCAGGACATGCAGAACCATATGCGCGAGACCATTGACGCGGGGATGCAGGAGCTGCAGAAGAAGCAGGGTCAGGGTGGTTTGCCGGCCGCTCCGGCCGCCGCCAGGACCGCTCCGGTAGAGAGCGCCATGGCCACCGCCGCGCCGCCGCCGCCGCCGGAAAGCGAAGTGAAGGCTGAGATCAACCAGCAATCGCAGGAAGCCGACAAGGCGGAGGCGGAGGCCGGCGGCACTGCTTCCGGTCCCGGGCCCAACGCCGCCGCGGAGCCTGCGGCCGCGCCGGTCAACATCGAAATCGGCCAGACCATCGATCAGGTGACAGGGGCGCTGGGGAGCCCTAAGAACATTGTGAATCTGGGCGCTAAGAAGATCTATGTCTACAAGGACATGAAGATCACTTTTAAGGACGGGAAAGTCGCCGACGTCCAGTAACCGGCCAGTCCGGTGTAGCTTGTGACCGGCGGGCAGCCCTCTAATTCTCGTTAGAGTGCAGCCCGCTGCTCCCGCGCGGCCGGAATCTCCACGATTCGGTTCCTCCACTCTTCGCCATCGGAAACGGCCCAAACAAGCGCTTCACGAGAAACACGCCAAGGCCAGAGCCACCTCGCTGAAGGAACTCACCAAATTATCCCGGCATGGTCTTAAAATCGGACGTGACAAGAACGCGATCCTGCTGGGCAGCGAAGGCCAGCACCGCGGGATCTGGCACATCGTCAGCTTTGCAGTGCCGGCAGTTGACGCCGCATGTGTCGAACTTCCGCTGCGCTGTAGGCATCTTCTTCGCGCGCGCGTTCTGCCATGGCTTTCTCTACTTCGTCCTTGTGGCCCAGGTAGAAGTGCTCCAGGCTCAGTGTGGGGAAGTCCGACCGAATGGCTTCCGGAGACTCGCCCTGCCTATTAAACTCCAGCACGATGAAGTCAAGCGGAACACGGCTCGCCGCCACATAGAATCCCCCGTTTCGGCGCTCAACGAATTCCCGATCCATAGCCATCCTCGCTTTCAGGTTATCAGGACAGGCCAGGAGGCCTGTCCAACGCGAGATTCGCTCGCGAAAGGCCGATTAACAATCGGCCTGCAGGTTACCAACCTGCCCCACAGCACATGACCAGAGTCCAGGGACAGGCCAGGAGGCCTGTCCCACGTCAATTCTCCGTCGAGTGCAGGCCGCCGGCGCCGGCGCGGAAGGCGACGTTGGTACGCACCGGATCGTCGTCGAGCGGCTGGCGGCAGTTCCAGAGACACGCGCCGCAGAAGACGCATTTCTCGCGGTCGAACAGCGGCACGCCGTTCGGCCCCGGCGTGAGCGCCTGTCCCGAGCACATCTCGATGCACAGCTTGCTGGAACAGCGCTCGCAGAAATCGGGATACAGGAACGTGACATGGTCGGCGTATCCGGCGGGCGCCTGCACCTTGCCGCCCACCAGCAGCGCGTCCTGCTGGGACATCAGCAACTGGCCATCGTGGGGCACCGCGGGCCAGCCGCAGCGGTCCATCAAGGCATCGTGCATGGCAACGCCGCGCCCATAGCACTGGTGCCGCACCTCGTCGAGGTCGGCCGGAGTGAGTTTGCCGCGGTAGTATTCTTCCAGGTTGGGGAGCAGTTGCGGCTCTCCCGCAATCGAAAAGCGGCCCTTGGTGGCGCCGGCGATCGCCATGCCTACCAGTCCCGTCACCACGCCGTGATGGAAGCCGTCGCGGGCCTTCTCTGCGATGCGCCCTTCCGCCTCCACCCAGCTCGCGCGGCGGCGCGCGACGTAGGTCGCTGCCAGGTTGGCCTTGGTGAAGGGCTTGCCCGCGGCGCGCAGTTCTTTCACGGCCTCGGCAAGCTGGATGCCAGTGGTCCAGGCTTCGTCCACGCCCGAGCCGGTCAGGACGTTGGTGCTGCCGGAGCACTCGCCGATGCGCGCGTATCCATCGCCCGCCAGAAACGGCTCGCCGCGCTTGCCCGCCTCCTGCAGCGATTTGGCGCCCCAGGAGCGCAGCCTGCCGCCTTCGAGATAGCGCCAGAGATACGGATGCAGCATGTAGTGCTGCAGATAGCGATAGGACGTGCGCACCGGATTGTGGAACCAGGAAGGCACGAAGATGCCGACGGAAGCCACGCGGCCGGGATGCACATAGAAGAAGCCGAAGATCTCCGGCTCCGGGTAGCCGAAGGTATGGAAGACCGTGCCCGGCTCCAGATCCACGTCCTCGCGCAGATCCACCACCATCTTGGCGCCCACGGCCCACTCATGCTGATGGTGGCCGCCGGGCAAGCCGAAGAGCGCATCGAGTTGGCGGCCCACCGCGCCCACGGGTCCATCGCCCACTACGGTGAGCGCGGCGTGCAGGTCCATGCCTGGCATGTAGCCGGCATCGGGGTGGCCTTCGCGGTCGGTGCCCTGATCGAGCAGCCGCACTCCCACCACACGTCCGTCTTCCACGAGCGCCTCGGAGACGGGCATGCCGGGCCAGATCTGGACTGCGCCGGTGTTCATGGCCTGCGCGCCGGTCCACTGCATGAACTGGCCTATGGAGAGCAGCAATCCGCCCTCTTTGTGCAGGAAGGGCGGGGTCCAGGGCAGCTCGAAAGCGGAGTTGCTCGGCAGGCGGAGCAGGCGCAGCATCCGGTCGGCGGCGCGCAAGATGGGTGAGCGGCGGCTCGCCCCGATGGGGTCGAGCAGGTAGGCGACCTTCTCCTGGCGCACCGGCGCGGCCATGGGGATTTCGGCCGGATCCAGATCCGGAAAGCTGGCGCGAATGCCGCGCGCGCGAGTGACGGCGCCGGAGACGCCGAAGCCGATGTCGTCGGCGCGCTCGTAGCAGACCACCTGCAGGTTGGGGTCGGCGTCGCGCGCCAGCGTGGTCAGGAAGCCGCCCATGGCCGGCCCGAAGCCGACGCAGGCGATATCCACGTCCATCGATAGGCGCGGTGGCGGCGATTCGGGCTCTTCGTTCATGCGGGATAGTCCAGCGCTTCCGGAATCATGACGCGCTGCAACGCCTCGGCGGCACGATCCTTGGCTAGATGCGATCCGGTGAGGCAGCCATCCATGCGCACGCGCAGGCGGCTGAACTGGTCGTAGCCTTCGAAGCGCGCGCACGGTCCCGCCTTCGCGGCATGCGAGCCGTCGTTTTCGATCACGTCGGTATAGCCGCGCGCGAGGCTGGCGATGCCCGGGATCAGGCCTTCCATGGCTTCCAGCTCTTCGCCGTGATAACACGTGGCGCAGCCTTCCGCATCCCAGGCCGGGTGGCGGTTGTAGCCGAACACGAGTTCGGCGCAGATGCGGCCGACTTCGCCGGCGGCGCGGGCGCTTTGTACGTGGCAGAGATCGGTAAAGAAGGCGAGGGTGCTTGGCGCGGCCGCGTCGCCGCCTTTGGCCTCGAGTTCCAGCACGTCGAGGATCTGGCAACGGGAAGCCAGCAGCCAGCACAGCGCATCGGCCAGTGGGAACGTAACACCATGGCGGGAGCTCTGATACAAGCGGGTGCCCTCGGCATCGTTGGCCTTTTGCAGATGATGGAGCGACCACAGCCACATCTGCATGGCGGTGGCCAGGGTGCAAGCGCCGGTGCCCGGATGGGTGGACGCGATCTGGCGCATCTCGCCGATCCAGGTGCGGAACTGCGCCAGGAACAGCTCGTCGGTCATGGTCAGCGTCAACTGGCGGCGCTGCACGGACTCGGGGCCTTCGTAGGTGGCTTCGAGCTGTGCGTCCATCCACTTGTGCCCCAGGAAGCCGGGACAATCTTCGGTAATGCCGTAGCCGCCCATGAGGCTGACGGCTTCGCGCATCATGTTGGCGCCGTGGCCCGTGTTCCAGAGCTTGCAGGCGGGGCAGAGGACGTTGGCGACGGAGTCGAGCAGAGCGAATTGGATCATGGGATCGACAGCGGGGCTTAAGCCCCGCGCGGGCTTAAGCCCGCCCTCCAGATGCTCCAGCGCCTGCTTCTGGAGTTTGCGCATGGCTCGCAGGGTGCTGGTGCCGCCGGCGACTCCTTCGGCGGCGAACTTCTCATTTTTGAGGCGCTCCAGCGGGTCGAGCTCGTCGAACAGGCGGGCGGCGGCGAAGCCTAGCGCCGCGCTGGCTTCGCCGGTGGCCCAAATGTCGATCAGGCGGTGCAGCGTATCTTCTTTAAGCTGCAAACCGAACTCGTAGCGTGGCGAACCGGGCGTGGCGCTTTCGCCGCCGCGGAAGCGCCCGCGCTGATAGCGAATGATGGGCTCGATGGCGGAGAGCAGCTTGGCGGCGGTCATCACCCCGACCGTGACGCGCGTGCGGCGGAAGACGGCCTCTATGATCTCGCCGTGGCTGTAGCGCGGCACGATCACGCCGTTCTTAACCGAATAGCCTCCCACGATGCGACTGGCGGGCACGCGCAGGCTGAAGATGGGATCGCTGGTGGAAGACAACTGGTGCACCAGCTTGCGCGTGGGGACCCCGCGGTCGAAGATGCCGGGATCGGTTTCATGCAGGATCACCATACAGGTCTTGCTGATGCGCGGGTCGTCGGTATCCACGGCGGCGGTGACGAAATTGGCGAAGCCCATGTTGGTGATGAAGCGGCCGCGCTTCTCGACTTGCAGCATGGGTTCTGCGCCTTCCACCCACTCCACGACCCGGACCTTTCCGGCGAGTATGCCGGTTTCGACGCCCACGTAGGGGATCGGCTCGGTGAGGCAAAAGGCACCGCGCCAGGGTTGTCGGTCCTCGCCAGGCTGGGCGGGCGCGCAGAGGCGCATGTAGGTGTCGCGCTGTTCGGGGGTGCCGCGCTCGTGGATGGGGGACAGGGCCAGGCAGCCGGCCAGACTGCCGGTAGCGGCACCCGCATCCACCCATGCCAGCTCGAATGCCACCAGGGCCAGCGCCAGGTTCTTGGGGCCTTCGACCAAGCCACCCTGCTCGGGATCGAGAAAAACTCCGGTGATGCCGGATGCATCGAAGTGTTCGAGGAGGGATTGCTTGGCGGGGGTCCAGGCGTGGGTGTTGCGCGCGCCTTCGGCGACCAGGCGCGCCACGGGACCGCGCGCCACCGCGCGGGTGGACTGCACCAACATCTGGAGATCGTACCGATCGGCGAAACGCCATTGGATCTGCCGGACATCGTCGCCGGGCAGTGCACGCAACGTCTCGGGCTTGGGCTCTACGGCTGTGGCCATTGGGGGTATCCTTTCCGATTGGGTTTCGAGTGCAATCGCGATGCCAGGGGGAATTGCCCCCAAAACGTTGCAATTAAGGAGGAAAGAGTCTAAAAAAGCGGGGTTGCGCGGGGGCGAGTTGGGTGTAATCACCCCTACGTGGGCGCCGGGCTGGGTGCTGGTGGTTTGTGGGTTCGGGGTTCAAGGTGGCCCGGCCGCTGTCAATTTGTGCATCGTTGGGCTAAAATGTGCGTTTTTGTGCACGTTTGGAGTTGTCTCCTGAATCTGAACGAACGGACCCATTTGGCATTTGAAATCAGTGAGTTAACCATGTGGGATTCCTGAATCGGACCGATGGCCGAGGGGCCGAGCCGGCTGCGGGTGGCGCTTGGCTGTCGACGGCGAACAATAGGCGAACGGCGCAAATGCGAAACGCGGTGCAACCGGGGGCGATTTCTTCGATTCCCGGTAATATCCGTTCACAGCGTGTTGTATTGTGTTGCATCGAAAGCGATGGACCCCTGGGAACCGCTGGATGCTTCCTTTCCGCTGCGGTACGAGGCCCGGTAGATTTCTTCGCGTCCTCACGGTTCGCATTGATCTGGGCCGCGGTGGGTGTGGGGGGATGGTCGGTTTGTTTCATGTGCTTGTCTCCGGTTACATAATACGCCAACGGGTTTGGGAAATACGGACCTGATTTTGTTTAGATAGTTGAAAACATGAGGGAAACTTGTTTGGCTCGGGCTGTGGCTGGATGAGCATAAGCCGGCCAAGTCCCGAAGGACAGTCCCACGCTCGCCGAAACCGCAATCGCCAATAAAGCCGCCCACGCCGCCGACTCGGTCCCTACCGCTTGAATTCCCCGCCGAGCTCGGCAATTTGAGAGAATTGGCAGTGGAGATACGAATGAGTTCAGCGTCGATCTTTGATCTAAGCCCCTCCGAGAAGCTCCAACTTGTCG
>Ga0187847_10002909_pt1 | contig 13444 bp, 12 predicted proteins | sample June2016WEW_4_10_FD_132458 | JGI IMG/M metagenome (GOLD analysis project Ga0187847, IMG submission 132458) | Peatland microbial communities from SPRUCE experiment site at the Marcell Experimental Forest, Minnesota, USA - June2016WEW_4_10 | ecosystem: Environmental > Terrestrial > Soil >...
CCGGCTTGACTTTGATCTTGATGCGGCGGTATCCGGCGGCCAGTTCTGTTTCGATCTTCTGTAGAAGTTGTTCGGGCGAGTCTTGAATGCCGATGGAAACGCCGCATGTGATTTCGCGCCGGGTTCCTCCCAGCAACTTCCAGAGCGGCTGCTGTTTCTGGCGAGCCTCGACGTCCCACACGGCATTTTCGAGCGCGGCCTTGGACATGCGATGGCCGCGGACTCGGGCGAAGCGAGCGGCGCAATCCCGGCCAGCATCCAACTCGCTTTGCAGCAAGAGCGGCGCGAGGTAATGCTTGATGGTGGGCCAGGCGGTCTCGGTCCATTCCGGGCTGTAATAGGGATCTTCTCCGGCGACGCACTCGCCCCAGCCGCGTATGCCATCGGCCTCGATGCTTACCAGCAGAATGCGGCGGCTGTACACGCGGCCAAAGCTCGTTTCAAAAAAATGAACGAGCGGCATGTGAAGTTCACGCAGAGTGACGGATTCGATTTTCATAATTGCTTGCGGTTCGTATCAGTGTGCTAATAGCGCCATGCTTCGTCCCACTCGCCAAGTAGGAACCGGCCATCGCCGCGTGCATTGCGCTGGTAGCCAAGCACGCTGAGCCCTTCGGCAAACGTTTGCTGAAACTGTGCACGGTTGCTCTCCTGCAGTGCAAGCGCTTGTGCACGCGTTGCGGCCGCGGCTTTCCATGCGTAGATCTCCGCCGGCACGTCGATGTGGGCACGACTTTCGAACTCTGCACGCGGAGCGTCGGCCAGCGTTGCTTCAACCCGCTTGGACTTCATCCACCACTCCGCTATCAGGCGGTCGGTGGGCAAACTGCCCTGCAACGGCGACGAGGTGATCCCGTATTGATTCACGTTGTAGCGGCGGGCGATTGCGCCCAGCTTCTCGATATTCAAATATGCGTTCTTGATTTCCAGGGGATCGAAGGTCCACTCCATCAGCTCGAAACCTCGCGCGAGCGCATCTTCACGCTGATAAAGCTTCAGCCGTCGTCCCAATCCGCCATTGCGATATGGCTGGCGCACGGCGAGCATTTGCGAATGCAGGTAGCAGTGTCCGTTGCGCATTGCTGGAATTGCCAGGGCGAAGCCGACGAGTTCCTCGGAGTGGTCGCTGTCTTGGTTGCTGGGGGCGTTGTTTTCGTTGTTGTTTGCAACGAAGGCGCCTATCACCTGGCCGCCGATCTTGGCTGCGACCACGAACATTCGCACCGGAACCAGGTCGGCATCCGAGAACTTCCATACTTCCTTCTGGAGCGCAAAGCACGCCTGCAGGTCGGCCAGCGCTTCGCACTTGCGGATGGTGACCGTGCCTGTGATGGTTTTGCCGATCACGCTGGCTTTTCCTGCTGCTTCGCCTGTTGCCATAGGGATTCGAGTTCGTCCATCGAGGCCTGCTGCGGCGTCTTGCCGATGGCGCGCAAGCGCTCTTCCATCCATTGAAAGCGGCGCTTGAATTTGCGATTGGTTTTGCGCAGGGCTGATTCCGGATCGAGCGATAGATAGCGCGCGATGTTTACGAGAACGAAAAACAGATCTCCGACTTCATCTTCCAGTCGCGGGCGCAGGTCCGGCGCAACCTGCGGCTTTCCGGACCCGGCGATCCCCGTCCCGACCGATGGACCTCTAAACGGAAACGCCTTTAATTCCTCGCGCAACTCGGCCGTCTCTTCTTCGAGCTTGGCAAACAGGCCTTCAATCTCGGACCAGTCGAAGCCCACGTGCGCTGCGCGCGAGCTGAGTTTATAAGCCTCCATCAGCGCGGGCATTTTCGACGAGAGACCCGCGAGGACCGATTGAGGCTCATCAGGTTTGTCCGTTTCCCTCTCCACGCCTGCCGCCCGACGTTTTTCTTTGTCTTTTTCCTTCTCCACTGCTTTCAGCGCTTCCCAGTTGCGCAGGACTTCGGCGGGAGTGTCGGCTTTCACGTCACCAAATACGTGCGGATGCCGGTCAACTAACTTGTTTGAAAGCCGGTCGAGCACGTCGTCCACCGAGAAGTGGCCGGCCTCGCGCGCCATCTCGGAATAGAACAGCACTTGCAACAACAGGTCGCCGAGTTCGCCAGTCAGTTCCGGCCAATCGCGATTGTCGATCGCTTCTAGGACCTCGTAAGTTTCTTCGAGCGTGTAGGGTTTGATGGTGTCGAAGGTCTGCTCGCGATCCCACGGGCATCCGCCCGGAGCCCGCAGGCGCGCCATGATCTGAACCGCTCGCTCGAATCGTTCGCCGGTGGTGGACATTCAGTTCAATGTAAATGACGGGAATTCAGCTAGCAAATGACGGTTATGCAATATGTTTTTTGGCGAGAGCGAACTTTTGGGATGGTGTAGGCAAAAAACGCTGCCGAGCTTTCCAACCCGTCAAGCCAAAAGCGGGCTTGTCGGGGGGGCGGTTTGCTCGGCATGGACCCTTCGGCTTCGCTCAGGGCAGGCTCACGAGGGCGCCCGTCCCTACGTGATTACCGAGCTCACCAGCAATTCCGTTTCGTCCGAGATGATTGCGTCTACTCCCCATGCCGCGAATTCTCGCATGCGCTCGGGGCTATTTACCGTCCACGCCATGATCTTGCGGCCGGCGCCATGAACCAGTTCCACCAATTCGCGATCGACCAGGTCAAGATGCGGAATCACCCACTCGGTCGCAATGTCGCGCCAACCTCGAAGCTTAGCCTGTTTGTCGCACAGAAATCCCAAAGGAATCGCGGGATCAAGTTTACGGATTGTCGCGAGGACCTCGGGAAGAAACGACGAAACCACGTATCCCTTCTTTGGCGGATGCTGGCGCAATTCGGCTAGCGTTGGCGCCTCGAGCCCGGCGACTTTTAACTCGATATCCAGAAACGCCCGGCCGGCAAATTGTTGCAGAACGTCTTCGAGTGTAGGCAGCGGCAGATTTTCTGAGGCCGTGGTTTCAATCCTCATGCCGGCGATGGTGGCGTCGTGGCAGATCACGGCCTTTCCGTCGGCGGAGCGGCGCACATCGAATTCGAATCCATCGCAGCCGTGCTGCAAACAGAGTTCGAACGACGCCAAAGTATTTTCAGGAATGTGCTTGGAGGACCGCGCGCCACGATGGCCGAGAAGAAGAGTTGCAGTCATCTAAGAGCCTGTGAAACTCCAATTGCCGGGGCTCAGCGCCTGAAGGCGCAGTCGTAACGCAGCTTTTACGGCACGCCTGAAGGGGTGCCCTGATACGAATCCTGATATGAACCGCACTCTCCCTGCGGGGCTCATGAGCTTTGTTATTCTCGGCGTACTTCGCGTCTTGGCAGTAAGAAAAACGGCGAGCTCTCAGTCCAAATCGAAATCTCGGATGGGCCGTCCCGTATCCGGTGTTTCTTTGGCCTTCTTTACTGCTTCCTGGAATTTTTTCTCCAGCAGTTCGGCGGCATGTTTTTGCGCTTCCATCGACTGGCGGAAGATCGAGTCGCGGCGGCTGTCCTGCTCTTTCATGGCGCGGGCGGCTTCTTCCATGTCGTTGAAGGTTTTCGGCTTGACTGGCGCGGTGTGGGCGATGATGCTGCGCGTGGAGGCGTCGATTTTCATGACGGCGCCGCAACACGGGCATGTCACATCAAAATTGGATTCGCGTTTCGCCACAGCCGATGATACCGCAATTCGGCATTAGCGCGGAGTTAGGCGAATCGGCAAGATGCCGAACCAGTACAGCATCTCCCAAGCCAATAGGACGATCGACACCAACACGACCATGATGGCCAGAATCTCGCCAAAGTTCAGACCACTTTTTTCGCGCTCGAAACGGCGCGCTCCCAGACTCAGGATATTCAAGGTAGCGAAGCCAAACACCAGCGCCCAGAGGATGTTGTACATTTCCTCGCGGGTCGAGCGCAACAGGAACATCGCGGGCAGAACCCCGACCGCGAGCATATGGAAGGCACGGCCGGAAAACTGCGCCCAGCCGTGAGCATTGCCCAGCAAGACGAATAGCGATGCGGGACTCCGGGAGGCAGTGGTCAAGGGCCGAGGCAGTCTCATTGCAGAAACTTGATACTACCGTGTTTGCCTTGCCGGAGTCAGCCGAACCATGAAAAAAGGAACCTCACTAGTTCATGCGGGTGGTTCCCGGGACGGACACGGAGGGTGGAGAGTTTACCGCAGGATCGTATGCACGAGTTTGCGCTGATCATGGCAGAATAACTTGATGCCAACCCAGCCCGCTTCGGTCGTTCCCGTTTTTCTCTATGGCACTGCCTGGAAGGAAGACCGCACCCCGGCCCTCACGGAACTCGCGATCCGCATGGGTTTTCGCGGCATCGATACGGCGAACCAGCGGCGGCATTACTTCGAAGAGGGAGTAGGCCAGGGATTGGGCGCTGCTTACCGGACGGGTCTGGTCACGCGCGATGATCTTTTTCTGCAAACGAAATTTACCTATCAGCGCGGACAGGACCACCGCCTGCCCTACGATCCCGCAGCGTCTCTCTCGGTTCAGGTCGCGCAGTCCATGGCTAGTTCGCTTGCACACCTTGCGACCGATCGCGTCGACAGCTACGTGTTGCACGGGCCCGCCTCCAACTACGATTGGACCGAGGCCGACGCCGAAGTCTGGGAAGCGATGCGCAAAGAGCGTGATGCCGGGCGCGCTCGCGTTTTGGGCGTGAGCAATGTCTCGCTGGAAAATCTTCATCAGATGGCCACCGTGCATGCCGAGCTTCCTGGGTTTGTGCAAAACCGCTGCTATGCCCGCTTCGGCTGGGATCGCTCCATGCGGCAATTCTGCCACGAACACAAAATTGTCTACCAGGGGTTCTCGCTCCTGACCGCGAATCAGGAAGTCGTGCACCATCCTCTGATCGCCAGTCTGGCCGCAAGCGCCAATGCCACGCCAGCCCAGATCGTATTCAGTTTTGCGCGTAGCGTTGGGATTTTGCCTTTGACGGGCACCTCGAACGCCTGGCATATGAAAGAGGACCTGGCCAGCGTCGAGTTGATGCTTCCGCCGGAAGCAGTCCAAGCCATTGAAGCTCTGTCGGGCATAAACAACTGATTTATCTGGAATATACCGTGAGACGAAAGTAATCGTAATAGTTTTGTAATGTGATCTCAGATCACGGCAAAGAGTTTCTACCGGGTACTATCCTTCCATTAACCAACTATGAAACTCAATCAAGTGGCACCTCACCCCAAGGGAAAAGACGCGCGCATACTGCTGAGTTCGGTGTTCGGGCCTTATGCGCAAGACGACGAATTCGGCAGCCGGTCCATCAATCCGATGGAGCTCTACCACAACCAGGTGACTCGCGCCCAAGGCAGCTTCTCGCTGCGCATGTTCCATCGGTCGTGGGGCATCATGATGATTCAGGAAAACATATCGGCGCCGTGCAGCGTGCTGGACTTTCCTACGCGCGAAGCGTTTGCTCGCGAATTGACCGCGAATAAATACGACATCGTCGGGATTTCTTCGATCATTGTGAATGTGGGCAAGGTGCGCGAGATGTGCCGCATGGTGCGGGAGCTATCGCCAGACTCGGTGATTGTGGTGGGCGGACACGTCGCGGCGATTCCGGGTGTGGAAAACATGATCGACGCCGACCACATCGTGCGCGGAGAAGGGATTTCGTGGATGCGGCGGTATCTGGGAGAAGACGAGCACGCGCCCATCCGGCATCCCAACATCGTTTCAGGGCTCGAAACCCGAATTATGGGACTGCGCCTGCCAAACCGCAAGGGCGGCACGGCTGCGACCATCATTCCGTCGGTTGGGTGCCCGATGGGGTGCAACTTCTGTACCACGTCTTCATTTTTTGGCGGCAAGGGGAAGTTCATTAACTTTTACGAGACCGGGGATGAACTGTTTGAAGTGATGTGCAAGATCGAAGCGGATCTCAAAGTGCAGTCTTTTTTTGTGATGGACGAGAATTTTTTGCTCCACCGGACGCGGGCCATGCGCTTGCTGGAACTGATGAAGCAAAACGGCAAGAGTTGGGAGCTTTCGATATTTTCATCCGCCAACGCGCTGCGAAAATACACCATGCTGGAACTGGTCGAACTGGGCGTTTCGTGGGTGTGGATGGGTTTGGAATCTCCCAAGGCCGGCTACAGCAAGTTGCAGGGGAATGACGTTTTGCAACTCACACGGGAGCTACGCGAACACGGCATCCGGGTGCAGGGGTCGACGATCGTGGGGCTCGAACACCATACTCCAGAAAACATTGTCGGGGAAATCGAAGCGGCAATCGCCCACCAGACCGATTTTCACCAGTTCATGCTGTACACGCCGGTTCCGGGGACTCCGCTTTACCAGGAAATGAGCGAGCAGGGGCGCCTGCTGACGGACATGGATCCCGCCGACATTCATGGGCAGTTCAAGTTCAACTTTAAGCACGCGGCGATCTCGCGGGACGATTCGAAACGCTTCTTGGATTGGGCATTCTGGCGCGATTTTGAGAGCAACGGCCCGAGCCTTTATCGCATGTGCCGGACGGTGCTAAATGGCTGGCAACGCTATAAGGACCATCCTGATCCGCGCGTCCGGCAGCGGTTTGCACGGGAAGGGAAGAAGCTGAACAGCGCTTACAATGCCGCCCTCTGGGTGATGGAACGGGAATTCAGGAAAGTAAATCGCGGGGTAAGCGAGCAGATTCACAAGCTGCGCCGCGACGTCGAAAAAGAGTTTCCGGTGGTCGCTCGCCTTACGGCCGCGGCATTGGGGCCGATTTTGTGGTGGACTACACGGCGTGAGGAACGTCGTCTGGCGAAAGGATGTACGTACGAGCCTCCGACCTTTCTGGTGCGTCGGAATTGGGCTGCGGTTTCTTAGGCTGCTTTCGTAGGCTTTAGCTTTGCCGTCGCGATGCGCTGATGGCGTATGCTTTCGCCATGCCCTCACGGCGATTGCCGGGTTCGGATGGTGCGCTGGTCCAGATTGTGGATGCCGCTTTGGCCGATGCCACGCGGCGTAGCGGCGAGTGGCTGGTGTGTCGTCCGGCATGCACGCAGTGTTGCGTCGGCGTGTTTGCCATCAACCAACTGGATGCCGTGCGCTTGCAGTGCGGGCTCTCTGACCTCGAAAAGACGGACCCACGGCGGGCGAAGCGCATTCGTGGGCGCGCGCGAGATTCGATACGGCGGCTGGCAGCGGAGTTTCCCGGCAATGCGGAAACGGGCGTGCTTGACGCGGCCGTGTTTGAGGAAGGTGCGGAGGCGGAGGAGCGCTTCGCGGAATTTGCGAATGAGGAGCCCTGCCCGGTGCTCGATCCGAAGACGGGATTGTGTGATCTTTACGATGCCCGGCCGATGACCTGCCGCACGTTTGGCCCGCCGGTGCGATCAGGGGACGGGCTGGGAGTTTGCGAACTTTGCTTTCACGGGGCTACTGACGAACAGATTGCTGCTTGCGAGATGGTGGTTGATCCGGATGACCTGGAAGCGAAGCTGCTGGAGAAAGTGGAGCGGACTTCGGGGCTGCGCGGGCAGACGATTGTTGCTTATTGTGTGACGTGAAGGTTGAACATGTCGGCGAGTTACCGTGCGGGGCTGAACGCGCTCGCCGCCAACAATTCAAATCAAACCAAAAAACTCCTTAGCTGGAATCCCACCCTTGCGCAAAAAACGCGCAAGGATGGGGCAGCCGGCTTATTATCTGAAGTGAAGGTTGAAGTTGTACCGCACAATCGATTCACTTTCTTGCCTGATACCAGCGGCGTACGGCTACCACCGCCCAGATCGCTTCGACTACTCCAAAGGGCCATGCGCCTTGCAAGAATCCATAGGCCGAACCGAGCGCGCACGACGCGGCGAACGCAAGGATGAACCAGGGGCTGCGGCTCTCAAGCGCGTAGGTGACCAACATTGCGGTCACCGCAAACAATCCGAATAGTGTCAGCATATTCATAGCTGCTGCTTCCTCCGCGGGCGTCGCCGGTTCTTTGCGGTGAATCATCCTACCAATTCTTAGCTAACTAGATTTGGGGTAACCTCGAATTTTCCGCTTCGGCGGAGAGTCGCGGGCGAGGGCGCCCGCGCCACACGATCTATGGCTGAGGCTTCGATAACTCGCGACGCGTCTCTCTGGGAGATTGCCCTGGTTTTTCTGAAACTGGGGACGATTGCGTTTGGCGGGCCGGCGGCGCATCTGGCGATGATGGAAGAGGAGTTTGTTCGGAAGCGGCAGTGGATTACTGAAGCGGAATTTCTGGACCGGCTGGCGACGGCGAATTTGATTCCGGGGCCGAGTTCGACGGAAGTCGCGATTTTTCTGGGGCAACTGAAGCGTGGTTGGCGCGGTCTGATTGTCGCAGGTTGTTGCTTCATTATTCCGGCGGCGCTGATTGTATCGGTGATCGCCTGGGCCTATGTTCGCTTTGGTTCATTGCCGAAGGCCGAAGGGATTCTCTACGCGATCAAGCCAGCCGTGGTGGCAATCGTGATTCAGGCGGTGGGGAAGTTGGGGCGGAAAGGGGTGCGGACGGCGCTGCTGGCGGTGATTGCGGCGTTTGCGGCGGCGATTAGCCTGTTGGGAGTGAGTCCCGTGCTAGTCCTGGTATGTGCGGGATTCTTATCGGCGGCGGCTTTGGCGATGAGGAACCGGCTGCTGGGTGTGGCCGGATTTCCGAAAGTTGCGGCGGGAGCGATGGCGTTGGTGGCCGCTGGCGCGGCTTTTCCGGTCGGGCTGCTTCGGTTGTTCTTGTCATTTCTTAAAATTGGATCAGTGGTGTTTGGCAGCGGATATGTGCTGCTGGCGTTTCTGCAGACAGAATTTGTGGAGCGCCTGCACTGGCTGACCGACAAGCAGTTGATTGACGCGGTTGCCGTGGGGCAGTTTACGCCGGGTCCTGTGTTTACGACCGCGACCTTTATCGGGTACGTGGTTGCGGGTTGGGCCGGAGCGGCGGTGGCGACGGTCGGAATTTTCCTGCCCGGATTCGTCCTGGTGGCAGTGAGTGGACGATTTATCCCGCGGCTGCGACGCTCGGCGATCGCGTCGACAGCTCTTGATGGAGTGGTGGCTGGGTCGCTCGCCTTGATGGCCGTGGTGGCGTGGCAGTTGGGCAAGGCGTCGATTGTGGACCGCACCACGCTGGTTGTATTCGCCACCAGCCTGATTGCTCTGGTCGGGTTCCGGGTCAACTCTGCTTGGGTGGTGGCAGCAGCTGCGATTGCGGGGTGGATGGTGCGATAGGAGCGGAGGCGGCGAGGATGGCATGAACGAGACACGAATTCGGGCGGCGGAGCGTGAGGATCTGGCGCGGATCACCGACATCTATAACTATTACGTTCTGAATACTCCCGTGACGTTCGATGTGGAGGCTTATACGGTCGAGCGTCGCGAAGCCTGGTTTTCGCAGTTTGGGGCGACGGGACGGCATCGACTGGTGGTCGCCGAGGAAAACGGAATCGTGATGGGATACGCCGGGACGACGCGGTTTCGTCCAAAAGCGGCCTACGACACGACGGTTGAGACGACGATTTATTGCGCGCCCGAGGCGATGGGGAAGGGCATGGGAAAGCGCCTGTATGCGGAGTTGTTTGCGCGGTTGAAGGGTGAGGATATTCATCGTTTTGTGGCCGTTTACGCCTTGCCGAATGCGGCGAGCGAGGCTCTACATCGGCAATTCGGATTCAGGGTGGTGGGCGTGTTCAGCGAAAATGGGCGGAAGTTCGGGAAGTATTGGGATGTCTGCTGGATGGAACGGGCGGCATGACGCTTATTCCTCGTGATTGCAGGCGACAGCGGATGACTTCGGTTGCGTTGTGCCTCTGTCGGCAGTTCGCGGGCGGGGCGCCCGCGCCACACGGGCTTGCGGTTATTCTGCGTTGTTTGTGAATGAAAGGTTAAAATAGGGGATTCCGGCGTGCTGGTTCACGGGACTGTGATCGCCGCCGGATCTTGATTCGTGGAACCTGTGAGCAATCTCGAAGGGGTTCGGACGCCGACGTCCCCTACGCCTGACGGCGGAGCACCGGCCGCGGACGTGCCTTTGGGTCGGCGAGTGGCTGCCAGCGCTTCGTCATCGGGTCTCACGCAGCCTCGTCGGTCGCGGCCTTCGTCACCGGTTTACTGGCGGGTCGAGGGAAGCCTGCTGGAGCTGACTACAGTTCGTCCTATTGCTTTTTTCACCTGGAACAGCCAGACCTATATCGCGCGGGCGGCGCGGCGTAGCCTGGTGCTGCTGATGGCATTGTTGCGTCCTTTCTTGTATGCAGCGAACCGCGTGGCGGCGACTCGAATTGTGCACGCCGTGCTGCGCGGGATTACTCGCGACCGGCTCGACCTGCTGGGCGAGGAAGAGTTCGAATACATGCTGAAGCCGCTGCTCAAGGAAGAAGGAGTGCGGCACCTGAAAGCATTGCAGGCCACGGGCGTGGATGTGGTGCTGGTGAGTCAGGGGCTGGAGCACGTGATGCGGCCGCTAGCTCGGCATTTGGGAGTGCGGTGGATCATTGCGAACCGGCTCGACTTCCGCGATGGAGTGGCGACGGGACAGCTGCTGAGTCCGGTGATCCGGCCACGAGGGTTGTTTGCGCGGATTCGTGAAAACGGGCCAGATGGGCAGCAGAGTCCGGCGCGATGGGTGCGGGCACTGGGCTTGCGTGGTCCGAAGGCGCTGGCTTCGGCGATTGTTCCGGCCGTTCGAGTGGAAACGCCGCGGGTTCGTCCGATTGTGTATTTCGACGAAAAACGGTATCCGGCGCGGTTTTCGGTGCGGACGGCGCTCAGCGGAAAACGCGTGATGCTGATCGGCGTCACCGGTTTTATCGGCAAAGTGTGGCTGGCGAATACGCTGTTGGATCTGCCGGAGATTGGGAAACTTTATTTACTCATCCGGCGGCAGAAATCGAGCGAGGCACAGAAGCGCTTCGAGAAGATGATTGAAGGATCGCCGGTTTTCGATCCGTTGTTTGAAAAATATGGCGACCAACTGGGCGCGTTGCTGGCGGAAAAGATTGAGGTAGTGGAGGGCGATGTTTCGCAGCCAGGGTTGGGGCTTGACCCTGAGACCGCGGCGCGTCTGCACAACGATCTCGATCTGATCATCAACAGTTCGGGGCTGACGGATTTTAATCCCGATTTGCGGGACGCTTTGGCGGTGAATGTGGATTCGACGCATCACCTGATCGAATTCATTCGCGCATCGGATCATGCCGCATTGCTCCATCTTTCTACTTGCTATGTCGCGGGACAGCGTGACGGGCGAGTGGCCGAGGAAGTGCGGCTGAATTACACGCCGGCGGGGGTGGCGGATTTCGACGCGGAAAAAGAATGGCTTCGCCTGCATGAACTGGTGGAATCGGCGGAAGCGCGCGTGGAAGGGCCGGAAGTCACCGAGGAGCTGAAGAAACAAGCGTTGTCGAAAGAACATGCAGCGAAAGGCTTGAGCGGGCAAGCGCTGGAAAATCAGATCCGCAAAAATAAGGTTCGGTGGCTGAAAAATTATCTTACGGAAGAAGCCACGCGGCGCGCTCAGGAGTTAGGTTGGCCGAACACTTACACGTTTACTAAAAGTCTGGCGGAATCGATGATTGCCAAAGAGGGCGCGGGGTTGCCGATTGCGATCGTGCGTCCGGCGATTGTTGAGACTTCGGTGGCGAAGCCGTTTCGCGGGTGGAATGAGGGGATCAACACTTCGGCATCGCTGTCGTACCTGCTGGGAACGGCGTTCCGGCAACTGCCTTCGAACGAACGCAAGCGGCTGGATATTATTCCGGTGGATGCGGTGTGCGCGGGGATGACGCTGATTGGCGCTGCGCTGGTGGAGCGGCGGCACGATCCGCTGTACCAGTTAGCGACCTCGGTCACCAACCCATGTGATATGGGAAGGTCGATCGAGTTGACGAGCCTTGGGCATCGGCGTCACTATCGGGCGCAGGAAGGCTTGGAATATTGGCTGCGGCTGCGGATGGATGCGATTCCGGTTTCGAAAGAGCGCTACAACCGCATGTCGGCTCCGGCGCAGAAGATGATTATCCAGTCGATACAGCGGGTGATGTCTCCGCTGCCATCCGCGATGACGAAGCCGCTGGCGAAAACAGAACGCAACCTCGAACGCGTGGAAAAATTAGTGGGCCTGTTCGAGCCGTTCATTCTGCACAACGAGCATGACTTTGTTGCGGACAATGTGGAGAAGTTGTCGCAGGCGCTGACGCCGGAGGAAAAAGAGATTTTCGGGTATGACACGGCGGGGCTGGACTGGTGGGAGTATTGGATCGACATTCATATTCCGGCACTGCGGCGGTGGACGTATCCGCTGATTGAAGGACGGCCACTGGAGGCGCGTGAGCCTCGGGTGCTGCAGATGCCGGCGCCCGCGACCACCACAAAGACAGAAATGACTTCCGGCGACGCCAGGAAGACGGGGACAAACGGAGCAACGTGGCAATTTTCCTGACCGGGGGAACCGGGTACATCGGTGCGCATGTTGCCGCGAACCTACTGCAGCAACATGATGCGACTTTGAATCTGCTGGTGCGTGGCCGCGATCCTCGGGATGCGGAGATGCGCCTTTGGCAGGCATTGCAACTGCATTTGCCTTTTCCCAAGTTCTACGACTACCTGCAGGCGAAGATACGGATTTTCCGCGGCGATATTACCCTGCCAAGATTCGGGCTTGAACCGGATCGTTACGACCGGCTGGTGCACACCACCGATTCGGTAATCCACTGCGCGGCCTCGCTGAATCGAAAATCAGAAAAAAGTTGCCTGAATGTGAACCTGCGTGGGACGCTTGAAGTCGTGCAACTGGCGCGGCAATCGCAGTACTATCACGGGTTGCGGCGGTTTTCGAATGTGAGCACGGTGGCGGTGGCGGGGAAGCGCAGCCACGAAGTCGTTCAGGAAGACCGTTCGATTGACTGGGAACGCTCCGACTACGATCCCTACGCGCGGACGAAAAAATTCTGCGAGCACATGGTGCGGCAGTTGCTGCCGGATGTACCGCTGACGATTTTCCGCCCGAGCATCGTGCTGGGAGACAGCCGGTATCCGCAGACGACGCAGTTCGACATGGTTCGGTCGTTCGTATTTTTGGCGGGAATGCCGGTGCTTCCGTTTCGTCCCCATGACAAGATTGACATTGTGAATGTGGATTTCGTGGCGGATGCGATTTCGACTCTGCACATGAAAACAAATCCCGAACACGACACTTATCATCTTTCTTCGGGCAACGATGCGCAGACGTTTCGGGAGTTGACGCAGGCGCTGGCGGCTGAGCAGAACAAGCGCGGACCGCTGTTTTTACCGATCATGGAAAAGCCATTTGCCTCCATTGTCAACACGCTGGCGAATCGCAAAGGACCGACGGGGCATGGGGCGGCATTAATGAAGGTCTTTCTGCCCTATTTGACCTGGAACACGGTGTTCGATAACACGCGGGTTACGACGGAAATGGGGCGTAAGCCGGCGCCGTTTTCACAATACAGTTTTCCGCTGCTCCGGTTCAGCCGCGAGCATAACTTCGAATATCCCTATC
>Ga0187847_10002912_pt1 | contig 13424 bp, 14 predicted proteins | sample June2016WEW_4_10_FD_132458 | JGI IMG/M metagenome (GOLD analysis project Ga0187847, IMG submission 132458) | Peatland microbial communities from SPRUCE experiment site at the Marcell Experimental Forest, Minnesota, USA - June2016WEW_4_10 | ecosystem: Environmental > Terrestrial > Soil >...
GCTCGTCAAGGTCTGCGCCGATCCGACCTGCCGTGTCCACCACCCAAACACGCCCTCTCCGCAGCAGGTTGAGCGGGAGCGGGCAGAGGAACGGAAGCGCATCGAAAAGGAGAAATTGGCCATCACGACTCGCCATCGTGTCTTGGCTACGATCCTCCAACGCGTATCGGCTCCGTTGAAGAAGGCCGACTTGCTGGCGGTTGCTCACTACCTGATCGGCCATCTCTCCTACAGCCAAGTCCCGGCTCTAGCGAAGCGACACAAGGTAGAGGCGAAGAAGGACTCTGTATCCGCACAGGATGTTCTGGTCAAGCAAGTGGGCACCTATGACGAGGCCGGACTCTGCAAGCTGCTGCTCGAAATCAGCTTGCTGGATTCGGCGTACCAGCGATCCACCGTCAGCCGAGACGACGTTCTCATGGATGCCGCCAAACGGTACCGAGTAGACGCTGAGAGGGTGCAAAAGGCCGTGGCAGAGGAACTTGCCGCGAAACGAGAGAACAAGACCAAAACCAAAATCAAACCGAAGGCCCGCAGGACGGCGGCATAGGTCAGTCACCGGGGTTTCATGGCGGAGTGCGAGTATGCACTCCGCCATTTGTTTATTAAATTGGAGTCCGGCGAAGCCATGTCAACGGTGAGGGCTGGTAAAGGATGATGTAGGCCGCAACCGACCGATCACACCATGACCTCGAAGCTCGTGAGGAAGTCGGCATAGGACAGAACTTCGCAATCCAGTTTTGCTTCCGTTGCGATCTCGCGAAGACGCTCTTCTTGTCTCCAATCGTCACTCACGAACCGGCTGCAATAGGGCAGATACACAGCCATCATCTGATCGTTTCGTCCTGGAAGCTCCTTGAACACTTGCCGTGCGAGCGAAACATCGAACCACGAACCCAGCATCCCATAGCAGATCGCTTCAAATGGTGGACACGCCTTCATGAAGGTTTCAAGGTCAGCATCGCTTGGCACTGTGGCCGTCTTCGCGCCGCGCTGGTAAAGCTCGGCTCCGATGCCGAGCAGGAGGTTTGGATTACCCGTCCGAGCAATCTTCGCGGCCTGACCGTACTTCGTTGGACGCGTCCTTTTCTTCGGGTCGTTCTCCCACAATGGATCGAGCTTAGTGCGTAACTGCTTCCAAAACTCCATGAAGCCGTGCTCTAAGGACCGCTGTTCAACTAACTGTCGGTGGCAGAGTTCTTCCTCGAAATCGCGATTGATGATCGCGCGCTCGTATTCTTTTCCTTCGATGTTGCTTCGTCGCCAATCAAAAGTGTTCGGGTTCGCAGTGTGAGCGGAGCAAAGCAAGGTCAGAATCCAGTGAGGCGGCCAGACACAGCGACCGGAGATAAGAAGACGTTGCAAACCCGCTACGAGTGTTTCCCTTGTCTCAGCAACCGGCGTTGCGATGATCTCTTCCACACTCATCGCGGTGAGCCACACGTCGAAGCCACAGCTCAACGCCGCGAGGTGTGGCTCGGACCCCTGACCGCCCTTAATCAGCTTGTTGAGCGCGCTGGTGTCGAAGATGACTACGGGGAGACCCATCCTCAAATTTTAGCAGTGAATCTGACAAAATCTCGCGTCACGTTAACTTATAGGCTCGCTGCGCGAGGTGTCTGGACCTGGAGGTCACCCGCTCTTTGCTATAGTGCTCGGCATGACACCAGAAACTCGCGAACATCTTCAACACTGTGAAGCCGCGATCCAAGAGGCGAAGCGACTGCTCGCGATTCACGGCTATCCCGATGATCTGCGGACAGTCATGGTGATCGGTTTTATCACCCAGCTCGTCGAACATCACGAGGCGATGCTTTTGCTGATCCGCGCCGACAAGGTTGGATCGGCCTTCGCTCTCGCGCGTTCCCCTGTTGAAGGAATGTATCGTGGGATGTGGATCAACTTCGCGGCTACAGATGCACAAGTCGCGCGGTTCGAGCGGGACGACAACATCGGACTCACCATGACCCAACTCGCTCAGGCAATCGACGCGGCGTATCACGCTGGCGACTTCTTTGAAGATTTGAAGCGCCGGAGCTGGGACGCGCTCAACAGCTACGCACATACGGGAGTTCTTCAGTTGGGACGCCGGTTCAGGGAACACAACGTCGAACCTGCTTACAGTGATGGGGAGATTCTTGAAATCACTACTTCGGTGACAACTTGCATCCTTGTTTTGATCGGCAAGTTCCTCGCTGTCCTGGGTCACGCCGACGAGTGCCGCGCGGCGGAAGCTCTGACCGAGACATACGGACCGTTGCGGCGGCGCGCTGGATGAAACCGACCTCACTCGGCGTCACTTCTTGACAATCTGTTCGATGTCCGCGCCGGTGAGCGTCTTCTTTTCGATCAGCGCCTCGGCCACAGATGTGATCGCCTCGCGATTTTCCTCGATGAAGGTCTGAGTTAGCTCCTGAACTTCCATGAACGCACGCGCCTTTTCCGCACCATGAAGACCGAGATCGTTTTCCAGCAGACCGTTGAGAAGCGCGATGTCTTCTTCTTCGGGGTTGACCCTCCCACCAGTCACGAACGTTGCTTCCGACGCGAGACCGACAGCCGTGGCGACAAGGACCTTGCTCGCTTCCATCTTCCGGCCTTTTTCGTTGTATCGCGTGAGGCCCGGACATCCGGTCCGGCCTGTCAACTCCTCGACCTTCTTCATGTCGATGGTGACGATCTCGACTCCCGGACCGTGGAGAGTGGAGTGCACGACATGACCGGCCTCGTGATACGCCGTTTGCCTGGTCACGTCGAACTTAGGCATCGCGCCACCATCTGACGGCGCTGAGGCGATGCAGCACTTCTTGTACTTCTTCCCCGATCCGCAGGGACAGGGATCGTTGCGTCCGATCTTCCCTTGGGACATTCCTGAAGTGTACCGCGACCTTCTCTCCAGCCGCTCTCTCGGATCAATGAGGTCGCCACGAAGGCATCGTAGTGGAATACGAAGTAAGTCCAAACGCAAGAAAACCGCCCGGAGCTATGCTGCGCTACGACGGGCGGCTTACTACCCCCTCAGCTTGCCTCCGCATTGTAAAGGGTTTCACCGTCTTTCGTCAGTGTACACAGCCACAACGCTCCACTCGTCCGACATTCCGGACACTGTGAGACTCGTTTTATGCGTCGCCTTCCCTGACAATCTCAAGCTGTTCTCTTTCGATTTCATTGACTTACGGGCAACATGTACGACCGCTTGGTCGGTATTCGGACCACCAAATTGAAACTTCACCACTGGGCACGTACTTCGCGGTAGGCTCCATCGAGCGTGAACCGAACGGCTAGCCAGACAGGCATTCTTGGGAGCGGCAGTTACGGCAAAGCCGAAGAACCGTCCAGGTGTCTCGAACATCGGAGCGCTAGGGAGCAAGTCGGTCGTGAGCACGGCTACCTCGACCGCCGCAAACCCCTCTTGAGGTTTCCGTCCAGCCCCCGAACGACATCACACATTGGCGTTGAGAATATGCGGCAAATACGAAGCAGGGTGCGTAACGTTATTGGCTTTCCGGCCTCGACCTTTTGCCAATATCGCACAGAATATCCGTGCGAAAGCATGTCCTCCTGGCTTTCACCAGCCTGTTCACGTAGACGTTTGATTCGTGCCCCCAAGCCCTTGAAAAACTGGGATTCATCCCGCATGATTCCTTTTTCTAAACTGCACGCCCTAAAAAGAACACGTCCTATTTAGGACGTGGTATATTTGGTACCGGAGTAACTGCATGGCCAACCGGAAGCAGAAAGAACATCAGCGGCAATTGAACCTAGACACATTCAGGGACGGTATTAAAGGCAAAGTGCTTCAGGCCGTCAGCATCTCGAATGAACTGGAATGCCGTTACATCTCCCTGGAATTTGAGGACAAGACGGAACTGACGATTTCGCTGGACACCCGCCTCACAGGAAAACTGGAGCTGTTCGATTGCAAGACCGGGGATCATAGGCTCGTGCACAAGATCGGGTTGATTCCCGACGACAGGCCGTTGTGGCGGCCGAAGGCATGATTGAAATGAGAAACAATAAAGACGCAAGTGAATCCGGCTTCCAACATCAGCCAAATTGCGGCATGTGGTTCAGAGGGCAGCGTGATGAAACGGACAGGAACAGTGGAGTACCCGGAACTTAAGGGCAAAGTTATTGAACAGGTTCGTTATAAGAACGATCCGGAGTTCACTGCGCTCGTGATCGAATTCAACGACGACACACGCGCGAGCTTTCGCCTGCGCGCAGATGTGGTGTTTGCGATGGAACCTGAAATGTCTGGCAACGATGCCGCAGGTGATATTGCGAATTGGAAGGTTCTTAAGACGCAACCCATAGCGCCACCTTTTAAAAACTAACTTCGATCTAAAGCGACCGTCACGTTCGATAGAGTCCAGGGATGTCGGCACGGTGCGGTGGCTGCGTGGGCAGGAAGAGTTGAAAAAGTGACCCGGAGCGCGTCAGTTCACCTGACCAGGAGCACTCAATGACAATCAGGATAAAGCATAGTTCCCCGAACGGTCGTCGAGGTTGTCCGCGCGGCCCGAAATGTCGCCACTGCACCTGGGACAGTATGCACATCACCGTTGATGGTCCCCATCCGAAATATACCAAGGGACACCGAGGGGACTACAACGGTGACATCGATAGGGCAATCGATGACTTCTTAGCAACGCTGAAACTTGAAGCTCGCCGGCAGTTGCGCGACTCCGCGCAAGCAACCCCTGCCTTTCGCCAGTTTCACCTTACATTCAGTTAGACGAGGGAAGTCGAATACAGCGAACAAAGTGGGCAACTGGGGCTTTTAAGTATGCCATTGACGAAAGATGACCTTCACGTCGATATTTCGTCGGTCAATCAGGGACTATAGTCCCTGAATCATTTCTTCGAGGATTGGTATAGTTCTTCGAATGAAGAGCCAACGCGATGTACTCAGACAGATCATCGGAGAATGCGACTCGATGCTGTTTCACACGCGTCCGAATCTACCCTACCGCGGACTATCCAAGGAAAGCCTGGTGGCGGGGGTAGAGATCATACGTACGCTTGCGAGGAAGGGCGGAAGCAGACAAACCAAAGCCAAGCCCACCGCAAGATGAGCACGTGGGAGATGCAAAGCTTGCCCCCACCTGTTCAGTCGATCACTCTAACGCGAGATCCTCTAGCCATCTTTGCAGTGCCGTGCCGTCCATCAACTCCAGGCGATATGGGATGAGCGGCTTCAGAAATGGATCGTTGACGATTCCGGGGGCAAAGGCGGACGTTGTGGTGACGATGCCTTTGGACGCTCGCTGGTCGCCTAGCAAGACACCGGCAAGCGCTCTAACATCGTCGTATCGAACCAGATGCCCCGGCCTATATGCTTTTACAGAGTCAATAATCCTGATCGATCCGATTCCTCTCTTTGTTGCAATCACATCGCGCCCATGGTCACCTGACCTTGGTGTTAACGTGACCTCGTCGTAACCGGCTTTGTCAAAAGCGGCAGCTATCATTTCCTCCCACTGCCGATCGGGTATCTGGAACGCTTTTCCCCAATCGTTCTTGAGCAAATGAACCACCATCCGCCAAGGGACGCTAAAAGCGTGTACCAATATCCCCTCTGAGGTTTCCCCGTAAGGCTCAATGACACCTTGTACCAGTAAGCTCTGCAAATCTGGACGGTCCTCGGAATTGAGCAGTACTGAGTCAATAAAGACTTGTAGATGTTCCTCGTCGAGGCGTAATTTGATGCTGTCAATTGATGCTATGTCTTTGTTTCTCTGCGCAGAAGTTATGCCCATGTTCTCAAATGGTATGAGCGAATCGGGGCCCAGTATTTCCCTCAAGTGCTGTTGCACATTCGAAACCCAATCTTCCAATCCGCGCCGGACAGCCAATTCCCGATCTCCTTCAACCCAGTGGGAATAGTCGCCCTCCAGCCAACAGGACCAGAAAGAATCTGAGTCCTCCGCTTCTTGACGAATGTATTCGTCAAAACCAGGAGGAACGCCCTCAAGTAAGCGAGGTCCAAGGCGGTTCAGTGTCCGGTAGAATCCTGTCCATTCACTCTTTGTAACCACGCGGCTCCCAGAAACGTCGATGCTATTCGTATCAGTATAAGATCTTTTTGTAAGGGGACGCTTTCTGTGAGGACAATCGGGTTATCATGCTCGATTCGCCGATCCCAATTATTATGATTTCGTTTGTTCAGACCGCTGGCGGGAGCCCGCTCGCAGGTTGAGCACAATACGCATCGAGATGATCTATCAAATCGCCGATCTGGCTAATTGTGCCTAGACGCTGCTTAAAGTCAAGGTAAACAGGAAACAAAATCCGGCCGTGCATGACTGCGTCTCGGAAGTCTGTAAAGTTGTAAAGTCTTTCGTACTCGGCATTGCTCAGGGCCCTGCCCAGTCTCTCATGCAAGAAGTGGCGCCACGGCGAATGCTTTCTGAGCGCTTCATTAACGTGGTGAAAATCCAGTTCATCCACAAACCGATTGCCTCCCATCTTCTGACGTACCGACTCGAAGCGTTTCCGAACCTTCTCAAGAACTTCGTGTGAAAGGTTAAGTCCCTTATCGCTTGAGAGCCCGCAGCCATCTCCTGCCAGTAGATTTCGCGACAGTTCTTCAACCCGGCTCAATCCGGCATACAGCTGAACGCGAAACTCGCGGCTGTTAAAGGCCCAATAAGTAATCAGGCCTGAGACTCGATTTCCTCGGAGTGTAAGGTACCATTCGCGATTGGCAAAAAGATAAAAGGCTTCGGCAAGTGGCGTCGAGTCTGGAATATGATCTGAAACGGACGTTTCCCGCATTGTCGTGATCGATCGATCGCCGTTTACTGGGTGCTCAGTGCAGAACACTGCTTCAAAGTTCTGTCCGTCTGCCGAGGCGGGCACAACTGAATATCTTTTTTCCGCAACGATGTGACTCGCAGCGTTTCCGTCCCCCGGCGCGACATACTCTATTTGAGCTCGATGAACCATGACATCGCTTACGACAAATGTCTCACCAAGCTTCCGCATCAACTTGGGGAAGGAATGGAAGTCGTGTGTCGGCGTCGGCGGTGGGTGGGGAATCATGGGTCGCGAATAACGTTGCGCCGATTGTATCAAAGGAGACTCATTGGAGACGCATTTGCAGTGGCGAACAAAACACGAATCTGCTACTCTGTCACGTGTGGTTCTGCGAACTTGCACAGTTGCGGTGAAGGATGTCCAGGACGTTGAGCATTCAATAGAGGTCACCGCTGAGACCCTCTATGAAGCGATCGCCACCGCTCTTGCGGCCTTGCACCAGGACGACTGGGTAGGAGAGATCGGACAGGGATTTACCACTGTGACTGTTCTTGTCCAACAGCCGCCCGTAAAACATGAAGTCAGGATGAAGGACTTCGTCTCATGGCTCGGACGCCAAGGTCGCTCTCCTGCAGAAGTCATGCTGAAGCAAAAGCTGGAGAAAATATTGGGCAAGGTAAACCACGCGAGGACGTGACCGAAAAGGGCTAAGGGACACAAGCCAGCAGAAAGAGATCTCCGAGGTCTCACTGACTCGGAGGCTGGGCCGCTTTGTGGGAGTGCTTAGGTTGTTGCCTCGCTTTGGCAGCAGTAGCTTTCACGGCGGAAGACTGCGTGATGGTCGCACCTGGCGCGAAGGGATCTTTTCCTTCAAGTACTGACGACGCAACGAAACCTAAGAATATCATCCCGCTCAGCAATCCCCACACGAGAACGACTGGCTTCCAAGGAACGAGAATGTACATGGCAGACCTCCGGGGACGAAGAGCGCAGATACAATTTGGCATTGTTATATCGCGATAATCCACGGCGTTTTCGTGAATATCTTGCCTCGCGTGACCGCGAGGTCTTCGTTGCCAAAGAATTCTGAGCAGCGTTGGATAGTGATCGACAGTATGAGGACCCACGACAGTTTTAGGAAACTAGTCGATTCGCTCTCCCAGAGTTGAAAATGCTAAAGCCTTTCGGTGCTAATCCTCAATCCACGGCAAGTCGCCGACAGACGAAACCGTCAAGTGCCGGCAACAGATCCTCTTGTTCATCCATTCCGACGTGGAATTCAGCTTCAACAAGCCTAGGAGCTTCTTGCATGTCTTGAGCCTTTTGTCATGAGGGATTGCAACGAGTAGATGATTCTCGACGGCAATCGATGCCTTGCCGGCAACAATAGTTCCCACGCACCGGAACTGACAATCAGACTTAGAGGTTCTTCTGATCGTGACGAAAGGAGCTTTGTATGTCGTGCCTGAGAATCGGATGTGCTGATTCAAAGCGGATACCGTTTGCCAAGGAGGGAGTGTCTCCAAATGAGCATAGGGAGACCATGAACCTGCGCCGTTAAGGCGAAAGGGAACAACTGGTCCAACACGGACGTCAAACAGGTCCTTTACTGTCCGTTGATCCATCCTGGCGGGACGTGCCCAACCGAAAGGTCGTCCTTTCACCGACTGACCCACTTCTAATTCCAGAAGAAAGACATTAACCTGAGTCAGTTCGTCAAAACGCCCGCCCATTCTGACAGAGCAAATGCGAGATCCTTCGGCAATCATCTTCCGCCAACGTTCGTACCTCGTGCCGGTGCGTAGTACATCGGGCAAGATGGCAAGTATGCGGGCTCCTGACGCGGCATTCTTCACGCAACTATCCATGAACAATGCCGCTTGCGAAACGCGACCACTCCCCCAACCGCAGTCTCTTGTAGCTTCTCCATATGAAAATGGCGGATTAACTACTATCAAGGATGGACGGTGTGGTAGCTTCCAATCCTCCATTCCAGACCCGGAACGAATGTGGGGAAACAAATCATGCAGAACTGACTTGTCGAAAGACCTATTCGTAATTGTGCTACGCCTCAGTGCCAACAATGCCAGTCTGTATCGCGTGGCCTCAACGAAAGCAGAATTGACGTCGAATCCAGCTAGCTTCATTCCCCAGTCCCTGAGAGTGCTACTCAGGTCAGATTGCATCGGGAGGTGGAGCGCGCAAGCGACAAGGAGATCTCCCGCTCCGCATGCTGGGTCAACCACCCACTCTACATTGCGTAGATTCCGCTTGTGCGTATTCACCAAACGATGTGCAAGTTTGGATCCAGTAAAGTACGTCCCAGTATTGCGTAGCGACTCAGTTGTGTAGAGCTTTCGAAGTTCTCGGCTGGGCTGACCATCGAGTGCAGCCTCCAACTCCATCTGTTTCAGCTGTGAACCTTCTCTGACACCAGCGTCCAACAATGCGCCAAGACGTTGCACGTATGGTCGAAAAAGATCCGGACACAACGGGACGTTGTCACGGCTTGAAAGAAGGGTTGAGCGTGATGTAGTCGTTGGAGTCTTATCTGTCATTCCGACGTTTTCTCGTTCGTGCACTGCGGGGCGCCTTTGTATCGAGGTCACGGTAGGGCCGTGCCTCAAGAGTCCTGGTTTGCACTCTGCTGATCTCCTGCAAAACTGAGACCGTGATCTTCATTTCTTCGCGAGTCATGCTGCCTATCGATGCGCTTACCCAAGCGTCGAATTCAGCCAGAGACTTGAGAATCGCGGCAAGGCGCCGTTCCACAATCAGCTGTGCACGATTTAGAAGAACTCTCTCGACAAGATACTTTCCTGCGACTGTCTGCGAGCCCACCTCGTGCGTCGTGGATGAGATCACGAAAAGCCCGTTGTAATCTGTAACGGACGGATCTGGATAGCTTGCGACTGAGTGATCCGCAACCGGTTCAGCCGGCCAATCATCACATTTCAGGACGTTACAGATGGCACACGCCAAGTAGAGATTTGTGATGTCGTTCTCCAACGTCGCGAACCTCACCTTAGGCCGAAAATGTTCGATATGAAAATTGCGAATTCCGCCAAACCGGCCTTCAGGTATGGCGCAATACACACATCGCCCATCACAATGGTCGGCAATGGCCTGCTTCCATTGGTGCCATGTTCCGCGAGACGGTTGAGTCCGCGATTTGCCAACAAGATTCGGCCATTGCACGCGTTTATTTTGCCTTCTTAACTTGATTTATCCGGCGTTGCACCCTTTGTCGTAGGGCGTCGGCTTTTTTCTTTGTCTTCTCGAATTCGGTTAGAACTCCATCAAGGCTTATGATAGTTGGCAGCTCCGCTTGGAAATATCCTTGCAGACTTCTTAATTCCGCTTTGTTTTTCGCCGACGATCTACCTACTGCGACTAGACGCGCAAGAGAATCCATCCGCGTGAGTAGGGCTCGTTGTTCGTCATAACGGCGTCGCCCCGCGCGAATCATCTGGGGAACGACATCATCCGCATTCTTGGTGAAATCCTTGCGGCTGAAAATGTTCTCAACGTCCTTCAGATGTGCACGCGCTTCGCTTTCAAAGCCAGTGATGACAAAGATTGGGAAAGTCGGTCTCTTCGCGCGAATTTCCTTAATCAAACGGTCCGCCTCATAGTTAACAACGCGCTGACTCTTGGCCCCCTCGTTCAGTTTCCAGTCGGACACAAGGACGGTGGCATCATTCTCATCAAGCCAGTGAATCACATCGCGTTCCTTAGCTGGAGGCTCGTCAGACACGACGTTCCAACCAACCGATTCATTCATCTTCTTCAATGTTGAAACAACAACGCGCGTAATAGTCTCGCGGTCGTCCTTGCGGTCGTCCAAGATAGCGATTGTAGGCACTCAGGCTCCTGCGTCTGGAAACCAAACTGAAAATCTGGCCCCTTTCAGCTTCGGATCTACGTCAATATTGCGTGTTCCTTCCATGTCTTGTACAACCGCGTTCACCAAAGCCAGCCCCAAGCCGGTTCCAATCTCCTTACCGCTATCGTCGGTTTTCGTCGTGAATAGGGGATCCCAAATGCGCTCTCTGATCGCCTTAGCAACGCCTGGTCCAGAATCGGCAACTACGAGATCAAAACCGCGTCTGCCCTGACTTTTTCGCGGTCGCAGCGTCACGACAACACACCTTTCTCTTGATGACTGCTTGGAAAAATAATATGCGTTCGTCAGTAGATTGATAGTAACGCACTCAATATCCATCGCGAAGACTTTTGCTTTTACCGTCTCAAGATCACGACTAAGAGTGATGGAGCTTGCTTCCATTGCCGGTACTATTTCATCAAGCACGTCGTTTACAAGAGTTGCAATGTCAGTAATTCGGCGTACGCGTCGATCTCTCCGAACTCGGCCAAGAGCGAATGCGCCCCATGCAGAGACCTTCTCAGATTCGTTGATGGCTTTCTCTAGTTCGCTAAGAACATCGTCTGGGTTGTCGCCGTTTCTTAAAAGCAGGCTCGCAGCTTCAAGTGTCGCTCTCATGCTGTCCAGACCACGTTGCGTTTCATGGCCAAAGGTCGCCGCCGCGATACCAATGGTGGCCAACGTTCTGCTAACTGCGGCTTGAGAGCTGAGTTCTTCAAAGGCTTTGTCGGCACGCTTCAGTTTCTCAGTCGCAGAGGCTAACTGCTCGATGACATCTTTGGACTGATCAGTGACTAGTTGTGGAAGGGTTCCTTCTGCATTCTTGATCGTCGAGGCGAGGTCAGAGAGCTGGACCCGTAGCTCATCGACAGTATCCCGCGGACTGGGTGCTCGTTCGTCGGACGCCTTGATGCCTGAGACGAACAGCTCGTGGTACTGCGCCTCAAGCCGCGTAAGGCAGCCAATCAGGAAACTCTTCAAGAGACCGAGCGCTTCGCCGGCGACCAGTCCCTCTCGTCCAGAGGTGTCGACCAGTTCAGGATTACTATCCCGTCCAATAAATACAGCGCCGACGAGTTGGTATGGAGAAACGCGAAAGTCTGGCCTGGCTGGCCCCGCTGGATTACGTGCTTTGCGGTCCCCGAGGGCCAGCCAATCACCCTCGGGACGACCCTGATCACCATAAGGAGGAACCCGAATCCCGTCTCGATACACCCGAACACCAGCATTCGATCTTAGGAACTCTCTCAAATCGGATAGATCGAGATCGAGGCCGCGCACGGTCTCGGCTCTTTGTGGGTAGAAGAGCAAACGCACAGAAACCGGGCCGAGCCGCTTGACCAATTCCGCCGGCGAGGTTTGCGTTCCCAAACGCGGTTTCGGATGAACCAGTTGATCGAAAGGCACCGACACACTACTTTTGGTGCGCCTTCTGGACTGTTGAGCCCGATAGGTGATTGTTCCCGTCACTCTTCCGCCTGAGGCGAGTGAAAAGTCCGCCTCGATGGCGGCCGATGCTAACAGGGGAGACGGCACGACACCGTTACAGGCAGCGTCCACATCGTTGTCAATCCGCACCTGGAAGTCTTTGACACCTTCTATCGGAGAGGTGAGCAGCGACAACAGCCGACGAAGTTCTTGAATATCCTGCGCGTCCCAGTCTTGCCGAAGCTCCCGAATCAGTAGTTCTGTTCCGGGACGACTCGTTGAGTTTGGAATTCCATCCGGAGCCGGTCCGAATACTTCACTTCGCGGGTCCCAAGGTGATGGGAACGGAACTAAGAAGTCGATGTGTTCAAGCTCTTGCACGTCGATTCCTTCCAAATCGCGGCCAGGTAGCTCAAATTCGTTCCAGTCGACCCGAAGACCAACCGGAGCCTGCGACTCCGCTTGAGACCGCAATTCCAAGACCGCGCCCAAGCGATCGGCGGAGATCCGACCGATACCCTTCTCGCCGGTTCTCCGCCTGCCTCGGGGAGTAAACTTGTCTTCGCGCTTTGCGCTATAGCCCAATCGCAGCCAGTAGTTCTCCACATCATCGGAGGACATACCGATACCATCATCGGCGATTCGGACATGGCGTCCGCCGTCAGCAAAGAGTCCGGTCCAGATCTGAACCTCGACAATGGTCGCACCTGCGTCGTAGCTGTTCTTTACCAATTCCAGAACTGCGGTCGTATGGTCTTTGATGCTCTCGCGACCCCACGTCAACATCGCACGTGCATCGACGGAGAAGTGTTTTGCCATCTTCCGAAGAGTTTACCTGAGGACCAGCAAAACTGCCCTTCCTTCATTAGATTCCCATGGCTCTGAGAATGGCGGCGACATTGGCAAGAGACTATGCGCAACGCACGCGATCCGCACGTTGTTCACCGTGTGAGCACCCACCTGGCTCTTCAAACCTGTACTGATCCGAATTTGGTCTGCTACAATTCAGTCACAGAGCATGGACAGATGTTCTGCGTCGCGGTGCCTGCGGGTGGTTTTGGGGCAGTTTGGCTTACTGTCCATTTACTGTCCATTTGACCCCTGAAAATGGATATATTCCATGGACTGGGTTGAAGCAGGCGAAACGGTTGACAGTAAGACAAGACAGTAAACATGCGGGTTTGGCGCTAACCGTATGAAAAGCAAGAGGGGACGTAGTTCAGTTGGTTAGAACGCTGCCCTGTCACCGGATTCGGACACATAACCTATCAAGTATCTGCAGTTTCCTCACAGAGCACACCCTCAGCCGTCAATTCTCTCCTTCATTCGGGACGGACTGCTTCACTCA
>Ga0187847_10002913_pt1 | contig 13424 bp, 10 predicted proteins | sample June2016WEW_4_10_FD_132458 | JGI IMG/M metagenome (GOLD analysis project Ga0187847, IMG submission 132458) | Peatland microbial communities from SPRUCE experiment site at the Marcell Experimental Forest, Minnesota, USA - June2016WEW_4_10 | ecosystem: Environmental > Terrestrial > Soil >...
CGGGGCCTCGCACGCCGCGCCATTCCGGGGGATGGTCGGTTTTGCGAAAGCGCCTGCAAGCCGAGCCGGGACTGCGTGTCATCGATACCGGCTACACATCGCCCACCAATATCAATTACATCACCAGCCTGGGTCATAGCGTGTTTCTTGCCGACCTTGTCTACGATGCCTGGATGGGAGACTGGCGCTCGGGCACCGACGAGAACGGCAATCCGGCCTGGAACGTCGAGGGCTACCTCGATCACTCGCTCAACTTTGCAGGGCGCACTTTTGACGTGGTGCTCTTGTGGACGGCACTGGACTATCTGCCCGAGCCGTTGTTGGCGCCATTGGTGGCGCGTCTGTTTGATGCCATGAACCCCGCCGGCCAAGTGCTAGCTTTCTTCCACACCCGGACGCAAGGCGAAGAGGCGACACGAGTTCGCTATCACGTCACTTCCAGCGACGATGTCGAAATGCAGTTGACGAAGCAGTTTCCGATTCAGCGCGCCTTCACCAACCGCAGCATCGAGCGCCTGTTTACCGGCTGGTCCGGGCACAGCCAGTTCCTCGCCAAAGACAGCGTCTCCGAGGTCATTATGACGCGGTAAGCCAGGGGTATGTAAGCAAGGTCTACTGAAGCGTAGCCGGCCATCCGCCCCGAATACTCTACTGGCTTCGCGGCCTGGAGAGGAAAATTGTTTCATCACAGGAACAGCTCCGCCTCCCATTGGACGCCTTCGTAAGGCATCTCAAGGCTCAGGAAGCAACCGGACTCCATTTAACATGCTTTAGAAGAGCTGCCTTGCGATCCGGGAGAGCGGGTCCTCTACTTTCCAGCCGGAATTGACCGACAAGATTCTGCAACTCGCCTGCAAGGCGGGACAATTCTGCACTGGCTTTGGCGGAATCCTGTGTACCTGCAGTGGAAAGGTCGATGAGGCGTGCGATGTCGGCCATCGTGCGGTTGACCTCTTCTGTGGCCGCGGCCTGCTCAGTGGCAGCGGTGGCGATCTGGCTGATCTGGTCCTTCACGTTTTCCGACGATTTAATGATGCCGGTCAGAGCGGAGCCGGCACGGGATGCCGCGGCCGAGCTCTCGTTCACGTGAGCGATTTCGGCGGTGATCGAGTTCACAGCTTTCTGGGCTTCGACCTGAATTGTGGTAATCATGCCGCCGATTTCCTTGGTGGCCAGCCCGGTGCGTTCGGCGAGGCGCCGCACTTCTCCCGCTACGACGGCGAAGCCGCGGCCTTGTTCGCCGGCGCGAGCAGCCTCGATTGCGGCATTGAGGGCGAGCAGGTTGGTCTGTTCGGCGATTTCACTGATGACCGAGAGGACCTTCCCGATCTCGGTGGAGCTGTGGGCGAGCCCTTCGATTTCCTGGCTGGTTGCGCGGCTGGTTTGCTCGAGCGTGCCCATGGCGGTGACGGTCTGGGTCACAACTTCTCCACCCTGGTGAGCCTGCCGGCGCGCTTCCTGTGCCTCCTGCGCGGCTTTGGAGGCGTTGGAGCTGACTTCTTCGATGGCCGCCGACATCTCATGAATTGCAGCGGCAACCTGCTGGCTCTGCATCCGTTGTGCGTCGGCGTGCTCTGAGAGTTGCTGAGACGACGCCGCCAACTCGATCGCAGCGCTGGCTACCTGTTCGGCGTTTTCGGCCACCCCGTGAATCATGCGGCGAAGATTATTCTTCATCTGGTTGAGGATCCCGCCGGCTTGGCCGATCTCGTCGTTATCCCGAATAACCAAATCTTCCACTGACAAGTCGTTCTCTGCGATCGTCCGCATGGTCACGAGCATCTCTGCAACGCGGCCGGTAATGTTGCGGGAGATGTAGGCCGTCATCACAATGCCGATCACAACGCCGAGCAGAACGAAGATAGCAACCTCAATCTTGGCGCGGATTTCGGCGGCCTGCTGGGCATTCCCCGCCGCTTCGGACAATTGTGCGCCGCGGCTCGATAAAGCGGCGAGAGACTTGGTGTACTTATCCCGCAGGACCGCGCTCTCCTGGTTATTAAGCAGGGCGGCCGCATCGCTGTTTTTGCCCGCCTGCGCCAGGGCAATTACTTGATCCATGACGCTGCGGTAGTTGCCCAACTCGGAATGGAACTGAGCCACCATCGCCTTGCCTTTTTCTGTGGTGATGTAAGGACCTATCGCCGAGAAATCGGCCTCCAATGCGCGGCTGTTTTCCGCATAACGATCAAGCTCCTCGCGGCGGGTGTTATCGAAGAGGAAGGCATGCAATTCGGCATTCTGCTCGCTAATCTGGGCTTTGACATCGTGCCAGATGACGACGCTCGCCACCTTGTTCCGGCTGTCCTTTGACAGTGCAGCGACCTGGTTCAGAGACCAATAGCCGGCGACTCCTACGATCACAAGAACAAGAAGCAGCGACCCAAATCCTACCGCCAGCTTCATTCTCAAGTTGAGCCTTCTCATCTGCTCCTCAATTCTTTAACGGGCTGCCTTGCCTGAGATCGTTTCATGCCGGCTTGGACAGAAACCCATATCTCCTATCACAGCGGCGTGGCCTCATGCTGCACAGCGTGAAACTTCCGGCGCTCCGCTTTCGGTCCTACGAACGCCCGCCAAAGACGGGAAACGGTACAGCGATCTGGAACCAGAAGGCGTTTCCTCTGGACTTGTTTTCGACCAGCGTGTCGCGCAGATACTTAAATGCCATGCCGCCATGCGGCAGATTGATGCGTAGCTGCGGCCCGATGCCAAAGTCACGTCCTCGATTACCCTCCAGATAAAGCACCAGATTATGTTTGTCGTCCGTGGTCTGTTGATAGATAAACCCGTTCAGCCCGACAGCGGCCTTCTTGCTGAACTCCTCAGCAACGTTGAACTCCGTAAAATATTCGTTTCCGCTGTGATAATGCGTGGCCTTATCGGGGCCATTGAAGAAATAGCTGTTCCGCGCGCTGATCTCGGTTCTGCCGTGATTCGGCAAAATCGTGATGCCGCACACCGGTCCCACCGCAAGGTTGTGCTGGCCGATGTTCAATACATCGCTGGCCGAATATGCCGTGCCGGGCATAAACACATCCGCCTCGCAGTACCCGTGAGCGAGTTCACGATGATAGACGAGCGCGATGGGAACGATATCGACGTTGCCGATGGCGTATTTCTCGAACTTGCCGGGCATTACGTGAAGTTGCTGGTAAATCACCGGAATCGCGATGTTCGAGTTGAGATTGCCGCCCAGAAACTTGTTCTTCCAGGTATTGCTGATCTTGAAGGCGGTTGCGAATACCCTAAGCTTGAACTCCGGCGCGGCGCTTGCGCCTTGGCCGTTGACCGTCTCGTTGGCTTCATAGAATGCGGTGTACTCGTAGAACATGGTCTTCCCGGGGTGCGGATACATCCCGGTCATCACCGTCTCCACTCCAACCGGAAACACCGATGCGCCGTTTTCCGTCGCGCGGGCCTGACCGCTCGGAAGCAGCAATGAAGCCAGTAGGCCTGCGCTGCAGAGACCAACTCTGCCAAGCCCGTGAATCCGCATCTTCATCATCGTCTTTGTCACTGGAACCCTCTCGATCGCGGGCGGCACCGTTCGGTTGTGCCCAAATCTGTATCGGTGCCCAATGGAAAAAGTGATTCCTTTCGGGCCCTAGGTTTCTGATCGGCACAGTGCGTCCACACTTTAACGCAAGAGTTGTCGATGATACGCGCACAACCAATTAATCAACGGCCGAACCTATCCGGGAGGGACGGATGAACCCTCGCTCTCCTACGCCCATCGACAGCCTGCGCCGGAATTGCTTAAGCCTGCCCGAACGGCAGCCAGGGCTGCAATTCGACCACCGGATTTTCCCGTGCCGCGTCTTCGAACGTATAACGTTTCCCCAGCTTGAACTCGCGGCAGATGGCTTCGACGATCTCTGCCACGCGCTTCCGGTACGCCGGCGAGACGAAGGCGCTCGTGCCATAGCGTTGCTCGTAGGCCGCGAGTTGCGCAGGGAAATGTTCACGGACGAAGGCCAGAAACGTGGGCAGCGAACACGGCTTCAGAAATAGCGCTCCGGCGGCGAAGAAGCACGCGCCGGATTCGGCGGCGGCACGGGCAACGGCGCGGATGGAACTCGGGCTGTCGGTAATTCCCGGCATGAGCGGGGAACAGAGAACGCCGGCGCGCAGCCCCGCTTCGCGCAATTGCTTGAGGGCCGCTATGCGCAGATCGGGGCGTGGTGCTCGTGGCTCGAGTACCCGCGCCAGCTTGGCGTTCATGGTTGTCACGGTCAGGTGGACCGTGAGTTGATTGCGCTTGCCGATCTCCCGGAGAAGGTCGAGATCGCGCACCATCAGCGTGGATTTGCTCACGATCCCCAGCCGAAAGCCGCTATGGCGCGCGAAAACCTCAAGCAGCGACCGCGTAAGGCCCAGCTTGCGTTCGAGAGGCTGGTAGGGATCGGTGGCTGTGCCCAGAGCAATCTGCGTGCCCGGCTTCAGGCGGCGCAATTCCTGTTCGAGCAGCCAGGCGGCGTTCTCCTTGAAGTAAATCTTCTGCTCGAACTCCTCCGGGGTCATCTCAAGAAACTCGTGCGTGTAGCGGGCGTAGCAATAGCGGCATCCAAACTCACAGCCGCGGTAGGGGTTGAAGGCGTGCGTGAAGGGAAAGCCGCGCTTAGATGCTACTTTGCTCACAACCGAGCGCGAGCGGAGCGGGCGGTACTCGGTAAGACAGCCGGTGGAGTCTAGCGGAGCCTCGGCAGCTGTGCGAGCCAGACCGGTCAAGATCCGCGATTCGGGCCTGGTTTCGAGTTTGGCATCGAGTTTGGCGTTCAGGATGGGGAAGAGGCCGTCTATATTCGCCATATATTCGCCTTTTGTCGAGCCTACGCTTGCCTTACCCTGCCGTCAAGCGGTACTTCTCAGAAAGGCAGCTGCTAGCCACCAACTTCTAGCGGCTAGCCTTAGGAGCAAGTATGCGATGGCACGAAGGAAAGAGCTAAGTCTGATTGCCGGGGAGATTACGAATCCGGCCGGAATCACGAGTTCAGATCTGGAAGCTAAGAGCTAGAAGCTAGAAGTTGATTTTCAAGGAGGAATTCATGACCCTATCCCAGCCCACGCGCATTACCTGGCTCGGCCATGCCACGGTGCTGGTTCAAACTGCCAAGGGGACCAACATCCTGATCGACCCCTTTATTGCCCACAACCCCAAGTACCCACAGGATTTCGCGCTTCCGGAAAAAATCCACTACGTGCTGCTGACCCACGGTCACGGCGACCACATCTCGGACGCCGTGCCGGTGGCCAAAAAGCACGGGTCCACCGTGGTGGCAATCTACGAGCTGGCTGACTATATCGCCGGCAAAGGCATTAAAGAAACCATCGGCATGAATCTCGGCGGCACCGTCGAGCTCGACGATGTGGCGGCCACTTTCGTCGATGCCAAGCACTCATCCGGCGCCGAGGACGAGAAGGGCGTTCACTATGTCGGGGTTGCCGGCGGGTTCGTGTTGGAGGTTGCCGGCGGTCCCGTGCTCTACCACGCGGGCGACACCTGCGTCTTTGGTGACATGCAGCTTATCCGCGACCTGTACAAGCCCCAGGTGGCCATGCTGCCCATCGGCGGCCACTACACCATGGGACCCAAAGAAGCAGCGCTTGCCTGCCGCTTGCTAGCGCCAAAGGTGGTCCTGCCCATTCACTGGGGTACGTTTCCGCCGCTCAAAGGCACGCCGGAACAATTGACTGCCCTCGTCGAGCCGGAAGTGGAGGTAGTGAGCTGGAAGCCGGGGGATGTGCACGAGGCGTGAGAACAGATATCAGGTTTCAGAGAACCTGTCCACAAACCACTTCGCGTACTTGTTCTGCGGCGAGTTTTAAAAGGTGAGGAATCGGGAGGCAGTGTTCTTTCGCCCGCTGAAGCGGGCTGCACGGCGCATTGCGGGCTCTTTTCCCCAGGCTTGCGCCATGGGGCTACCGTCTGTCGTCCGCCTGAGGCGGACTTTGCTCCGCTTCACACTTCAATCCGGCGATTTGTGGACAGGTTCTCAGTAGACCAGCTGCCTACTCCTGAACCCTGAAACCTAACACCTGAAACCTGCGTCTCACTGGTCTCGCGTCTGCTTTACCGCGCGTGGCGATGGCGCGATCCCGCTGCCGGGACCGTATGTATCCTGTACGCCCAGCCGCACTGACGTGGGCGTTCCTGCGCCGTGGCAATTGCGCAGGTCGCGCAGGATGTCCTGTTTCTCGCGCGCGTACTGACCGGCCAGCCGCGTGAGGGCGTAGGTGATGATGTCGCTGTGATGCAGGTCCGCGGCCGTGGGATCGCGGCGCATGTTGAGCCACAGCCGGTGCACGAGCTGCACATCCTCGGGGCTCAACGACGGCGCGTGCGGCCCGATGTAGAAAACCTTCACCCCGCCATCGGGAGCCACAACGCAGAAATTGAATTGCCGCTTGGGCTCGGACAGCGCTTCCCACGCCTGCCCCATGTAGAAGGCTTGCTCTTCCGCGCTCATCGAAGTCGAGCTGCCGGAGACCACAGATTCTACTTCGAGCGAGCTCGCCGTCTGGGTGAGAGCGGGAAAGATCTCGGCTGCCGGAACTACCAGGAGCGAAACCCTCTTGCCGAAGCTCTCTGCAACCGATACGGCCTTGGTAAAGACCATTTGCTCGTGCTCGCTGAAGCTCTGTTCCTCGGCACTCAGGTATTCCGGGCCGCCGGAGCCCATCAGCCTGACGCTGATGACCACAACATCCCGCTCATCGGTGCTGGTGCGGCCCAGGGTCCACTTGAGGGCCAGCGGATTGGCGGCATCGCGCATGGTCACCATCACGCCGCCGGGGCGAATCGCCGCCGACTCGCGGTCCACCGTGTCCTGGTGCTCCAGTTGGAAGTGGTCTTTCATGTCCTTGGCGGTCTGCGCGTGCTTCCGCCGGTTGATGCGTTCCGACACCGTAAAGACAATGAAAAACGCGATGGCAAAGAGAATCCCGCTCACCGTGGCAATCGATTTGGTGAACAGGTTTACGGTCGCCGTCGCCAGCAGAACCATGAATACCGAGACCAGGCCGAGGGGGATCTCAGTCTTTCCGATACGGATGTTTGGCGGAACCTTCCAGCCGCGCTCGCCCTTGTACTTCCAGCGCAGCACCAGCATCGACAGGCTATTAAACGTAAACGACCAGATGACGCCGAAAGCGTACGCTTCACCGAGCATGATCACATTGCCGCGGCTGGCGACGATGGTGATCATCTGCAGGACGAAGACAAGGTTCACGATGCGATAGCTGGTGCCGAACCGCCGGTGTGGCATGCGGAACCAATCCGTCAACACACCGTCTTCCGCCACGCGCATCAGCACGCCGGTCGATCCGATCATCGAAGTGTTGATGGCGCCCGAAAGAATCAGGAATCCCACCAGCACCACGAAGATGCGGAACAAAATGCGCCACACCAGCGGCCCCACCATGAACATCGCCAATCCGGCGATCAGGTTGTCAGGATAAATGTGGGTCCGCTCGTAGTTGGGGATCAACATCGCCGCCAGCAGTGTGGCGCCGCCGGTGAAGATCAGGCTGTAGATGGCAATAACGATCGCCGCGCGTTTCAGGTTCTTGAGCTTGGGGTGCTCGATTTCGCGATTCACCTGCGCCAGGCTCTCCTCGCCGCTCATGGCGAGGATGGAGTGCCCGAAGGCCATCAGGATGCCGAAGAAGCCGAAGATATTCAGGCCGTGGCCTTTCAGGAACCCGAGTGCGTCATTGCTGAAATGGAAATGAGAGGGGATGGGCGAAGGCGGGAGTTGGGAGCCGCGCATGACAACCGAATAACAGCCCCACACCAGCAGAATGATCACCATGACCGTGGTGATCTGCATGACGCGCAGCGCCTTGTCGCTCGACTCCTCGATGCCCTTTATGTTCTGCCACCAGTAATAGATCGTCACTGCCGCAGCCAATAGCGCGGACGTGTAATCCATATTTAGCTGGATGGGATTGTTGTGTATGTCCATCAACGCCGGCGGCAGCCAATGCCACTGGTTGGCGACGTTGATCAGTTCGTTGAGCAGGCCCGTGATGTATTGCCCGGCGGAAACGCCGGAGATGGGGCCGGTGAGGATGTAGTCGAACATCAGCGCGGAGACGCTGAGCTTGGCGAAACCGCCGCCGAGGGCCTCTTTCACCACGCGGTACACGCCGCCACGGGTGAACATCGAACAGCTCTCGACGTACACTGCGCGTACGGCAAAGCTGAACAGCATGATGCCGAGAATGAACCACGGCGCTGCCGCGCCCACCGCCTGCTCGGCAATGCCGCCTGCGTAAAACGCTGAAGATCCGAGGTCATTGAGGACGATGGCCGCCGCGCGCCAGAAGGAGATGAAGGTCAGCATCACCGAGGAGGCGACGATGAGCCGCACGCGGTCGTGGGGAGGAGCTACGGTCGTTCGAGAAGAGGCCATCGCTTTAAAAGCCGGCCGGGGAACCGGTGGTAAGAATCCTTCGAGCGAAACCACCGCTCTGCGACGAGTCTACTTCCCACACAAATGCATGTCAACAAAAAATAAAGAACCGCGGGTACTTGCTCTGCATCGCGTTCTGGGGCAAGGGCTTCCGATGACGTGGAGAACGCATGCAAACAGGACAACAGTCGACCAGATCGGCGATCTGGTCCGTGAGCAGCGCGATAAGTAGAACTGGGACTTTGTGTTTCTGGGAGCGAATCACTAATGTAGGAGCGTCGCCTGGTGGCAAGGTTGCGGCATTTTCGGCGGAGGACCGTAAGGTTGCTATGGAAAAAAACGCACAAAGCAGGACCGAGTATTAAATAGCGGCGGTACCGAAACCCGCCTGCGTTACCCGCAAGCGTCTGAGGACGGTTGCGAAATCGGGGGGCGGAGCTCTAGTCTTTGCCGAACAGCTCTTTCCCGTCCTCGTAAAAGCTGATCAGCACCACGACAGCCGATCCCACCAGTCCGACGAAGAACATCGCTTCGAGCACATATATTGCGACTTTTCCGACGGCCACAATCATGAATTCGATTCTACCTCAGAGTTAGAGCCCGGGAGTCACTTTTCATTCCACGTGCAAAAGTTCATAACAGGCTTCAGGCGGATGTTTTACACTCGCGGATATATGCCCTCGACAGGTACGCAGGGGTGGAAGCAGTGGGTTGCCGCGGGGCTTTCCGCCGGCCTGCTTGAGTTGCCGTTCCCGCTGGCCGGGCCTATGCCGCCTTGGCGCAGCGTTTTTGCCTGGTTCGCCCTGGCGCCTCTGCTGTGGGCCTTGCTCGCGAATCCGCCAGAGAATGAGCGCCATCCCCTGCGCCGCGCCTTCTTCATTGCCTATCTTTCGGGTTTCCTCTGGTACATGGGCAACTGCTACTGGGTCCGCGACACCATGTCGCACTATGGCGACATGCCGCCCCTCGCGCCCACATTGCTGCTCATTGGCTTCAGTCTTGTGCTCGGGCTTTATTTCGGCCTCTTTGGCCTCGGCGTTGTGCTGGTGCGCCGTGCCACCGGCTCCACGCGTCTAGCTCTGATCTTTGCGCCTTTTTTATGGACTGCATTGGAGCTTGCTGCCGCGCGCATCACCAGCGTTCCCTGGGATCAGTTTGGTTACTCGCAGGTGGATAATGCCTTGTCTAACCTGCTGGGGCCATTCACCGGCGTGTACGGAATCAGCTTTGTACTTGTAGGAGCGAATTCTGTGTTCGCCTACATGTTTTTAGGACCGCAGAAACCGCTCAAATCCCTTCTGCATCAGTTTTCCCAAGGGGGAGTCGGGTGGTCGGCGGCTTGCATTGCAGTTTTTTTCAGTTTTTCTGCAGGTTCATTGGCCCCGCATGGTCAGCCGCCCACCGCCACCGCCGTCCTCATCCAACCCAATCTCGACGTGGGCGACGCCAACAACTGGCAAGGTGCTGAGTGGGATCGACATATAGCCGAGTTCACGCGTCTGGCCACTGCGTCCTCGACGAAAGACACAACCTACATCGCGGGAATTCCGCAGACAGGCGCGCCGCTGGGCGAGATTGTTCCACCGCCGTACGCCACGCATCCCGATTTCGTCGTCTGGCCGGAGTCGCCCGCGCCCTACTTTGGCGAAGACCCTCGCTTCCAGCAGGCTATGCAGTCCGTTGCCACGGCCACGCATGCGCCGCTGGTCGTCGGCGGCGTCGGTATGGAGTTCTCAAATCAGGGGCAAGGGCAGGATCAAGGCTGGCGCGACTACAACTCGGCTTTCATTATCGGCGTCGACGGCAGCCGCGTAGGCCGCTACGACAAAATCCACCTCGTTCCCTTCGGCGAGTACATCCCCTTCCAGAATCTGCTCACCTTCGCCCACAAGCTCACAGGCCGCGTGGGGCTCTTCGAGCGCGGCACAGAACGCAATTCGTTCCTACTGGCCACCCAAAACCAGGAAAAACATCGGTACGGCGTCTTCATCTGCTACGAGGCGGTCTTTGCCGACGAGGTACGCCAGTTCGCACGCCACGGTGCGGAAGTTTTCGTCAACATCTCGGACGACGGATGGTATGGCGACACCAGCGCACCGTGGCAGCACCTGAACATGGCGCGCATGAGGGCCATCGAGAACCGCCGCTGGCTGCTGCGCGACACCAATTCCGGCGTCACCGCGGCCATCGATCCCTACGGCCGCGTGCGCCAGTCGATTCCCCGCCACCAGACCGACGCGTTGCCCGCCGAGTTCGGCTTTCGCAACGACATCACGTTCTACACCGTCCACGGCGACGTCTTTGCGTGGCTCTGTGCCGTGCTGAGCTTAGGGATGGTGGTCTGGGCTGTAGGGCGACTTTCGCGCCAGCGGGGCATTGCTAAAATTAACCAAGTAGGTTAATATCTCTATGGAAAAGCGATCACCGCACTGTCCGCTGCCGCGAGTCAAAACATTGGTCGAAGCGGGCAAGGTGCGGACCACGCAAACGGCGCGAGCCGGAGCTGTGGTTTTGGGGTTCAGCTACTCCGAGATGTTGGCCGTGGTGTTGGCGCTCAAGCCGGCGGATTTCTACAAGAGCATGACCACCTACGCCGATCACACCGTCTGGCAAGACGTGTATCGTCCGAAGACCACGGCTGGGGATGTGTACTTGAAACTGACGGTGGTAGACGATGTGCTGATCGTGTCGTTCAAGGAGCTTTAGGCAAGGAACTCTGAAGCGGGGAGATTTGCAGATGAAATGTCCGGTTTGCGGAGCGGCTGAGTTGATCGCGGATACCCGTGACCTGTCTTATACCTACAAAGGCGAGACCACGACGATTCCCGCGGTGACGGGCGAGTTTTGTCCTGCCTGCGCCGAGTCCATCTTGGACGGAGCCGAGTCCGAGCGCGTCATGCGTGAGATGCAGGCTTTTGCCCAGCAGGTGAACGCCGCTATCGTCGACCCGGCATTTATCGTCAAGGTGCGTAAGAAACTGGCGCTCGACCAGCGTCAGGCAGCCGAGATCTTCGGCGGCGGTGTCAATGCCTTCTCCCGCTACGAGAACGGCAAGACCAAGCCGCCTTTGGCGCTGGTGAAACTACTCAAGGTGCTGGATAGTCACCCCGAACTGCTCGATGAGATCAAGGTAGCGTAGCTGCAGATGGGCGGCACTATCCCAGGTCCTTAAATCCGGATTTGTAGACCAGTTCTTAGCGACAGCTATGAGATGTGAGCATCCGCCAATTCGAAAGGAATATGATGAACCGATGATTGAGCAGGTCAAGAATTGGCTTAACGAACAAGGGTATCCGCTCGAAATGCGAACCGCGTCTGCACTTCGCAAGGTTGGGTTTGAGGTCACTCAATCGGCACTTTACACTGACCAAGAGACGGGCAAAGCACGCGAGATCGACGTACTGGCCGTCTACCCGGATTATGTGGGGGTGACCCGAATCGCATTTTTCGTTGAGTGCAAGTCGTTGAAGAAGCCGTGGGTATTGCTATGCAATCCTGAAGTCTTTTCCGGTCACCATAGAGTTTATTCGTTTGCCGCGGTCAACAAGAATGCTGTTGAAGCGATGGTTGCAGAGCCAGTCTTTAAGGCATTTATGGATGGGTGTCCGTGGTTTTGCAAGGACAAATTGACGGGCTATGGTCTGCGTGGTGCATTCACGGATAAAGACATCGCGTACGACGCGACTATTGGTTTCGCAAAAGCGTCGATAGATTTCGTGAATAATTCGAAAGATTATCAACAATCTCTCGCTTTTCCGATTATCGTCATTACCGGTCCACTCATTCGATGTGTCTTGGACAAAGACGGCGAAATTCAATTGGAGGAAGTGACTCAGGGTGAGGTTTACTTTAAATGTGATTTGGCCGGCCAATTTGGCGTATGCGTTAAAATTGTGACCTTGGAGGGTTTACCGGATTTTGCGCGAGAAGCTTGGCAAGTTGCAGGCTTCGTGCGATCGCAGTTAGGTGAAGCCGAGGCCAAGCTATGGGAGAAAGAATTCGCTTCGCCGTACCCAGCTGAATTGAAATGTTTGGTCGATAAAGAACACCAACGAGCTTCGGGTGAGACGAAGGATGGAGCGAGTCCGACCCATTCAAAATGAGTGGGTTTACTCCAAAACCTGGACCGCACGCCGCGAAGGCCCCAAACCTGCTCAAATCGCTGCAGTGATATTCTGAATTGGTCAGTCAAAAAGCCAAAGTCAGGTCCAGAGCAAAATGTCGTCGTTGAACGATCTCGAATTCGCCTACTCCCCGGTGCGCAACCAAGTGCGCGACCTGCGGGAGTATCTTTGACCCTGCTCGCATCCGCAGGGAACTCTCCGAAACAGAAACCAAGCTCTCAGACCCTGCGCTGTGGTCCGATCCAAACGCTACCAAGCCTCTGATGCGCGACAAAAAGCGCCTCGATACACAGGTACACGACGACGAAGAACTCGTGCGCCGCACCGGCGACATCGAGGCCTACTTCGAACTGGCGCGCGAGGGCGAAGATGTTCTCGTGGATTTAGAGAAGAGCATCAAGGATCTCGGCACATTCGCCGAAGAGCTCGAAGCACGCACCATGCTTTCGGGCGAAGCCGATCCGCTCAACGCCATTGTCACCGTGCATCCCGGCGCGGGCGGCACCGAAAGCCAGGACTGGGCCGAGATGCTGCTGCGCATGTATCTGCGCTGGGCCGAGCAGCAGGGCTTCAAGACGGAGATGAACGACTATCAGGATGGCGAAGAGGCCGGCATCAAGTCGGCCACATTCACCATCATCGGCGAATACGCCTTCGGGCAGCTGGCTGGCGAAAGCGGCGTGCATCGCCTGGTGCGCATCTCGCCGTTTGACCAAGCCAAGCGCCGCCATACGTCATTCGCTTCAGTATACGTTTCGCCGGAGATTGACGAAACCATTCACGTCGATCTGAAAGTGGAAGATCTGCGCATCGACACCTACCGCTCCGGCGGCAAGGGCGGCCAGCACGTGAACACCACCGACTCCGCCGTGCGCATGACGCA
>Ga0187847_10002924_pt1 | contig 13405 bp, 13 predicted proteins | sample June2016WEW_4_10_FD_132458 | JGI IMG/M metagenome (GOLD analysis project Ga0187847, IMG submission 132458) | Peatland microbial communities from SPRUCE experiment site at the Marcell Experimental Forest, Minnesota, USA - June2016WEW_4_10 | ecosystem: Environmental > Terrestrial > Soil >...
CAAGCATGGCAGGGGCACGGCGTGCGCCGACGCCGCCGATGAAGTCTGAGCCGCCCCAGGAGGCGGCTGACATCAGTCCAAAGCCAGCCGCGCTTCCTGAGCCGTTCACGATTTAGCGGGAATCCTGCGCGGAGGGGTAATAGCCAGGCTTGGCGATAATTTCGAGGCCGGGCTGATCGACACGCACATCGATCTTGCGGTACCTGCCGTCGATGAAGGGTTCGTGAGTGTAATAGCCGAGCGTGTACTGGTTGCGGGCTTCCTCGGCGATATGCTGGTAACTCTTCTCGATGCCGTTCAGGCTCGGTTCAGAGTCGAGCGTGCCACCAGTGGAGGCCGCGTAGCCATAAAGCCGATTGTCATACATTGTGAAGGGCAAGTGGATGCGACTGACAAAGCCTTCGCCCCAGCGGGCGGAGTCGCCTACCAGCGTGCCGTAGACGGCGATTTTGTTGGTCTGGAGATAGCGCACCACTTCTTTGTAGGTAGCCTTGCTGCCGTATTCCTTGCCATCAGAGATGACGTAGATAATGCGACGGCGGCCTGTGGGCCGGGTTGACAATTCCTTTGCGGCAGCCAGAATGGCGTCGTTGAGAGTGTGTATCTCTTTGGGGATGGTACCGATGCCGTTGGCGCTACCGGTCGAGAATCCTGGTTGAATGTTGGGGTCGGCGCAGTTACCGTTCACGTGAATTGGGCAGCCATACAATGGACCGACATTCGTCGGGACGACCATTTCAGTCCCCCCGGATTTAACTGCGGCAAGGATGAACGGAACTCGGGCGGTCTGACCACCGGTAAAGCCGTGTGAGCGGTCTTGCGGGCCATTGCCATACGAGAATGTGGCGATTTCGTCGTAGGGGGTGAGCGCTCCCTGGATTGCATCAAGAGAGTCATTCACCTTCTTCATGACATCGGAAGTGAGGCTCTGGTCGACGACAAAGGCGATGGAGAGCGGAAAGGCGTCCACCGTGAAGAACGAAAGGGGCTCGCGGGAGTTGTTCTCGTAGATTTTGAAGTCGCGATAAGTGAGGCCGGCTACCAAATGTCCCTTCGAATCCTTTACCGTTACCGGGACCTCGACGTAGTTGACGTTGAGGTGGATGAGTGTGGTGTCCTTTGCAACGCCCTCGCCCGCAGCGGGCAACTGCGGCGGGGTGGTTTGAACGTCATCCTTAGCCGGCGGGCTTAAGGGAGCTTCATTTCCCGGCTGCGGAGTCGAAGTGCCGGAGGACGAAGTGCCTGTGGGGGGCTCGTCTATATCCCCTTTACCTGGGGTAATGGGGGTGCCATTGGCACCGGTCAACGGTGGAGGTGCCTGAGGCGTGGGAGCATCGGGTACGGAGGATGGTTGCTGGGCGAGGGCCGCAGGAATGAAATTCGGGCTTGCAATGAGAAGCGCCGCCAGCGCCATTGCCGTAGGAACAAGCTTCACAGGTATCTCCATTGGACAGTGAGCAGTGGTCAGTGCGCGTTGCAACCAGTGAGAAAGTGACCTGGTGAAGAAGCGAAACAATTCAACCAAGCAACCAAGTGAAACAGCGAACAATCGCCCTTTTGCACTGACGAAATGCGCCACGTCCGTCGTTAGTATCCCACTTTCGGCAACTGTTTGTAAGCGGCCGAGTCAGCATCGGCTGTAAACGGCCGGCGAAAGACTGGATGGCGAAAGCGGGATGGCATTCGTCAGAGTATCAGACGCGCCAGCGTGGAACAGGTTGCCCAGCAAGGCATGAAACGGTTCAGGTATGCTTTCTTCGAGGTCCGGATTCCGTCTATATGAGCAGGATGCTTCCCCGAAAGTTAATTGCCGGATTTTTCTTCTGCCTGCCGGTCTTGTCTGCAGCGGGATGGGGACAACTTGCCCCCTCGCCGGATGCGCCCCCTGTGAGCACCGCACCAGCGCAACCTGAAGACGATCAGTCGGTGGCCACGTTCAAACTGTCTGTGAACCTGGTGGACCTGTTCTTCACGGTGAAGGATAAGCAGGGAAATCTGGTTCCGCATCTGACCAAGAACGACTGCACCTTTACCGAAGACAAAGTGCCGCAGACGCTGAAGAGCTTTGTGGCGGAGACGCAGCAACCGCTTACGCTGGGGATTCTGCTGGATACATCGGGCAGCCAGGAGCGCGTGTTGCCACTTGAACAGCAAGTGGCTGGGCAATTTTTGACTCGTGTGCTGCGGCAAAAGGATGAGGCGTTTGCGCTGTCATTCGACGTGAACGTAGACCTGCTGCAGGACTACACGAATAGCGCGAGGCTTCTGTCGCATGCACTGGACAAGGCCGAGATCAATACAGCGGGCGGCAATGGCGGAGGAATTCCAGGGGCAGGCGGAGGAACGATTCCGACGCAGGGCGGCCCGAAGGGGACGGTGCTTTACGACGCGGTGGTTCTGGCTTCGGGAAAGAAGATGAACCAGGAAGCCGGCCGGAAGGCGATGATCCTGCTGACCGATGGCGAGGATGAAGGCAGCGACCACAAGATCCGCGACGCGATTGCCGCAGCGCAGAAGTCGAATGTGCTGGTGTACACGATTCTGATTGCCGACCGGGGCTTTTACGGTGGCTTTGGGTATAGCGGCTATTCGGCCATGAAGCAGTTGACCGAGGAGACGGGCGGGCGGCTGATTGATGTGGGAAACAACGGCAATAAGCTTGAAGCGGCCTTCCAACAGATTGAGGACGAGCTACGCACGCAGTACGTGGCCACTTATACACCGAGCAACACGAAGCTGGATGGGACGTTCCGGCATATCGGCGTGACGTGCGGGGATGGCATGAAGGTGCAGGTCCGCAAAGGGTATTTCGCTTCGCCTCCTGAGGAATAGCGAGGCCCTGTAGTCAACCGCCGCCCTGGACCCGAGTCAGGATCTGATCCTGGGTTGACCCGAAGAACTTACACAGCGCAGGAAGAGATTCTCCGGTCGGAGTGTCGAGAGCCTCTAAATTCGGGGCGGTGTTGGTCGGCTGCAGACTTCAAAAATAGTATTTAAATCAGTAACTTATTGAGGTTGCCGAACTGGTCCCTGGCTTGCGCACGCTGCTTGGCAAACCATCTACAGCTTTACCGGCATCAGAGTGGGGATGCAGGCGGGCGGGATACAAATCGGTCAAGATACGAATCAGGACAATTTGAATTCATTGGAGGAGAATCCCATGAAAACCGCCAGGTTGCTCGAATTCGCGCTGGTCGCGCTGTCGAGCCTTTCCGTCGTAGCACAACAGGCAAGCGCAACCGCTCAGCAGAGCACTGCTGCCGATGTGAGCGGCGGTGGGCAGGTGAGTCAGCCAGGGGCTCAGGCTTCGGGGTCAGCCAGCCGATTTGCTGCAGTGGAGAGGGAGATGCGTCCGGTGAATACCGAACTGACGGGCAAACTGGACTCGAAAACTGCGAAGGCCGGAGACCTGGTGGTGGTGAAGACCACGGAAGCGATGAGGACCGCCGATGGAACTGCAATTCCTAAGGGGAGCCGTCTTTTGGGCCATGTGACATTCGTGCAATCGCATGGAAAGGAAAGCGAGAACTCGCAGATGGCGATCCAGTTTAACCGCGCCGAATTGAAGGGCGGTCAAAGTGTGGCGATTGTGTCAGAGATTGAATCAGTGTCGCCTTCAGCAACTGCGATGGCGATGAGTTCAACGCAGAGCGACGACAGCCTGGCAAATGTGGCAGGCGGCGGGATGGGCAGCGGTCGAATGGGTGGTGGTGCGCCTGGTGGCGGAGGGCTTGCCGGTGGTGCAGTGGGCGGGGTGACCGGAGGGTCTGCGAGAACGGCTGCCGGTACTACGGGACGGATGGGCACGGGCCTCGGCGCAACTGCGGATGACACGGTACGCGGATCAGTGGGCGCTGTGAGCAATGTGGGCATGACGGCAGGGGCGAGTGGCGGGTTCACAGCTCATGCCACTGGAATTCGCGGCGTGCTGCTTGCGGCAGATGCTACAGGTGCAACGTCGGGAATCTTGTCCGCCAGCAAACAGAATATTCATCTTGATAGCGGAAGCCAGTTGATGCTGGGAGTGACGACCGCGCGGTAAGAACAGCAGCAAAAGGAAGCACGCCGACACGCACGAGAGGACGTGAGCATGAATGGATGAGTGGAGGATTTTTTATGAATTCGAAGAAGACGTTTACATTGGCGGTGATGGCTCTCGGGAGCTTTCCGCTGATGGCGCAGCAATCGCAGACGGGCGTGCCAGAGAGCACTGCGGCGAGCACGGCGACTGAATCCGTGAAAATGCAACCAGTGAATGGCGAACTGGTGGGCAAGCTGGACTCGAAATCTGCCAAGACCGGCGACAGCGTGGTGGTGAAGACGACCCAGTCGCTGAAGACGGCCGAGGGCATGGAGATTCCCAAAGGATCAAAGCTAGTGGGCACGGTGACTGCCGTGAAGCCGCATAGCGATGCGAACCAGAATGGGCTGATGGCGATTCGATTCGATCACGCGGAACTGAAGGGTGGGCAGAGCGTGCCAATTCAGTCGGTGATTCAGTCAGTGGCGTCGTCGGAAAGTGATGCGGGAAGCAATCCGGCTGACAATGCGCCGGTGGTGCAGGGAACTCCGATGGGCGGAAGCGCATCGGGAGGTGGCAGTACGGGCGGCATGGCCGGCTCGCGGCCGAGCGCGCCGGTGGGTAACGGTGCGGCAGACCAGACTGTGAACGGAATGGGCGCTGGGCAGGGGTCGGCGACTGGGAATAGCGTGTCCTCTGGACAGGTGGTGGGCAAGCTTGGAAACGATCCCATTCGCACGACGGCGATTCCCGGGATACTGCTTGCCAGCAACACACCGGGCGAGGCGGCGAAGTTTTCCGGCGTGTTTGTGGCGCCGAAGAGCGATGTGCATCTGAGTGGCGGGACGCAGTTGGTGCTGGAGGTTTCCGCGGCGAGCGGGCAATAGCTCGCGATGGATGGGTACCGGGCTTGAGATGGCTCGGAAATGAACAGGACAGGCGGGGGGAAGGCCCCGCCTGTCCTGTTTCTGGACACTTTTCCCGAACACTTGCCTGACGCGATGAGAGTGGATATGGCGCGGGCAGTTGAAGGTGTCTAGGATCGGCTCAAAGATGGAGGTTTTCATGAGCCGATTTCATGCTTTGCTGGTCTTGGTTTTGGGATGCATTTGTACAAATGTTCATGGACAGGTTGGTGCCTCGGCTACTGCAACGAAAACGGCGGCTGAGGCGGAACGAACTCTGCACGAGAAGGACCAGGTGCTGCTGGATGCCTTTGCTCCAGGGGACAGGAAGGTGTGGGAGGCGGCACTGGCACCCAACGCCGTTTATGTGGATGAAAACGGCGAGGTGATGCAGCGAGATCGGTTTCTGAAGCAACTGACTCCATTGCCGGCTGGTAGCTCGGGACATATCAAGATCGATTCGTATCGACTTACTCTCGATGGCGATATTGCGATCGTGATTCATACCGATGCGGAAGAAGAGAACTACCATGGGCAACTGCTCAACGCCCGCTATCTAACTACGGAAACATGGAAGCAGAACGACGGGGACTGGAAGCTGCTTTGTGTGCATGCTTATGCGGTTTTGCGCGATCCGCCGGAGGTTTCATTAAGTGCCGGCGATCTGGATGGATACGCAGGAAGATATACAGCGGGGGATCTTGTGTATGTGATTCGGCGCGAGGACGATCATCTTGTGGGAGGTCGCGAGGGCAAGCAAGCTGTGCGGCTGAGTGCGGAGGTAAGGGACGTGTTGTTTGTGAAAGGCCAACCGCGCAGCCGGAAGGTATTCGAGCGCGGCCCAAGCGGACGGGTGATTGGATTCCGCGATCGTCGCGAAGGTGTGGACGTTGTGTGGAAGCGGGTCGGCGGCTCGGCTGAATAGGGAAGTGGCTCAATTTGCGACAGGCTGTCCTGTTTCTGGACACTCTTTGACGCGTTTACATTCGAAGGTAATCTGGCGTGTACAGGCTGCCATAGTTAGTATCGGCAGCAGGACAGAAGACATGAGGCCGCTGGAGAAATTATTTTAGAGGCTTTGGAGAATCCGCTCGAGGTGACTACCATGATGACCAGTTGCGCAACGCACGATGGCTTTGAGATCAGCCCGCGGTTTCGCCGCACGCTTGAAGAGCGAATGGAGCGGTTGGAACGGGATGCGGATCTAGACGAGGCGCAGGTGAAATTGCTGGTGGATGGCGATCATATTCGCAGGCACATGCGGCTGGTGGCAATGCAGCGGTTCGAGGCTATGCGGATGAGGTTGTTTCTGGACCGCGCCAGGGTGAGGCTTCCGCGGCCTTTGATTTCGCTCTGAGCACCTCGCAACGACGCGCGAGGTAAAAAAGACACGATATGAAGGGCCGCTGGATTCATGCTGCGGCCCTTCGCACTTCAGTTCAGAATTTGGAGCACCGGGCGGGAGTTGAACCCGCGAATACAGGTTTTGCAGACCTGCGCGTTAGCCACTTCGCCACCGATGCCCATCAAAACAAGTTGCTTATAGAAACAGGTTACTGATAACAAGTTAGAGATGACCGTTGGGGGAATGGTTGTACGCGGACATAACTACCTTGTGGTAACTGGGTACTTGCGCTGCAACTGAAAAACCCACCACGCCTGCGGGCGGGTGGGCTGCTGGAACCCGATACTTCTTTCCGGAGTCTAGCCCAACGAACACGCCCACAAGTGGTGGCAGCTCTGACAGCTGCGGCAACAGATTGCGGGAATGAAGATATGAGCCATTGACTCCTTTGCCTGCCGGGTACGTTTGCACGATTTGCCTGGCGAGTATTCGTAGAGTAGGGGGAGTTGGATTGGTTGTCAAGCAGGATGTGAAGAATGTGGGCGCGAGAGGCGCGAAGAGTTGACTGGTGATAGCGAGACTGATCGCTTCAATTCAAAACCGTGGCGGCATTCAGGCAAACGAGTTCGTGAGCGAGGCGAGTTCGACGGCGGGATGAATATCCTGGGTGGGGAATGATGCGGACGAAGCGGGAAGATGGCTCGGGTCGCCGTCTCCAGCTTCGAGGAAGGCGTCAAAAAGAGTGGCGAAGAGAGCCTGGCGGCCGGAGAGCTTGTTGTTGCGCGCGCGGAGAAACTCGAAGCGAAAGGATGAACACGGTTCCAGTTGGGCGAGAAATGCGGGCGAGAAAAACTGGTGAGCGTCTGCCACGGCCATGAGAATGAGCGAGCGCCAGCTCATGCGCAACAGGCTTTTCAGGCTAGGCGTACCGCTGGGCAGGTGGTCGATGCGATCGGCCACATGATGGCTGAAGTGAAGGAGCTGTATAACAAGGCTATCGAGTACGATGCTTTGTGCGACGGCGCGGGTGAAGATGGTGATGGAACCGCTGTCGAGGTCTTCCCGCACATCCTGGAGATCGTCGCCCAGCTGCAGCAGGACACCCCACTCGAAAGAGAAGGTTATCTCTTCATCATTGAGTATGGGTTGGGCAAGGCAGGCGTCGGCGAGGACGGAGGTTCCGCCCTTGGCGCAACTTATGCGCAGTAACTCGGAGTTATCGAGTGAGTTATTGGGGTGGGCGCCGGCGTTCAGTTGCGCGATACTCTGCTCCTGCGCGTGATGGATGGCGAGGAGAGAATCGAAGACCTGCGGGTAATGCTGGCGAGGATACTGATCTTCAATGAGCTGAACCAATTTCCAGATGGCCGCTTCGCGCGAGTTATGAGGGGCAGGTGCCTGACCACGCAAACGCTCACGAAAGCGTTCGCTGAAACGGAGTCTGTCGTCAGCAGAGAGACCGGGCTGGTCAAGGTAATTGTCGCTGTAGGGATACAGAAGGCTGTAGGCCAAGATGGAGGGAGTGAGTTCCATTGGCTGGCCGAGAAGGGGTTGCAGGCCGCAGCAGGTCCAGGCATTGCGGCTGGCCTGGATGGTATCGGCCATGCTGAGGGTTGGATCAAAGCTGCGCGCCCAGCGAGCGAGTTGAGTGCCCATGGGCAAGAAGCTGCGGGTGAGAAGCTGAATTGCTTCGCTTTCGAGACCGAGCGCGGTGGCCGCAAAGCCGGGAAAGAGAGCGACGATGCGCTGCTGGATCTGGAGGCGCTCGGCTGAAGTACGCGGCACTCGCCGGGCTTCACGCTGGACGGCGCGCAAGCCTTTGTCATAGGCCTTTTCGCGCTTGCGCTGCTCACGCGGGGTGTAGCGAGGAGAATAGGGGAGGAATGGCAAGGCGCAAAGGTTCCAGAGCGCGATGGCTTCCTGGACCCGCGCTTCAACCCGTGGCCAGCTGTAAAGGTCTCGCATGTTGCTGAGGAATACGTGAATGCGAGCCTGAGGGTTCCATGATGAAACTGGAAGGCGCGCTTCGCGTTGAGCAAAATGCTACAGAGACGCAGATCAAGAGGCGATTGTCTTGTTATTCTCTATGACGACACCCATAGGAGCAAACCGGATGGAACTGGACTATTTCGTGGTGGACGTTTTCACTGAGACGGGGTTGGCGGGCAATCCGCTGGCGGTGGTGATGAACACTGTGAACCTGAATTCGGAAAAAATGCAGGCGATTGCGCGCGAGTTCAATCTTTCCGAGACGACGTTTGTGGCGCGGCGGCTGCCCGCGGTGGAACGGGTGGACGGCGTGCGGGTGCGCATCTTCACGACCGTGGAGGAGCTGCCATTTGCAGGGCATCCTACGCTGGGGTCGGCCTGCGTGATTAAGATGCACGCTCCTGAGGCGGTGTCAGGAGACCTGTTGACGCTTTCACTGAATGTGGGCCAGGTGCCGGTGCGCTTTAGCGAGGCGCCGAGCGGCTCCGGCGCGCTGTTTGGCGAGATGACGCAGCGGGACGCGGAGTTTGGTGAGGAACTGGAAGCAAAAGAAGCGGCGTGGCTGCTTGGGCTGCTCGCGGAGGATTTGGACCCGGCACTGCCGCCGCAAATTGTCTCCACTGGGACGGCATTTGCGATTGTCGCGTTGCGCTCTTATGAAGCGTTGGAGCGACTGCAGGTGAGCCAGCGCGAGGCCACACGATGGCTGCGTGAACGCGGCGCGCGATGGTTCTACGTGTTGGGACCAACGAGCGACAAAGAGCCCGCGTGGCGGGCACGCATGCAGTTTAATGGCGGCGAGGATCCGGCGACGGGATCAGCGGCGGGCTGTGCTATCGCTTACCTGGTGAAGCGCGGCGCAGTGGCTTCGGGTGAGCGGATTCTGCTTCGACAGGGTGTGGAGATCGGCAGGCCGAGCGAACTGTATGTCTCCGCCGAGATCGAGGGCGGTGCAGAAACGGGAGAACCGCCGAAGGTGACTAGAATTCGCGTGGCGGGGAGCACCGTTCTTGTGGCAAAAGGCAAGCTCAAATTGCAGTGATGCACATGCTTTCAACAGGCATTCATCATTGCAAGTGCAGGTGTGTGTTAGTCGTAGCCGGTTTTTGCTTGTTACAGGGAGATTTTCAGAGTGGATTTCGCTTTGCTTTCTCTCTTCACAGGGGAGTGAAACCCTCGTAGTCTTGGCAAGCATTGGAGCAACTTAACCGGTCATCTTTTCCGGTCTGAACCCCCGGTATTGACTGCAATCTTACCGCAAGCGAAGGCAAGACTCCTGTTGAGTCGAATGCCGGACGCAATCCGCGTGAACTCCGCCTCCCAAGCGGGTGTTCAGTATGGAAATGCAATCCGCGCCCAACGACCAACGAAGGATGTATTGGCTCGATTCCGGTAGCCGTTGTTGATCCGAAATAATCCTCAAGTGCCATTGCAGCAGGCGAGGAAGACGTGCGTCCAAAAATGGACCGCGAAGAGCTTGAACAAATTTGAACCAAGGAGCAGTTCCCTAAACCATGCGGCCAAAGAAAGTGATTCTCTGCGTAGACGATAACGAACAAGAGCTTTCCGTGCTTAAGTTCATGCTGGCAACCAACGGATATCGAGTGGTCTCGGCGGTGACCGGGCAGGAGGCGATCGGCATTTTTGCCGAGACCCCGGTGGACCTGGTGCTGGCGGATTTTGCCATGCCGCAGATGAATGGTGGTCAGCTGGTGGACCGGTTGAAGCAGATTGCGTCGCACGTGCCGATGTTGCTGCTGGGCGATCCGCAGAAGATGGGCGCAGAGATGCACGCGGCCGACGCACAGATGGCGAAGAAAAACTGCACATCGCAGGAACTGCTGGAAAAGATCAAGGTGATGAGTGCGCGGAAACGCGGGCCGCGCAAGGGATCGCTGCGGGTGACGGCGCCGGTGGAGCTGGCGGCGGCGTCGTAGGCGACGCAGAGCGCGGGCCGGGGCTGCGGTGGATTTGCGGCCTCGGCCTCGGGCACCCACGATGGTCGCGGAGAGGACACGAGTAGACTCTGGTCATGATCCGTCAGAGCATGATTCGTCGGATTGCACCGCAGTTTTTCACTACTGACATTCCGGGCACGCTCGCCTACTACCAAGACAAGCTTGGCTTCGCGTGTGTGGGAACGTGGGGAGAACCTGCGGGACATTCCCCGATTTACGCCATCGTGGAGCGCGACCGGCAGGCGATTCACTTTCGCTGCGCGGAACCGCCTACGGCTAATCCTGAGAAATATGCGGAGGAGCTGCTGGACGCATACCTGCTGATTGAGGATGCGGACGCGCTTTATGCCGAGTATGCGGGCAAGGGTGTGGAGTTTGCGCGGGAACTTGGCGATATGCCGTGGGGCTCGCGGGAGTTTGTCGTCAAGGATTGCGATGGGCGGCTGCTGGCGTTTGGGGCGAATCTGTAGGGCGAACCCAGGGCTCGGAGGCGAGACCTGGGGCACGCGTCGAACCCTTACGCCTTGACAGCCCGGTGGATGAGCAGGCTTTCCGCTACAACAATTGCGCCACGAAAGACAATCCGTTGACCGATGCAGACCGCTTCGCGCTGGCGCTGTCTCAGATCGTCAACAAACGGCTGACCTATGCAGAACTCACGGGCAAGGTAGAGGAAAGACCGGAAGCCTTCTTAAGAAGGGCGCAAAGTGGATGCGACGGCGGGGGCGGGAAAACTGACCTTGAAGAAATCAGCATAATACACTAGTTCCCCCCCCCTGTTTTTCCACATAGAAATGCAGTAGCCTGTGGAAAATCGGCGCGTAGAGTGGTAGACTGAGCATGGGTGAATTCGCTATATATTCGCCCGTGGGTTTAGAGAGGTATTTTGAGATGACCACCACACTGCAAAAACCAAACTACCTACTTGCTCAGTCCAAGGCGTTGGACCTGCTCGTCAGTGCTGGCGTTACGGTGCCTCCTGTGAATCCAGTTGACATCGCGGAGAAAATTCTGAGCGTCCCAGTTCGATTTGCCGTATTTGACTCAACTGAAAAGGATCGGATTTCTGGGTTTTACGACAGCGATGAGGATGCAATTGTCGTAAATCGGGAAGAGTTCCCGCTTCGGCAAACGTTCACCATTGCCCATGAACTGGGCCATAAGATATTGCATGAGGAATGGGCACGGTCCTCTGAATATCAAGTTCTTCTGCGTAATCCCCTAGAGCAGAATAGAGATTTTCGAGAAAAAGAGGCAGATGCATTTGCGGCTAACCTTCTGATGCCCCGATTCATGATGGACGAGTATTACGAAGAACTGGCTGCTTCTGAACTGTCGCGTTTGTTTGCGGTATCTGTTCCTGCTATCCGCGCCAGATTGTCATTTTTGTATGGCATCTGAGCGCGATAAAGCAAAAAACGCCATCACAAGTTCGGACCCAGTAGATCCGGAACTGAATGCTGCTCTCGCGGAAGCTAGACAGGAGCAGTATCGGATAACGGCTGAAAATAACCGTCATAAAGAAGCTCTACAAGCCAGCGAACTGGGAAGAATGGGGCGTTGGCTTGGCGGCGAGAAAAACTCCCCAATTGTCATTGCCGCGATAGTCGTGTTCGCCGGATTGCTCGGCGCATTTCTCTCCGGGTGCATGGCAGCTCAGAGCCAAAGACCCGATTCAGCTGACTATTGGTCCAAAATGCTGGAGCGCTCGTTGGCACTAACGGCTACTGGGTTGTCTTTTATTTTCGGCCGAACAGGAAGGCGTTAGAGGCCGCGTTAAGGACGGTTTCGATTCGGCCCACGCTTTGCATATCCGCGCTGAACTCTCTTCGCAATCCGCACAACATCGTCCTAAGCAACCCTTTGCGCCAAGTCTTCTTTCGACATACGCAGGGCGCGGGAAAGACTCTCCAGAAAATTCAGAAACGCTATTGCTGGGTTGTTTACCGAAATTGTGGAGATATGTTATTGAAAATAGGGAGGTTGGTTGTTTCGAAAAATATTAGCGTATTACGCTCATATTTTATGAATCATTTGTGCTATAGTCTCATCAGATTGATTGAGCGGCTGGGACTTGGGGTCCCGGCCCCGACCAAATTTCAGAATCCATTTGGAGGAAAAGAATCATGGCAATCACTCGTTGGGATCCGTTCCGGGAAGTTGCGGCGTTGCAGAACCGCGTGAACTCGCTGTTCCGCGAAATGAATGACGGGGACAGCCCATTGACGACTGCCAGCTTTGTGCCGGCTGTCGATATCTATGAGGACCCAAAGAAGGTGGTTTTGAAGCTGGAAGTTCCGGGGATCGAAGAGAAGGACCTGGACGTGCGCGTGGAGAACAACACGCTGACCGTGAAGGGCGAACGCAAGTTCGAGAAGGAAGAGAAGGAAGAGAACTTCCATCGCATTGAGCGGCGCTACGGGAGCTTCTATCGCGCATTTACATTGCCTTCCACCGTGGACACGGAGCACATTGGCGCCAGCTACAACGCAGGCGTGTTGAAGCTGGAACTGAGCAAGAAGGCTGAAGCGCAGCCCAAGCAGATCAAGATCAGCGTGGGCGGCGAGAAGAAAGAAGAGCAGGAATTGGTGGGAGCGAAGTAAGAAGCCAGCTGCTAGCTTTTAGCTTCTAGCCCATGTGTTGGGTTGGCAACATCGATCGCGCCGGGGTGAATGAGATTCCTGCCCCGGCGCTTGTTTTTTGTGAAACAGGAATCGAAAAGAGAAATCATTTACGTGACGGCTGGATTCTGGGGGCTGGCGGGAGCAAGCTAGTAGCTGGAAGCAGACGGCGGGAGTATACATGGCGATTCGTTGGGATAAGTTTACGGTGAAGTCGCAGGAGGCGATGCAGCAGGCGCAGTCGCGGGCTGCGGAGCTGGGGAATCCGGAGGTGCAGCCGGTGCACCTGTTGCTGGCGCTGATTGAGGATCGCGAGGGCGTGATTCCTTCGGTGTTGGGAAAGATCGGTGTGCCGACGGAACGGCTGGAGAGCGACCTGCACCAGATTGAGGAGAAACTGCCTCGTGTGGCCGGGGCTGCGAACCAGCCGGGATTGAGCCAGGCGCTGAACAAGGCACTGGAGCAGGCGTTTCGCGAGGCACAGAACTTCAAGGATGAGTACGTGTCGACAGAGCATTTGCTGCTGGGCGTGGCTCACGTGAAGGGCGATGCGGCGCGGGATGCGC
>Ga0187847_10002925_pt1 | contig 13401 bp, 11 predicted proteins | sample June2016WEW_4_10_FD_132458 | JGI IMG/M metagenome (GOLD analysis project Ga0187847, IMG submission 132458) | Peatland microbial communities from SPRUCE experiment site at the Marcell Experimental Forest, Minnesota, USA - June2016WEW_4_10 | ecosystem: Environmental > Terrestrial > Soil >...
AGCGAGGAATTACCCCCGCTTTCGGATATAGCGCCCCTCATTTGGGCGCCAGAGGGACTTTAACCCTCCCGGACAACGTGCTGCTCAGCACGCGCTTCGCGTACTCCGCCTTGGCTTGCTTTAGGATGGGATGTCCATTAGCGCACATGCCGAATCAGCACCACGTCTCGGTTTGCTGTGCCACGATCCATCACGAGTTGCTTGCCATCTGGTGAAAGATCGAAGCTACGAATCAATAGGCTGTTGAAATGACGGATCTGTTGCGGCGGGATATTCACGCCTTCTTCCGACGCGCCTCACTTCGTCGTTTCTGGGGAAGGGCTGAAAAACCAAACGTAGCTTCTTCCCTTTGCGACCGTTAACGTAATATCTCTATGGCACTGTTGGACAGACGGGTGTCGGCTTATTCTCGGTGAGCATTGCTGAAGTAACGTGCTCATCGTGCCCAGGGTACGCCAGAGTTGAGTAACTGTTGGAAAAATCGCGAATACGCTCAAAATCCAGCTGATGGACGAACCGGAAGTGTTGCTTCGCAGAAGGGGCGTCTCAAGTCCACTCGGCAATAACGATGGCACTCGTGGGCGACAACATAATGGCTGATAATTTGAAGAATCTTCGGGTGGTTCTGGTGGCGACACGAAATCCGCTGAATATCGGGGCGGCGGCGCGGGCGATGAGCAACTTTGGAGCCCCGCGATTGCGGGTTGTGAATCCTTACGAGGTGGCGTTTCGGGAGGCGCGGTCAGCGGTGGGCGCAGCAGATTTGCTGGCTCGGGCCGAGCAGTACGAAGGCGTGGCCGAGGCCGTGGCGGACTGCCGGCTCGTGGTGGGTACGACGGCGGTGGGGCGGCGGGAATTGCAGCATCGTTTGCAGCGGCTGGAGACGGGTGGGCGGGCGATCAAGCAGGCATTGCGTTCTGGGCCGGTGGCGATACTTTTCGGTTCTGAGCGCTATGGTCTGTCGAACCAGGAACTCAGTCACTGCCATTGGCTCATGCGGATTCCCACACGGGGAGAACATGGATCGATGAATCTGGGGCAGGCGGTGGCAGTCTGCCTTTACGAACTCATTCGCGGGCGCAAGGCCGCTCCCTCAAGTACGCCGCCCTCAGAGAAGCGGGTCCTCCCGACGTCGCGAGAGATCGAGCGACTGACGCTCGTTCTGCTCGAAGTCCTTTACGACAGCGGATACATCAAGCCGCGGGCGCTGGCTCCGGACGAGAAATTGCGCCGCTTGATCCGGCGCATCAAGTTGACTCCCAATGACGCCGAAGTGTTGCTCGGAATGATGCGCCAGGTGGGGTGGAAACTGGCGCATCCACCAAAAAGCTAGTGCCCACCCCGGGCGTACGAGTCGTGTGCGTTCATGCCGCTCTTTGCGGGTGGGCCAGCCGGTCGAAAATCACTTTGCCGAGCGCCAGCAGACTGACCAGTGAAATGACTCCCAGCGACAGGACGCAATAGATACACCACACGCCCAGCACTGCTGATTCAATATGCGCAAGATAGAGGGCAAAGCCGAGGCCGCCCACGGCCGCCACCAAGGTCAAGCGATAGGCTCTCCAGAATGCCAGCACACCGAGCGCCAGATATCCGGCGATGCCGATCACGGCGACCGGTATTCCAAACAGCATGGCGTAGGGGCTGTGGTTCACGATGCCGCAATCCCAGCGCTCATTGATGCTGCAAGGCGAAGCATCGGTACGGTAATGCTCACGCAGGGCAAGCGAAGAAACGATGATGCCGACGATTGCGAGCACAATGAACAGCCATCTCATGCAGCACTCCCGGAGCAAAATGGTGATGACGTGTTGCTGACAGAGCTATTATCCATGATTTCCGACCATCAAGATCGGCGATCGATAATCGCCATCAATCGTGGTAACGCTGCTCACCTGCCGGAATCGGCGCGGCCAGCCGATTTTGCGGCGGCGGCAAGGGACAGGTCGCATAGGCAGTAAATGCACAGGGTGGATTCACCAGTCGATTGAAATCGAGCCAGACTTCGCCGGGCTGGCTTACGCCATGTTCGGGAAGCTCGGTATAGAGAAATCGTCCCGCGCCATAGGTTGTGGTTTTGCTCGTGGCGTCCCGCATAATAAAGAAGAGCTCGCTCGACTTTGGGTCTTCGAGCACAGGCTCCAGACGCAGGATGTGTCCATCGATGGTAAACTCGGCGACGCCGGGCGCCGGCATATGGGTCGTGGTGCCAAGAATGGTGGGAATGTCGAGCTTTTTTGGGGGGGTGTAGGGAATCCAGCGCGCGTGCACGCGGTAGGTTTCGTTCGGAGCATACCAGCGCAAGCCGTGGAAAGCGGTGCGGGTTGGGGCTTCCCGGTCCTTGACGCGCAGCGCAAATTGGTCGTCGCGATGAATCACGATGATGGCCAAGGTCCCGATCGTCAGCTTCGACGGTTTGTCGGCGTCGTCCGCAAGCAGGGGTTGCTCCTTGGCGGGTTTGCCATCGACCAGAAGAGTGTTAGGGAAACCCTCCGCTGGAGGCAATAAGCGCAGGTTGCCTTTTTCGAGCCGTACGATCGCAATGTGCGCCGGCGCCTTGCCTGTAATCTGAACGCGGCTGTCTTCGGAAGACCCGAAACTGTTATCGCCCTCCTTCAGCCATCCGAGGGCGATCAATGATAGCCAGCCTTCTGGAGCCTGAAGGTTGGTTGCCCGCTCGGCGCGCCAGGCAAGCAAAGCACGAGCCCAGGCCTCGCTAGTCGTATTTTCGTCAGTCGCATTCAGAGGTAGCGACAAGAGTGCTAGCAGAACGAGCGCGGTGGGCGGCAGGAACTTTCGCTTCATTGCAGGTTCTCCGTTTTCGATCCGCAATGTTCCGTCATCGACGTCGATTTTTGCCAATTCGAGATTTGCAGACCTTCTCCTAGATGATTTTAAGCGGTTTCGGTTTCTCGGAGGGCCCAGACTCATGGTTTGGACCGGAGGGGGGTGGTTTGTGGTTTGTTTTGTCGAGGGGAAACAGGATTCATGGAAAGTCTCGCGAAGAAAGAGATTTCTGGGTTCGCGAAGGCTTTCGCATGGCATCCAGAACGGCGCTGGACGGGATGGGCAACTGATTTTTGAGTTCGCTTCGTCCGGTTCGACGCCGACAAGGGTGCGAGCCGCAGGGGGAGCCAGTTCTTCGCTGGCGGCGATTCCCTCTGCGGGCTCGCCAGAACCGTGGAATCTACCCGTTCGGCGACGAGCATCGGCTAGGCGCTATTCTGCATGCGTTTCGAGAGCAGACCATCGGGACGAACCTCGATCGTCTCTCCTCCAGGATGCACGAAGAGCAACTGCTCAGAAAGCGCGGAGACCTCCGATATCCAGACCTGTGCGCTCTTGTCACCGGCATCGGCCTTCGCCAGGAACTCGCCATAGGCTTGTCCCATCCATTCATGGCAAAGCGTCTGCACCCACCAGAGATTGACGGCGAAGGGCAAGGAGTGGGAAAGAGTGACGATTTTTCGGAGCTTTTCAATCGGGCCAACGTCAGCGACGTTGGTGGCCACAGCCTCAGCCATGCGCTCCATTCTCTTTCTCATCACAAATTCGAGCGTGGCAGTATCCAAGAGAATCTCAAGCGCCTGCACTTCCGCCAGCAGGGACCGAACATGGTCGGGTTTCAATTCCTCCGCTACCAGCGCGTCGCGGAGAAAGCTGTTCAGAGCGGACCTCGCCGATGCTTGGAAACTCTTCGGAAGCGGCATCCCGGAGCTGGTCAGAAATCGCATAAATTCCGCATGGCGTTCGTAGAGGTGACGATGGGCGGCGTCGACTTCCGCCAAAATACAATTGGAGAGCACGCCAAGGACTCTCCGCTGTTCATCTCGGAAGAGTGCGTGAAGAGAATGCACCTCGCCGAAGATCTGTCTCAGGCCGCTACGTATCTCCACTTCATCCGCCGACCTTTCGATGAGGGCATTTAGTCTTGCACCATCGCCTGCTGCGACAGCGTCGGCAGGGTCCGCGCGAACACCGGCAATCACATTGTGCTCGCCGAAATGCACTGCGCCAAACTCCAGAAGGGCGGATTCATGGGTAATGGTTGATATGAATTCGGCCTTGCCCATGGCAAGTTTGGTGTCACCCGATTGTCGACTGGAGCGCTCCTTACGGTCTACCGCATAGCAATACAGCTCCGTGTGTTCGCCGTAGGCTTCAAAAATATCGCTGACCGCATAGTGACTACCCACTCGCAGCAAATCGACCCGCGAGGGCTTCACAAACTTTTCATAGATTCGCGCTCCATCGCCGTGCTCGGGAAGATTGCTTTTCACCTTTGCCAGCCGAGAAAGAAAATCGGCTTCCAACTGATCTCCGAACACCTGCTGCGCCAAGTCAATCGCACGTCCGGCGTAGTGCAACACCTGAACGGTCTCGATGCCCGAGACCTCATCGAAAAACCAGCCACAGCTGGTGTACATGAGCATGGCTTGGCGCTGTAACTCCATCAGCTTCAGCGCCTCAACTCGTTCCTTGCGGTCCAACTCGCGCGAAGCGTGTTTCTTGAAAAAACGCTCTACACTCTCCCGCGAGCGATCCAGAACAATATCGATGTATTCGTTGCGCGCGGCCCACGCGTCGTTCAATAGCTCCTGAGCTCGCTGTTCATATTTTGGGGCGAACGCGTCCCGCAGCCAATCCAGAGCTTCGCGCAAGGGTTGGCGCCAATCCTGAGTCCACCCACTGTGACCGCCGGAATTGCAGCCACAGTTGCTTCGCCAGCGCTCCACCCCGTGGACACAACTCCACGAAGTGTTTTCGACAATTTCCACGCGGTGAATCGGCGGATGCCGTTCCAGGTATTCTCCGTAATTGGTGAGTTGAGCAAGCTCGTTCGACTCGATGTAAGCCAGGGCGGAGGCGAGTGCCATTTCTCCGTATCGGTGGTGATGGCCATAGGTCTCTCCATCGGTCGCGATATGCACCAATTCCGGCCAGGGCCTCAGGTCTTCCGCGAACCCGGCCATGAGTCGCTTGGCGAATCCCTCCCCGTTGGCCAGCAGATCTTCGAAGGCGACGGCCCGCGAAATTGGCCCGTCATAGAAAAACAAATTGATTTTTCGGCCCGAGGGCAGATTGAGACGATAGGGCATCGAGGGATCGATCCGCTCTCCGCTCACGTCCTTCCACGATCGCCCGCCAATTTTGCCTTCCTGGCGCGCCTGACGGGGGGCCAAAACTGTGTATTTGATCCCCAGCTTCGCAAGCACCTCCAGAGTCTCGATGTCGACGGCTGTTTCCGGGAGCCACATGCCCTCGGGAAAGCGCCCAAACCTATGCTCGAAATCTCGGATGCCCCATACGACCTGGGTGTACTTATCGCGCGAATTGGCCAAGGGCATGATGATGTGGTTGTAGGCCTGCGCGATCGCGGAACCGTGACCGGAGAACCTTTCCTGGCTGGCCTGATCGGCCTGGAGAATGGCGCGATAAACTCTCGGCGACTTGATCTCCAACCAAGAAAGCAGGGTGGGGCCGAAATTGAAACTGATTTTCTCGTAGTTGTTCAGGATCCGAATGATCCGATGCTCAGCATTCAGGATCCGGGCCGCTGCGTTTGGCGCATAGCACTCGGCGCTAATGCGCTCGTTCCAATCGTGATAAGGGTAAGCCGAATCCTGGAGTTCAATCGCCTCGAGCCAAGGATTTTCTCGAGGAGGCTGGTAAAAATGGCCGTGAATGCACACATAGCCCATAAAAAATCTCTCATGGAGAGCCCCGTGATTCCACGTTACTACAAAAGCGCAGCAAGAAAAGAGAAATAAACCGCAGGTAGCCATCAGGAACTTTCATCACATTTTCAGTGTGAGGGCCCTCACTGACAGCCGGCAGGGTTCCAGTGAAACTGGCCACCGACGGGACAGTAAGCAAGTCTCGCCCCGGAGATAACGTATCTGCATATCGAGGACGGTTTACGACAGAAGGTCAGCGCTAGACAAAAAGGAGTGACATAACCATGGCTCTTACGCCCACTACGACCACAACGTCACGAGCAACCAGCCGGCCAACCGAGTCCACAGGCGAACTGCAAGAGAGAATCCGCCGGCGGGCCTACGAACTGTATGAGCAGCGAGGCAAAACTGCCGGGCATGAGATGGACGATTGGCTGCAGGCAGAGTTGGAGATGGCTCATGGGACGTCGAATAAAATCGCGGCATAGAGGCAAAACTTCAGTGAACGATAATAGCTGCGACTGCGATTGACGGGCCGGCCACGAGGAGGGGCGCGCCGCCACACCGTGCCCCCTCCCTCGGTCGACCTCCTCGGTCTGCCGAAACCAACGTCGGGAGAGGGGCCAAAGTAAATACCGGGCTCTTCTTTTTCGGTAAACACATCGAGGGCTCCTCGGCTAAGCGCTTGTTTCATCCCCTCTTGCGGTACTTCAGTCGCGCTCCACACTTCAGTAACTCGCTTTCTCAGGCCCGTCTTTCCGTAAACGTGAACCTTCGCGCGCCGGGGCCGATAAGCAATTTAGCGGTTCGAGATCCGAAGGAGACTATGGAAACCAGCATCAGGAAGCCGACCGTTGAGATGAATGCATTGCTACTATGCCGCGACGTACAGTTCCTGGGAACCACCAAAAGGGTCCTGAAGCAGTTGGGAATGCAGGCAACAGTCGATGAGAACGCCGATGACGTCCTCACACGTTTGGCGAGCCAAGAGTTCGATTCCCTGATCGTGGATTGGCGCGAAGTGGACAACGTGGCCGAATTCCTAGAATCGGTGCGCAAATCGAAACTGAATCGGCGCTGCATCGTGGTGGCCATTGTGCGTGACATGTTGGACCTGCGTCAGGCGTTTGCCGCGCACGTCCACTTCCTGATTCACAAACCCGCCTCGATGATGCAGATCGAGCGCTGCTTGCGAGCGGCGCAATCATCGTTTGTCGCCAACCGTCGGAGATCGCATCGCGAACCTGTCCAGATCGGCGCGTCGCTCAGTGGCAAGAATTTATCGCTCGCCCATGCCACCATCCTCAATATCGGAGAAGGAGGTGTCGGTCTGAGAGTAACTCCGACTGGGGGGAAGTCGCTTGTCAGCGCCGGAGATCAAGTGGAACTGAATTTCCTGCTCCCCGAAACCACCCAACTGATCCATGGCAGTGGCAGCGTCGCCTGGACCAACTCCGAGGGTGATGTAGGTATCCAATTTCGCTATATCCCCGAGGCCGAGCGCAGGCCTTTCGAGCAGTGGCTGACCGACCGCCTCGAGCGATCGCTAGCAGACCTTCGCCAGAAAGTCACGACGTCTTGCGCGTGAAAACTCTTCGCCTATCGTTTCTTGAATCGCGGCGAGCCACGAACGGAATGGTTTGCAAAAAGCGCGTTGCAGCACCTTCCCAGTTGGGGAAGTGTCTGATCTTCTCATCCCAGCCGCGCGTAGAGCTGAAAGGGGGCCCAGTAAAAAGGATTGTGGAAGTCCTTACCCCGCAGCAGAGACAGTTTGGCCGTGCGCAGAGCGGCATCCGGACTGGCTCCCTTATTTAACTCATCATAAAACCTGTCCATCAGCTGTACAGTGGAAGCGTCCGAAACGTCCCACAGGGCGGCGACCACATTGTGGGCGCCCGCTCTGAGGAAAGCCCACGAGAGCCCGACCAGGCCTTCACCGGAATAGGAGCGCTCGCCAGCGCTGTAACAGGCTGAGATCGTAACCAGATCGGCTCGCAACTTATGGCGAATGATGTCGCGCGCATAAAGCTTGAACGATTCGTCTTGTGTGCTCTTTTTTTCCGCGCCCTCTCGGGACAGCACAATCGCTGAGTCGAGCGGACTTAAGCGGCTGGCCGTTCCGTGCGCCACAAAATGGATATAGGAAAACTGCTCTGGTCGGCTGGCCAGATACGCGGATGGCGTCGCCCGTTCTCGCGTGAGGATCTTCCGGTCGCCCTGAGGAAAATGTCGGGCAACGTTTTCCATCTGCTCCGCGGCTCTTGAAAGTTCGGGATATTTGTCGTTCGCTGCAACGCTGTTGCCGACAATCAACAGCGTGGGAGCACGTTCCTGCCTGCCCCCCTGTGCGGCGGCGGCCAGCACCCGCAAGGAACTCGCATTCGCAATCGAGACATCTTCGATCCAATAGTGCAGCCTTGCGCTGGACGTATCCGCCGAAGAGACGAGAAGCGTTTCGAAGTTAAGGTTATTCAGACTGCCGTCCGGGATGACAAAAACCTTTGCATCCCTTTTCAGCAACGACTGCGCGGGCGCAATCAGCGTTTGATAAAGGTACTGGCCGTCTCGGTCGGAGGAAACCAGAACATCCTGTGGTCCGCCAAGAGCCTTGCCGTACCGATGCACAATATCGTCGATCTCCTTGCCGGGAGGAAGCGTGAACAAGCTGGCCTTTTTCGACGTGATGGCCCACAAGTACGACTGCCTCTCACCCAGCCAGTAAAACAGAAGCGTGCCTCCGGCGCGCTGCGCAATCTGCCGTGCGTCCAACGGCGGGGCTCCAACCGAACCTCCCTTCGGTAGCAATCCCAATCCCTCCGACAGAGCGCGAGCGCGACTGTAGTCGGCCCAGCGGAGCGCGTCGTCTGTTTTCCCGCGTGCCACCAGAAAATGAACGTAGTCGTCGTAAATACGGGCCGCATTGGTGAGAAAGGAAATCTGGGAATCTTGGTGTCGCACATCGCCGCGGGCTGCCTCGAACGTGGCAAGCGCAGTGCGGTATTCCTGGTCCGCCGCATCCGGGTGCTGCTCGTCTTCGTAGAGATGCGCCAACGAGTGCTCCGCTTCCCACTTTAGAAAAACCTGACAGTCCTTGTCGTGCTCGACCGCGAGAAACGTCGTTTCGGCTTCGCCGGTATTGCCGCGGCGAGCGGCGATCTGTCCCTGGACAAGCATGGGATAGAGTTCGTCGAGGTGATTCTTGTCCTGTCGTGCAATATCCAGAGCTTTCTGAGCATACTTGCTCGCATTCGCCAGATCTGCAGTCTGGAAGGAGAGCCGCGCCAGCACACGCAGGGCGTTGTAGATGTCTTCCTTCGCGTTAATTGTCTGGGCTAGACCTAAGGCCTGCTCGAACGATTGCTCGGCCTGGTCGAACTTGCGCTCGTCCATATAGATGTAGCCAATGTCTGTGAGCAAGTTCTCCTGGTCCGAGACATCTGCAAGTTGCGTTGCTAGCTCCTTCGCACCCTCGAACAATTCCAAGGCCTTTGTCGCGTCACCGAGCTTGTAATGGGCCCAGCCTATGTTGCTCTGCGTTTTAAGTTCCAGTCTCCTGGCCCCTACAGCCTTCGCAACCTGGTAGGCAGCTTCCGATCGGTCAGTCGCTTCATCGAAGTGCCCCGCCACGAGCGAGTCGTATCCCAGATTGAGAAGAGCATAGGATTCGAGTAACGGCTCTTTTCGGGAACGCGCAAAGACAAGGGCCTCTTCAAACCGCCGTTCTGCCGAACCAGACTGGTTTCGTTCGCTGGCCAGAACCCCTAGCTCGTTGAGAAGATATCCGCAACTCACAGAGGCAGACGTCGTACAGAGCATAGCCGCATCGTTCAGAGAGCGCTCGGCTTCAGAGAAGTCGTCGTGGGTCTTAGCGTTGGCCTCTCCAATGAGGGTCAAGATGGGTATAACCAAGTCTGGCTGGTCAGAAGGCAACGGGGCTGATTTAAGCAGCTTTAGGGCATCTTCATACAGTCCCTGGTGAATCTCTGCTCTGGCTTCGAGGGTTCGAAACTTCCAAGCCCATTCCGGGTTCGAGGTCCGGTACCGTTGGCATTGTCGATGGGCTTCGTCTTGAGCTCGTTTCAGATCACCATGTAGCAGAGCTTCGTTGGCTCCGTCGAAGGCTCCCTGCGGACCATCATCGCGGCGGCATGCCAGGCTGCTGGCCAAGAGCAGAAACGACACGACGACTACAAACCGTGTCCATTGTCTTCGTCGGCAGTGGCTATTCGGCTTGGCAGAGTGCAGCGCCGCGAAGGGCTTCCGCCCGCCTCGACCGTGGTCGCATCGATGGCAAGGTCCACCGCGAGATTGGCTAAAGACACCTTGCCAAAGCCGGACACTTCCGCCACGCGTCCGTCCGACTAGTGCGGAGCAATTCGCCCGACGCTGGTAACCCTTGAGCATTTAGCCCTGCCTTTTGGCGCATGGGGCGGAATGTCAATGGTAATGCCCGCGATTAGAATTCGAAAGTCGAATTGCCGAAACCTCTAGTGTGAGGGTCCGTTCGTCCCATTGGCGTTGGCACTGGGGCCTTTCGCCTTCCCGCTAGCCGGGCAACCCAGATGCATGTCGAGCATATCCAGAGTGAAGTAATTGCTGCCGCTTGACGGCGGCTGGGGATCGTCACCGTTGCGGTGCCGAAAGTCAGGGTGCTCGTTTTTGATGCCGATTTCGACCTCCGCCAGCGCGACCGTCCCAAAATTCGGGATAAAGATTTGATTGCCGAACGTCCTGACTCCGGGAAGCGGAATCGGCTTGATCTTCTTGACCAACGAGAATCGTAGCTTGGGATAGCCGTTCCGGTCGTCGGGGACAACTTGGCTCACCTCTTCTTTGGCGCGCTTTTTCAGCCCGTCGATGTAAGCAATCCTGGTTTCGTACTGCCCCCCCAGGCTCTCGGGAAAGTCGTCGGAGTCGACAATGCCATCGAGCTGGCGGTGCACACTATCGAGAAAGTCAGGGTTTTGCAGATAGTGGCAGTCGTTTTCAGGCTTGGGGCCGCAGATTGCCAGGTCAAGCTCGACCTCGACCGGGTATCCGCCAACCTGCAGATTGTCGAAGCGTGTGCCGATAAAGCTCACGCGAGGAACCCGGCCCTTGCTCATCGGATGCTGTGTTGAGAGCTGCGCCACGACGCGATCGGCGGTGATGATGTCTTCGACGTTGTATCCCTCGATTGCCGCGGTTGACAGCGTGACCCAGCCCGCGTGATCCTGGCCGAAGATATCCGTTTTCTCTTTGACGTGGGCGCCGGCGACGCGAGTATGCCCGCGCCGGAACGAAATCAGACCTTCGATGTTGGTTTCCCCGACCGACTGGGTGATCAGGCTTTCGCGGCGGGTCTGCTCCAGCACGACGCGACCGTATTCCTGGATAGGCTGCTTGATCGGGTGCTCGAGTTCGCCCCGGAGGATGTAAGCCTCGGCGTGATACATGTGGTACTCGGCGGACCCTGACATCATCGGCAATTTGGGACTTGCTGCCATATTGTTAGCTCCTTCTTTTGGTCTAACTTCTGACGAGCTTTCTTCTGAGCGAGCTTACTTTTGAATTTGTAATTCGAATAACGCCGGACCGACCTCCCTGCGATCCCCTGCGGCCGTAATTCCGTATACCTTCAGGCTGTATCTCCCGGCCTCCCGATTGGCTCCGGGCACATACACTGGGTACTGATCCTGCCCGGATGACATTGGGATCTCGAGCGACCATTCCAGCGTTCCCGCAGGATTATATAGTTCTACTCTGTACTTTGAATACGCGGCGTCGGGAGGAATTCTCGTATACACCAGAAAACCTTGGCCCTGGTGAATCTTGAGCGCCGGCGCATCCCCGTAGGTGCCCACATTGACCTGTGCCAAAGGCAATACCCTCGGACTGCTTAGTTGACGCGCCATTTGCGGATAGGTCACCAGATTCTGGTATCCCACCACCACCAGCAGCATGGCCATCACCGGAATGACAAACGCCGGTCGAAGCCAGGGCAGCCATCGGGACCGGGTCTGGATCGGCGGCATCACAGGCACAGGGCGAAGGTTGGTGTCCGGAATTGCCCCATTTTCGATTTGTTCTACCAATAAAGCTGCCGCTTGCACGTCAGCAGCGCATGCCGTGCAGCTGAAATAATGCTCTTCAAATTCGTCGCGCAAACCGGGATCGAGTTCGTTGAGCAGATATCTTTCCGTCATTCTTTGACCAGCCACTACGTCGTGGTCCATAAAATCCCCCTCCGCATAACACATAGTGCGCCGGCGCGATCCGGCGTTGCACAGCCATTAGGCCGGGACCAGCCTCAGTGAATCATCCCCGTCGTCACATAGATCTTTGAGTCTTTGTTTTGCCCGGTGCAATAGGAGGCGCAGATTGTCCCGGGTTATGCCCAGCTCTCGGCATACTTCGTCTTTGTCGCGCTCTTCAAAAAATATGGCGCGCAGTACTCGCCGGTCGCGTTCGGGAAGTTGTTCGATCACCTTCTGGACTTTTTGTGACACCTGCCGGTCGGCGACAATCTTGCACACATCCAGGGACGCGGCCGGAAGTTCCGGCGCATCGTCATCGTCCAAGGATTCGGTACGCACGTTCTGGCGGTAGGTCTCGCGCAACACGTTATTGCAGGTCGAATTCACCCATTGACCCAGGCGATCGGCGTGCTGGATCTTGCCATCGCGCAGGGCGATATAAAACCGAACAAAAGTTTCCTGCTGCACATCCTCGATCGCTTCCCGAGAGTTCAGCCGAGATCGTAATTTCACCTTCATCAGGGCGGTGAAATATTTGCGAAAGTGCTCCTGCGTGGGCCCATCGCCGGCTCGCAGTCGACCCAGATAGTCTTCGTCAAAGGAGTGGAATTGCAAGAGATTGCCCCGGGGACCAGAAAGTGGCACACAGTTTAGCACTTCGGGTGGCGGCGTGCGGCCCTTATCGGCGGCGGAAGCGAGCGGTGGAATTGCCGAAGCCGTATGACCGCTGAGACGGCGTCCATGCGTCGAAATGGGGCGGGTGGCAGGCACGGGGAAGACCAAGACTCCTAGTCAGTAGACCGAGCGTTCCAGCGGGGAAAAGGCAATTACAAAGCACCGGAACCGCTTCCCCGGTCGGTTCCGGCACTTTAGCGGAATCCTGACCCAGTGGTTGCCAGGCTGAGATTCCAAAACTGTGGTGCAGTCGCCGTAGAGCGCGACATTTTCCACTATTGGTATAGTGTCGAAAAGGGGCGGATCGTTTCAGGGCGTAAAAAAAATGTGGCCGCGCCAAATTGCCCCCGGCCGCTTCTACTACCATCATGCAACCGTTCGGTTTTGTTGATGGGGCGGTGGATGTTCAGGGTCGTTTGGCTTTAACAACCGCGCAAAACTCGGCCAAGATGAGGAAATGTTGGAGGCGCGGGCCGGAATCGAACCCCTCAGACTCTTGATAACAAACTTATAGATTCTTCTATGCCCTGAAGCCGTCGAGTCGTAAACGATCAGGCGCGAAGGTCACTCCGTTGGGGACAAGTGTATCGCTTGCCTCCGCGGGTTCTGAGTGAAATCGCCAGATCGCATGGCAACTACTAATTAGAGATGCAGTAGTTGACGGGGAGAGCGCTCGTTAGAAACAGCCTACTGCAGTCGGGTCGGAGGAGGCGCGCTTACGCGCTGGCCTCCGTCCGCCGCTCAAACTGCACGTGCAGGTTTGCTGCATGCAGCTTTCGCGAAGAGTCAGCGACGCCGGGATGACAGAGAAG
>Ga0187847_10002926_pt1 | contig 13398 bp, 7 predicted proteins | sample June2016WEW_4_10_FD_132458 | JGI IMG/M metagenome (GOLD analysis project Ga0187847, IMG submission 132458) | Peatland microbial communities from SPRUCE experiment site at the Marcell Experimental Forest, Minnesota, USA - June2016WEW_4_10 | ecosystem: Environmental > Terrestrial > Soil > Wetlands...
CAAGCGTGCGTGAAATAGCTTCAGGGTCAGTTCCGCATTATTCCAGCAACCGAGGCACTTACTACCTCCAGCGATCCAAATCTCGCCGATTCGGCCTGGCTCCAGAGCGACGTGCTTCTCCGGATCCACGATCTTTACCGTGAGGCCCGGGAGGGGAGTTCCGCAACTGACAATCTGAGTGGCCGCGCCGATTTCAGAAACATCCGTGGTCATGCGCGCCTTGCCCAGCGCGATGGCGTTCTTGTTGACTGAAATAATATTCCGGCCGCGGAGGGAAACCGCAAGAGTATTCTCGGCCAGGCCGTACGCCACAAAAAAGCTTTCCGACTTGAGTCCATAGGGCTGGAAGGCTTGCAAAAACCGCGTATAAGTGTCCGGTTTAACCGGTTCCGCGGCGACCATCAGGAGCCGGAGCGAGCTAAGATCGCAAGTCTCCATCGTCTCCTGCGAAAGCCGCCCGGCGCGTAGGCAATAGTCGTAAGCGAAATTTGGCGCCGCTGAGGCGCTCGCCCCATACGTCTTGATCGCGTCGAACCACAGGGCCGGGCGCTGAATGAAATCCGTAGGAGCAAAGCCGTAGGTCGTGCCACCGGTGAGCGCGGGATAAAGGTAGCACCCGATCAGCCCCATATCGTGATACTGCGGAAGCCATGACACGACTATCGGCGCGGGATGGTCGATGACGAGCGGGCAGTTATGCAAAATGTTCTCGTGCGTGACCATCACGCCTTTCGGATCACGAGTCGACCCTGACGTGTACTGGAGAAACAGAATCTTCGAAGCGCCGTTCGACCCGCCATTGAAGGTTTCGTCTGAGATCTTATCGACGAAGTCTTCGGTTACAAGCCAACGAAGACCGGAAATGTAATCGACGTCAATTCCGGAGCCCGAGACCCCGCTCCTGGCAAGATTTGTCTTCAGGGATCCGAGATAGTCTCTGCTCGTTAGAATGCCGGCCGCCTGGCAATCCTTTGCGATGTGGACCATTTTGTAGAGAGCGCCCTGGAAGCCGTGAGAACTGGGGGGATAGACGGGTACCGGGATCAATCCCGCGCGTACGCAGCCAAAAAATGCGCAAATCATTTCGAGGCCTGGCGGGTAGGCGAGCAGGAGACGGTCCTGCGGGGCGAAATTATGCTCCTTCCGCAAATGTCCGGCAATCACTTTCGTCCGTTGGAGAAACGACTCGTAGGAGTAGCCTCCAATCTGATTGCCATGCAGGTCGATGTACGAATAGAGAACTCTGTGCGGGTGCTGGTCCCCTAGGCTATCCAGCTTGTCCAAAATCGAAGGCATAATTGATCGGGATCGGTACCCATGGCGGTCGCACCGCCATTCGCTAACCTCCCTAATGTTGAACGAGAAGGCTCCGTAGTCAGAAAATAAAAGTCTCGCTGCTGCCCGCGCACAGGCGGCAGATCGACTGCGAGAACACAGGCACAGCCATTCTTAGAATATAAACCATGCGGCTCTCTGTCCGCTAAGAATACACTCCGCCCGGCGCCGGATCGCCCGACTCAAACTTTTGGCTTTCATACCGCTGAGCCGTCGATGGTAACAGAGATTTAGAAAGCTGAAAAGGATACGTTGTAACGGACGGTTCCGAGTGATCCGAAATTCCCTTGATCTTCCTTAAGTTTTAGGGCTAACATCGATTTCTAACGCTGCGCCAGAGGTGTCTGGGCAAGTAAAATCCGCCGCTGGCCTGGTTGACCTTCGGCAAACCGGGCCGTGATGTAATCGGGCCGGCCTGACATCGTTGCGCCGGTAGCTTTCCTAGATGAGGCGGTTATAGTTTGAGCTCGCAGATTGATGATCTTGTACCATCGGAGGCCTCGCTGCGGCACTCCGTGAACGAACCGGCGTGTTCCTCTTCATTCCCGAAAGTCTTGCGGCGCCGCCTCGACGACTTTTTTTCCAGCGGCAACATTTCCCCCAAAGCCGACCGCGCAATGTGGGTCAAAATCAGTGTGGGGCTGGCCGTGCTGGCGGGAAGCTGGATTGCTCTTTACGTGTTCAAGCCCGACTCATGGCGGTTCGTCGCCCTCTACCTTTTGAACGCCATCGCCCAGACGTTCCTTTTGCTGAACATCGCGCATGACAGCAACCACAACGCTATCTCGTCAGTTCGGTCCGTAAACAAATCCCTGAACTATGTGTTCGATGTCTGTGGCATCAGTTCTTACATGTGGCGGATCCTGCATCATCGAGGCCACCACTCCTGTATCAATCTACCCGGCGAAGACGACGCGCTTACGGGACGGGGCATCTTACGGTTTACGCCCCACGAACCTCGCGCGCCGCTGCAGCGGTTCCAGCACATCTATGCGCTGTTCCTTTACGCGCTGTTTTCTCTCGATTATGTTTTTCTTAGGGACTTCGAATGCTTTTTCTTTCCCTCCCACGACTATCTGAAACAGACGAAACATCCGGCGCGGGAGTACGTCATCCTCTTTGCCGGTAAAGGGTTCTACCTCACCTATATGCTCATCTTGCCGGTGGTGTTGCTGGGGAAATCGCCTCTGCTGGTCGCTCTATCTTTCGTGCTTGCCCACTTAATCATTGGATTAAGCGTAGCGCTCGTATTCCAGACCACGCACACGGTCGACAGCACTTACTTTCCCTCGAGCCGCAGCGAATTTGATAACGGCGTCTATCACATCTTTGCGACCACGGCCGACTACGCGACAACGAACCCAGTCGTCGGTTGGCTGGTTGGCGGACTCAATCACCATATCGTCCATCATCTGTGCCCTTTTGTGTGCCACACTCACTATGCTGCGCTGACCCGTATCGTGAAGGAAACTGCCGAAGAATATGGCATTCCTTATCGGCAACATCCGACGATGAGCCGAGCGATCAAACATCATCTGTTACTGTTGAAGCACTTGGGAAACGAGGATCAATTCTCGAGCACCTAAATTTTATCCATATGACTAGACTATCCATTCAGGCAGACCACTCGGAATTTCCCGCAGTTGTCCACAAGCGCCTGGCAAGCGAGGCGTAATTTTGCCGCGAAGCATACCCGCCGTCCCTCGCTTCCGCTCCTTCATGGATTCTCGGGCGATGGCCCACAATCCTGTTCAGGTTTTGTCGAAGTACACCGAGCTCCATGGCGACACCTTCCGCTTTTATTTTGGGGGTGTCAAAGAGGCCATTGTCACCACCAATCCCGCCGTCATTCAGCACGTGCTTAAGACGAATTCCGAGAACTACCACAAGTCCGATATCCAAAAAAAACGCATGGGCCATTTCCTGGGCAAGGGTCTTCTGACCACGGAGGGAGAACCCTGGCGCACACAACGGCGCCTCATCCAGAGTGGTTTCGAACGAAAGCAACTCGAAGTTCTGTCTTCGATCATGCAGGACTCTCTTACCGACTCGCTGCGAGACTTCGACAGACAAGCCCGCCTCGGCTCTGTTGATATCTACCCCCTCATGATGAAGATTACTTTCGCGATGGTAGGCAAATCTCTGTTTGGCGCCTGCCTGAAAGAAGAAGATATCGACCTCATCAGCCTGGCCATCTCGACCGTCCAGGAATTTATGGTTCGTCAAACCATTCAGCCCTACCTGAACCCCTGGTTTGCCGTCTCGGGCGAGTTACGCCGACATGAGGAACTGAGGACTCGCGCCTTCAATGTTCTGCTCGACTACATCCAGCGGCGCCGCCATGAGGCGCCAGGCCACGATCTACTGCAGATCCTGATGGATGCCCGCTACAGCGACGGCCATGGCATGAGCGATGACTTGGTCCTCAGCGAAAGCATGCAACTTCTGGTCGCCGGCCATGAAACGTCCTCGAATGCTCTGTCGTGGCTTTTCTATTTGCTAAGCTCGCGTCCGGATTGTGTCGAGCGAGTACGGCAGGAGTTTGATTCTGTTCTGGGCGAAAGGCCTTTAACTTTCTCTGACGTTCCGAAATTCCAGTTTACAACTCAAGTGATATTGGAGGCGCTCCGCCTTTATCCGCCGTTTTGGATGGTCGACAGAATGGCTCTCTCAGACGACCGTGCAGGGGATTTCGATATACCGCGGGGATCGACCGTCGTTGTGTTCATTTACGGCGTGCACCATTCGCAGCAGTACTGGGAAGACCCGGAGAGTTTCGACCCGGAACGCTTTGCCAAAGCGCGGGAGAAACTTCAAACACCCTTCACGCATTTGCCCTTCGGGGCTGGACCTCGGGGCTGTATCGGTGGCAACTATGCCGTGCTGCAGATCCTAATGATTCTGAGTGTTCTACTCCGAAAATACGATTTCTGTCTGGCTCCGGGCCAAACCATCGAAGCACGCGCAATGGTGATCTTGCGACCCGAGCACGGAATCCGCATGACCTTCACCGAGGCAATCCCACGCGGCATTGGCAGACTGTCCGACTGTTTACCCTGATCAAACCTTAGCGTTTAACGCGCTACTCGCAGTGCACCGGCAGTAGCTTGTTCCAGGGTTACTCGTGTGCTCGCGTTCCCTTCCTCCGCGGCTGTCTTCAGTGCCATGCCATAGAAAAGAGTCGGCTTTTCCGGAGTCAAACCCGCAAGATCATCACTTCGGTAGCCTTTATGAGGGCTGCGGCAGTCTGTCCCCTCTTTAGCTGCATTTCTCTGGCAGAGCGTGCCGTGATAATCGACGTGATTTGCTGACCACCGATGGAAACCCGGACCTCAGCCATCAAGCCGCTGATCTGCACGGACTCAATCCGTCCCACTAGCTGATTCCGACCACTCACGCGCCGGATTTCTTGCTTGCGTTGTTGCTTAGTCTTGCCCCGGGTTCGGAAAAGCAATCGGTCCACTTCGCTCTGCGGGATACGATGATGTCCACCCGCCGTCCGATTGCTGCGAATCTTCTTCTTGTAAATCCACTGCTTGATGGTTGGAAAGCTGATCCCCAGTTGCAAAGCTGCATCTCGAAGCTTCAGCAGTGACTCAAGACTCCCTTCGGATTTGCCATTCTTCCGCATCGGGAGCAATCGTAGCGACAACGAAATTTCCGGTCAACTCCGATCGCATCGGCATCAACTGGCGCCCGGACTGATTGCACAAAACAGACCATACCGCACACTTATGGACAACAGAATCGTATTTCATGTACACTTCCGATTTCTGTTCCAAAACCAATGTTTTTCGAGGTGAAGATGCGCAGGACTTACTTGTTTATCGCAGCCGTTGTTTTTTGGCTTTCGTCGTCCTTGATCTTGGCTCAGGCCCAAACGGGAGCGAGCCTTTCCGGCGTGGTGACGGACCAAAACGGCGCAGCCCTTCATGGCGTCGCGGTGAGAATCAAGAACGTCGACACAGGTGCAACACGCGCGAGCGCCACCGATGGCGCGGGGCGCTATCAGGAGTCCGGCTTGCCCTCGGGGCGTTTCGAGATTCGGGCGGCAAAACAAGGGTTCGCCGATGAAACCCGCACGGGAATCAGCCTGGCGGCTGGTCAGGACGCGACCGTCGACTTTAAGATGCAGCGGAGCACCGCTGACGCCTGTGCGAGCGGCCACGAGTTCGCCACGACCGATTGCACGCTGACCTGGCACGGCATCACCGTGTATGGTGCGTATGACATCGGCGTCGGCTGGGTCAGCCACGGATTGCCGGAGAACGGCTATAACTATGAGGGCGAATCTCTGGTGAACCGCAACGGCTATCAACATCGATTCGTCGTCGCGCCGAATAACTTGCAGCAGACGGGCCTGGGCATCCGGGGCAAGGAGGAGTTTCTGCCGGGCTGGTCGGTTGTGTTCAACGCTTCCACGGGCATCAATCCGCAGTCCGGCCTGCTCGCGAATGCGTCAAAGACTGACATCATCAACAATGGCCTTCCCAGGGCAAGCTATTCGATTGCCATCGACGGCGCGCGCGCGGGCCAACCCTTCAATGACGAATACTACGCGGGTATATCGTCCAAGCTTTTCGGCACGCTGACTTTCGGACGCCAGCGCTCTCTCGGCACCGATGCGATGCTGCTTTATGATCCAGCCGGGGGCGCCTATGCCTTTTCCTACATCGGGTATAACGGCACCATGGCCGGCGGCGGCGACACCGAGGACAGCCGTTGGGATGACGCTGTCAAGTATCGCCTGGCGCTTGGCCCGGTCCATTTCGGCGCGATGTACAAATTCGCCGACGGTTCTGCCGGCTGCTACTCGGCCTCCTCAACCTGGACTGCCACCACCTGTACGCCGGAAGCGGCGCACAACAATGCCTGGGGATTTGACCTGGGCGGAGACGTTGGTGGAGGCGTAGACGGGAACCGGGGCAAGTTTTCGGCGGACGCCGTCTTCCAACATTACAATCAGGCGATCAGCGTACTGAATCCCTTGCTCGGGCCTCAAAGTTTGTCGGCGCCCTATCAGTCGACCACCGACAGCATCAATACAAACCCCATCAACGGGGGGCCTGGCTTGGGGCCCAATCTGATCGACCCAAGCGACACCGTATATGGCATCGTAACCGACAACAACGCAATTATGTTCGCGGTGAAGTATAAGTGGGATCCGTTCAAGTTTTTTGCCGGCTACGAATACATCTGGCAGAACAATCCGAAGAACCCGCTGGGCGTTGGCGCCGCGGACCAGGGCGGCTATATCATGAGCGGGGTCGAAGACAACAATCTTGATAATGAAAAGTTGCTGAATATCTGGTGGACGGGCGCGAAGTACACCTACCACAGCAAAACCGACTTCACTCTTGCCTGGTATCAACAGCGGCAGAACGACTTCCGTCTTCCACCGACCTGCTCGGCCGCAGCCGGTTTCCGCAGTTCCTGCGCGGGCACCCTGAACGAGGGGTCGTTCTATGTGGATCATCACTTCACTAAACGCTTTGACGGTTTTGCCGGAATTGCGTATTCCTGGGTAACTGGCGGTCTGGCGATTGCCATTCCTCATGGCCCGGGGCTGCCCTATTACTCCGACAACAACTGTGCTCCGACGATCGGTGCTCGTTTCGCCTTCTGACCGCTTCCGCACGGCGAGCTCAGGCGAGAGCCGTGTAACATTCATATCTCACCCATTGTCCTTGGGCGGCCGAATTCTCGACGAGGTATCGCGGAGAGATTTTTCCAATTTCCCTACACCAGAACTACAAGTACACGGCGGCAATCAACCGACAACCAGCCCCATCGTGCTCGCATCTGAACGCAAGCAGGTTACGAATGCATTGCGTGATCGCTGGCGAGAAATCCAAACCGAATTCATCGATGAGCCACGGAAGGCGGTTGAGCAAGCCGACGGCCTGGTTGCATCGACAATGAAGAGGCTTGCCGAGGTATTCGCGGAAGAAAGGTCACAACTCGAACAGCAATGGGACCGGGGTCATAGCGTCTCGACCGAGGACCTTCGCGTCGCCCTGCAGCGATACCGCACTTTCTTTCATCGCCTTCTCTCCGCTTGAATGCGTATTTTGGGATGGGCGCGCCGAGAAATAAGCACAGACGGATCTCTCGTTCGTAAAATCCCGGCGGCTCAACCCAAGGCGCCATCGCATACACAGCGGGACCCACCGCACGCCGATTGACAGCGGAAGATCATCCACGATATTCGTTCTGGAACGTCTAAGAGGATGTGACCGTGATCTGTTCGCTCCGTATCTGTCAACTCGTTCTCGCGCTCTGTGCGTTACTGTGCGTACCGGTGGTTTCCCAAACGGCACCGCTCTTTACTTCGCCGCTACCCACCGGTGTGCGACTAGATCCCGCGGGCGACGCGGTTGACCTCGGCAGTTTGCCGATCAATGTCGTACCCGCGCCTGAATACGGCAAAGCGATAGTCGTCCTTAGCGGCTGGCGCGAGCAGGGCGTTCAGGTCGTCGATTTAAGGACGCGGAAGGTCACGCAGACTCTGCTCCAGGATGGCGCTTTCTACGGTGCCGCCTTCTCCCCTGACGGCCATCGCCTCTACGTCTCCGGCGGCAACACCGACATGCTCTTCGTCTACGCGTGGAAAGGTGGCGCGGCGACGTTTGAGAACAAATTCGAACTGGCAAAGGCAAAAACGGCCGACGGCACGGGCACAAGCTATCCGGCGGGACTGGCAGTCGCGCCGAACGGGAAATTCGTTTATGTCGCCGAAGACGTTGGTGATCGGCTCGCAGTGGTGAACGCGACAACCGGGGAGGTCGCGCAACGCTTTCCTACTGATCATTATCCCTATGGCGTCGTTCTTACCGGGGACGGCCAAGTGTTCGTCTCAGCTTGGGGAGGCAACACGGTGTCGAAGTTCCGCGTCCTCCAGGATGGAACGCTCGCGTATCTTGGGCGAATCGAGGTCGGCCAGCATCCGTCGGCGCTGGCGGTGAGAGCAACGAAGTTGTATGTGACGCTCGCCGGCAGCGACCGCGTGGCGGTCGTCGACACGAATCGGAGCAAGGTCGCGAACTATCTGCACGATCCCGCACCTGGTGCGCCACCTGAGGGTAGTACGCCGAACGCCGTCGCGTTCAGTTCCGATGGCAAGCGCCTGTTCGTCGCAGAAGCCGACAACAATGCGGTCGCAGTTTTCGACGCGGCCACCGGCAAGTCGCTGGGGCGCGTTCCGACTGACTGGTATCCCACGGCGGTTGCCGAAGTCGGTGATCAACTTCTCGTCCTCTCCGGAAAGGGGCGCGGTACTCACGCCAATCCCGATGGCCCGGTGCCGCTAACGAATTGGCCGTTTGGCAGACCGAAAGCTTACACACTGGGACAGTTGAATGGCACCCTGCGCGTGCTGCCCGCATCGCTACCCACGGCGCAACTGGCTACCTTCACGCGGCGCGTCATCGCCGCGAACAACTGGCAGCAGACGCCCTCTGCACGCCGCTACCCGCCGTTCCGCCATGTTGTCTACATAATCAAAGAAAATCGCACCTATGATCAGGTGCTCGGAGACATGAAGGAGGGCGATGGCGACGCGAGCCTTGTCTATTTCCCCGACATCACGATAACCCCGAACCATCATTCGCTGGCGCGGCGTTTTGGTCTGTTCGACCGTTTCTTCGTGAATGCCGAGTGCAGTTCGCAAGGACACATCTGGTCGACCGCCGCCTACGTGACGAACTATGGCGAGAAAGTCGTGCCCTCCGCTTATGCCGGCAAACGCGCTGACCTGGACGGCGAGGAAAGCGATGAGCCTGAGCGCGGCTTCCTGTGGACACTCGCGATTCGCGAGGGCATCACCTTCCGCGACTACGGCGAAATGGTCAAGGGAAATCCCGGCTGGCCGGTGACGCAACGCGATTTGGCGGCCGACGTGAATTCCGACTACACACCGTTTGACCTGACTACGCAAGATCAGAAGCGCGCGGACGTGTGGGTTGCCGAGCTCGAGCGTTACGTGCGCGACGGCAACATGCCGCAGCTCGAAGTCATGCACCTGCCCATGGATCACTTGGTGGCTGGGCGTCCTGGTAAGTGCACGCCGCGCGCGTGCATGGCCGACAATGACCTGGCGCTCGGGCGGATCGTACAGGCACTATCGCACAGCCCGTATTGGAAAGACACGGTGATCTTTGTCGTTGAGGACGATGCGCAGGCCGGACCCGACCACACCGATTCGCACCGCGCGCCGTTCTATGCCATCTCGGCTTACAATCGGCCGGGCACCGTCCATCGCTTCATCAATACGACGGACGTCGTCGCAGCGATCGAGGACATTCTGGGCATGGGGCGGCTCTCGAAGTTCGATTACTTCAGCCGTCCACTGACGGACATTTTCGCGCTAACGCCCGATCTGACGCCTTATGACCCAGCTGTCCCAACGCAGGATTTGAATGAAAAGAATCCTGAGAAAACTGCAGCGGCGCGGATGTCGGAGGGGCTGGATTTCAGCGCGCCCGATCGCGTGGATGATGCGCTCTACAACCGTATTCTTTGGTTGATGCTGAAGGGGGATACTCCGGCGCCGGTCGCGCGGAGCCGTGTGGCACTGCACGCGTTGCAATCGAGCAAGTGATCAGGAACTCGCGTAGTAGCATCTTTCGCCAGTCTTCCGGTAATTGCGAGGCAGATCGCTCTACGGCTTCGGCGTCTCGGCCGTCAGCAGGTCGACAAACAGCCTGTAGAAACGCTCCGTATTCAAGTCCTGCTGAATCTCTACCGGACGCAGTTCCCGCTTGGGCTTGTCGGCATCGGTCCAAGTCAACGTGTTGCCATAGCCCGCGCCGCGATCAAGGTCCACGTCCATGTAGCGGACTTCTTTCTTTGTAATCAGGCTCGGATCAATCCAAGCTGCCGAAGCTAACTCGTCCCACAGATAGTTATACGTGCCATACAAACGCGCGTAGGTTCCTATGTATCGCGCGGCGGGAGTTTTGCCGACTTTCACCCGATCAATCAGTTCCTGCGACATGCGCGTCTTCACAGAAATATCGACGGGCGTGCAGATGATCCGTTGCCACGGCGCGCGCAGTACGATGTGGGCCGCTTCGGGATCGAACCATAGATTGAACTCGCGTCGTGGAGTGTTGGCAAATTCCGGATCGTCCGTCTGCGGATTCAGGCTCGCGCCCATGAACACCAACTCCTTCGCCAACCTCGCAAACTCAGGATCGATCGTGATGGCGAGCGCGAGGTTAGTCATCGGACCACCTTCGTAAATCGTCACCTCATGCGGATACTTGTGCACCATGCGAATCAGGAAATGGGGTGCATCTTCGTCGGAGGGCTTGGTGGTCGGAGCGCCTTCTGGCATTGGCGGGATTTCGCGCGGAGGATGGTATTGGCGCGGTGTCCACGCTCCCAACCAAGAAAAAGATCCGAAGCGCTGCTCGTCATGCTCGGTCTGCTCTTTGGTGCGCACGAGCGGGTTCTCCGCGCCGGGAACGACTGGGATATCGGTGCGACCGATGAGTTCGAGCATGCGAAGGGTGTGCGCGATCTCCTCGGTCAACCATGCATCGCCCGTGACCACGGTGATACCGAGGACTTGGGTTTGTGGAGACTGGATCAGCAGGAGAATTGCCTGCTGGTCAGTGCCTGCTGGTCCAGCGGCGTCCTGATCGATGATGACTTTGCGCTTTTCTGCGGCTGCAAGTGAGGTGAATGACAGTAATGAGGTGAATGACAGTAATGAGACCGCGAGAAAACTGGATAGAATTGAAGTCGTCTTCATGTTCGCGTTTCCCGCTCCCTGTTTCATACCCCCTTCGTGCGGTCTTTTAGAATCAGAGACCTAGGTGGCAGCGATTCCCAGGTCTTTGAGAAATAAGGACTTAGACGTAAAGTTATCATTATTCAATAACTTAGACCCTGGCAGCGTCGAAAAAGGTAGGCGAGCCACAACCTTCCTCCCGATTAGCCTTCCCTTGCCTCCCGAATTAAAAGTTCAGCTTGAGCGCAAACTGAGCTACGCGCGAATCGTTCAGCGTCTGGGTTATCTTGCCGAGGCTGGACGTAGTGCTGATGTCTTGTTCGCCGACGCCGGCGAAACCCAGCAGATAGTAATGCGGGTGGTTGAAGAGGTTGAAGAACTCAGCCCGGAACTGCACGCTCATTCCCTCGCGGAACCTCAGTGGGATGTTCTTGATGGCGGAAAAGTCGACGTTTACATATCGTGGGCCGTAAACGGGAGCGCGCGCCGCGGTCCCGAGCTCCCCGGCCGGAGCGTGCGCAAACGCACAGGGATTGAACCAGTTTTGGATCGTGTGTACCTGGGCTGGGCAGTCGGTTCTGCCGCCTTCCGGCCCTCCGACGTTCGGGTTACCGACTTCGTCCGGCCGGTTCACGCTGAGGAAGTTGTAGTAAAGGAACGATCCAGACTGATTGTTACTATCAACCACGAAAAGCGGGAACCCTGATGTCGCTTTTACGATGGTATTGGCTTCCCAGTTGCCGAGGACCGCGTTAACTGGACCGCTCCAGTTCGAACCGAATGCCTTGCCCTTGCCAAAGGGAAGGTCATATAGAACGCTTGCCGTGAAACTGTTATTCAGATTGAGTTGCGAAAGACCCCAATCCAGTCTCGAGGTCCCGGGCAGTGGCCAATAGATAGCCCCGACGTTGGTGCCTAACCCGTCGGGCATGCCGGAATCGAAGTTGCGGGACCAAGTGTAGCCGATTAGCGCGTAGAGCCCGTGGCGGGCATTCTTGGTCTCGGCCTTGATCTGGAGAGAGTCGTACCGTGCATCGCCGATGCTGTTGTTACTGTCGATCACGTTAGCATTACCACCATTCGGGAATGGCAAGCTCGTAATACCACAGCCCAGCGTGTAGCCGGGTGTTCCGCAGGCCGAGGGCGAAGTGAGGTTTTCGTTCACCTGGCTCACCAGAATGTGCGTACTGCGCGTGCCTGCATACCCCACTGTCAGCACAACGTTCTCTGGGAGTTGATGTTCAATATTGAGGTTGTACTGTTGCACCATCCCCTGTTTGAAATTGCGGTTCTGGGATTGAATGGTTCCGGCGTAGTTGCCGATGGGCTGAGGCGTTGTAACAACCGGATACCCAGCGGCTAAAGTGCATCCGGCACTAGCGGCTGTTGTGTAACTCGTGCAGGGGCCAAATAGGTCAGATTCGTAGAAGAACGGCCAGTTCTGCCACAAGCCTTGCCCACCCTGGTTCCAGGCGGAGTCGTGATAGATGGCATATCCGGCACGAAGCACAGTGGATTGCATTCCGAGGACTTTCCACGACAGACCAATGCGCGGCTCGAGCGCCGTCTTGTCAAACTGAATGCCCACGCGGGCATCGCTGGCGACGCAGATGCTACAGCCGCTGCTTTCTATGCTTCCTGTAGGGAGAAAAAACTTCCCGCTCGCCAAATCGAAATTTGACTGGCGATTGGCAACTTCTGTTTCCGGAGTGGCGAGCGCCCAGCCTAGTCCGAGGTTTACTGTCAGATCTGGAGTAACCCGCCAATCGTCCTGCACGTAGGGGCGGAACAACTTCCAACGGCGTCCTGTCTCGGCGCCCAGGAACGTCTGATCATGGGCCGCGAAACTGTACTGACCCAGGAGCAGGTCGGCCATGGAATCTCCGGTCGCGGTGCCGCCATAGAAGTTGTATCCGTCCTGGTAGGCGTTCGTGAGTATGTTCATCTCATTGGCACGGAATGTCATGCCGATGCGGATGTCGTGCTTGCCCCGGATCATGTCGAAATTGTCCCAAGCCGAATAAACGTTGGTCCCGCCTTGATAGGGCGCGTAGGCGCGATCACCCACAGAGTAATAGCCGCTCAATTGATTCGAGGTCAAACCGCAGCTGACACACTCCTTGTTCGATTGGTCCAGACCGGCCGGAACGCCGGGGGCGTGGCAGATGGTATCCAGATTAGCGCCGGGAATGCCGATGCCGGGACCTAGAAGGTTGGTCGCTTCGCAACTGCCAGTCCCGAAAGAAAGTATGTGATTGAAGATGCGATTGAAGCCGACGCTCAACTCGTTAATGCTCCGGGCGGAAAAGACGTGAGTCTCGGAAATC
>Ga0187847_10002927_pt1 | contig 13397 bp, 9 predicted proteins | sample June2016WEW_4_10_FD_132458 | JGI IMG/M metagenome (GOLD analysis project Ga0187847, IMG submission 132458) | Peatland microbial communities from SPRUCE experiment site at the Marcell Experimental Forest, Minnesota, USA - June2016WEW_4_10 | ecosystem: Environmental > Terrestrial > Soil > Wetlands...
AGACGAAGGCGATGCGCTGAAGAAGCTCGACGAGCTTCGCCGCACTTCGCAGACCGATTACTTCGACATCATGCTGCTTCACTGGCAGCACAACGGTACCTGGCCGGTCGACACCCGGCGCTGGCAGGACGCGATTCTGGAGGCACAGACGCGCCAGACGATCAGGACTCACGGCGCCTCAGTGCACGGACTGCCCGCGTTGCGCCAGGTGCCCGCCACCAAGTGGCTCGAAATCGCCATGATCCGCATGAACCACAAGGGCACGCGCATGGACAATGAGAACGACGATTGGAACGTTCCCGGCAACGTCAGCGAAGTCGTCAATCATGTTCAGCAAGCCAGGGCAGAAGGAATGGGCGTCATCAGCATGAAGCTCGTCGGCGAAGGCACTTTCACCGGCCACGACGATCGTCAGCAGGCCATGCGATTTGCTTTCAGGAATGCGGGCGTAGACTGCGTAACGGTCGGCTTCAAGAACACATCAGAGATTGACGAGGCCATTGACAACGTGAACCTGGCCTTCGTATGACGCATCGCTGGCAAAATCCCGAGTCGCATCAGCGACGAAGAATCTGCATCCGAAGCGGGCCCGGAGGGATTTGAACCCCCGACTAAAGGATTATGAGTCAGAAATAGTTCAGAAACACCGGGGCCGATCACCGGTTCCCGAATATTTACACAAGATTGCGTCCAACTCTTCGCCGATGATCGGTTTGGTAATGAAGTCGTCCATACCGCATTCCAGGCAGCGCTCCCGATCGCCTTTCATCCCATGGGCGGTCAGCGCAACGATAATCTGGTGAAAGCCTGTGAGCCTTTCCCGAGTTCGGATTGCTGCAGTGGCCTCCATGCCGTCCATTTCGGGCATTTGCACATCCATAAACACCAGATCGAAACGGTCCCGGTTGATTGCGTCGAGCGCCTCCAAGCCGTTTTTGGCCGACACCACCTGATGGTTTCTCTTCTGTAACAGCCGGGTGGCTACCAATTGGTTTACTGCGTTGTCTTCGGCCAGTAAAATGCGGAGCGAGTTCCCTCTATCTGCGTTCTGCGAAGAGACGTTCGACACAAGAGTTTGGGCGCTGGCATGTGGAGGCACATTTCCGCCGGAGTCAAGCACGCGCAGCAGCGAGCCGCGCAATTCCGTGAGGCGAATCGGCTTGGATAGGAATTCGGAGATGCCCAACGATTTGCAGCGCTCGTGATCACCTGAGCGCGAACCCGATGTGAGCATGACGATTTTGGCGAAGGTCAAACCAGGATTTTCTCGAATGCGTCCGACAAAATCGAGGCCATCCATCCCTGGCATGTGCATGTCGGTGACAATCAGTCTGTACGGTTGATTGGATTGGCCGGCGGCGGAAAGCTCCGCGAGCGCCGCGTCTCCGGAATCCACGGATTTTGCTTTCATCTCCCAGGTGGCAAGCATTCGATCCAGGATGCGGCGATTGGTTTGGTTGTCATCGACGACCAAAACCTTGACACCGCTTAATTGCTGGGACGCGATCGCAGCCTGTGGATGGGCGGTCATCTGCGCTGTCTTGAATTGCAGAGTGAAATTAAAATGGGAACCGCTTCCCTCCTGACTCTTGAGCCAGATTTTGCCTCCCATCATCTGCACGAGCCGAGTGGTGATGGTAAGGCCGAGTCCGGTACCGCCGTATTTGCGCGTTGTGGAAGTATCGGCCTGCGAAAAGGGCTGAAAGATGGTCTCTTGTTTGTCTTCCGGGACTCCGATCCCGGTATCGGAGACGACAAAATGGAACTGGGAGACGCTGCCGCCAGCCGGTGTTTCTCCGGCATGCTCCCCCTGGTTCGCCTCGACTTGTCTCTCGACCGACAGTACCACCTCGCCCTGGTGGGTGAACTTGATGGCGTTTCCGACCAGGTTGGTCACGATCTGACTGAGACGCGTGGAGTCGCCGCGGACGAACTCCGGCACATCGGCCGCGATGCTGCAGGCAAGCTCCAGGCCTTTTTCATGTGCACGGATGGAAATCGATTTGAGAGTGGATTCGAGGCACTCGCGAAGGTTGAAGTCGGTTTCCTCCAAGTCCAGTTTGCCGGCTTCGATCTTCGAGAAATCCAAAATGTCGTTAATGACGATGAGAAGCGCATCGGAGGAAAAGCGGACCGTTTGCAGGTATTCCATCTGCTCGGGGTTGAGGCTCGTATCCAGCGCAAGGTCGGTCATGCCGATGATGCCGTTAAGGGGTGTGCGGATTTCGTGGCTCATGTTGGCCAGGAACTCGCTCTTGGCGCGGCTGGCCTTTTCAGCCTGGTCCCGGGCCTTCTCAAACGCTTCGGTCCTTTGCTGTACGCGGATTTCCAGATCGTCATTGGCGGAGATCAATGCCCGGTCGCGCTGCTGCACGCGTTCGAGCATCGAGTTGAAGGACGCGATGACCGTTCCGACCTCGTCGGAGCCGAGCTGGGCGACGCGGAGCGAGTAGTCCTGATCTCGCGAGATGGTAGTGGCAACGCTTGCCAATTGAAGCAACGGAGTGGTGATGGTACGCAGCAGCAAGGCAGAGATCAGGCCGGTGATCAGGCATGAGAGAAACAGCACGATGCTGACGATTTTCAAATACTGGATCATCTTGGAGCGGAATGCGCTCAGATCAGAGACAATCGCGATCGACCCGGCCTTTTCCTGTTCGAGTGAGACGGCACGGAACAGGGTGAGCGAGCTGGGCTGAAAGTAATCCCCGTCCGCCAGCAGCGCAGGCATGCTGAATGTGCTGGGCAGATCCGCTCTCCGATAGGTGGCGAATATTTTTCCATGACTATCGTAGAGGCAGGCTGCCTGAATGTGCGGATCGGCTTTGAGGGCGCTCAACATCTCGGCCGCGCTCTTCGAGTCGTCGAATGCGAGCGAGGCCGCGGTGTTGGCCCCCAATGTGTCGGCCAAGGTAGAAAGCTCCTGGGTAACCTCCTTGCGAAAGCTCGACCTCTCATAGATGCCGAATCCGGCGAACGCCAGGACCAATGCGAGGAGAGTGGCAAACAGGATCAGGAGCGTAAGTTTGGTTTGAATCGAAGCGATCTTCGTTAACATGTTGCTTTGCCCTCCCTTGCGCATCCGCTGACCATGCGTCGCCGTTCGCTATGGGTGGCCGCCGATCACGGTCCTGGCCAGCGCCAGGAGCCGCGAGCTTACTTTCAAATTAGCGCGCGATGCCGCGTCCACGTTGACGTCGAAGCGAATTTTGTTGCTCTCCATGCAGAAACCGATCATGCCGCCCTGCTTTACGAAATCGTTGTCCTCGCCAACGGTTAAGATGGGCGGATTCTTTAACGGGGCAAGTGCGAGGAAGGCCTGTCTCCACTCGCCGCCGGTGATGAATACTACCTGGCAAGCCTGGATTTCTTCCGGCTGTTTCAGATGCCGAATCTGGAGAGGACGGGCGCCGATCGATTTTCCTTTCAGCGTGGTCTCCAAGTCTCCGTCAAACGGGTCTCTGCCGACGGTGCAGATCGTGATCGGTTTGTTCTGGTCTCCAGAGCCGTCTGCAGGCCAGTCGACAAACTGGATAAAATGAAAAAGAAACGCCGCCTTGACCCGATATTCCTCCGGCTGTTGCCCGTGCGCGGCGTTGAGGAACAGAAGAATCAGCACAAACAACGCCAACGAAAGCATCGGCGAGACCTTCCCCTTTAGGCAGCGCGGCCGGTGGTCACGCGCGGCCCTCATGCCCACCGAGTTTTCTTGTCGCGCCGAAGACAGATGACCATTCACGGTCGCGCACACCTCTCCATCGAGCAATTGCGCTCAGTCTCGGCCGCCGCGTACCGCAGCCCGAGTTACTGCTTGCCGCGCGAAAATTCCAATCCGGCATAGATCGTCCGCCCCTGCTGCACGGGAATACTGTCGATGTTGGTAAAGCCAAATCCAGGCAGCCAAACAGCTTGATCCAAAAGATCATTGGCATGCGCGGCAATCGCAACACTGTTCCTGTCCGAAATGTGCAGGAATCTGGAAATGTCCTGATGCAATTCAGCGTTGAGGCTGTTGTGCCAGCCCGTGAGCGGATTCACATTGAAGGCATAAGGCTTCGGCTTTCCGTCCGAGTCCTCAAAGACGCCGAAAGTTAGCCCATAGCTGCTCTCATAACTGGTCCCGGCCTTAAAGCCGAAGTTTGGAATCGGCGTGACGTTGCTGGCTCCGGTCTGGTCGTGATTCGCTTGATAAAGCAGCGAGCCTTGCGAAAAGAAGTTACGTCGAAAAAAGTATTTGCTCTCGACTTCCAAGCCGTCAAAGGTCACTCCTCCCAGGTTCTCGTAGTGAATGGGAGCGGCGCTAGTGGTTACGATGCTGTTGGTCTGGTGACTGTGGAAGTAGTCTGCGCCGAGTTGCAGGCGGGAGAACTGCAGGTTCAATCCCAGATCGAACGTTCCCACGGTTTCAGGCAGCAGATTGGGGTTGCCCTGGATATCGGGGAGGTTTAGCGAAGACTCGTCGATGCTGGGCGGGCGAAAAGCCACGCCATAGAGCATCTTGACGCTGGCCCAGGACGACGGGCTCCAGATGGCTCCAACCCTGGGGACGGTGGACAAAGGAATATTGGCAAACTTGTTTGATTGAAAACCGGCAATTAACTTCAAGCTGGACAACAACTGGTGGTCGAGTTGAGCGTATACGCCGCCGGCGGGGCGGCTGCCGCCCGCGTCGGCCGGGTGGGGCACGATCGCCAGGTAGATCTCCGTGCCTGAAATGCGGTCGAACAAAGCGCCGACGGTCAAACGATCCTTGGACGTTACCGTGATCAGGTTCGTCCACTCGGCAACGAAGTCTTTCGCATCTCTTGAGATGCTTGGATAGGCGTTGAGGCCGAATGTGGTCCGGGTGGAAGTCACATTGAAGTTCATTTCCCAGTTGTCCCGGACTTTGTGTTCGTATCCAAGGTTTTCGAAATCCCGGCTGAGCCGCGTTTCTCCAACAGAGCCTTGCGTGAAGGATGTCGATTGCCACTCGGTAAACATGGACATGAAACTGAGGCCTTTATAGTTCATGCCGAGATAGTCGCCGGTCCCGCGATCGAACAGGGTGACGTTTTTGAAGGGCGGCTCAGGTGGAGCGTCGGGATTATCCTGAAGCGGCGGCGGTACCAGGTAGACGAAGTTCCAGTCGGGCACTTCATGAACCACAGAAGCAGCCACCATGCTGAAATCGCCCTTCTTCACGAACCAGTGTCCCGAGGCGGACAGGGTGCCGTTGGCACCGCCGAGACCATGGACGCTGAATTCGGTTCCGTCGGCCCTGCGGGTAATCAGGTTGATCACCGCGGAAAATGCGTTCGAGCCGTAAAGCACCGAGCCGGGCCCGCGAATGATCTCGATGCGCTCCAGAATCTCGACCGGAAAGGACTCCAGCAGATCGGAGATGATCCCGCCTTCCATCACTTCCCGGGTGGGGCGTCCATTAATGAGAAACAGAATGTGGGCGCCTGATGTCTTGGTCTGATCGCCATCGGCGGCAACCATGCTGCGATCGGTGAAGTACTGGCTGGACTGGGTCAACCCTGGAACGCGATAAAGCACTTCGCCGAGAGTCACGGCGCCGAAGCGGCGCAGCTCGTCGCTGGTCACAACCGTCATGATGCTGGGAGCCTGGGAAAGTTTGTCGCTGAACAGAGAGGCGGTCGTGACCTTCAGGTCCATCAGATGCTCGAGATCCATGGAGGTCAGGTCGACTGCCGGTACAGCGGGATTCGGCTTAGGCGCGGTTCGCTGCGAGACTCCGTAATCAGCCAGAAGCAACAACGCAGCGCAGGCTGCTGCGCAAAGCATCTTGATATTGACCATGGAGATCAGTTCCTTTCAGAATTGAGGTTCAGGTATCCCCACTCATCTCGCAGAGTTTCAAAAGACCCCGCGAGAAGGAAATGGACGACGGTCCTCATAGTCAAACAATCGGCGAACGCAGCGTAACCGTTATCGATTTTTCACTCAGATAGCGCCTCAACTGCCCGGATTTCAAGAGGCAGGTCCTAAGACGGATTTAAGGGACACATCGAATTAAGTGCTTGACAGTGCAAATTACTTCCCGCGCCTTTCTGATGAAAAGAGCGAATTTGACCGATAGCAATCAGAAAGGCTCTCGTTGATGTTCATTTGGGATTGCCCGGTAGCCTGAGACGGGGAGCAACTAATTCGGATACTTGATGAACGGCTAAGAAGATTGAGGAGCTGGGCAGGAACTCGAATCAGATTGGCAAAATCGTCGCAGTAATGTTTAGCTATAGTGCAGTTCTGCAATCGGTTTATAGCAAAACCCACGAGGCTAAGTGGCTCTTAATGCACCTTGGCCGCGCTGGAGACTCCGCGTAAATTCGAGAACCGCTTTATGAATCAGTCCCGGACTTCAGCCCTCGCGGCCATTGGCCGAACTTCCTGCGTCATCAGAGCATCCCTCAATCTCAAGAACTGGTATTCGAGATCTTCAACGCCCGCAGCGATCATTTCCAGGTCGCCAGCCTTGCCTGCCTGCTCCATCTCATAGGCCACCGCGCGCATGGCCTCGCCGCCGACGTTGGACGCGGATCCCTTGATCAGATGCGCCTTGAGCCCGGCGCCTTTCGCGTCCTTGAGCTCGATCAGCGTCCGCAGAGCCGCGATTTGTTTGGGCGTATCGATCAGAAACTCACCGATTACCTCGCTCATCAGCTCTTCGTCGTCCATCAGCCGGCTTAACATGCCGGCCCGATCGAAAACCACAGCGGCCTGTGATTCCGGAAATGGAGGCGAGGTTGTGCTGGGCGCTGAAGCGGCGTCTCCGCTACCTTCTTTTGGAAGCCAGCGGAGCATGGTCTCAGCCAGTGCCGCCTGAGTCACCGGTTTCGAAATGTAATCGTTCATTCCCGCCGCGATGCAGTCTAACCGGTCGACCTGCCGTGCGTGGGCGGTCACTGCGATGATGGGAATCTGCGCGTTGAAAGCCGATGACGTTGAGGCGCGAATCTTCCTTGTTGCCTCAATGCCATCCATCACCGGCATCTGCACGTCCATCAGAATCAAGTCGTATGGATTGGATTCCAATGCCTTCAGTGCCTCGGCGCCGTTGGACGCGACATCGATGCTGAGTCCAAACTTGCGAAGAATTCCGATCGCTACCTTCTGGTTGGTAGGGTTGTCCTCAGTCAGCAGGATGCGCCCTTTCATGCCACGAATTGAGCTTAGCGTTCTACCCATCGCGTGGCCAGATGCGCGTCTTTGAGAACCCGAGGCAGGGCCGTCGGAATTCGGGCACAACGCAAGCAGCAATTCGCGTCTTCGCACCGGCTTGGCTACATAAGTGGCAAGCCTTTCATCCCCCTGCACATGAACGCGCGAGGGGATTCCGACCGGTTCCAGCAGGACCCTATGCACCTCTCCAAGTACCGGATCGCGCTTTATAGTACGGGCCAACGACTCGCTGTGCGTGACGGGTGTGTGCAGGTCGATGATGACGATGTGGAAGCGATCCCCATCGGCCGCGCCCTCGTAAAGCGACTGAAGCGCCTGCGGATAACTCTCGGCCCTCTGCGTGCGCAGGCCCGCGGATCGCAGCTGCCTGTCAAGCAGGCGAAAGCTGGAGGCATGGTCCTCGACAATCAGTACGCGACGGCCCTTTAACCCGGCGATCGGAGCACTTTCGGCATGGGACTTGGCCTGCTTGCAGAAACGGGCCGTGAACCAGAACTCCGAGCCTTCGCCTTCCTTGCTGGACACGCCGACTGCGCCGCCCATGAGCTCAGCCAGTTGCTTTGAAATCGCCAGACCCAATCCGGAGCCGCCATACACGCGGGTGGTCGAAGCGTCCACCTGGCTGAACTTGTTGAACAAGCGGTCCAGCTTGTCTTCCGGAATACCTGCGCCGGAGTCACGCACGGAGAAGCGCAACAGAACCTCGTCTTCGATTTCCTCGGACAGGGTCACGTTCAACTCGACTTCGCCGGCTGAGGTGAATTTAGTGGCATTGCCCACCAGATTGCTGACGATCTGGCGCAGGCGCCCCATGTCGCCCCGCAACAGCGTGGGCACCGCTGGATCGACCTCGCAGAGAAAATCAAGCTCCTTCTTGTGGGCCTTCACGGCCAGCACCGAGGCTAGATCCTCCAGTACAGTCTGGAGATCGAAGTCCATCATCTCCAGTTCGATCTTTCCAGCTTCGATCTTCGATATATCAAGAATGTCGTTGATCAACGTCAGCAAGCTCTCGGCGCATTCCAGCACTGTTTCGGCGTACGAGCGCTGTGTCTGGTGCAGTTCCGTCTCCAGTAACAGGCCGGTTATTCCTATGATCCCATTCATGGGGGTTCGAATCTCATGGCTCATGTTAGCCAGGAACTCGCTCTTCGCGCGGTTGGCGGCGTCCGCCTGCAGGGCGAGCTCCTGCAGATTCCGCTCGGCTTGCTTGCGCTCGGTTATGTCCGCGCTCAAACCGGCATGGCCCATATACTCGCCGATGGCTGTCAAGCGCGGCTCAGCATTGGTTCCCAGCAGGCGCCACTGGCCATCGGCTCGCCGAATGTGCGCTTCGCCTCTGAAGGTCTTTCGTTCGATCACCGCCCTGTGAAATTCCGATTGCATCTGTTCGGCATCCTCGGGATGGATCGGCAACCGCCAATTGCCTGAATACGCCTCTTCCTCGGTGATGCCGAGGAACTTCAGCAGCACGCGATTGACGAATTCCGGCTTCCTGTCGGCCCCCGTAACCCACATCATCGAAGGGCTGCAGTCGGCCAACGCGCGAAACCGCTGTTCACTTTCCCGCAGCGCCTCTTCAGATCGTTTGCGTTCGGTGATGTCTTCGGCATGGATCACCGAATAAAGGGGGCTGCCATTGCTGTCGCGGATGAGCGAAATTTTCATTCGGCTCCAAACCAAGCCGCCGTTCGAATGAAGGTAGCGCCCTTCGACTTCCACGCAGCATCCTGGGCCGCTCCACAACTTCCTTCGGGTCTCGTTCGCGGTGGCAAGGTCGCCGGGATGGCAGAATCTCGCCCACGGCTGGCCGACCAGCTCGTCCCCGGAGTATCCCAACATTCTTGAGAACTCCGCGTTCACCTGGACAAAGCGTCCATCCGGCCCGGTTACGCTGACACCCACCGGAGCGCCCTCGAAGACCGCGCGAAATCGCTGTTCGTTCGCCCTCAGCAACAGCTCCGACTGTTTGCGCTCCGAGATGTCGCGAACGATGAGCGAGATGACGGGCCCGCCGCCGGCGAAGTTTCCGATGGAGGACCCCGTAACCGATGCATGAATCGTCTGTCCGTCTTTGCGCACGCATAAAGTTTCAAGCTGAGAAGCCGTGCCCCCTTGCGATAATCGGCCGTTGAATGGCGGCAGGAATGGCAGCCGCTCCGGCGCCACCAGCATGGCAAGCGGCTTCCCGATCGCCTCTTCGACCGAGTAACCAAAGATCACTTCCGCGCCACGGTTCCAGGTAAGGATGGGACCGTCGGGCTTATAGGTGATGATGGCGTCCTCCGACGTTTCCACAATCGACGCCAAGAGCGCTTGTGCTTCCTCGAGCAGCCGCTGTCCGGTCACGTCGTGCTTGATGGCGATGTAACCGACATGGTCGCCGTTCGCGTCCTGGACCGGAGTGATGCGCATCTCCTCGTCGTAGAAGCTTCCGTCCTTGCGCCGGTTGGTGATCCGTCCGTACCAGAATCTGCCGGCGCGGATCGTGCTCCAAAGCTCTTCATAAAATGCGGCGGTATGGCGCCCGGACTTGAGCACGCTGGGCTTCTGCCCTATCGCTTCCTCCTGGCTGTATCCCGTCATTGCCGTGAACGCTGGATTCACATACTGGATCGTGCCGCAAGTATCGGTCATCACGATGCCATCGGATGCCTGGTGGATGGCAGCGATAAGACCGGAAAACGCGTTGTCCGTAATCGACAAACTTTACCTCGAATCTGCGCGGCTGCCGGTACCCTGGGGCATTTTCTGGAATCATCGGCGATTTTGCTTAATCGCTTCACAGATATCTACCACTCTGTTCAGTCGGGTTAGGGGCCTGAGCCGGCTTCCCGGATGAGCAACTTCATGGGACGCGCCTGGCTTAGAGCAGGATTCGAATAAGAGTGCCCATTTTGTACGCAGCCGCAGGAGAAATGCTATGACATGGACGAATCTTGGCTCACGGAATAGAAGCAGATGCTGTGTTCTTCCACTGGTAAAAGACCGCACGCAGGTAGCGCTTGGGTTCAAGTTCCGGGCACAGCCCGGAGATTGACTCGGTTGATCCGATCATCAGAGCGCCGTCTTTGGCGAGATACTTGGCAAGGTTACGAAACAATCGAGTCTTGCTTGCCTCGGTGAAATAGATGGCCACGTTGCGGCAGAAAATGAGGTCGAAGGAATATGGAAACCAGAAGGGCTCCAGTAGGTTCATGGTGCGAAAGGTTGCGATCGAGCGAATCTCATCCCGGATCCTCCATCGGTCCACGGAGAGCATGAAATGCCTGGCGAGCATCTCCGCGGGCAGGCCCCGTTCCATTTCCATACGGTTGTATTCCCCATAGCTCGCCCGGGCGACGACCTGGTTGGAAATGTCGGTGCCGAGGATCCCAGTCAAGTTTCGTTTGGTAGTCGTCGATACCCGCCGCCTTGCCGCGGGCAAGCTCTTCATCGCCGGCCAGCGAAGTGAGGGCTACCATGCGCGAGTTCCTTGACCGTTGTCAGCCCGAAGTAGCCGCTGGCGCCCTTGATGGAATGGGCCGCCCAAAGACCTTATTCACCAGCTCGACATCGATACTCGCTCCACCTTCCTCGATGGCCGGCAAGTCGGCCTCGATCGTGTTAAGGTGCTCTCGCGACTCGTTGATAAACTCCTTCAGCAGCTCATCATCCAGATTCAAGCCCACATCTGCCATGTTGGCTCTCCTATTCCGATGCCCTGCTGACGTTGAGGCGCGCCGTCAACCGCATACTCTGGAGCAGCCGAAATATGTCTGGGCATACGTTTGTCACCCGAAGCTTTCCCCCGCTCTGAGCCAGGCTGTTGGCCGCGGCGATCAGCAAGCCCATGCCGCTTGAGTCCAGCATCGTGGTACTCGCCAGGTCGAATGCCAATTCCCGCGTGCCGTTTTCTAGTGCTTCCTTGATATCGAACTGCAGATCCTGAACCATCGCGGCGGTCAGATCCCCGCTTAGCTTCACCGAGCTTTGCTGGTCCTTCTGTTCAATAACGTAAGCAGCCATTAGCGGTCGTCCTTTCCTACGGGGTCCTTCATGCTTATCCAGAGCGTAATCCGGTTGCCGGAGCGATTGAATTGCACGCGTTCGGCATACAGGGCATAGAGCAGCAATCCCCGGCCGGAGGCAACCGTGATATCCGACTTCATTTCACGCGCCTTTCGCCAGTTAAAGCCCGGACCTTCGTCGCCCACCCGCAGCCGTATCCACTGGCGGCCAACCGAAAAACTCAGTACGATCGATTTATCGGCATCCCGTCGATTCCCATGATTCCGAGCGTTAGCCAGGCATTCGCGTGCCAGCAACTCCACCGGAAAACAAAGACGCGAAAGGCCATTCGCGTTGAGCGTTTCACGAATTCTCAGGCAGAGAGACTCCGTCGCCGTTGACGACGACGGGATCTTTTGGCAGAAAGAAAGTCGGTTGTGCCGGCGATGAGCCTTCATGGTTCCACTCCCACAATCAGCGTGTCGTCCGCCGGGCACAGACTGGCCAGCACATCGTCAACAACTGCGGGGATAAGCTCTTCGAGCGGCAGGGACCGCCGCGACATACAGGCACAAGCCAACCGGTCAAGGCCCTCCTCATACGCACCGCCGGTCTCAATCAATCCGTCTGAATAAAGGAAGAGCCGGTCACCCGCGTGAAGAGTCAATTCCGTCAGGCCAAAATCAGCGTCGGCAAAGGCCCCGACCACATCGCCTTCCTGGCGAACAATAAGCGGTTCATTTCCTTCGACACGAACAATTATTGCGGGTGGATGACCGGCATTAATCAGAATCAGGCGCCCCGTCTGATGGTTGAGGCGCGCATAGGTCAGTGTGAAAAAAGCTCCCTTGGGAAGAATGCGGCAAAGTGAGCTGTTGATGGCGCGCACTATTTCACGGGGGAGATTGAGCGGACCGGCGTATTCGGTGGCCAGCGCCTTCAAGGACGCTGTCCAAAGAGAAGCTGCCAGGTTGTGCCCGCTCGCGTCTGCTACAAGATAGTCCACGATGCCCTGGCCAACTGGGATCACATCGTAGAAGTCTCCGCCGGCGGAGAGCACCTGGCGGATGGAGACCTGGAAGCGCGCTTCAGGAATATCCTCCGGGCGAGGCATCAGGGTTTGCTGCGCGTTGGCTATCTGCTGCACTCGCTCGGCCTGGAGTTCGGCGAGCCGTTCATAAGCCCGTTTGAGGCGCAGGTGAGTGCGCACCCTGGCGATGACTTCTGCCCCGACGATCGGCTTGGTGATGTAGTCAACCCCGCCCACTTCAAAACCATGGACCTTTGAGGAGGTATCTTCGCTGGCGGAGATGAAGAGAATTGGCGTGGTAAATGCTGAGGCCTCGCCATTCAGCTTGCGGCAGAGATCGAAGCCGGACCCATCGGGTAAGTTTATGTCGAGCAAAATCAGGTCGGGACGAAGATCGCGGATACCCGTGAGCGCTGCAGCGATATCTCCAGCGCCGGCCGTCCGGAATCCGGCCCTTTTCATAAATCCGTTAATGGTGCGAACAATGCTTGCGTCGTCATCGACGACAAAAACGAGCGGAGAGATATTCCGTTCAGCCATAGACGGGCGTTTTACTCCTGGGAACTTGACTGTTTTCGCTCCGGCCCCAACGCTCTCGAAATCTTCCCTCGTAGCGAAATCAGTTCCCCTTACCTCATCGGCGGCCTTCTCGGTTTCACCGCTTTTCGCAGGAGAATCAGCGTCCTGAAATGGGACATCAGCATTTACCCATCCAAATCGAACTGCAAAGGCGATTGATTCGGATGCTGACAGCAATTCCTGGCGATGGCCGTTTTGCGTGGCCTTTACGCCCCGAGTGAAATGACCGTGTCCAGATTTGGCGATGACGGGATGAAGCGGACTTTTGCAGGTTTAAAAAGCAAGCGTCTTTATATCTATGTTGCTTGGTGGTCGTTGCTTGGTGGGCCCGGAGGGATTTGAACCCCCAACCAAGGGATTATGAGTCCCCTGCTCTAACCGTTGAGCTACAGGCCCGTTGCAGCCAATCTTAAATGCAATCACCATACTTACTCGCGCGTGCAGCGAGCCGACGCGAGGGTTCAGAATCAGGAGCGGCAAAAACAAAACTGCGATGAAGAGCGAAAAAACAAAACTGTGAGACTGTGAAACTGTGAAACTGTGGACGCAAGCTGTTGATTCAAAAGGCTCCACAGTTTCACAGTTTCACAGTTTCACAAAACGGCATAGGGGG
>Ga0187847_10002929_pt1 | contig 13390 bp, 13 predicted proteins | sample June2016WEW_4_10_FD_132458 | JGI IMG/M metagenome (GOLD analysis project Ga0187847, IMG submission 132458) | Peatland microbial communities from SPRUCE experiment site at the Marcell Experimental Forest, Minnesota, USA - June2016WEW_4_10 | ecosystem: Environmental > Terrestrial > Soil >...
CTGACTGGGACTTCGATGAACCGATTTCGCTCATCCCTTGCTTATAATTCAAATCGCTCTGCAACAACCAAACAAACATCCCCAAGAGAATTTAAAAAGTCACAGCCGCTCAGGGCAGGCAGTGAAGTCGTGTCCTGACGCAATCCGGAGCCGGGATCGAGTTTTTCTGCGGGCTGTGAAGCCGCTGCCGTTTTTTGTCCTTCTATGACGCGGCTACAGCGTTTTCGATTCTGCTCTTTACAGAATCCACACTGCAGAGTGGCTTTTTCCTCGAGAAAAAGCCACCTTCTATGTCATCCCGATGTCGAGATGTGAAGCGAAAATACTCTAAAACTGTGCTCTTTCAGAGCCGAAACCTCGCGCTGGTACAATCGGAGGAGCCGAAAGTCAGGTGATTCTAACTGATTTCTGAACGATCTTTTCAAATTTCTGAGCAAGAAGCCCTGCCGATGACTCTGCGTCTTTTCAATACCCTAACGGGACAACTGGACGAGCTGGTTCCCCCCGATGGCGAGGCGTTGCGGATGTACGCCTGCGGGCCGACGGTCTACGACTATGGGCACATTGGGAACTTCAGGACGTTTTTGCAGGTGGATGTGCTGCGGCGGTTTCTGAAGCTGACGGGGATGCGGATTCGCCACGTGATGAACATTACGGACGTGGACGACAAGATTATTCGCAACGCGGCGGCGGAGGGGGAGCCGATTGGCCAGTACACGGCGCGATATGAGCAGGCGTTTTTTGAGGATCTGGAAGCGCTGCGCGTGGAGCGGCCGGAGGTGATGGCGCGGGCGACGGAACATATTCCTAAGATGGTGGAGCTGGTGGAGCGGCTGGCCAAGGCGGGCGCGGCTTACCAGACCGAGGATGGGAGCTGGTATTTCCGGCTGGCGGCGTTTCCCGAATACGGCAAGCTGAGCAAGAAAGATTTGAACGGAATTGAAGACGGCGCACGGGTGGACGTGGACGAGTATGAGAAGGACTCGGCGCGGGACTTTGCGCTGTGGAAGGCGGCGAAACCGGGCGAGACCTCATGGGATACGGCGATTGGGCGGGGAAGGCCCGGGTGGCATATCGAGTGCTCGGCGATGGCGATGGAGTATTTGGGCGAGAGCTTTGATTTGCATGCGGGCGGCGAGGATTTGATTTTTCCGCACCACGAAAATGAGATTGCGCAGAGCGAGAGCGTGACACACAAAATATTTGCGCGGCACTGGATGCATGTGCGGTTTCTCTTGGTGGATGGGCGGAAGATGTCCAAGAGCGAGGGGAACTTTTATACGCTGCGCGACCTGCTGCTGAAGGGGTATAAGGCGTCGGCGATACGGCTGGCGCTGATTTCGGTGCCTTATCGGCACCAGTTCAACTTTACGTTTGATGGGCTGGTGGAGGCGACGGCGGCGATCGAGCGGCTGCGGACGTTCAAGCAACGGCTGACGAGTACGAATTGGCCCGAGGGTGGATCACATCTGGAGGCGGGGTCGGATACGGCCGTTTTGGAGGCGGTGGAAACCGCAAGGGAAAATTTTCGCGATGCCTTGGCGAATGATCTGAATACGGCGGAGGCTCGTGCTGCGATTTTTGATCTGGTTCGCACGATCAATACTCTTGCGGATTCTGGCAGTTTGCTTCGTGTGGATGTTGCTGCGATTCTCGATGCGCTCGGCGAGTTTGATGCGGTGTTTGATGTGATGGAGGATGGCGATGCTGAGGCTACGCGACGCGCGCTGGAGTGGGCTAAGCAGACGGGCCGGCTGCATGAGGCGGCGCCGGAGTTGCTGGCACGGCAATCGCTGACGGATGAGGAGATCGAGGCGCTGGTCGAGGAGCGGACGTTGGCCAAGAAGCAGCGCAACTTTGCACGCGCCGACCAGATTCGTAATGAGTTGGCGGAAAAGGGCGTGGTGCTGGAAGACTCCAAGGACGGGGTGCGGTGGAAGCGGAAGTAAGCGCGACGGCAGACGAAAGTTTTTGTCGCTGAGGGAGAGGATTCTATTGCGTCGACGGAGCCAAACTGAGGTCGAGGTTCTGGTTGCCAAGTATGAGGCGAGCGGACTGAGCCGGGCAGCATTCTGCGCGGAGCGCGGTCTTTCCATGCACACGCTGGATGCCTACCGGAGGCGAGTGCGTAAAATTCTGGTGGGCGACGATGTTCATCGCGGTGAACTATTGTCGGTGGAGCCGGTCGGTTCCGGGGCAAAGAAGAGCAGGCCTGAGCAAGATGGCCAACCGCAGGGTCTGACGGTGGTATTGGGTAGCGGGCGGCGGATCGAGGTCGGGTTTGGTTTCGACGTGCGGCTGCGGGAGCAGATCGTAGCCATGTTAGAGCGGGCATGATATTCGGTCTGGGTCCGGCAACGAAGGTATTTCTGGCGGCTGGGTCGACGGACATGCGCAAGGGATTCTCCGGCCTTTACGGTCTTGTGCGCGACCGGTTGCAGAGCGATCCGACGAGCGGATATTTGTACTTGTTCGCCAACGCGCGTAAGACGCGTTTGAAGGTACTGTTTTGGGATGGAAGCGGGCTATGGGTGTGCGGGAAGCAGCTTGCCAAGGGGAGGTTTCGCTGGCCGGATGCAGGTGACGAAGCGCGGATTGCGATGAGTCACGAAGAACTGGCGTTGTTGCTGCACGGGATCGATCTTCCACCCCAAGGACAAAGACCTGTCCATCATAAGTTACTTACATGTCAATAAGTCGCATGTTAGTTATAAGTTATTGTGAGTGACGGGCAAGTTATCGCGGGGTCTCTTACTTTCGAGCAGATAGAAGCGCTGAAGGCGCAAGTAGCGGCTCAGGCGCAGTGCGCGGCTCAAGCCGAACAGCGGCTGAGTATAGCTAAATTGAAGATCCAGCTTCTCGAACAGAAGCTGCGCAAGAAGCTCATCAAGAAGTACGGTCCCCGGAGCGAGAGTCTGTCCAGCCTGCCGTTGGAGTTGCTGGAGATGGAACCCGGCGTCAGCGGCGAAGAAGTGGCGGCTGAAAGCGAGCGCAAGCCACCATCCCCGAGCAAGCCGCGCCAGCGTCATCCAGGCCGTCAGCAGTTACCCACGGAGTTACCGCGCGTAGAGTGAGTGATTGCCTGCACGTCAGAGCAGTGCGTATGCCAGGCCTGCGGCCGCGAGACGGAACTGATCGGCTACGACCAGAGCGAGATGCTCCCACCCCAGCGGCGAAGACCTGCCGCTGGGGACCCCGGCTCGATGTGGAACCGGCGAAATGCTTCGTGCAGGTGACCAAACGCGAGAAGCGGGCCTGTAGACACTGTGTGGATTCTGAAGTGAGGGGCGCGCCGTTGCCGGAGCGCATCGTCGACAAGGGCTTGTTGTCGGACCGTGTGGTGATCGACATCATGGTGAAGAAGTATACCGGGCATCTGCCGCTCTACCGGCAGAGCGTCATGCTGGAGCGCGAAGCGGGTGTCGAGATTTCGCTGGCCACTATGGGCAGCTATGTAATGCGATCGACCAAACCGCTGATCTCATTTTCTGCTTGCAGAGACGCAGCGGACCATACATTTACTCCGCCGCAGAACACCGCTCTCGCTGCGTTCTGTGGTCTATTCTTGCGCTGGCGCTCATGTTTCTTCAAGAACGACGCGGGGATCTCTCATTTTTTGACGATTATTTCCAGCTCCGGCGATGAATTAATCTGCAAGGTTTTGAAAATAAAAATTGGGGGGGAGGGGGTACCTTGGCAGCGATCAGCTTTCAGCTGTCGGCAATCAGCAAAAACCGCGCCTCTGGTCCTTGTTCATGTTTTAATTGTGCGCCGACAGAGGGTTATTTTCGGCATGTTGCCGAAGTTTTGTTGAATGGACGCGGTTGGAGTTGTCAACGCTCATTTAGAACTGCCCCCCTTTCGCTCACTTAGAATTGCCCCCTGATTGCGGGGCAAGCACCAGAGGCCACCCCCGGGAACACAGTGACTTATGACCCTAAGGTCAAGTCACTGGCAGTGCTTCTATAGCGACAGCGGAAGCTTTTGCGGTGCGTTCTTCCTTGAGCCTGTAGCTGTCGCCGCGGATGTTGATGACGGTAGATCGATGCAGCAGCCGGTCGAGCGCAGCGGAGGCCATGATGGGATCATTCGCGAAGACCTGCCCTTAGTCGGCGAAGGCTTTGTTACTGGTGAAGATGATGGCCTGGCGCTTTTCATAGCATTCGCAGATGGCTTGGACGAGAAGGCTGGCGTGTGCAGGCTTCAGCGCCAGATAGCCGACTTCGTCGATGATAAGCAGCTTGGGCCGGATGAGATTCTTGATCTCGCGGGAAAGACGGTTCTCCGCCATTGCCTTGGCCATGCGGCGGGCCAGATCGACGGCGGTAGTAAAGTAGATGCGGTGTCCCATGTGTGCGGTAAGTACACCCAGCGCGATGGCCAAGTGTGTTTTGCCACGCCAGGTGGACCGAGCAACACAACATTGCGGCCTTCATGGAGGAAGCGTCCCGTGGCCAACTCATCGACGATACGCTTATCGAGCGAAGGCTGCTCGTGGAACTGGAAATCGGCCAGATGTTTCTGATAGGGCAGGTTGGCGAACTGCAGGTTTAGCCGCACAGTCTTCTCATGACGGAAGTACATTTCGGCATCGAGCAGACAGCCCAGGAAATGCGTGTAAGACCAGTCAGCGGCGGCAGCCTGTTGCGCGGCCTGGTCGAGTTGTTTCTCTGCAACATCGAGCCCGAGTTGCTACAAGGCAGAGCCGGCCTTTTGTTCATAAGTTATGCTCATTGGACCGCCTCCTGATAGGCAGCCAGCGAAGCCGCTTCAACTTGCTGATGGAAGTTGAGCTGCCAGCGTGGCGGAGGCGCCTGTGTGTTGTTCAGCGAGAGCTTCCACAGCGCTTCAATGTGTGCAGGGTCGGCAACAGAGGCTCCTGCTTTCTGTGCAGGCGCGTGCTCGGCTATGATCATGTCCTTGGCGCGGATCACGATCTCGTTCTCCCGCTGGCCGATGAGAACGTTCTGTCCAGCGTACTCCGGCGGCAACGAATAGCGGCTTCTTGCAAAACGCACGAAGCCATCGTAGCCGGCTTTGCGCGAGACCAGTTCCACAAGCTTATAAGCAACGATACTGTTTAGGGCCGTGAGCCCTTCGCGCAACCTGAGATCGACCGGACGCTGCCCGGTTGTAGCGTGAATGCGCGTGTTCGCGGTATGGGCAAGCCAGTGTTGCGCCTGAGCACTCAAATCGGCAAAGTCCGAGAAGACGCGCCCATTCAGAAAAGCATTCTTCACGTACTGCACCATGCGCTCCACTTTGCCCTTCCACCCCACGGACGAAGACCTGTCCGTGGGGCCCCCGGGTTTGGTACGGGGACGGCGGATACGATGCGTCTTGATTGCGAAGCCGTAATGATTGGCGAAATCCGCAAACAGCGGATTGAGCTCTTGCTGACTGAGCCGGACCTGCTTCATGTTGTCGTAGAGGATCTCGAGCGGCCATCCACCAAAGAACTCGAAGGCATTCATGTGGCAACGAATCAGCACCGGCAGATACATTAAAGAAGTGAACTCGACATACAACAGCCGCGAAAAACTCAGCACTATGACGAAGGCGTAGACGGGAACGATCCGTCCGGCGGCATCGGGGAAACGCCCGCAATATGCCCAGTCGGCTTGCGCATGCTTGCCGGGCGCAGTCTCAAATCGCACAGTGAGTTTCTTTATCCGTTCCTGCTCGGGCCGCAGTGCGTGCACATAGCGCCGCAACGTGGCGATCGAACCGACATAGCCCATCGCTTGAATCTCCGGCAACAGGCGCACTGCGGACAGACCGCAGCTCTCGAATCGCTCTTTAAGATAGGGCTTGAAGTTATCCAGACAGGAGTCGCGTTCCGGCTTGCTAAACCCGGTCGGTCCCGTTTCCCGCAGAATCCGCCGAACCGTGTTGCGGCTGCGTCCCGTTTGCCGGGCGATCTCCTTGATTGAATGACCCTCTCTATGCAGTGTTCTGATGTCCATCCACTCCTCCAGTTTGAGCACCCGGCCGTTCCCTCCTGTCAAAGGGATCAGAGGATCCGGCTGGGCGGCTGCAGCGGTTGAGCTGGACTCCGGTCCTCGCTACGCTCGGACCTACGCCCAGCTCAACCGCCAATGGAGGGGTCAATTCTCCATGATCGTTAAGGGATCAGTTTTACATGATTGCTGACATTTTCGCAAAACCAGCAACCTATATCTCCCCATTTAGCCGACAACCTACAACTTCAAATTCAGCAAAAACAATCAACTTCTAACCCGCTGTTTATCAAACAAATACTGCGCTCATTCGCTCCACCTGGCAATACGCGCGCCCCATCTCGATTCTGAGATGGAGGAGACGACGAACCCCAACCCGTCTATATTCGAAATCCTTTTTTCGTCCTGCATAGAATTACCCCTCATTCGTACATACTATGGAAGCGAAGGCGAGAGCGATGAACGGGATTGAAAAGGGAGAAAGCCCCTCTCCCACGAGAATTTCCCCCGCCCAGAATGCGGTTCGCATACCGCTCACGATAAACCCGTAACTGCGTCAGCGTCCTGGAAGAGAAATGTTTCGCGGCTCAATGGCTGGCCTGTACGATCCCCTGTCAACGCTTCGCAACGCACCCCACGGTATGCTGCGCATGACTTGGGGCCGGTGCGGTTCGCTACACCTTCACCGTAATGGACGTGCACCATCTACTCCTTGCCGGTCTCCCGGCGCACTACGTAAAATTCCCTTTCTTGAGCTGTCTCGAGCTACTCAGCAAGGGATATAACTGGTTTGCCGGCGAGGCGCTGGCTGATGTGCTGGCCGAGTCGGTCGGCAAAGCTGCCGGTGCTGCCGAGAGTGGTGTTCAGCAGCACAACAGCGGCGTAGTCGCCCTTGGGATTGAAGAAGGCATACGCACTGTAACCGCCGGTCGCACCGTTGTGCCAGTAATTTCCTGATTCGGATTCGAATAACCAAGCGAGTGCGATGCGAGTTCCGGGCATAGCATCGGCGCGCAGTTCATGCTGCTGGCTGAGCGCTGCGGAGAGTGTGGATGCAGCGGTGGATTTTGCGGCTGGCTTAAGCGCTTCAGGGTGGAGATTGGCTTCAAGGTAGGTGAGCATGTCACCTGCAGTAGACCGAACTCCTCCGGCGCCGGCGAAGGCGTTTAGATCCCAGGCATGTGCTGGCTGGTGATCGCCGCTGTGGCCGGGAATGAAGCGTGATAGTTGTTCGGGCGTAAGGGAAATCGTCGTGTCTTTGAGGCCGAGCGGATCGATGACCTCATCTCTTAGGAGCGCTGGATATGAAAGAGAAGAGCGAGCGGCGAGGGCTTGCCCCAGTAGACCAAAGCCGAGGTTGCTGTACAAAAAGCCTGGCGCAGCGGGTTTGGCAACACCCTGTTTGGCCAGAAAGGTGTAGAGATTTGAGGGGCCGTAATCGGCGCAAGGGTTGCTGGGATCGGCGGGCTTGAAGTTGTCCGGCATCCGCGGGAGGCCGGAGTGCTGGGTGGCAAGATCAAGGAGGGTAATCTCATCTCCGACCGGTTTGGCAACGATCCCAGGAGGCAGCAACTCGCGCACAGGTTCATTGAACTTGACTTTGCCCTGCTCAACTAACTGCGAGAGGATGAGTCCGGTAAAGGTCTTGGTGATGGAACCTATTTCAAAGATAGAGTCCGGCTTGGCGGCGCCATAACTGAAGACCCGCCTGACGCCATGCTCGACCACTGCGATGGAAACTCCAGCGCCAGTGGAGGGAGCGAGTTGGCCAGTTTTGAGAGCATCGGCGAGATCCTTGTCGAGAACGGATTGCAGGTCACTGGCGGAGACTGGCGCAAGGGCCGGATCTGGCGGTGATATGGGCTTGGCGGCCAACGCGACGGGCTGGCGGGCAAAGTTCAACGGCAAGGGGCTGCCCTGGCTCCAGGTGCCGGCGAGAGCATTTCCGTCTGCTGAGAGCTTGCCGCTCCAGTGTCCGTGCACCACCGGAACATCGAAGGAAAAGTCGTTGCCCGAAAAGACAACGTTGGCGCATTCGAGGCCCATGGCGTGCTGGTCGAGGCTGTCGTTGGTGCAATACTCGCGGCCTCCGCTATCGCTTTTGACATGAAGCTGGATACGCAGGGAAATACTCCCGGCTTGCAGTGTGCCAAGCTAGATACCATCAACGCGCGAGGGTTTGTCCGCAGGCACGAAAGGTTTTTCTGCCGCAGCAGAGCCATCTCGGACAAAGTCGAGGGACATGGGATTTCCCTGATCCCACGTTCCAGCAAGCGACGCCCCATCTGCGGAGACGGTTCCCTTCCAAGAGCCGTGGACAGCGGGAACGGAAAAGGCAAGGGCTTGCCCGTCGAGATGAAAATCAGCGCATGGAATGCCCATTGCGCCTTGATCGGCGCTGTCGAGAGTGCCAGTAACAGCGTTCGCTGCGTCGATCTTGATATGAAGCTTCAGGTGAAGGCCGCCGAGATTTCCTGCGTAGTCTCCGGCGATGGTTGGTTTTTGCTGCGCAGATATAGGCGTCGGCTTTGCAGTTGAAACTGCATTGCTCGAACTACTTTGGGCAGGCAAGATAACTGTATTGGCCGCGCACATGATCAGCGCGAGGGCGGACAGGGCGAAAGTACATACTTTTTGCTTCATACGGGTTCTCCCTCCCTCAAGGTTGACTTTCACTGTTGTTTGGCCATTGCAGTGGTGGCAAGCGTTCCGCCGAGGCCCATGGTTTCAACCGCGGTGGATGGCACAATGACCATCGCGCCCTTCTCTTTGATTGCTTCGTAGAGCATGTTCATTGCGCGCAAGTGCAGTGCGCCGGGATTGTCCTGGTAGACCCGCGAGGCCTCCGCGAATTTTTCCGAAACTTGCACCTCGGCCGCGCCCAGAATCACCCGCGCGCGCCGCTCGCGTTCAGCTTGCGCCTCCTGCGACATGGCGTTCTCAAGAGTCGCAGGAATTCTTACGTCACGGATTTCCACCGATTGTACCGAGATGCCCCAGGGATTGGTCTTTTCATCGAGGATGCGCTGCAATTCGCGCCCCATCATCTCACGCTCGGTAATCATCTGCGCCAGTTCGTGCCGTCCGATTGACTCTCGAAGCGCCGTCTGTGCGCTCATACTGATTGCTTCATTGAAATCCTCTACCTCAAGAATCGCCTTCTCCGCGTTCCAAACCAGCCAAAAGAAGACTGCGTCCACGCTTACCGGAACGGTATCTCGCGTGAGTGTGGATTCCGCCGTTACACTGTGGACCCGTATGCGCTGGTCAACATACTGACTCAGCGTCTCAAAGATCGGAACAATATGAAACAATCCTGGGCCGCGCAGTCCGACGTATCTGCCCAGGCGCATCAGGGCCACCCTATCCCACGGCTTGATGACTTGGATCGCAAACAGAAGATAGAGGCCAATCAGCGCTCCGGCAAAGATCGGCACCGGATTGCGCAATCCCACGCTGACAGCGGCTCCCGCGCCGATGCAGACAAAAAGCGCCGTGATTGCCACTCCGTTTTTGGGGTCAGTTTGAACTCTCATCATGATCTTTCCTTTCCCTTGCGTTGGCCTCGGGCCAATTCGCGTAACTCCTCGATCAAATCGTCCACTGTGAATCCAGCCGCCCCGGCGCGCGAAACAGTATCTCCCACGATTTGTGTCAATTGCCGATCCCGCTCAGCGTCTGCCTGATTCATCTTCCGGCTGCTGATAAACGTGCCCGTCCCTTGATGAGTCTCAAGCAAGCCGCCCAGTTCCAGTTCACGATAAGCGCGGACAACGGTATTGGGATTGATGGCCAGATCGACGGCGAGTTGGCGCATGGTGGGAAGTTGATCGCCGGCGACCAACGAGCCGGAGGCAATGCCCCCGCGAACCTGATCGATAATCTGTCGATAGACTGGTACGCCGCTATGCAGATCAAGGCGGAAGCGAGTCGGGGCCGGTTTGGGTTGCTGAATCATCGCAATATTAATGTACTATAGAACTAGTACACTATGTCAAGAGAAATCTTTTGCCTGATTTTTGGGGTCTTTGAATGAGACTTCGACCTGAAGGATTGGATATCGGCGGGAGCTCAGAGGACAGTTCGTTTGTATCTGCTCTGGATGGTTCATGCTGTGAACCCTGCGATCCGCTCTGAGCGCGCGAGTTTGTTTGAGGCAGCGGGACGGCCGGAGTATACTGCCGCAGACTGACAAGATCCAGAATTCGGTTGCACCAAACCACAGGAAAGGGAAGCAAGCCCGATGAAGACCTTCGTTTGCGTCTTAATGTGCTTTACTCTTTTTCTAATCGTTGCAGGAGCGCAGGATAAGAAAACTTCCGACCTTCCCAAGCCGGTCATCGATCTCGAACCGGGCGTCTATCGCTATCAGGTGAAGATTGAAACAGACGGACAGGTGATGAATCTCAAGTCCTCCGGGACGATTCAAGACAGCGGCGCCTCATGGACAGCGATCGCTGAGATGGAAACACCTGGTAGCACAATGACTGACACCACAACCATTGAGAAGACCACTCTGATTCCGCAAAAGCGACATATTTCGCAAGGCCCGATGGTGATCGACCTTGACTTCAGCGGCGACAAGGCCACAGGCAAAATATCCATGAACGGTCAGGACCACGCGATAGCCGTCGACCTTGGCGGGCCGCTCTTTGCCGATGGTGCCGGTGAGGACGAGGCAATTGCCAGTCTGCCCCTGGCAGTGGGCTACAGTACGACCTTCCGCAACTTCGACATTCAGACGCAGAGGGTGATGCTGCTGCAACTGAACGTTGCCGGCAGCGAATCCGTTACAGTGCCCGCGGGAAAATTCGATGCGTTTCGAGTTGACATCGCCTCGGCCGATGGAGGATCGGACAAGAAAACAGTCTGGGTGGCCAAGGATACTCGCAAGGTTGTGAAGGTCACCGCTGTCGTGGCTGCAATGGGAGGAGCCGTCTTTACCGCGGAGTTGCTGGGCGATGAGGCGATCAGCTCAAGCGCGCAGGAAAACAAGACTGCTGAAAAGACGCCTACGGTCCCGGCTACAAGTCAGGCCGCGGGTGTGGTCACCGGAGTGAAGATCGCGCCTGATCATGGGACTCGGGTTCCCGGCGAGAGCAGGCAGTTGGCCGGGACTGTCGAGGGAACGGGGAGTTTCAGCACTGGATTGAAGCCTGCGGTAACAAGCGACCAGCAACGAGCTGTTCTTAATTCGACGCGTGTCTTCTGGGATCCAACTTACACCGACCCGCGCTATGCTGACCCTGATCCCGATAAATTCCCCAAGCCACATGCGCCGCAGATGATTCCCCGGATGAAAAACTGGGTTGCGGCGAACTATCCGGGAACGAAGACCGCAATCAGCGAGTACGCCTGGGGCTCTCCGGAACATATCAGCGGGGCGGTTGCGCAGGCCGACATTCTGGGTATCTTTGGGCGCGAAGGTCTTGACCTCGGCGCGCTGTGGGGACCGCCGAACCTGAACTCACCCCTGATGTTCCCTTCAAAATCTTTCGCAACTATGACGACGCCGGTGCGGAGTTTGGCGACACAAGCCTTGCAGCCACGAGCGCGGACCAGTTCAAGCTTGCCATCTATGCAGCACGGCGCACTGCGGATCATACGATCACTGTAGTCGTGATTAACAAAACATTCGGCGACCTGCGGGCCGATTTGCCGATTGACAATTTCAAGGCCGAGGGTCGGCGAAGGCTTATCGGTATAGCGGTCTGGACCTCGCACACATTCGCGCGCTTCCTGCGATCAATACATCGATCGCAGGTGACAAAGTCGAAACGAGCTTGGTGAAGGACCAGTTATTTCCGGACATGTCGATTACGTTGTTCGCGATTCCATGGAATTGAGTTCCACGAATGGGCACAAGCCGCGCGACTCTACCATGTGGCCATAACCGTCCGGATTGAATCGCATCACCTTCTTCCGTACGCACGGCTGATGATCGCCACACGCTGCGTCTTGTCCGTATCGCTCGAAGAGAAATCGCGACCGCGCAGAATTAAAATACCAAGCGTTGAAAAGAAGCCGAGGCCTACATGATCTTCCTGCCCATGCACCTGCGCATCCATAAGACCACTGCGCCCATGCACGTAGAGCGCGGTAATCCAGCCGCAGTGAATGCCGCCGCACATTTCTACGGCTGCGCTGCGCACGCCGGGAAGAGCCTGAAGGCGCTCCTGTATCTTGCTATAAAGCTCGGGCAGCATTTCGCTATGATCGGTTTACCTTGGCTGATGCAGTTCCGGGCGCACAATCAGCACATGCTCACGGTCCATGCCCACATCCACAGTTTCCCAGTGCGCCAATGTCGCAGCGAAACATCCCGACATTGTGAAAAGCAAAAGTGAAAGACTGACCTGCGTGCAAAGTAGCAGATTGGAACGAAAGCGTTGACATGCGGTTTGGGAAATACCAGCAACTTTAGTGCCCGATCCTGCTGCCTGCGCAATGCCGGTACGGAGGAAGATGACTGCCGGAAGAATGCTGAAGCACAGCAACGACAGCAGCATAAGCCCTACGCCGAGGGCCGCAACAGCCAAGTTCGGATGCAGGTCGAACGTGAAAAGAGCATTGCGATTAGAAGCCCAACGAACGAGAATGCCGCTGGCCACACGGCCTAGCACAAATGCGCAGACAGAGCCGCCAGCAACGAGCAGCGCATCCTCAAGAACAATCTGACGAATAAGCCTGCCACTGCTTGCTCCAAGCGCCATACGCACACTGAGTTCATGCGCACGCGCATTGAGCCGCGCAATCTGAAGGTTCGCAAGATTCAGACAGCCCACTATAAAGATAGAAGCTGAAAGCGCCATAAGTAGCGTCAGAGGAACCGTGAATCTTTTCCTCATGCCGTTCTCGCTGAGCGGCGCTTCTCCGGTCTTCACATGCAGAAGCGCAGTTTTCACAACCGGATCGGCGGTTGCCTCTGTCATCACCTCGCGATCATTGCGAAATACCTGATCCCAATGCGCGAGCACGGCGGCACGGCGTTCTGGCGGAATGCGCGCCATGAGCACAAGCCAGAAGATCGTGGGCTGGTTATACCAGGGCTTGTCGAGCGATACGTCATGGCCCGGCCCAAGCGAGTCCCATGGAACGGCCAATGCGCCGGCGCTTTGCACAGCAAGAGGCAACCAGATGTCGGGAGCATATCCCGTTTTGTCGCCGAGGAACCTTTGGTGCGCCACGCCGATCACGACAAATGCGCGGTCATTGAGAAGAATGTGCTGGCCCACGGCTTGTGGTCGAAGCTCACCGTTGCGACGTTCCGAAAATCAGCTTATTACACAGCCATTTTCATCGGACGATCTAGGGTCTGTCATCAAATTAACCAGATGAGAGTGGCGGCGAAGTGAATGGCGGCCAAGAAATTTCTGGCGGTTTTGTCATAGCGAGTGGCAATGGCACGGAATAGTTTGAGTTTGGCGAAG
>Ga0187847_10002930_pt1 | contig 13380 bp, 12 predicted proteins | sample June2016WEW_4_10_FD_132458 | JGI IMG/M metagenome (GOLD analysis project Ga0187847, IMG submission 132458) | Peatland microbial communities from SPRUCE experiment site at the Marcell Experimental Forest, Minnesota, USA - June2016WEW_4_10 | ecosystem: Environmental > Terrestrial > Soil >...
GCCGTTGATCGCCCGCTCGCTGACCAAGGGCCGGCGGGCGCTGCGCGCCGCATTCGGCGTGGCACTGCTGATGATGGCCGGCGCATGGGGCTGGAGCCGCATCCATCCGGATCCGAACGCGCACATCGTCAATCCGGCCTCGCCTCCGCTTTCGATGAATGAGGAAGGCGCGGGCGCCAGTTCGCCGTTCGCTCCGGCCTCGGCGCAGACCAACACGAGCCACATCATCCCTTCCAACTTCTTCATGGATTCGGAGGGCTGCGGGCGCTGCCACAAGGATATCTACGAGCAGTGGAAAAGCTCGATGCACCACTTCGCTTCGTTCAACAACCAGTTTTACCGGAAATCGATCGAATACTTCCAGGATGTGGCCGGGACGCGCCCCAGCAAGTGGTGCGCGGGCTGCCACGATCACGCGGTTTTCTTTAACGGCCGCTTCGACCGTCCGATCAAGGAGCAGATCGATACGCCGGAGGCGCAAGCCGGGCTGGGCTGCATGTCGTGCCATGCCATCGTGCACGTGCGCAGCAGCATGGGCAACAACGATTTCACGGTGGAATACCCGCCGCTGCATGAAATCGCCTCCAGCCACAACAAATATCTGCAGGCAGTGGACACGTTCCTTACCTACCTCGATCCGCAGCCGCACCGCCAGACGTTTTTGAAGCCGTTCATGAAGGAGGCGGAATTCTGTTCGGTGTGCCACAAGGTTCATCTCGACGTGCCGGTGAACACGTACCGCTGGTTCCGCGGCTTCGATGATTACGACAACTGGCAGGCGAGCGGCATCTCGGGCCAGGGCGCGCGATCGTTTTACTATCCCGACAAGTCGATGGCCTGCGCCGATTGCCATATGCCGCTTACGGTCTCGCACGATCCGGGGAACGTGGACGGCAAGGTGCATTCGCATCGCTTCGCGGCGGCCAATTCTGCGGTGGCGTATGCCAACCAGGATGCTGGGCAGCTGGCGGAAGTGAAGAAGTTTCTGCAATCGGGATTCATCACGGTGGACATATTTGCCGTCTCGCCGGTGGAAGAGGTGAAGGGACAGGCTGCCATGCTGCGGCGGGCAGATAACCCGGTGGCGGCCAATACCAGTTTCGCGGTGGGCGAGGAAGCCGAGCAGTCCGCCCCGGCGTTGATCCGGGAAGTCGGGAAAATCGCAGCGCCCATCGACGCCGCGGGCGCGGTGCTGGAACCCGGCAAGACGGCGCGGGTGGACGTGGTGGTCCGGACTCGGAAGATCGGGCACTTCTTTCCAGCAGGCACCGTTGACTCCTTCGACGTGTGGCTGGAGTTGCAGGGCCGCGACGCCGACGGCCGCATCATCTTCTGGAGCGGCAATGTGGCCGATGGCGGCAAAGGGCCGGTGGACCCGGGTGCGCATTTCTACCGTTCGTATCAGCTGGATGCCGACGGGAACGCTATCAACAAACGCAACGCCTGGCAGGCGCGCAGCGTGCTCTACGTGCGCCTGATTCCGCCCGGCGCGGCCGACACGGTGCATTACCGCGTGGCGGTGCCCAAAGGCGCACGCGGTCCCATCAGTTTCACGGCGCGCCTGAATTACCGCAAGTTCTCCTGGTATTACACCCAGTTCTCTTACGCTGGCCAACCCAAGCCGGGCCAGGATCCGGCGCTGCTCGGGCGGGACCATAACGGTCTGGAATATCAATTTCTACAGACCTCGATCCCGTCCAATGTTTCGGGATCGATTCGCGACCGCATCCCGGACGTACCCACCATTACCCTGGCCGAAGCGCATGCCGTAGTGCCGCTGGGGCAGCCGGCGTGGTCGCCTGTGGTGCGCAAGAAGGACCGCGAGCGCTGGAACGATTGGGGCATTGGCTTGCTGCTGCAAGGCGATTTGAAGGGTGCCGAATACGCGTTTCAAAAGGTGACCGAAGCCGAGCCTGGGTACGCCGACGGATGGCTGAACGTGGCGCGGGCTCTGATTCAGGAAGGCGAGACCGAGGCCGCCAAACCGTATCTCGAGAAAGCGATGGCGATCAATTCGCAACTGGGCCGGATCTGGTTCTTCAAGGCGGCGGCACAACGCGCCGATGGCGATTACGATGGCGCGCTGCAATCGCTTGAGGTGGTGCGCTCGAAATACCCGCGCGACCGGGTGGTGTTAAACCAGATCGCGCGCATTCAATTCCTCAAGCGGCAATATGCGGCCGCGGTCGAGACGCTGAAACAGGTGTGCGCGGTGGATCCGGAAGACGTACAGATGCACTACACGCTGATGCTGTGCTATCGCGGCCTGGGCGACCTGGGCGGAGCGGCGCGCGAAGAGGCGCTGTTCCGGCGGTTCAAGGCGGACGAATCGGCGCAGGCGATTACGGAAAAGGCCCGCATGAAGAGTCCCGAAGATAATAACGAACGCCAGTCGATTCACGAACACGAGAGCGCCGTCAGGCCGGAGTTGCCATGAAACGCCCGATTCTCATGTTTGGCGCGGCGAGTCTGCTGGTGTTGGCCGCGGTGGAGGTGATGGCGTGGGCGGCGGCGCTGGACCGGACGCAGGTGGTTTTCACCGACGTCACCGCGCAGGCCGGAATCCACTTCACGCATAACGCAGGGCGGACAGGCAAGAAGTATCTGCCGGAAGCGATGGGCTCGGGCGCCGCTTTCTTCGACGCCGATGGCGACGGCTGGCCGGATATCCTGTTGATCAACGGCGAGGACTTCACGCCGCGAGGCCGGCGCACCACTGCCGCGCTGTATCGCAATAACCGCAACGGCACGTTTACGGACGTCACCGCGGGCAGCGGTCTGGACATCGAAATCTATGGCATGGGCGTGGCGATCGGCGATTACGATAACGACGGCCGCGACGACGTCTATATCACCGCGCTGGATGGCGATCACCTCTTTCACAACGAGGGTAATTTCAAGTTCCGGGACGTGACCAAAGCGGCCGGCATTCAAAACGCGAATTTCGGCGCCAGCGCAGCCTGGGTGGACTACGATCGCGACGGGAAGCTCGACTTATTCGTCGCCAATTACGTGCAATGGACCGAGAAGGGCGATCTGCGGTGTTCGCTCGACGGGTCCACCAAGTCGTATTGCACGCCGGAGTCGTATAAGGGCACGCGCTCGCGCCTGTATCACAACCTGGGCGGCGGGCGCTTCGAGGACGTGGCCGAGCGCGCCGGCGTGGGCGACCCCACCAGCAAGTCGCTGGGGGTGACAATCCTCGACTATAACGGCGACGGTTGGCCCGACATTTTCGTAGCCAACGACACGCAGCCGAACAAGCTCTACCGCAACCTGGGCAACGGCACCTTCAAGGAGGAAGGGATGACGGCGGGGGTGGCCTACGGTGAGGATGGCGTGGCCCGCGGCGCGATGGGCGCCGACGCGGCCGACTACGACCGCTCCGGCCGGCCGCACCTGCTGGTGGGAAATTTTTCCAATCAGATGCTCGGGCTATACCACAACGAAGGCAATGGGTTGTTTGTGGATGAAGCGCCCTCCTCCACGGTGGGCCGCGCCAGCCTGCTTTCGCTGACCTTCGGCGTTTTCTTCTTCGATTACGACCTGGACGGCTACCCCGACATTTTTGCCGCTAACGGCCACATCGAAGACGAGATTGGCCGGGTGCAGCCCAGAGTCAGCTATCGCGAATTGCCGCTGTTGTTTCGCAACCTGGGCAACCACAAGTTCGAGAACGTGAGCAGCCAGCTGGGTCCTGGCTTCGCGCAGCCGATGGTCGCGCGAGGAGCCGCATACGCCGATTATGACCACGACGGCGATCTGGATTTGTTGATCACCAACAACAATGGCCCTGCGTACCTGCTGCGCAACGACGGCGGCAATCGCAACCACTGGCTGTGTGTGCGCCTGACTGGAACCAGATCCAACCGCGACGGCATTGGCGCAGTGGTGCGGGTGGAAAGCGCCGGCGGCAAGCAGTGGAACATGGTGCGCAGCGGCTCCAGTTATTGTTCGCAAAGCGACCTGGCTCTCACTTTCGGCCTCGGCAAAGACAGCTCGGCCAACCTGGTAGTCGACTGGCCCAGCGGCGCCCAGCAGCGGTTTCAAAACGTCGCCGCCAACCAGCGCGTGCTGATCGACGAAGGCAAGGGCCTGACGCCGATGAAGTAACTCCACCGGGTCTCCTCCCCTTCTGCAACTTGGCTATAATGAAAGTCTTGGCGGAGGTGGGTCTTCTCGAGTAGCGGGGCGGACATACTCTCGAATTCCGGTTCCCGGATGGTCCGAGCAACCTCGCGTGCCTTTTTTTCCCTTTTGTTTCCGGATGATTGCCGCATTTGCGGCCGGTCCTTGCAGGAGATTTCCCGGATCCCCGTTTGCCCCGACTGCCTGCGGCAGCCCGCGCCGCTCGACGCGGAGTTCTTCTGCGTATCGTGCCGGACGCCGTTTCAAAACCGGTTTCCGTTGGATGATGAAGGCCGCTGCGCGCTGTGCCGCAGCGGGCTGCGCGGTTTCGACGCCGCCTATTCGTTCGGTTTCTACGATGGCGTGCTGCGGCAGTTGATCCATCTTTATAAGTACCGGAAGGTTCGGACGCTGGCCGGTCCCCTGGGGGACCTGCTGCTGCGGGCGCTGCCGCGCGACGAAGGATTCGACTGCGTGGCGCCGGTTCCGCTGCACTGGACCAAGCGCTGGCAGCGCGGATTCAACCAATCGGACCTGCTGGTACGGCGGGTTGCCTCGCACACGGGAATCCCATCTGCGCGGCTACTGCGCCACGTGCGATCCACGGCCTCGCAAGCCGGTTTGAGCAACACCGGCCGCCGGCGCAACGTTGCGGCTGCCTTCGAGTGCCGGCTGCCGGATGGTGCTGCGGGCCGGAAGATCCTGCTGATCGACGACGTGATGACGACCGGCTCGACTGCCACAGCCTGCGCGCTGGCGTTGAAGCGGGCCGGTGCCGCTCGTGTGTCTTTGCTCACCCTGGCGCGAGCCGACCGGCGTTTTGCATTTTCGCTCACCGCACAACCAGCGGGCAATTCCATCGACGGGGGAAGGGTCTGAATGGCTGATCGACTACAGAAACCGGTGCTGGTGCTCAACGCCAGCTATGAGCCGATCAACATTTGCGCGGCGCGCCGCGCCTTGGTGCTGGTGTTAAAAGGGGTGGCGTCGGCGGAGGAAGAGTCGGTGAATGCGATCCATTCGGCGCGCGCGGCGGTGCGGCTGCCGTCGGTGATCCGGCTGCTCGAATACCGGCGAATCCCCCACCAGACGCGGGCGCTCTCACGCAAGAACATCCTGATGCGCGATCGCTACACGTGCCAGTATTGCCATCGGATTCTGCCCTCCGGGGAACTGACGCTGGATCATGTGGTGCCCCGGTCGCGGGCGGGCGAATCGGCCTGGGAAAACCTGGTAGCCTGCTGCCATCATTGCAACAACCGCAAGGGCAACCGCACGCCGGAAGAGGCGGGAATGCGACTGGCGCGGCCGCCGCGTCCGTTCAGCCTCCACACCAGCCGCCACCTGATCCGGATGCTGGGCAAGAGCGACGCGCAGTGGCGGAAGTACCTGTTCTACTGAGAAGGCGGGCTTTCCAGCCCGCCCACGACTGCTGTAGACGCACGCGTGGGTCTCGTTTTCTTCGCGGAGAGCGGGCCGGGGGAGGGGCGTATCACTCGATACGTTTGCCGGCGCCAAAGTGCGGCGGCTGACCAACTGCCGGTCGGGGACTCAGAGAGTTCACAGGTGTAAACGAAGCACAATCCATCCGTCCTTTGACCGGAACCCGTATACTAATTGGTGCAGGAGGAGGCTAGAAGATGAAGAAGTTGATGGTATTGGCTACGCTGGCTGTAGGGTCAGCGATGGCGGCGGAGTGGACTGGGTACATCATCGACCAGGATTGCTCCGGCAAGAAAGCAATGCTGGGTAACGTAGCCTGTGCGACGAGCTGCATCAAGCGCGGCTCTCCGGCGGTGCTGGTCACCGAGGATGGCACGGTGGCGAAGATCGCCGACCAGGACAAAGTTAAGGAATTCGCCGGCAAGAAGGTCACGATCACCGGCAGTATGACCGACGGCGCCATTAAAGTCGACAGCGTGAAGTAGGCTCGCGAAAGCGGCCGTTTTATCGCCCGGAACGGGCGCCCAGGCGGCGCCCCATTCCGGGCTGAGATCCTAGCTGAACTCTGGTACTCCGCACCGGGTAGCAGTTCCTGCCGGCCCGTCGTGATTCCATTCCCAAAAACATCAGGCATTCCTGCCGGCGGTTCGCCCGCGTGTCCCTCCATTTGGAAGCCGGGCTGCGACGCGGGCGTCCAGCGCGCATCTTTGGCCGCAAGCTGCCAGGCACGTATAATCGGAGCTTAGGGCAATGTCATGAAGAAGCGGCTGGTTTACAGCTCCCTTTCCCTCCTGCTGGCGGTCTCCGTCATCCTGGTGGTTTGGGAGGGGTCATTCAACCCAGGCAACTTCCGGCCCGCCAATCCCAACCAAACACTGATCTTCTGGGCGGTTTCGAGCCTGATTTTCCTGCTGATGGTGACACTCGGCTGGATTCTCACGCGGGAGTTCGTCAAACTGTACGTCGAACGCCAAAGCCGGCGCGAAGGATCGCGCATCAAGAGCAAGCTGGTGGTAGGCGCGCTGGCTCTCAGCTTCGTGCCGGTCTTCTTTCTGGTCCTGTTCAGCTACGAAGTGATGAACCGCAACATCGCGACGTGGTTCCGCCAGCCGGCGGGCAATGAGTTGACGGCATTCGAGAGCATCACGCGCCAACTGGGCAAGGAAATGCAAGATGAGACCGACGCCCAGGCGGCGCTGCTGGCGGCCCAGTGGGAGGTACGGCAGTTGATCGAAGGCGGCGCGCGGACTCCGGGGTTTCTGGCGCGCTTCGCGACGCACTACGAGCTCGCCTCGGCAGCGGTTTACGGCTCCGCGGCCGGGCCGCCGCTGGACTCCTGGGGGCCGTACCAGCAGCAGCCGCAGGTGGACCGCCTGGTCTCGGCATCGTACCCGGTTCTGCAGGGCGAGCACACGGTCGGGTTCGTCACGGTGACGGCCGAAGTGCCCGGAGACGTAGCGAAGAAGAAGGCCGTGATCGGGACCTGGGCACGCGAGTGGCGGGAGGACTACGACTATGCGCGGTCGGTGCGCCGCGTGAGCGTGATGCTGATGGCGTTGATCACGCTGTTCGTACTGTTCGTGGCGACCTGGATCGCGCTGTTTCTTTCCAAGCAGATCAGCATTCCGATCGCCGCTCTGGCCGAGGCCGCCAGCCAGGTCCGCGGGGGCAACCTTTCGCACCGGGTGAATGTGCGGGCCGCCGATGAGCTGGGATCGCTGGTGCGCGGCTTCAACCAGATGACGCAGGAACTGGAAGCCAACAGCCGCGAACTCGACCGGCGGCGGCGGTTCACGGAAGCGATCCTGGAGAGCATTCCCACGGGCGTCATTTCGATCTCGTCGGACGGCGCGATTCAGCGCGTCAACCGCGCTCTCTCGCAAATCTTCCCCGCGGCCGAGGTGGAAAAGGTTACCCGCCTGGAAGACCTGTTTTCGCGCGAGGACACGGCCGAGATCAAGTACCTGATGAAGCGGGCCCGCCGAACCGGCGCTGCTTCGCGCCAGCTGGAGCTGCGGACGGAAAACCGCAACCGGCACCTGGCGATGACGGTTTCCGCTCTGGAGGAGAAGGTCACTTCCGGCTTCGTGATCGTGATTGAGGACACCAGCGAGCTGCTGCGCGCGCAAAAAGCCGCGGCCTGGCACGAAGTGGCGCGGCGCGTGGCGCACGAAATCAAGAACCCGCTGACGCCGATCGCGCTCTCCGCCGAGCGCATGGCGCGGCAGATCGACCGCCTGGAGCTGCCGGAGGCGCCGCGGCGCATCCTGGACGAGTGCGCACAGACCATCAGCCGCTCGGTGGAATCAGTGAAGACGCTGGTGGACGAGTTCTCGCAGTTTGCGCGCTTTCCCGCCGCGCAGCCGGTGCGCTCCGATCTGAACGAAGTTACGCGCGAGGCGCTGGCCATTTTTCACGGCCGGCTGGACGGCATCAACCTGCGCACCAGCTTCGCCCCGGACCTGCCAGCGGTGAACCTGGACCGCGAGCAGTTCCAGCGGGTGGTGGTCAACCTGGTGGATAACGCCGCGGAAGCGATGCAGGATTCGCTCGTCAAGAATCTCCATGTGGCGACGCAGGCGGGCGCGGCCGACACCGTGGAACTGGTGGTGGCGGACTCCGGTTGCGGCGTGAGCCCGGACGAGAAAGAGAAGCTGTTTCTTCCCTATTTCTCCACCAAGGGGCGCGGCACCGGCCTGGGACTAGCCATCGTGAGCCACATTGTGGCCGACCACAACGCGCACATCCGGGTGGAAGACAACCAGCCCTCGGGCGCGCGCTTTACGGTGGAGATTCCGGCCGTCGTCGATGCGGAAGGCGTTGAAAACGGCGCGCCGCTGCCGCAGCCCGCTGCGCCGGTGAAAGCATGAGGCAGCGGCGCATCCTGGTGGTGGATGACGAGCCGGAGATCCGCCGCTCGCTGGCCGGCGTGCTGGAGGACGAAGGCTACCTGGCGGAGACGGCGGAAAGCGGCGAGGCCTGCCTGTCTGCCCTGCCGGGAGCCGGCTTTGAGCTGGTGCTTCTCGACATCTGGCTGCCGGGCATCGACGGCATGGAGGTGCTGGAGCGGATCCAGGCAATGCCCTTTGCCGAGCGGCCGCTGGTGGTGGTGATCTCCGGCCACGGCAGCATCGAAGCCGCGGTCAAGGCCACCAAGCTAGGCGCATACGATTTTCTCGAAAAGCCGCTCTCCATCGACAAGATCTCGGTGGTGGTGAAGAACGCGCTCGCGCACCGCGCCCTATCGATCGAAAACATCAACCTCAAACAGGACACGAGCGCGAACCACCGCATCATCGGCGAGAGTGTACCCATGAAAGCGCTCCGCCAGCAGCTTTCCTTGATGGCAGCGACCAATGGGCGCGTGCTGATCTACGGCGAAAGCGGCACCGGCAAAGAACTGGTGGCGCACGCCATCCACGCCCTGAGCCCGCGCGTGGCAGAGCCGTTCGTGGAAGTCAACTGCGCGGCGATTCCGGAAGAGCTGATCGAAAGCGAGTTATTCGGTCACACCAAGGGCAGCTTCACCAGCGCGCACGAAGACAAGATCGGCAAATTTCAGAAAGCGGACGGCGGTACGCTGTTCCTAGACGAGGTTGGCGACATGAGCCTGCGCACGCAGGCCAAGGTGCTGCGCGCGCTGGAAGAGCAGCGCTTTGAGCCGGTCGGCGGGCCGGGCAGCGTGCAGGTGGATGTGCGGGTGGTGGCCGCCACCAACAAGAACCTGGAAGAAGAAATCGAACGCGGCAATTTTCGCGAAGACCTCTTCTACCGGCTCAACGTGATTCCCTTCTCGGTGCCGCCGCTGCGCGACCGGCGCGAGGACATCCCGCTGCTGGCCGACCATTTCCTGCGCGAGTTCACCACCGCCTACGGCCGCAAGCCCAAGGAGTTGACGCCGGAAGCTTACCGCGTGCTGGGCGAGTACCAGTGGCCGGGCAACGTGCGCGAGCTCAAGAACCTGATCGAGCGCATCGTCATTTTGAACCCGCAAGTGCGGGTCGACGCGCGACACATTCCGGTCGCCGGCACACGCAAGCCGCAGGAGCGGCCGCTGGACCGGTTTGGCAGCCTGCAGGAAGTGCGCGAGGCCGCCGAGCGCGAGTACATCCTGAGGAAACTGGAAGAAACCAGCGGCAACGTGACGCGCACCGCCGAGCTGCTGGGCCTGGAGCGGAGCAACCTGTACCGCAAGATGAAGACGCTGGGAATCGGGCCGAAAGAGTAGGCCGGCTGTTTTGTCATAGACTGAAGATCGTCATGGAACATCGGATTGCAACCTTCGCCAGCATGGAACAGTCCAGCGCCGAGGACTGGGCGGTGATCGCCGCGGACTTCATGAAGTATGCGCAGCAGCTTCCGAGGCGCATCGTTTCCCATTTGAAGCTGTTGGATGGAGACTGCGGCGGTTTCCCGGTGGACCGGCTGCATCATTCGCTGCTGACGGCGACGCTGGCCATGAAGGACGGCCGCGACGACGAGTACGTGACCTGCGCGCTGCTGCACGACATCGGAGACACGCTGGGCTCCTACAATCACCCCGATATCGCCGCCGCGATTCTCAAGCCGTTCGTCTCAGAAGAGAATCACTGGATGGTGGAGAAGCACGGCATTTTCCAGGGCTACTATTTCTTCCACCACATCGGCATGGACCGCCATATGCGGGAGCAGTTCCGCGGGCATCCGCACTTCTTGCGCACCGCCGAGTTCTGCGAGAAGTACGATGGCAAAGCCTTCGACGCCAAGGCGGAGTGCTTCTCCCTGGAGGCCTTCCAGCCCGCGTTGCAGCGCGTCTTCGAGAAGCCCAAGAACACGATTTACCATGTCACTGTTCCGACTGTGCAGGCGCGGTAGGGCATCGGCAATCGGGTAAGGGCTGTGCGGAAAACTGCCGGGATCCCGGTTGGCAGGTGGAAGCGCCTGCCCCACCTGGACAGCGGGCCGCCGCCGGATGCGGACCAGCCGCTGGCCCTAGTGCTGGCGAAACTCAGCCAGTAAAGGTTTTCCAGTGGGAACGCCGGTACTCGCGGCAGGCGCCAGGCCATTCGCGCTCGCGACGCCGCAACACCGCCAGCCCGGCCAGGACGGCGCCCACCAGCAGCAAACTGGCGGGCTCCGGAATGGCGGTTATGTCAAATGAAAGATTGTCGTAAACCAGAGTTTGCGTGAAGGACGGGAGGGCGATCGACCCTGAGGAAATCATGATGCCGAAATCCATCGGATCGCCGGCGAAATTGGGGTGGGAGCCGGAGTTGGTCAAGCCCGTGATCGGGTCGAACTGCACGAAACTCGACGCCGAAAACGTGGAGGCGAGGTTGACAAAGCCGGAGTTTCCGGGCCCGGAGAGAAGCTGCGCGTAATAGAAGCTTCCGTCCTGTTCGATCAGTGGATCAAATGAATTGTACTCGGAGACATCCAGGCTGATACTGGTCGAGCTATCGACCGAAGCGTTGACCGACAGAACTGTCCCTTGAACCGCCGGATTGTAAATGAAGTTGGAGTTGAGCAGCCCTATATCCAGGTTGCTGCTCGCGCTGGTCGCGGTAGTCAGCGTCACAGTCGTTGAGAGAGCCTGGCCCGGGTCGCCGCAGGAGGAGCACTGAAAATATACACCGGAGATTGGGCCGTTTTGGTAAGTGAACGGATTGGTATAGTTGCTAAGATTGAAGGTGCCGTCTGAGTAAATGGTATCTGCCAGCGAAACGGCCGGCAGCGCCGCGACGGCGATAGCAAAGCAGAAGACAGACGGACGTTGCCTGGTCATGGAACGGTTTTCTCCGATCGACACGATTGTACCCTCTCCGGACTTTGACGCGGCGGCCCGGTGGTGCGATTGCGTACTGCCGAACCAGCTGCCGGGCACGCATGCGCCCGGCCACTTACTCCGCAGGCTCGAAGCAGAGGAAGACCTTCCCGTTCTGGAATGTTCTGGTTCTCGCCAGCTTCAACGTCAGCTTCTCCCGGCTGCCCTCGAACATGGTCCGCCCGGCGCCGAGCGCGACGGGATTGACCACCATCTGGTACTCGTCGATCAGATGCTCCAGGGCCAGCTGCGCGACAATGCTGCCGCTCCCCAGAATCACCATGCCCGGGCCTGACTCCTGCTTCATCCTTCGAATGATCGCCAGAATATCGCCGCTAATTAGCCTTGTATTATTCCACGAAGCGTGCTGCAATGTCCTCGAAAACACGACCTTGGGAGTGCGATTCATGGCTGCGGCCACGACAGGATTATGTTGGTCGGCCATGGGCGTGGGCCAGTAGCTCGCCATGAGCTCATAGGTGACTCGGCCAAACAACAACTCGCCCCCGCCGCGCGCATTCTCGGCGACGAACGCCGCGTATTCCGCGTCGTCGCTGCCGGGCCGGGCCCAACTGAAATCCCCATTGGCGCCGGCGAAATAGCCATCCAGCGTGACATGATTGAAGACAATTAGTTTTCGCATTGTTTTCTCCTTCCAGTTACTTTTCATCCGGCTCCGCGAGTAAATCGCCCAGCCGGTCCAGCGCACGTTCCCAGAACAATCGGCGCTCGCGAATCCAGTTCTCCACCACCGAAAGGCCTCCGGGTTCCATGCGGCAGGTGCGCACTCTGCCGATCTTCTCGGTTTGGACGAGGCCGCTTTCCTCCAGCACCTGCAGATGTTGGACGACGGCGGCCAGGGTGATGACGAGAGGCTCCGCCAGGCGCGAAACCGATATGGGCCCGTGGCTGAGCTTCTCCAGGATCGCCCGTCGGGTGGGATCGCCCAGAGCGTGGAGAACGCGATCGACATTGGGCTTCTTGCGATGCATGGTTCGCGCCGGCGGCTCCCTCTGGCTAGCGCGGAAACTCGAGGCCCAATTGTGCGAGCAGCTTGTGCCAGCCCGCCTCTCGCATCTCGGGGCCATCGGCGCCCTCGAAGAATGCTCCCTGATGCGTGAGGATCAGTTCGGTACCGGTTCCCGACGGCAGCAGCTCAGCCGTTACCAGGGACGCCGAAATGCACTTCTCACCGATCGACATGGTGGAGGCGGTGACCACGCGGCGCCCCGCCACGATGTCCTGATAGATGGTGCGACTGGTGCACGTCATGCCGGCCAGCGGTGTGCCTTCCTTGAAGCGAATGCGGGCGTGCTCCTGGCCGCCGACGCAAAAGTCCATCTCGAAATGTTCAACGACGTGCTTATCGCCTTCGAGGAACCAGCGGCGTTTCCTGGCCGGGTCGGCGAAGGCGGCGAATACGCGTTCCGGGGCCGCCGGGTACGTGCGTTCGATCACAAACGTGTTGTGGGCGACGGATCGTTGCTGCATGGCGGTTGTTCCTCTGAAAACTGATTGCTTAAGTATTCACTTGAGTATTCAGCAGACCGGTGCAATTGTCAAGTGAATACTTAAGTAATGCCGAAGGGAAGTCTTTAGGTACGACGGGCTCCGGGTCTGATTCCTCCGTGTCGTCGTCCCGGTATTCCCTTCAGCTCGTCTTTTGGTATAGTAGAAAACGCAATTCAGGTTGCAACCCGTCCGCGGAAAGGGATGATCCCACCTGAGTGAATCTCCGAGCACCGAGCATAGACTTCTCTTGCCCGTCTGCGGACACCGGGCCCAAGGAGGAGTGATGTCTCGCGAGCTACCTGAAAAGCCGAATCTCCAATATCTAAAGAAGCAGGCGAAAGAACTGCTGCGCACGCTGCGGCAGGGCAAACTGGCCGATGCGCAACATGCGCTGGCTGCCGAGTACGGTTTCGCCACCTGGGCGAAGCTGAAGGCGTACGTGGAGGCGCTGGGGCAGAGCCCGGCCGAAGCGCTGAAGGCGGCGGTGTGCGACA
>Ga0187847_10002931_pt1 | contig 13380 bp, 12 predicted proteins | sample June2016WEW_4_10_FD_132458 | JGI IMG/M metagenome (GOLD analysis project Ga0187847, IMG submission 132458) | Peatland microbial communities from SPRUCE experiment site at the Marcell Experimental Forest, Minnesota, USA - June2016WEW_4_10 | ecosystem: Environmental > Terrestrial > Soil >...
CGTGTGGGAAGCCCTGCAGGGCATCCCGCGCGGAGAAACACGCTCCTACGGCACAGTAGCGAAAAAAATTGGCATGCCGAAGGCGACCCGGGCCGTAGCGAGGGCCTGCGCCACCAACCCCGTAGCGATTGCGATCCCCTGTCACCGCGTGATCCGTCAAGATGGAGACCTCGGCGGCTATCGCTGGGGCATCGAGAGAAAAAAACGACTGCTTGCCCTGGAACAATACGGGCAATTGGGAGTGATGAAACAATAGAAGCTCAGAGCCGGTTTCAAAAAGTGCGGGAGTTCTTGGGGAGCGTACGGCCAGACTTGCCACCCGGAGCCGCTTTCGACTCGGCTTTACTCCATGGTCACTGGTTCTTCGTTCGCGAATAATTCTTCATGTACTCGGGGAAGTCTTTTTCGCAGCGGTCGTCGCGGACTGGCTTACCTACTGCAGTTTCAAGCGGAATTACACCGGCCCAGGTCGGGAAGGAATAGTCGTCTTCATCATCGATGGGCGGACCTACCCGCACTTTTGCGGAAAATTCATCGATCGGAAGTTTGAGGACCGAGGTTGCTTTCAATTCTTTTTCGTTCGGCGGGCGGACGTCATCCCAGCGATGGGGGAGGATGTGTTCGCTCAGGGAGCGCAAGGCGGCGAGTTTTTCTGCTGGATCGCTGACCAGCATCGCGGTGCCGAGAATCACGACGGAGCGGTAGTTCATGGAGTGATTGAAAATGGAGCGGGCGAGGACGAGCCCGTCGAGGAGTGTGACGGTGAGGCAGACCGGCACGCCCTGATCGAGATTGCGGAGCATTCTGCTCGCGGCGGAACCGTGAATGTAGAGCACGTCTCCAGCGCGCCCGTAAGAGGTCGGGATCACGTAGGGCTGGGCATCGGAATTGGCTGCGAAACCTACGTGGCAAAGGAAACCTTCGTCGAGGATCTGGTTGATGGCGGCGCGGTCATACACTGCGCGCTGCGGTTCGCGGACTACGCGGGTGCGTGGAGTGGGGTTAGGTGAACTGGATTCTGATCTGCTGCCGCTTGTATCAATGGACATGAGGCTGACATCCCAGGCGGGGCCAAGAGTTGTAAAAGCCACAATTTTAACAGGTAACAGACGCGTCCCGGCCCGGTTGCTACGTCATCCCCACTCTTACCCCCGGCGCGATCTTGAGTGTCGCCCTCTGGCGTGATTCGCGGTCGCGAATGCCGTTGACAGGCCTTCAAAGGAACAGCATAATACGTCACGAGCAGGGGATGTGATCTTATGTGGATCGCTGTATCCCGTTCACCCCTCCCCATTTCCTTTCTTTCTCCGGATTCGCTTGGAGGCCTCCGATGAAGCACAGGTTATTCTGCCATCAGATATTAACCCTGTTTTTCCTGTTTTTTTTGCCTTTGTGCGAGGGACAGGTCTACAAGATTACGACGTTGCCCACGCTCGGGGGAAAGGCAACCGCGAAATTCCCGGATATTATTACCGGAATCAACAGCGCGGGCCAAGCAACCGGGTGTTCCCCAGAGGCAGACGAAACTTCACACACGTTCTTGTGGACGCGGGGCGCCGGTATGCAGGATCTGGGTGTTGAGTGCGGCGCAGGCTACATCAATGACCTGGGGCATGTGGCCGGATGGTCGCCCAGTGTGGGCGCCTTCTTGTGGACGCCTTCTGGTGGTTTTCAAAACTTGGGAGATGTGACGGGTGTTCAGGGGCTCAACAATCTCGACCAAGTGACGGGAGTTTACTACGTCGATCCGTCAAAGGTATATCTCCACGCTTTCCTTTGGACGCCGCAGAATCCCACACTGCAGGATCTCGGAACCATCGATGGCATCGAAAGTTGGGGAGTTGGCATCAACGACTCGACACAGGTCGCGGGAATCAGCGCAGGTTACGACCAGAGCTGGTTGTGGACCCAAAGCATGGGCATGCAGGCAATCGGCGGAGGTGATTTTGCGGCGTATGGGATTAACGATCTAGGTCAGGTCATAGGGCAGACAGATGGCGTGGGACACGCTGCTGTATGGACGCAAGCCGGTGGAGTGGAGGACCTTGGCGTGCTTCCGGGTACCACGTCGAGTAACGCTCGCGCCATTAATAATCGCGGAGTCGTGGTGGGAAATTCTCGGCCGTTTCCACATGAGGGCTTCGTTTTTCTCTGGAGTCCGACCCAGGGCATGGTGAATGTAAACACGTTGTGTAAGAACAAAGGACAGAATTGGGCAGCGGTTGGAATCAACGATGCCGGCCAGATCGCCGTCGAGAAAGCTGGGGGCGTCGCTCTGATTCTCACGCCAATTATCGGGGTCGCGGTGTCGTCGTCACTCAGTCCATCGCAGGTTGGGCAGTCGGTAACTTTCACCGCAACTGCCAGTTCGATTGCGGGCGCTCCACCGGATAGCGAGATCGTTACTTTTAAGGATTCGAATACCACCCTGGGGACCGCTCCACTGGTCGCGGGAGAAGCGAGTTTTTCCACGACGAGTCTTTCGGCGGGTGCACACCATATTTCAGCCACATACCCGGGCGATACGAATTACGACAGTAGTGTCTCGAAAACCTTCGCTCAGATTGTTAAGTAATCAGCTTGCCAGAGCAACCACGTTGGCACAAGAGCTGAAATCTCCCGGTCGCTTACTTTCGTCGACGCTTTGGGGATCTCTGCGGCTGTTCTTCGATCACCGCGAATTGAATTTTCTTTTCTACCGGATCGATGCGGTCGAGCAATACGCGGATACGGTCGCCCAGGCTGTAGGTTTTGCGGGAGCGCTGGCCGATGATCTGGCGGGTGTTTTCGTGATAGGTGAAATAGTCTCCGGCTAGCGTGTTGAGCGGCACCAGGCCCTCTACGAACAGGTCGGTGAGTTCGACGAAGAATCCATACTTGGTGACGCTGGTGATGAGGCCGTCGAAGTCCTCGCCGATGCGGGGCTCCATGAATTTCACTTTTTTCCATTCCATGAGCTCGCGCTCGGCGTCGGCGGCTCGGCGCTCGGCATGGCTGGATTCTTCGGCGATGGCGTGCAGTTCGTCGAGAGGGATGGGCCCGCCCAGGGGGTCGAGCGCCGCCTGATGGGCGTCGTGGTCGCGGCGCTTGGACCACGGGGAGGGGGTAGCGCTGGCGCCCCGCCGGCCCGATTGCGGGCGGAACGCCCGCGGGTCTCCTGTGGTTGAGTGTTTCTCTTCACCTTCATCTGCATCTTGGCGGGGGCGAGACGCCCCCGCGACCGCCGGCGAGTCGCCGGCGCTACGGTCGAGGTCGCCCGCGCTACCTTGCGACGTGCCTATTGGGATCTCTCCGTCTGTTTTCTCCGCCGAATCGCGCAGGACTTGTTTCAGGATGCGGTGGACGATCAGGTCAGGATAGCGGCGGATGGGCGAGGTGAAGTGCGTGTAGGTGGTCGCGGCGAGGGCGAAGTGTCCGCGATTTTCTTCGGAATAGCGCGCTTGCTTCAGGGAACGCAGCATCAGGAAACTTAGAATTCTTTCTTCGGGCTTGCCGGCGATTTTCTCGGCCAGTTTCTGATACATGCGCGGGGTGATGTGGACATCTTTCGGGACTTCGATTTCGCGCGTGCGCTTGCCGGTGCCGCGCGCGTCGCGGCGGTCGGCTTTGAGCTGGACGCGCTGAATGGGAAGGGCGCCTACTCCCAGCGAGTAGCCGAAGGTTGCAGCGATCACTTCGAAGTCGTAAACGCGCTTGGCGTCGGGCTTTTCGTGGATGCGGTAGAGCGAGGCGATGCGTTTATTTTCGAGATAGTGGGCTACACACTCGTTGGCCGAGAGCATGAATTCCTCGATCAGGCGATGGGCGATGTTGCGCTCGGAGCGGGTGATGCTTTTCATCAGGCCGAATTCGTCGAACTCGATGACGGGCTCGGGTAGATCGAAATCGATGGAGCCGCGGCGCTCGCGTTTGCGGTTGAGGATCATTGCCAGATCGCGCATGCGCTCGAAGTGGGCGATCTGCGCGGCATAGCGGCTGCGGGCCTCGGCATCGCCTTCGATAACGGCGTTCACGGAGGTGTAGGTCATGCGCTCGGCGGAGCGGATCACGCCTTCGTTGATTTCGTAGCCGGCGATTTCGCCACGGTGGTCGATCTCCATGGTGCAGGAGAGTACGAGGCGGTCTTCGTGGGGGCGGAGGCTGCAGATGTCAGTGGAGAGTTCGAGAGGGAGCATAGGGACGGCGCGGTCGGGAAAATAGACGCTGGTGCCGCGCAGACGGGCTTCCTGATCGAGGGGCGAATCGGGCGTGACGTAGTGGGCTACGTCGGCGATGTGGACCTGCAATTCGTAGTTGCCGTTCTCGAGTTGGCGAACGTGGACGGCGTCGTCGAAGTCGCGGGCGGTCTCTCCGTCGATGGTGACGATGGGGAGATCGCGGTAGTCGCGACGGCGGTGCAGGTTTTCGGGCGCGATTTCTGACGCAATCGCCTGGGCTTGTTCGATGACCTCGGGCGGGAAGCGGTGCGGGAGGTGGAATTTGCGGATCATGATTTCGAGATCGACACCGAAATCGTCTTCTTCGCCGAGGATTTCGATGACTCGCCCGCGCGGGTTTTGGGCGGCGCTGGGCCAGTCGGTGATTTCGACGTCGACTACCAGGCCTTCGAGATCCTGCCAGCCCGTGTGGACTGCAGCCTGTTCCCCGATTACGCGATCCACGGACTCTTTCTTTTGCGACTTCTTAGCATTCGTTGAAGGATTCTCAACCACGGAGGACAGAGGAGTCACGGACGACTGTGGAATCTCCAGGCCGGGGGGGATGATGATTTCCTGGGTTACTTTGTCGTCGATGGGTTTTACGTAGTTGCGGCCGCGATCATAGTGGAAGATGCCGACTACGGTCGGATGCGCGCGCACGACCGAGCGGAGGATGCGGCCCTCGGCGCGGCCATCCGGGCGGAAGGATACGATTTCGACGAGCACGCGATCGCCGTGCATGGACGAACCCGTGACATGTGGGGGAATGAAAACGTCGCCGGCGAGGCGCGCTTTGAGGTTGGGGTCGAGCGAGGCGGCGTCGGGCGTTACGAAGCCGTAGCCGTCGCGATGCATGCTGAGGCGTCCGACGAAAGTGTTGCGGCCGGTTTTCGCGCGCGGGATGGAATAGCGTCCCTGGTCGATCTCGGCCAGTTGGCCTTTTCGGACCAGAGCAAGGATTCGACTGGTCAACTCGCGGCGGGCTTCGGCTCCGCGGGCGCCGAGTTCGCGGAGCAATTGCTTGTGGCTGGCCGTCTGTTTGGGCTGGCGCTCGATGTGGCTAAGGATGATGGAATCGGAGAAGGGCATTGCCGATCTTGTTGAAATGGTAATTGGTAACGGAAAATCGTGTCGAGAAGAAGGGCGAGGGTTTCAACTCAGCGCGAGTAGCGAGTCTCGAGTAGCGAGTCCCGAGTCTGCTACCGATCAACGAATTCTGAACTCACCACACTTAGGTCCTGGCGCGGGTGCTGGAGGGTACTGGACGTGCGATACTGATTTTATGGTGACGGTGGACGCGACTCCGCGGGCGGGGAACGATCCGAAGATGGTGAAGGTGCACCTGAGCACGGGCGCGGGCATGGAAATCGACTGGAAAGACGGGCACCGCTCGGCGTACACGTTTAAGTTTTTGCGAGACGCTTGTCCCTGTGCACTTTGCGAGGACGAGCGTACGAAGGCGGGGCGCAAGGCGGGCGAACCGGAGAAGCTTGCTCCGGGGGCGCTGCCGATGTTCAAACCGGCGGTTAAGGCGCTCGCAGCCGACGCGGTGGGGAAGTACGCGCTGAAGTTTTCGTGGAACGACAATCACGATCTGGGACTTTATTCGTGGGCGTATTTGAGGGAAGTGTGTCCTTGTGCGGAGTGCGGGAGTGCAAAGTCAGAAGTCAGAAGTTAGATTGCAGAAGTGGATCTCGCAAAGGGACCACTTTCTCACACGCGACTTTTTAGCTGCTTCGCCAGTTCTTTCGTTACGGCGTAGAGTTCGGAGAGCTGGCCTTTCTGAAAGTCGATTTCATTTTTCGTCAAATCTTCCTGGATGAGCCGGCAGAGTTGGTAGGCGGCGCGAATGCGTTCGGCCGCGAGCAGGGAGCCTACGGCGCCGGGGTCCTCCCCGGAAATCCTGGCGGCCACCGATTGCTGGGCGGCCCAGGCCACGTTACGAACCCGGTTCAAGACGTCGCGAAACTCGGTTAATACGCGGGGATCCAGCTCATCGGAAAGCAAGAGGCCATGCGAGGCTTGTATGTCGGCGATGGCCGTTTGCAGGCCTGCGGAGACAGGGGAATCCTTACTTGGTTCAGCGGCCATTGAGCGCAACTCCAAAGCTACGTCCCAGCGTAATATGTTTGCGTCCTTACGCGTAGATTCCGAAGGTCATTCAAACCGGTAACACTAACGGATAAACGCGGATGGAACTTATAAGTTGATGATTGCAATTCGATTGGCGGAGGAGCGGGATATCGGGGAGCTGCGGCGGCTGATTGAAGCGTCGGTGCTAGGACTGCAGGCGGGCGACTATTCTCCCGCACAACTGAAGCGAGCGCTGCAGGCGGTGTATGGAGTGGATACGCAACTTATCGTCGACGGCAGTTATTTTGTGGCGGAGGCGCTGGCGGGCGAAAAAGATGTCGCGGAAAAGGCGGCGCCGATCATCGTGGGCTGCGGAGGATGGAGCCGTAGAAAGACTTTATATGGCGGCGATCAGTGGGAGGGGCGTGAGGACGCAGTGCTCGATCCGGCGAAGGACGCGGCAAAAATCCGGGCGTTTTTTGTGCATCCAGATTGGGCGCGGCGGGGAATTGGAGGGATGATTCTGGAGGCGTGCGAGGCGGCGGCGATCGCCCACGGTTTTCATCGCCTGGAGATGGGAGCTACGCTAACGGGCGTTCCTTTCTATCGGGCCAAGGGATATGTGGAATTGGAGTCGGTCGAGGCTCCGCTGGGGGACGGGTTGAGCTTGCCGATCGTGCGCATGGGAAAAGATGTGTGAAGGGCGGCGGATCGTGCCGGCAGGAAACACAGGGTCCCTCCACTTCGCTTCGCTCCGGTCGGGGTGAGAGATTGGGGTTAAAGAGCGATCGCTTCGAGATAACGCTTCAAGAGTTCCTCGGCGTTATCCTTGAAGTCGAGAAACATGATGCCGTTGCCGAATTGAGGGTGGCAGGTGACCACGCGTCCGCGGACGCAGACAGGGCAACTATCAAGCCAAAGAGTGGCCTGGACGTAGGTTCCCAGAACCAGTGTTTTGGCCAGATGCACATAGCACCCGCCACGACTGAGATCGGTCGTTTCCAGACGCAGAAGACCCGCAGTGTCTTCCTTGCGGAGGTCGATGGGGATCTGAACGGTGTAACGAGGACTCAGGCGACGATCGAGGGGTACCGCGTTGGAACTAGGGGCGAATTTGGTGGTGAGGGCCATAGGAGGTCAGTGAGGTCCGGGGGCTACCGTGGGGCATCCCGATTGAAGTCAAGAAATACCCAGCGTTTTCTTGCGGATCGCCCGGACTCACCATGATTATCGGCACAGGTGGCGGGCGAGATTAGGACGCGCGTCACAGAGGGGTGTGCGAAGGTACCTAAACGGAGCACTAAAGAACAATGCTGGTAATTGGAGGTGAAGGAAATGGAAGGAGAAGGCATCCTTTCATTCGCGGTCGTGGGCACGGCCTCCGCACGTGCTAAAATTTCGAAAGGTTTCTCTAGATTCAGACCCTCAATTCCGGACACTCAGTTTGATCGAATTAGCACCTTCGATACTGTCGGCCGATTTCGCGCACCTGTCAGACGCCGTGGAACAGGCGGCGGCGGGCGGCGCGAGCGTGATCCATGTAGACATCATGGACGGGCATTTTGTGCCCAATCTGACGATCGGGCCGCCGGTAGTGAAATCGCTGCGCAAGGCAACCCGGCTGCCGCTGGATTGTCATCTGATGATAGAGAATCCCGACCAATATATTGGAGACTTCGCGGAAGCGGGGGCGGACTGGATTTCCGTGCACCAGGAGGCGTGCCGGCATCTGAACCGGACGCTAACCCTGATCAAAAGCCACGGCTGCCGGGCGGGAGTGGTGATCAATCCGGCGACTCCGGTGGATACGCTGAGCGAAGTGCTCGATATCGTGGATTATGTTCTGGTGATGAGCGTGAACCCTGGCTTCGGGGGGCAAAAGTTTATTCCCGAGACGCTGAAGAAAATCAGGAAACTGGCCGAGATTCGCGCCGAGCAAGGGTACGGATACCGGATCGAGGTCGACGGCGGCGTGGCGATGGAGACGGTGGCGGAGGTAGTCCGGGCCGGGGCGGAAGTTCTGGTAGCCGGCAGCGCGGTGTTTGGGAAGGGCGACGCGAAGGCGAATGCAGCGATACTGCTGGAGGCGGCGCGGAGTGCGAGTTTGATGAAGGTATAGCTTCTAGCCACTAGTTTCTAGCTACTAGCCAACGAGCCCCGAGCTTCGAGCGAGAGATAGGTAATAGAAGAGAACTATTCACCACGGAGACACATGGACACAGAATTTTCTCTGTGACTCTGTGGTGAAAACTAAGGTGTTGAGGTTCTTATGCTACGTAAGTTGATGTTGGGAATCGCATTGTTCGGCCTCGCTTTCCTGCTGGGCTGCACTAACAAGAAATCGGCGAATCCGCTGGCGAACGTCGGCTCGAAACAGCCGGACAAGGTACTTTTCGACCGCTCGATGGATGCGATGAAGCATAACCGCTTCGATGTGGCGCGCATGACGCTGCAGACGCTGATCAACACCTATCCGGATTCGGAGTACATTGCGCGCGCCAAACTGGCGGTGGCCGATTCCTGGTATGCCGAGGGCGGCACGACGGCGATGCAGCAGGCCGAAATCGAGTACAAGGACTTCAAGACCTTTTTCCCCAACATGCCGGAGGCGGCGGAGGCGCAGCTGAAAGTCGCTAACATCCATTACCAGGAAATGGAGAAGCCGGACCGGGATTACACACACGCGGAGCGAGCGGAAGAAGAATACCGGGCGCTGATTCAGGAGTACCCGGACAGCAAACTGGTGCCGCAAGCGAGGCAACGGCTGCGCGAGGTGCAGGAAGTGCTGGCGCAGCGCGAATTCAACATCGGCCAGTTCTACTATCTGCGGATGGCGTATCCGGCGTCGATTGCGCGGTTGAAGACGCTGGTGGAGCGGTATCCGCTGTATAGCGGAGCGGACCAGGCGCTGTTTCTGCTGGGGCGAGCCTATGAAGCCGAGATTGAAATGGTGCGCAAGAACCCGCGGACGGGCGAGGTCGCGAAGAGCAAAATTATCGACGAGTTGACCAAGGAAGCGGCGGACTCCTATGGCCGCATCATCACGCGCTACCCGGCAATGGATCGGGCGGTCGACGCCAAGGATCGGCTGGAGGCGATGCACCAGCCAGTGCCGCGGCCGACGCGAAAGATGCTGGAACAGAATAAGAAGGAAGAGGCCAGCCGGCTGCAGGCCAGTCTGGTGGCGAAGAGCCTGGGTACTTTCCAAAAAGGACCGGATGTGAGCAAGTCGGCGCACATGGGAGATCCCACGATGGTCGACCCGGAGCCGGTGACGGCGACCGGTGTCATCAGGAATCTGAACATTGCGGCGAACGGCGGCGGAGGGGATGGCAAATTAAGCGCGACCGTGGTGGACAGTAGCAAGATTGTGCCGAACCAGGAAGCGCCGCGGTCGGATCATCCGACGGCGGCGGGAGATACGGTGGCTCCGCCGGATCAGGTGGCAGCGACCGATACTGCTGCGGCCGATCCCAATGAGCTGAAACCCAACGTGCCCGCGGAGGATACGGCGGCGCTGCCTCCGCTGCAGCAAAGCAATCAACTGGAGAATGCGGGCGGGACGCCGGCTGCAAGCTCATCGAGCACATCGCAGAAAGAGGAGATGGCGGATATTTCCTCGAGCAAGAAGAAAAAGAAGAAGGGGATCAGCAAGCTGAACCCGTTCTAGGGAAGGTCTGATAGGCCGACCTCAGCAGCTTGAGGCCCGTCGCACAAGGTAAGAAAGTTACCGCAGCGGGTGGGGAAGAACTCAGTCGTCCCTCCGGGACTTGAATCAGGGTGGGCGCTTTTCCCGGCGCTGAAGCGCCCGGCTATTGTCAGTCGCCCCTCCGGGGCGGGAACAATAACTAATTTGTCCCAACTGCTCATTGCAGGATCTAGCTCTCGAGCATACGATCCGGGGCGAGCTATTGTCGGCCTTCCCACGCGGAGAAGGCGCGCTCCTCCGAAGTGCAGGATTTTCCGGGGTACATGGACTTCGGTTTTTGCCGCAATCGGCCATGAGCTTACGAATCGTTGACTTAGGATAGAGGACAAGATAGTTTCGCGTTATCTCTCCTTTTCTTGGTAGCGAAGGACGACGCTTGGCGCGAAAAATATTACTGGCCGACGATAGCGTGACCGCCCAAAATATGGGGCGAAAGATCCTGGCCGATGCCGGGTATGACGTTCTAACCGTCAATAACGGATCCGCGGCTCTGAAGCGGGTCGCCGAATCCCAACCGGACCTCATCATTCTCGATGTCTACATGCCCGGCTATAGCGGGCTGGAAGTGTGCCAGCGACTGAAGGATGCCGCGGAGACGGCTCACATTCCCATCCTTCTATCCGTCGGAAAGCTGGAGCCCTTCAAACCGCAGGAAGCGCGCCGGGTGAGGGCAGACGCCCACATCGTAAAACCTTTTGAAGCGAGCGAGTTGCTGGCCGCGCTGGGCCATCTGGAAACGCTGCTCGTGCCCGAGTCCCAACGGGCGGGCTTCTGCGCTCCGACCGCGGCCGTGGCCGAGGCGGGTGAAGAATCAGGCAAAGCGGAGGAAGCGAACGCTGACGGCGAGAGCGGTCGCAAGAATGGTGTCCGTTCAGCGGGGAAAAAGAAAACGGAACAACAGGAACCGGCGGCGGATGAAGGCGCATCCGGTTTCCGCGACTTCCGTAAGGCTGGCAGCAAAGCAGTCGCCGAACTCGCGGTCGAGGTACCGGCAGGCGTCAGCCACGAAGAATTGAGCGCGCTGAGCGCGGTGGCGGCGAAACTGGATGAGACCTCTCCCGAGCCGACTCATGACGCACAAGAAGGTGGCGGACCGGCAGAGCCGGCGGTGACCGGTGTGCATGCGCAGCTGGAGCAAACGCCGACTCCGGAGGCGGTCGCGGACCTGCCGCACGGGATCACGCAGGAAGAGCTGGACGCTTTAAGCGCGGTGGCCGCCCAACTGGATCAATCGGGAGCCGAGGCTGAGCCAAGCGCATCGATCGCGGAATCGACGGGAGCACTGGCGGGGGATGGCCGGAGTTTGGAGCAGGGAGCCGGAAGCGTGGAGCATCCACAGATGCTGGTGGTGGCTCCCATGTTGGGGATGACCGAGGGGATGGTGGAAACCTCCGCGACGGGATGGAACGAAACCGAGAATGCGGGCAAGCAGGACGAGCCCGGAAACGAAGGGGCAACGGTCGCGGAAGCCGGCCGCGTCGAAGCGCAAGCGCACGTGGTCGTGAATGCGGGACAGTTCCCGGATGAAATTGCGCCTGTCGACCGGAACGACGAGCCAATGTTCGCGTCGGGTGTGGGGGCAGCGACGCCGAGCGATGAGGAGTTAGCGGCGGCGTTGCGTCTGCTGACGCCTGCGACCGCGCATGCAACCGAACAAGCTGGAGGCTCGAACTTCGGGACCGACGACGCGGTTGTGTCGCGTTGGGCGGCCGAGGCGGTCGGGCTGACTCCACAAGAAGCGGCGATGTCGCTGGAGGCGGAAATGTTCCGCACGTTTGCGGGCAAGCCTTCGGGGGAAATCGAATGCGCTCCGGTCGCGGACGCGACCTCAACGAACACACCGGGGGACAGTGACGGGATGGCAAACATGGCCAAGCAGGTGCTTGCCTCGCAGGAAATTCCGAAGGCGATGGCGGCCGCGGCGGCGGCAGAGAACTCGCCGATCTCCGAAGACGCGGACATTGCCAGCATAGTCGATCGAGTTTTGGCCGATCTTCGCCCGAAGATCGTGGAAGAGATAGCCCGGAAACTGGGGAAGAGGTAAGACCCGGTTCTCTGTCAAAGCTGCTCGTTCTGGATCGCCTCCTTCGCGCGGAACTTCGCGATGCGTGCGATCAACTTCACGGGAACCGGCTCGGAAAGCGGAAAACGGATTGTGCCCTTGCTGACCTTGCAGGATGCGAGTTGGTCCTGGAATGCCGCGATCATGCGCTCGCCCGCCGGGTATAACGAGTAGTGATGTTTCCAGCCGGCGAAGTACAGCAGTATTCTCCCATGAAGTTTGTAAGCAGGGATCTTGTAGGAGATCACCTCCTGGGCTGCGGGCAGCGCTTTGCGGATGGTGTTTCGCAAGAGCTGTAGCGCGACCTGTGCGGTTTCGGGTTGCGCGGAAATGTACTCATCCACGGTCGTGAAACTGGTTTTGGCCATGGTCATTTCACCCTTGCGTCTGAATTTCCGTAGACGCTATGCGGCTGCACGCGGTTGCCTTCCGAGCTAAGATCACGACCCACAGCATATGCGTAAGAAATGTGAATCGCGGGGGCCAGCCGATGTGAACGCCGGGGCCGTAAGCTTGGGGTCCCAAGGGAAACACAAAAAGAGCCGAGTAAACTGCAAAGCTCAAAAAACCGAACAACGGCAGAGAAGAGGTCCAAAGGAGAACGCGCCGCGCCGACCTCCATGCCTGCTGGCGAGCCAGGTTGAAGTTGATGAGCAGCGCGGCGAATGGAAGGAGCGCCAATTGACCTGTTCCGAAAATCACGTGAAGCGTGCCTCTGGTGGATAGCGGAGAGTGCAGCGGCATGGGGTCCGTCGTGCATATTCCCACTCCCGCAGCCCCAATGACGCAGACCAGGAGTATTCCAAGTCCAATGCGGCCCAGGCTGCCATGCAGCTGCGGTTTCAGCATCACGAATAACGCCGCGTAGCTCATTGCCGAAATGAGAAACGCAAGTGACATGATCCAGCCATAAGGTCCTATCGCCCATTCGCTGATGGTGTGCCAGGAAGGGGCCAGATCCGGTCTCAGAAAAAGTAGCGCGATGAGCAGGATTTGATAGGAAACGGTTGCGGCTATGGCGAGATGTGCCGCCCTAATCGAAATCGCCGCCGAGTTGGCAATTGCTACGTTCGTCATGGGTATTCTCCTGGCGTGCATCAGTTTTCAGCGGCGACCTCGATCATCCCTTCCAGCCGGACATAGCTTGCTTCCATGCCGCGTTCCATTCCGGAGGCGAGCATGGTTGCGCGTGTCTGGGCATCGGGCAGCGTCATGCGCATGGTCATTAATGTGCCTGTGCCGTCCGAGTCGAACCTCGTCTCAACGTGGTTGTCGGGGGTAGGATCCGGCAGGTGCATGCGCTCGATGTGAACGATCCGGACGTAGGGCTCAAGTTC
>Ga0187847_10002932_pt1 | contig 13378 bp, 11 predicted proteins | sample June2016WEW_4_10_FD_132458 | JGI IMG/M metagenome (GOLD analysis project Ga0187847, IMG submission 132458) | Peatland microbial communities from SPRUCE experiment site at the Marcell Experimental Forest, Minnesota, USA - June2016WEW_4_10 | ecosystem: Environmental > Terrestrial > Soil >...
ACGCCTTCAACGACCGCCTTCTTTTCTCCGACGAATCGACGTATCAGAATCTCGGGTTCCGACATAATCCCGATGAAGAAACCGCGGCGGAAGCCAAATCTTTGGAACTGCTAAAGAACTCGCCGTACTACCAGAAGCTCGACACGGCGGAACTCTTCCTCAAACAACTCCAGGCGCGATCGGGTGCGCTGTCAGCTCTGCTCACACCCCACCTCGGCAACTCCTTTGTTGACTCGAATGGCAAGCTGGTTCGCTTCGCATCGTTGTTGCAATCCGGCCCGGCTCTCGACATGACGAAACTCAATCAGATCGCAGCTCTGCCCCTGGGTGGCCGCGTGAAGATGAATCCCTGGGATGACCACGTGGAAATGGTCAAGTCCGCGCCGGTGGCAATCGTTTCGGCTCGCGACAAGATGCCACTTGAGGTTACGCCCTTCTTTCCGCATCTGAGCCGAATCAACGCGACAGATAACTCTTCTGGATCCACAACCGCGGACAATACGGCGCCCGTGCCCGCAAACTAATCTCAACTTCGTGGATGGGGAGAGTTGGTTCCCGTCCCAACAAGGTGCAGGAAGCAAAGCCGGAACAGAAGCGATTCTGTTCCGGCCTTTGTATTTAGATCCGCTGCACGAATTGTGCCTAAGTTTTCCGCTCTGTCTTGGCCGTAGTCTTCGGTCTGGAAGGTTTCGGCGTTTTCCCGGGCAGCCCTGCCGGATTCTCATGCGTCCGCTCACGAAAGCTTCCCTTCAAGCCTCCCGCCAGCGAGACGCTGGCTTCGCCGAACTTCTCCCGCATCCTGTCCACTGCCGAAAAAGCCTGTTGCCAGCGCTGCCGTCGCCCATCCTCGAGCAGATTTCCTTGTGCTGGCTCATCAAACGATGATGCTTGAACACCTAACAGGCGGACTTCGGCGTGCCTTCGCCAATTGCTATGGAACAAAATCCGTATTTGCTCGAAGATCTCGGTATCAAGTTGGGTAGGAACTGGAAGCGTATGCGCGCGCGTAATCGTCGTGAAATCTTTGTAACGCAACTTAAGTTGAATGGTACGGGCAAAAAGCCCTGCATCACGCAATCGCCGGCCTACCATTTCAGAGAGCCGCATCAATGTGGCTTCGATTTGCGCCACATTCGCCGTATCGTCGTTATAGGTATGTTCGTGACTGATTGATTTTGCTTCGGTGTCGCCGCCGACTTCCGTGTCGAACCAGCCTCCCGCGTCCTGGCCTCGAGCTTTTCCCGCCAGTGCCACTCCCCATTTTCCGAAGTGTTGTTCCAGGAAATCTTCGTCGAATCGGGTCAGATCTCCTACACGTGCAATTCCAAGATTTTGCAGGTTTTTCTCTGTCACCTTGCCCACGCCCGGAATATCGCGGACATCAAGTGGAGCGAGAAACCTCTGTTCGTGGCCTGGCAATGCCCATAGGACTCCGTGCGGCTTGGCTTTGGCAGAAGAAATTTTCGCCATCAACCGCGATCCGCCAATGCCGATGGAACAGTTCAACTGTGTTTCCGCCTTGATTCGGTCATGTAGCCCTTGCGCAGCACGCAGTGGCGGCCCGTGGAGACGCTCCGTGCCCGTCATATCAAGATAGGCTTCATCAATGGATGCCATCTCCACCAGCGGGGAAAACGTTTTCAAAATATGGTGGACTTTGCCGGAGTACTCAAGGTATCGCTCCCGGTGGCCGTTTACAAAAATGGCCTGCGGACACAGCTTCTCCGCAGTACGCAAAGGCATGGCGGAATGCACGCCAAATTTGCGGGCCTCGTAGGAAGCCGCGGCAACGACCCCGCGTTCGCCGCGCTGCCCTCCCACAACCACCGCCTTGCCTTTAAGAGAATTGTCAAACAGTTCCTCGACGGACACGAAGAATGCGTCCATATCAACGTGAAAGATTGTGCGGGGAAACGCGCTCATGCCAGTGCCGTCAACGCAAGACCAATTTTACCCTCTGGTCTTATAACAAGCACAGCAAAGACTTATGCAGGCTCGGCTATGGTTAGGCCGCGCATCTGCCGCGCCCGTTCATATACGCGGACATATTCTTTCGCCGACTTCTCCCACGAAAAATCTTTCTTCATGCCGTTGCGCATCATATTTTGCCATGCCGACTTATCCTTGAACGCTTGCAACGCGTGTTTGATGGCCAGCAACAGTGATTCTCCGTTGTAGTCGGCGAACTTGAAGCCGGTTCCTTTGCCGCTGCGCGCGTCCCAGGATTCCACTGTATCGTCGAGTCCGCCCGTCGCCCGCACAATGGGGACCGTTCCATACTTCAGACTGTAGATCTGGTTCAGGCCGCAGGGTTCGTATCGTGAGGGCATCAGGAACATATCGCTCCCCGCTTCTACTTTGTGGGCCACCGTATTGTCGTACGCTACTCTCACTGCGACCTTCGTCGGAAAGTGTCTTTGCATTCGCAAAAACATGTCTTCATACCGCTTTTCGCCGCTTCCCAGCACGACGAGCTTCACGTCTTCCATCACCAGCCTGTCAATAATCTGCGCGATTAGATCGAAACCCTTCTGGCTGGCAAAGCGGGAAACAATACCGAGAATCGGTGTTCCCGCATCATTTTCCGAGAGACCAAAGGTTCGCAGGAGGTCAAGGCGGCATTTTTCCTTCCCCGCCAAATCTTTCACCGAATATTTCTCCGCGATGCAACCGTCCGTCGCGGGGTTCCACTGATCGTAATCAACTCCGTTCAATATTCCGGTCACAGTCGAAGACCGGTCATGCAATACGCCCTCGAGCCCAAAACCATATTCCGCGGTTTGAATCTCTTTGGCGTAGCGCCGGCTCACCGTCGTTACGAAATCGGAAAAAATCAAGCCACCTTTCAGGAAATTCACATTTCCGAAAAACTCCATCTTCGAAATGGCGAGCAAGTCCCACGGCAGCTGGATTAGGGGCAAAATGTCAGAGGGGAATACGCCCTGGTATCCCATATTGTGAATTGTAAAAACCGTGGCAGCGTCGTGGTATGCAGGATCGTCGGCATATTGCGAACGCAGCAAAACGGGAATCAGCGCCGTCTGCCAGTCGTGGCAATGAAAAATCTGCGGCACTCCAATGATTTTCGACGCCTCGAGCACCGCCCGGCAAAATAGCGTAAACCGCTCCGCATTGTCTGGATAGTCGCCGACCGGGCTCCCATAGAGTCCATCGCGGTCAAAATATGGCGCGTAGTCAACAAAATAGTGATCGACGCCCGCGCGCAGGCCGGCGGACACAATCGAACAGAAGCGGTAGCGATCATCAAAAGGGATGGTAATGCTGCGGAGAATCGGGTCGGCAAGGTCGAGATGAGTCTCCCGGTAGCGGGGTACAAAAACGCTGACGCGATGACCCGCCGCTGCCAGGGCACGGGGCAAAGCCCCCACCACATCCGCCAAACCGCCGGTTTTCGAATACGGCACACACTCTGACGCTGCAAACGTAATATGCATGAAGACGGACTCCCCCTGCCCTTACAGCTTCGCTCCGCACGCTATGATAGAGGGCGGGCGAAATCATCCTTTCGCGGGCGAAATCCGCTGAATGAGTTTTCAGTCTAAATTGCCGCAAGAAACGAGGTCAATGTGCCAAGAGTTGCTGCCGCATCCTCAGTCAAAAAGCCGAAACTGGGCCAGCACTTCCTCACCGACGAAGCCGTTGCCATGCAGATCGTGGATGCGTTGGGTAATATTTCTCAATGTGTTGTGCTCGAAATAGGCCCGGGACGCGGCATTCTTACCAACTTGCTGGCTAGGCGCGCGCGTCGCCTCATCGCCGTGGAAACGGACCGCATTTTGGCGGCACAGTTGCGTATGGCCTACGCCTTGGCGGACAACGTCGAAATTATCGAAGGTGACATCCTTGCGGTGGATTTCGACGGGTTATTCGGTCCTAAGCCCGGCACCACGCGTCCCGGACTCGCCGTCCCCACAGAAGTGGTTCGCGTCGTCGGCAACATTCCTTATTTTTTGACTTCGGATATCTTGTTGCGCCTCTTTCAATATCGAAAATATTTCCAGAGCTTCGTTCTGATGGTGCAGCGTGAGGTTGCCGACCGTCTCGTCTCGAAACCCGGCAAAAGCGACTACGGCCTGCTTTCCGCCACCGCCCAGCTCTATGCACGCGTGGACAAATTGTTTGACGTTTCTCCATCATCATTTTCCCCTCCGCCCAAGGTTACTTCGAGCGTCATTCGTCTGACTGTTGCTTCGCAGATAGAAGAACTGCAAGTTGACGAAAAGGGATTCATCCAGTTCTTGCGCCATTGCTTTAGCCAAAAGCGCAAGACGTTGTGGAACAACCTGAAGTCGGCTTATCCTCCGGCCGCCTTGAAAACGGCGCTTCAGAAAACGGGCGTCAAACCAACCGTACGCGCGGAGGCTTTGTCGCTGGAAACCAGCGCTCGCATATTTCGTGCTTTATCTGGGTCGTAAAGCGATTAGACTATAGCCGTCCGCCTGCTTCAGGAGGCGTTACATGCCGGGAATCATTCGTCACCCTGCGGTCGCTGGCCGCTTTTATCCGAGTGAGCCGGGCGAATTGCTGGAATCCCTGGATTCGTTTCTTCATCCCCACGAACCTTCCATCCGAGCTATCGGTTGCGTCGTACCACATGCCGGCTATGTGTACTCGGGAGCGGTTGCCGGCGCAGTCTTCCGCCGAATCGAAGTCCCACAGCGCAGCATCATTCTTTGTCCGAATCACACCGGCCGCGGTACGTCTCTATCCATCATGAGCGAAGGGGCATGGCAAACACCACTCGGACTCGTCGCCATAGATTCTCAGCTTGCCGTCGCTTTGAAACAAGCGTTCCCCTTGCTCAAGGAAGACTGGCAAGCACATTTGCACGAACATGCCATCGAAGTGGAGCTCCCGTTTCTTCAGGTACGCTGGGACCAAGCACGCCAGGGTCAGATGGGGGGAAGAACAAATCTCACCTTCGTCCCCATCGTCCTGGGAACCATCGACTTCGAAGTGCTCACCGCCTTGGGAAATGCGCTCGCGCAAGTAGTTGTAGGACAGCGCGACCACGTCCTCATCATCGCTTCCAGCGATATGAATCACTATGAAAGCGATGAAGTCACACGGGTAAAAGACCATCGCGCGATAGAGAAAATCCTGGCCCTGGATACCCGAGGTCTCTTCGAGGTTGCGGAAAAAGAACACATCACCATGTGTGGCCTTGGACCCACAGTCTCAATGATCACCGCGGCCCAGCACTTGCACGCCACTCATGCCGATTTGGCCGCCTATGCCACCTCCGCGGACATATCGGGCGATTACAGACGCGTAGTCGGCTACGCAGGGATTCTTCTTCACTAGCCCCGCCGCATTGCTGTTAAGCCACATTCGTGCAGTTACGCCGGTAACATGACTGGGCGTTACGAATTATTAATAATGCCTTAGGATCACGCCGGTTGTGTGCCGCTCTGACTGGCTACCTCGCCGCGTTTCGCGGTGCGCGAGAAATCATTATGTCCACGCGAGCCCAAACAGGCCGGGATGAAGCAGGCCTTTCCATCGCCGAGACCATGCTCGGCTTGCTTAGCGCACGCGCACCCTTAACGACGGTGCTGGATGGCCTTTGCCGAAGCATTGAACGACACTACCCCGATCTGTTGTGTTCCGTCCTGCTCCTCGACGCCGATGGCGTGACCCTGCGCGATTGTGCGGCTCCGAGCCTTCCCAAGGAATATAACCTTTGCATCGATGGCGTAAAGGTTGGACCTTCGGTCGGATCTTGTGGAACGGCAGCTTATCTCAAGCGTCAGGTGATTGTTTCCGATATCGCTACCGATCCGTTGTGGGCCAATTACAAGCATCTTGCATTGCCCCATGGATTGCGCGCTTGCTGGTCCACTCCCATCACGTCGTCGGACGGCAACGTTCTCGGCACGTTCGCGATCTATTATCGCGAACCGCGAAACCCGGAGACCCATCATCTCCAACTTATCTCCAACGCGACCCATCTCGCGGTGCTGGCGATTGAACATGATCGGGCACGTTTGGAACTCACCGCTGCCGAAGCCCGCTATCAGTCTCTTGTAGAACGTCTACCGGCCATTACCTATATCGCAGAACTCGGCACTATAGGCCGTTGGCATTACGTTAGTCCGCAAATCGAGTCTATTCTTGGCTTCAAACCGGGCGAATGGCTGGCCAACCAGAACAATTGGATCGACCACATTCATCCAGAAGACCGCCCCATTGCGATTGCGGCTGAAGACGAATTCGTTAAGAATCGCAAGCTGTTTTTTGCCGAATACCGCATGTTCGCCCGCGATGGCCGGATGCTATGGTTCCGTGATGAAGCCGTACTGCTCGAGCCCAACCCCGATCAGCAAGCCATGATGCAAGGTGTACTTTATGACATCACCGAGCATAAGAATCTGGAGGAGCAACTTCGACATTCCCAAAAAATGGAAGCCGTCGGTCAACTGGCGGGCGGCGTCGCTCACGACTTCAATAATCTGCTCATGCTCGTCCAGGCGCATAACAGCCGCCTCCGCGAACGGCTCTCTACGGCCGATCCGGAAGCTCGTCAGGATTCGCAGCAGATCGAACAGGCGGTCATCCGCGCTGCCGCTCTTACTCGCCAATTGTTGGCCTTCAGCCGCAAACAGGTGTTGCGCTCTCTTGTACTCGATCTCAACGCTGTCGTTTACGAAGCCGTGAAAATGCTGGAGCGCTTAATCGAAAAAGGTGTCGAGATGCAGTTGCGCCTCGACCCCAGCTTGTGTCGCATTAAAGCCGATCCGGTTCAAATTGAACAGGTTATTTTCAATCTCGCGGTCAATGCACGCGACGCGATGCCTAACGGCGGCACATTGACCATCGGCACTCGCAATGCCGAAGTCAGCCCAACCCGAAGCCGCGACCGCCGCGGCATGCCGGCGGGAGAGTATGTCGTGCTCACGGTTTCTGACACCGGAATTGGCATGGACGCTTCGACCCAGGCCCATATCTTCGAACCGTTCTTCACAACTAAGGCCCCCGGAAAAGGCACAGGTCTTGGTCTGGCCACCGTTTACGGCGTTGTACAGCAATCCGGCGGTTGGGTGTGGGTGACTAGCGAGTTGGGCCGCGGCGCGACTTTCGAGATTTATTTCCCCCGCAATGGGGATGCGGTTGAAGCTCCTCCGACTCCGCAAAATATTGTTCTCCCCAACCCTTCGCCCAATAATCGCGAGACGATTCTTCTAGTCGAGGATCAAGATGGCATTCGTGATATGGCCGCCGAATTCCTCCGTCGCTCTGGTTACCGCGTTCTTAATGCCGAGGACGGTATGCAGGCCATGGAGGTTGCCGCGCGTCATCCGGAAGTGATTCACCTTCTCATTACCGACATGTCCATGCCAAACATGGGCGGACGAGAACTCGCCATATCCCTCACTCAATTGCGCCCAGGGATTCCGGTTTTGTTCATGTCCGGCCATCCCGACCATGCCTTGCCGACTGACGGCGGCGCGGGCGGCGCAGGACAGATTTTGCAGAAGCCATTCGCCCTCGAAGATTTGGCGCAAAAAGTCCGTGCCCTCCTCGATAGCAACCGCATCCACTGATTTCTATTTTTCCGGTTCCAACCCAGAATGTGAGGACTGGACTTTCGCCAGCAGTCGTTGCGCGCGAACTCGCGCAATATTCACGAGAGAGGTATCCATCTCAATTTTCTTCAGGATGGCCGTCACCGCCCCTAATTCTTCCAGCCGCCCTCGATCACTTTCGCCTTCCATCTCTTTCAGTTCTTCATCCAGCGCCAGCTTCTGATAGCGGTATTCGTACTCTAATCGGCGTCCGAATTCCAGGGTAAGCGCCATCCCCTGCAAAAGCTGCGTTAGCTCCTGAACTGGCGGGCGCGACGAATAATTGTACGTTGCCTTCGTGCTGCGCTGTCCATCGCGATACGCTAACGTTTTCGTGCCCATAGTGGCCAATTTCTTGCCGGAGTCTACGTTCCCAGCAAAATAGTCTGCCTTCCGGGCCAGAGCGAAGATACGCGCCCGCGTCCCGTCCGTCACCTTGAAGTCCATCCGAAACAGATCGTCTCCATCCGACTGCGCCGTCAGCTTTCCCGTCGAGTCGTAGGATGCGCTGCCGTCATCCGCAATCGAAATGAAATAATGGTCGGGATTGGATCCGGGAAAATCGTACGTGAATGTGACCGTGGGGAGCTGTTTAACTGGTGAAGTCCGCTGAGAGAGAGCTGCAACGGCTAAAAACCATGCGGCAAAAGTCGCTCCGAACACGTGCCCCATAAACCCGCACCTACTCACAATGCGATAGCCCGTTGCCGGGCCAGTGTTGCGGATGTATGTAAATGACAAATCGCGATTGCCAATGCATCGGCAGCATCTGGTGGTTCCGGAATCTCTGCCAGATTCAACAGACGTGTCACCATATGCTGTACTTGCTGTTTCTCCGCCCGTCCGTAACCGACCACTGCGGACTTGATGGTCAGTGGCGCATACTCTGCGACCGCCAATCCCGCCGACGATGCGGCCAGCATGGCCACTCCCCTCACTTGGCCGAGTTTGAGCGCGGATTTCGCGTTGATCGCGTGAAAGACGTCTTCAATCGCTACGTTATCTGGCTGATGTTCAAGGATGATCTGGCCCAGCCGTTCGAAAATTGCCGCCAGCCGCATTGCCATGGGATTGCGAGGAGAAACTTGAATCGCGCCGCAGGTCAAACAGATCAAACGATCGTCGCTATCCAACTCGACCACACCGTAGCCGGTGTACTCCGTCCCGCAGTCAATTCCCAGAACCCGCATCGTAGAAAGTCTAGCACCACTCCGGACTGTGCTTCGCGCCTTTACGGACTGTGCAGTTGCCTCTAGTTGTTCTGGTCAAACAACGCGGAGCGGTCAATCTTCTCGCCCTTGAAAAACACATCGGAGATGCGCTCAATCGCGTTAATGTCATCCAGTGGGTTTCCGTCCACTAGCAGCAAATCCGCGTCGTGTCCGGGCGCAATCAAACCAATATGATCATCCGCTCGTAACAAATGCGCGCTGTTATAGGTAGCCGCTTCCAACGCAACCGTCGCCGGAATTCCAGCCGCTACCCACAATTCGACCTCGTGCTGCACCGTCGGACCGTGAATGACCAGATAATTACCGGCATCGCTGCCGGTTACAAGGGCCACTCCATGCTTGTAGGCGTTTACTAAATTCTGCACGCCAATCTTAAGATCAAAGGGAAATTTTGCGATTCGCTCGCGCATTTCCTTGGAATCATCCGACCCAATATCCTTCTCAGTCTGCGATAACAGCCCGGCCGGTCCGACTTGCTGCACCAGCGATCGCTTCAACAGATCCGATTTCCCCGCGGCCACATCCCGTAACGCCTCGCCCACGCTTAACGTCGGATCGTAAAACGACTTCTGTGCGACCATCTTATCCAGCAATGCGGCCGGAATCTCATCCCTAAATGAGCCATGCTCAATCGAATCCGCTCCAGCATCCAGCGCATCACTTACATCTCGCGCATCGCCCGTGTGCACTGGCGCTGGCAAGTGGTCTATGTGGGCTTGCTGCACAATGGCGTCAAGAAATGCCACATCCATGCGGTTGTACACGGACGAGCCTCCCCCGGATTCCATGATCGCTTTCACACAATCGACGCCGGCTTCATGCACCTCGTCTACCATCCGGCGCGCTTCATCCGTCGATTTCGGGATGCGCACGAACTGCCCTTCAAACTGGGTCCGCACGGTGGGTGGCAGCGCTTTGAAATATTCAGTGCCATGCCCGCCCTCCGCCGTAAAGAGCGGACCGCAAGTGTAGACATACGCTCCCAGTTTCTCTCCACTGTTCACAATCGAACGCACATTTAGGCTGATATTCAGCGGATCTCCCACGCTGCGCACAGTAGTCACGCCGCTGTAGAGATAAGCCGCAAGGTGGCGCTCCATTTCGGCATGGATATCGAATTTGTAGTTATCCGGATACGAGCCGCCCGGTGCCGCCAGATGCACGTGAACATCAATCAGCCCCGGCAACACTGTTTTCCCCGCCGCTTCCAGCGGAGTAGCGTTCACACTTTTTGGATCGGGCCCAGCCCCTTCATAGACCCCCTCGATCTTGCCCCGCCGTATCAAAATCGCCCCCTGCTCGATCACTTTTCCATTGCCGACGAAAATGCGTGCCCCCCGAATCAAATAATTCTCATTCCGTGCCAATTGCCGCGCCAGAATTCTTGTTTTCGCAACGTTCTGCTTCGTATGTGCCTGCCACGCGCCGAGAAAGAAGAACGGAAGCAATACCGCTACAATCCAGAACTTGGCAGAACTCTTAATCTTCTCTTCCTTCTCCCAGCGAAACAGCTTGTACGAGATGAACAACCCCAACACAATCGTCAATATCAGAGCTCCCGCAGCCTGATAGTCGGCAAGGAAATTTTCCCCTCGCAACATCATGCCCTGCATGCCGGATACCAAATACGTCGCCGGCAGGAATTGCGTTAGCGTCAGCAGCCACGAGGGAAACAACGAAGCAGGAAAGGTCGCGCCGCTCAGCAATAACATGGGCAGATAGATCAACTGCACAATGATCTGGCTTTCCTGCATGGAATTGGCTACCGACGCCAGAATCATGCCAATCGCGCGAAACGCCATGATGCCTAGAGAAATAAAAAAGAAAATCGAGAGGGAACTTTGCGGCCACGCCATGCCGTAGGCGTAATGCGCCACCGCAAACATAAACATTACAAACGGCATGAAGAGCAGCCATCCGGTGATAGTCGCTGCCACTAGAATCGGCGCCGGCGTAATGGGCGTAACTTTGTAGCGGCGAAGCACGTTGGCTTCTCTTTCCTGCACCGCGCGCATGCCCGCGCCAAACAATCCATTTCCCAGAATGCCTAGAATGGTCACCATAGTGACCACTTGCGTCATCGCGCCGCCGCGGTCCCCATGCATAATCTGGCCAAATGTGATGAGAAAAATAAGTGGGAACAGATAATTGAAGAAAATGACGGACTTCTGCCGCAGAGCCAGCCGCAGGTCCATCTTCGTAATGGCAATATAGCTTTTCACGAGCGAATAAATATCAATCCCTCAATCTCTTCCCCGTCATCTCAATAAAAACATCTTCGAGAGTGGGCTTCTTCAACTGCACATCCGCTAGTTCCAATCCAGCCTGATCAATCCATTTGACTAATTCCACCAGTGTCGTCGCCGGGCGCCTGGAAATAACAACCAGCGTGCGTCCTGTCTCATCCACGTTGCTTTCAATCATCTCGGCAAATGCCGGACGCAGTGCCGGAATCGGCTTGTCGCATGTCACCGAAATATGCGACGCAGCCCGGCTCTGCTGCTGCAAATTCTGCGGCGTATCCAGAGCAATAATCCGTCCTGCATCCATGATCGCCACGCGATCGCAGAGCCGCTCCGCTTCTTCAATGTAGTGGGTGGTCAACAGGACAGTGCGGTTTTCGCCCCGCTGTTCTTCGAGCAGCGTATGGATTTCCGCACGCACCTGCGGATCGAGCCCGGTCGTCGGTTCATCAAGAAACAGCATCGACGGATCGTTCACCAGCGCCAACGCCAGCGCCAGCCGCTGCTTTTGCCCGCCGGAAAGCGTTTCATAGTAGGCATCCCGCTTTTCTTCCAGTTGCAGCCGTTTCAGCAATTCGTTCGAATCCGTCGTTCGACTGTAAAAGGAAGAAAAGAGAAGCAGGGCCTCGTGGACCCGCATCTTTCCCGGAAGATTGGTGGCTTGCAGACATACTCCAATGCGGTCCTTGAGCTTCAGAGTCTGCTTTTCCGGGTCCATCCCCAACACCCTGACATTTCCCGCCGTCCTGGGGCGCAGACCTTCCAGAATTTCTACCGTGCTGGTTTTACCCGCGCCGTTCGGCCCGAGGAGGCCGAAAACCTCGCCCGGCTGGATTTCAAAATCGATACCGCGCACCGCTTCCACGTCGCCGTACGATTTGCGCAGGCCTTGGACTGTTATAGCTGGCTCATTCATGAGGACTTCCCAGCCTATCGAACCATCCGCCGCGCGTCAAAGTTAATGGTCTGGATCTACTTCCTTGATTTCGGCTGCGAGCTGCGCCTTGAATGCATTGGTCACCTTATCGATTTCAGTTTTGATGCGTGCCAGATGGCCAAGCATTGTTTGCATCTGCTTGGGACCCAAGACCAAAAAGCCCAATCCCGCGAATAATAAGAGTTCGGTGCCGAAACCCATCACTCACCTCTGAATTATCTTTGATCGTCGGCAACCACAACCGGCGTTTTTTCTTCGTCCTTGTCCTTCATGGCCGACTTGAACCCGCGAATGCCCTCGCCGATTCCCTTGCCCAGCTCCGGCAGTTTCTTCGGCCCAAATACGAGCAGTGCGATTCCAAAAACCAACAGCAAATGCGTAGGTTGAAACAATCCTTCCAACATGAACGCTCCTTCATTGTTTGGTAGAAAATGCGTAGTAGAAAATAATCGCCGTTCGTAAATGCGGGCGCTGCTTGCAAATCTACGCACAGCGCCCGCGCAGAACAACTTAATTGCTGAATCAACTTCGCTTGGCCGCGTCCGCTTGGTTTGCCAGTTTCAGCAGCAATTCAAGGAACTCCGGCGGTTGCCCGATGAAAAGGCCATCATTGCTGAAGGCGTTAACGGCATCCACCGCACTGCTCTCCTTCAGCGAAGTGGGGCGTATCACGGCGCAATGAGGCAGACTTGGATTGATGAACTCGCACGGCACCGGGAAAATCAGGTTGGTCTGCAGCAATGGGTTTCCCGTTGCGTTAAAGTTTGGGAACATCAATCCGTTCGTTGGATCCGTGAAGGGTGCTACCGGTGGCTGCACACCGTTGCCAGCAAAGTCCACCCACTCCAGGAAGTGCGCCACTTCGTCTCCGCCAATGCTGAGCACAATCTTCAGCACTTGCGGGTCCGAGACTTTCTGGGCCATGGTCGCGTACAGGCTCGATCCCCCCTGCTCGATGAAGGCAAAGTGAAATGCCGCCGTGTTGGCGATGGCCTGGATATGAGCCTTCGGGCCGAAATCTTCATTATTTCGGGGAATTCCCGGAAATTGCCCGGCCTGCAAAGCAGGCAGCGCCTGTTCAAATGTGGCTCCAAAATCGGGATTAGTCGCGCTGCGATATCGGACGTACCAGCTCGTGTCCACGCTGAGCTGCATAATGTTCGTCAGCCGCCCGATTTGCTGGGCTCCCGTCGCCTGGCTGCTCGGCAAAGTGCGGAACGCGTCAAGGTCAACCGGCTCCACGCCCTGGGAAATCAAGTAAGCATTCAAGAATGCGGCATGACTTTGTTCATCGAGCGTATTGCTGGTGATGTACTGCGAACCGTCGCCGTCCAGATTTTGCAGCGCAAGCTGGTAAGGGTTTTGGGCTCCGTTCGTGAC
>Ga0187847_10002934_pt1 | contig 13374 bp, 9 predicted proteins | sample June2016WEW_4_10_FD_132458 | JGI IMG/M metagenome (GOLD analysis project Ga0187847, IMG submission 132458) | Peatland microbial communities from SPRUCE experiment site at the Marcell Experimental Forest, Minnesota, USA - June2016WEW_4_10 | ecosystem: Environmental > Terrestrial > Soil > Wetlands...
GCTGCTTACGATCCTGGTGGCGACCGGTCACGTACACGTCTGGCACATCCTCTGCCTGTCGTTTATCTCGGGATTCGCCCAGGCCTTTGGCGGACCGGCCTACCAGGCGTTGATTCCCACGCTAGTGGAGCGCGAAGACATGCCGAACGCCATCGCCCTGAATGCGATCCAGTTCAACGTGGCGGTTATGGTCGGCCCGGCGCTGGCGGGGCAAGCGCTGGCCCGGCTCGGAGAAAAATGGTGCTTTGGACTGAACGCACTTTCGTTTCTCGCGCCCATAGTGTCGCTGTCGATGATCCGCGCCCGCTTTTTGCCGCTTAAGACCAAAGAGTCCATGTTCACCAGCCTGAAGCAGGGTATTCATTTCGCTCGCCAGCAGAGTTCGATGGAGGCGCTGATTATTCTGGCTTTCTGCATGACCGCTCTGAGCATGCCCATGCGAACCTACTTCCCGGTGTTCGTGAAGGATATCTTTCATCGCGGGCCGGAGACTTATGGCAACCTGCTGGCGCTGATGGGACTCGGTTCTATTTGCGGCTCGCTCGCCATCGCCAGCGCGGGCAATATCCGAAGGAAGGGGATCGTGGCTCTAGGCGCTCTGGCCTGCCTGGGCGCGGGGATTTCCGGGTTCGCGCTTTCGAAATCGCTGCCCCTTAGCCAGGCCGTGCTGGTGCTGGTGGGAGCATCGATGATGGCCGTTTTTGCCACGGTGAATTCACTGGTGCAGTTGATCACCACCAACGAAATGCGGGGCCGGGTAATGAGCGTCTACAACTTCGCCTTTCGCGGCGGCATGCCCATGGGCAATCTATTGTCAGGATGGCTGGTTCCCGTGTTCACCGCGCCAATCGTGCTCGGCATGAACGGCTTTCTGCTGATCCTGCTGGCCCTGTATTTTCTTTTGATCCAACGCCGCCTGGCAGCGCTCTAGAAGGCTGCGGTAAAAGTGTTGCGACGCGCCCTCAGCGGCTAAAGCCGCATTCAAAACAAGGCAGCTATCGCAGCGGTAAACCGCTGCGCCACCCAAAATCAGCACAGCCGAAGGGTGAACCACTGCGCCATCTAAAATTGCAACACCGACTTTTTCCGCAGACGGCTGAGCGCAACCGTGGAGCGATTGGCGTCCCCACCTACAAACCAAAATGAATGCCCTTCTGCTCGCGCCCCAAAGCTACCACCACCACGGCGAGGGTAAACACCGTGACCGCGGTCAGGGCCATGGCGTTGGCGTAGCTGGTGTGTTCGGCGAGCACGGCCTCGAAATAGGCGACCGAGCCGGCCAGGAGGACGCCACACTGGTAGGCGAAACCGGGGAGGAATCCGCGCACCGAGTCGGGCGATAATTCCGAAAGGTGCGCGGGAATGATGCCCCACGCTCCCTGCACCATGAATTGGAGCAAGAACGCACCGAGAACCAGCAAAGCCAGCGATGGCGCATACGCCCATAGCGGAACCACTGCAATCGCACAGATAAAGGCTACGATCATCGACCGCCGCCGCCCGAAGCGGTCGGACAAGAAGCCCACCAGCGTGCCTCCGCAAATCGCTCCCACCATCGAGATCGCCGTGATCACCGCGCGCTGGGTAGGCTTCATCCCCCACTGCCGCTGCAGGAAGGTAGGAAACATATCCTGCGTGCCGTGGGAAGCGAAGTTCATCATCATCATGAGCACGGTCAAATAGAGAAACAATTTCCAGTGCGACAAAATCGCGCGCCCAAGATCGCTCCAGTTGGGATGACGCGTCTTCTTCCACACTTCCGATTCTTTGACCTTGAAGCGGACGAACAGCCCGAGGAGCGCAGGCAGGCCACCGATAAAAAACATAGGCCGCCAGCCCCAGCGGGGAAAGACAAAGAAGTAGCAACCCGCGGCCAGAAGGTAGCCGAGAGCGTAGCCCTGCTGCAGGACTCCGGACAGGAACCCACGCAGCCGCGGCGGAACTTTTTCCATGGCCAGCGAGGCGCCCACGCCCCACTCCCCGCCCATGCCGACACCAAATAACGCCCGCAGCACGAGGAAGGTAGTGAAACTATGCGCAAAACCCGTTGCCACCTCGACGACGGAATAGAAGACCAGATCGATCATCAACGGAATACGGCGTCCATAACGGTCAGCCATCAATCCAAAGATGAACGCGCCCACCGGCCGGAACGCCAACGTGAGGGTAATTGAGAACGCAATCTCTTTGTCGGAGCGGTGAAACTCCTGCGCGATGGCGGTCAACGAAAGAACGACCAGGAAGAAATCGAAGGCATCCAGCGTCCACCCGAGAAACCCGGCGAAGACAGCAGGACCGTGGCCTTCTGTGGCAGGTGAAGTGGCCGGCGAGGGAGAGAAGTTTTTCGGCGTGGAATCTGCCAGCGAGCTCAAGTCTCCTCCTTAAAATGCCGGCGACTACTATACAACGAATTCCCGTCTGCGCTGCTGCCCTCACCACTTTGGGCTTTCACCGCTTTACCTGTGTAGAGACGAGGCGTCTTTACAGAATCTCGACTGCGAATAAAGGTGGCATCGGCTCACTTAGGGGGCAGAATCATCCCCCGGCAAGTGCCCAGCCCAATGCGGCGGAAGCCGTCGCGTTCGCAAAATCCCCGCATGATAATTTCGTCTCCATCCTCCAGAAATTTTCTCTGCTCCCCGGTCGGAAGGGTCACGGGATTCTTGCCCCGGGCAGTCAGTTCCAGCAGGCACCCGCGGGCCGTTGCGTCCGCGCCCGACACAGTTCCACTGGCCAGCAAATCGCCGGCGCGCAAATTGCAGCCGTTGCTCGCGTGATGCGTCAGCATCTGCGCCATGGTCCAGTACATATCGCGAAAATTGCTGCGCCCCAGAGTTATCGGAGAAACGCCGGCCTCCCGCATGCGCGCCGACAGAAGGGAAACTTCCAGCCACAAGTCGAGGCCGCCATGCTCGCGATCGCCCTGATCGAAAAGGTAAGGCAATGGCGCCGGATCACCCTCGGCGCGCACAAAAGCCTCGGCGCGGAATGGAGCCAGCGCCTCCATCGTCACAACCCAGGGTGAAAGCGAGGTGGCAAAGCTCTTGGCCAGAAACGGCCCCAGCGGCTGGTATTCCCATGCCTGAATGTCGCGCGCCGACCAGTCATTCACCAGGCAGATTCCGAAAATATGTTCTTCCGCCCCCGCGACGGCAATACTTTCTCCCAGCGCATTTCCCTCGCTCACGAAGAAGCCCAGCTCCAATTCGTAATCGAGCGCCTTCGTCGGCCCATAGTTCGGACCAGCGTCCGGACCAGCGTTCGGATCAGCCTCGCCAGCACGCGTCTGGCCCGAGGGCCGCCGGATAGGAGTCCCGGTCGGTACCAGTGATGATGCCCGCCCGTGATAGCCAATCGGAATGTACTTGTAATTCGGCAGCAACGGACTGTCAGGCCGGAACAGCTTGCCAACGTTAGTGGCGTGGAAAATCGAAGCGTAGAAATCGGTGTAATCGCCGACCACGGCGGGCAGCAGCATATCGACATCGGCCTGCGCGACCATGTGGCCCGAAGCGGTCTGCCGAACCGAAGCCGGCGCGTCCTCCCGCAAACTGGTATGAATACGCCGGCGCAAGGCGTGTCGCGGTCCGGCTCCCAGCGCCATCAATGGATTCAGCGAATCGGCCGCGCAAGCATTCGCCGCCAACCGCAGCTTCTCATCGGCCAGGTAGGTATGGCCCAGCCAGCCGTGTATGTCAAGAATGCGGTCGCCAATCGCTGCTCCCACCTTGGCCCGGGCGCCGGCACCGTGCGGCCGAAAAACGCCAAAGGGCAAATTCTGTACAGGAAAATCCGCATCAACAGAGTTGGCCGATTCCACCCAACTTTGCATGGTCGCATCATGAGTCTCGTCGAGGATGGGTTTCATCGCTCAGGTTTTATAGCAGGAATTTTCACAAGAGGTGCAAAAAGCTGAGAGAAAGACAAAGAGAAAGACCGTAGGTCCTCGATGGGCTCCAGGAACGAGCATGACCCGAATGAAACTGCGAAGTCCCGGCGTGCCGCGGCGATTTCCTGCCGGCCAAGCCGATGCTGTCGCCAGGCCACTCCATCCGAATCAAACTGAAACGCCCGCTCCGATTGCTCGTCGAGCAACCGCAGCGCGACGCCGGCTTCCATGCCAGCCCGCAAGAACGCGGCCGCCAGAAAAACATTCAGAAAACCATGCATCATTGCCGAGGGACTCTCGGGTTCATACGTCAGCCGATGCACCGAACGCAGGGGATGATGCAATCCCGCCGTGGCCTTAAAAGGAACACGGGCCGCCGCGCACAAGTTAATGAATTCGATCACGCTCTCGGAAGCAGGAAACTTGTCCGCCGTCTCGCCGCCCATCCGTATCTTGGCTCTGCGTCCAGAATCGGCCAGCGCCCGGATGCACTCGGTGCGAGACGACACAGGAATTGACCACGGGATTTCGAAATACGCCACAACCTCTGCCGGAACAACTCCGGAAAGCCGCGTGATCTCTTCGGAGCCTGCAACTTTCACCTCGACCGAATCGACCAACGCCTTGCGGGAGCCCTCACCGGCCATGCGCCCGTTGAATTCGCGAAGCCGATCGACATCCGCCACCGGATCAGCACCCAGAAGGGCCGACAGCCGACAATTCATAGGGCCTTCGTCCCCTGAACTCGGCAGTCCGGCAAATGCTTCTTCAAACTCGGCGAGCCGCGATACTGGAACGATAAATCGCCCCAGCATCCAGTTCCATTCCGAACGCGAATATGTGTCGTAGCCAGCCACCGCCGCGCCCATGCCCAACGATGCCGGAGGAAACAATCCTGCGTAGTCGATCAGTTCGCGCAGCAGCAGACCGCCAGCATCCACCGCGACTACGGAAGCTCGCGCTGTTCGGACTGTCTGCAGATTCATTGGTTTCGTATCAGGGCATCGATTTCAGCGATTCCGAAAGCGGTCTGATATGGCGCTTCAGAGGCCGCCCTGACCCTTAAGCGAACTGCTTAACTTTCCGACCCCTTGAATTTTTTCCGCAGCCCCTGCCAGCATTCAAAGTACTGATGATCAAGCTGCGAACTCTCCAGCGCAAACTTCGTCGGCTGGCAAACAAACCGAGTCTCGAACATGAATGCCATGGTGTCGCCGAGATAAACCGGCTTCAACTCAGCTCGGCTGGCCTTCTCAAACGTCTCCGCGTCGGGCCCATGACCGGCCATGCAGTTATGCAAGCTGGCGCCGCCTGGCACGAATCCCTCCGCCTTGGCATCATATTCCCCGCGAATCAGTCCCATAAACTCATTCATAAAGTTACGATGAAACCAGGGTGGACGAAACGTATGCTCGGAAACCATCCACCGCGGCGGAAAAATAACGAAGTCGACATTGGCCGTTCCCGGAACTTCCGAGGGCGAAGTCAGCACCGTATAAATCGACGGATCCGGATGATCGAAGCTAACCGTATTCATGCAATTGAATTTCGCCAGATCATATTTGTAGGGAACGTAGTTCCCGTGCCAGGCAACGACATTCAGCGGCGAGTGATCGATCGCCGCTTCCCAAAGCCGCCCCTGAAACTTGGTGACAATGCGGAAGTCACCTTCGCGGTCTTCAAACGCCGCGAACGGAGACAGAAAGTCCCGTGGATTCGCCAGCCCATTCGCGCCAATTGGCCCCAGATCCGGCAGGCGAAGCAGCGCGCCGTAGTTCTCGCAAACATAACCGCGCGCTGCTTTTTCCAGCAGCTCAACCCGAAAACGAATCCCCCGCTGAATCACCGCAATCTCGCCGGGAGCAACTTCCAGCAGTCCCATCTCCGTGCGCAACAGCAACCGCCCCCGCTGCGGCACGATCAACATTTCTCCGTCGGCGTTATAGAAGAAACGCTCCGTCATCGAGGCGTTGGCAACGTAGATATGGATTCCCACGCCCGCGTGGGTATGCGTGTTGCCATTGCCCGCCATGGTGATCAGCCCGTCAATGAAATCGGTGCGCTGCGAGGCAGCGGGAATCGGAATCGGCGCCCAGCGCAATTGGTTGGGCGGCGTAGGCACCTCGTCAAACGGCGCGCTGCGCAGCCTTCCCTGTGCGATCGGTTGGAACGGCTTATGCGCCACCGACGGCCGCATCCGGTAAAGCCACGTCCGCCGATTGAGGCCGCGCGGCGCAGTAAACGCCGTGCCGCTCAGTTGCTCCGCATACAATCCGTGCGCCACTTTTTGAGGAGAATTCTGCCCGCGCGGCAACACACCCACCACCGCCTCGCTGGCGAACTCGTTGCCGAATCCGGACTGATACTGATATCGAGAGCGCAACTCAGAAATGCGCCGTCCATTTGCTTTGGCATTTGCAGCCGTTGCGGCTGTGGTTTTCGCGTTAGGCATGTCTACAGATTCCCTCGCCGCGCCTGCTCCATTTCAATGGATTCAAACAGCGCTTTGAAATTTCCTTTGCCAAATCCGCGGCTGCCTTTGCGCTGAATCACCTCGAAGAACACGGTCGGCCGATCCTCCACCGGCTTCGAGAAGATCTACAGCAGGTAGCCTTCCTCATCGCGGTCCACGAGTATACCGAGCGCGCGCAACTCGCTCACCGATTCCTCCACCGGCCCTACCCGCGACGGCAGGGCATCGTAATAAGTGTCGGGCACGCGCAAGAAATCAACCCCGTTCCGTTGCAGCTTCGCGACGGTGTAGAGAACGTCCTTGCACTGCAGCGCGATATGCTGCGCCCCGGCTCCACCGTAAGCCTCGATGTATTCCTGAATCTGGCTCTTGTTACGCGCCGTGGCCGGCTCGTTAATCGGAAACTTTACCGAGTGCGAATCGTCCGACATCACGATGCTCATCAGCGCGCTATATTCGGTAGAAATATCCTTGTCGTCGAAAGTAATATACCGGTGGAAGCCGAAGACGCGCGTGTAATAGTCGGCCCAAAACTGCATTTTGCCCAGTTCGACGTTGCCCACGATGTGGTCCACGCGCAAAATGCCGCAATCGTCGGCCGCAAGCGGTGCGGCCATGTACCCCGGCAGAAACGGCCCGTCGTAGTCTTTATACGAAATCAGCGAGTGGATGGTGTCGCCATAGGTGTGAACCGCGGCACGGCGAATGGCGCCGTGTTCATCCCTGAGGTCATGCGGCTCCTCGGCCGGCAGAGCGCCGCGCCTCAGCGCTTCCTCGAATGCCTGATCCGCGTCCGCCACTTCCAAGGCGATGTCGCGCACACCATCGCCATGCTTCCGTATATGTTCCGCTGCCAAATCGTCGGGCGTCATCGGCGTCGTCAAAACAAAATTCGCCTTGCCCTGGCTCATCGCATAGGACGCGCGCTGCCGCTGCCCGGTTTCCAGCCCGCTGTAAGCAACCTGCGAAAAACCGAATCCCTTGCGATAAAAATAAGCCGCCTGCCGAGCGTTGCCCACCCAGAATTCGACGTGGTGTATGCGTTTCAGCTTGAGTGGATTTTCCATCCGATTCCCCCACAGTTAAATTTTATCTCGTCTCACGCAAGTGGCGGACGCGTCGTCCGCCACCGGACAACGAACTGTCACTTCGTCGCTGCGGCGGTCCGCCCCACCGCGCTCTCCATCAGTTCCGCCGCCCGGAGCAGCGTTCGCAGTTGCGTCTTGCCCAACCCCCCGAACGTATCTGCCAGTAGTCCAATTCTGCGCGCCCGAGCCTGTTGCAGCAACCGCTCCCCCTTGCTCGTTGCCGTCACTCGAATCCGCCGCGCGTCTTTCGCGTCGCTATCAATCTTCACCAGTCCCGAGCGTTTCAATCCCGCCACGATGCGGCTCATGGTGGGAGCCTTGACACGCTCGGCGATCGCCAGCTTCCCCAGCGGCATGGGGCCTCCAAAAACCAAGACCGACAGCGCCGACAGCCGCGCCGGACCGACACCGGCAAGAACGTCCTGCTTGGCGGCATGGCGCAGAAGATGAATGGCAGCCGAGTGCACACGATCCGCTGCCTCCAGCCGTAGTAACTCCTTCGGGCGCATACGGCACCAGCTTAGCACTGCCATCGCTTAGCACGGCTAACATTTTTCTTGACAGGCGAAAAAACCGTTCTATTATTAGTTAGCAGTGCTAACTAATCAGGAGAAGCAAAAATGGAAAACTCGCAGGGCGGTTTCGAGCTTTTGCAAGCAGGCGATGCCGATACGCTCCGCCAGCTTTTGGAGAGAGAACCGGCAGTTGCCGAGGCTCGCGATGCGAACGGAGTGAGTCTGCTCATGCATTCCATCTACCGCGGCCACCGCGACCTGGCGGAACTCATCGCGAACAAGAAGAAGGCGCTCGATATTTTCGAAGCTGCCGCTCTCGGCCGGCTCGATCGCCTCAAGCAGTGTCTGAATGAAGATCCCATGCGCGCCGCTTCCGCCGCCAAATCATGTTCGATCAATTCCTATACGAAAGACGGCTTTACCGCCCTGCACTTTGCCTGTTTCTTCGGCCAGCCCGCGGCCGCCCGTCTGCTGATCGAAAACGGGGCGGCGGTCGACGCCGTGGCGGCAAATCCGACCCGGGTCATGCCGCTGCATTCCGCCGCCTCTGCCCGCAACCTGGAAGCGGCGCGACTTCTGCTCGAACACGGAGCCGCCGGCATGGTAAATGCGCGCCAGCAGGCAGGCTGGGTACCGATTCACGCCGCCGCCCAGAATGGAGACCGCGCCATGGTGGAATTGTTGCTCAAGCACCACGCCGATCCCAAACTGACCAACGACGCGGGCAAGACCCCGGCTATAGTCGCCAGCGAAAAGGGACACGAAGACATCGCCGCCCTGCTCGCGTAGGGACGGACGCATTGGTTCGTCCGTCCAGTCCGGGCCCGATTCGGCCTCGGTATGATCGCCACGGACTGCTAACACTATGATTTTAATAGGCGGAGGAGTGTACCCCTCTCGCCGCCACTAAGACTGCTTTCTTTGGGATTTCGTAGGATCGAGCCACCTGCCTCTCGCTCGTTACCCGCGATATGTTTGCCAGAAGCTTGTTCTCCGATCCATGCATCAAACCGACTATAATGGTGTACCGGATCCTCGATTTTCTTAGGGCTAAGAATCGATTGGGGCTAGATCGACAGAGATTAAAGATTAAATTATGTCAACCAAGTTGAAGGTCACCGTCATTGCCAGTTCGCTGGCTATTCTGCTGTTCACCCTCGCCGGCGGTTTTGTCAACGTCAACGCTTCTTCGAATGATGGCGCTTACCGCCAACTATCGGTCTACAGCGAGGTGCTCTCGCGGATTCGCCTGGAATACGTGGAAGAGCCAAATATCGCAGGCGTCACCGACGGCGCACTCCATGGTCTGCTGGAGTCCCTCGACGCTAATTCCAGTTACCTGTCAGCCGACGAATATAAGCGCTACAAGACAGCGATGAAGAACGACGGCAAGGCGGATATAGGCGCCACCGTCTCGAAGCGCTTCGGATACGCGGACGTGGTCGCGGTAATTCCTGGTGGGCCGGCGGAGAAGGCCGGGATCGAAAACTCCGACATCATTGAGTCGATCGAAGGCAAGAGCACTCACGATATGTCGCTGGCCGAGATTCACAGTATGCTGTCGGGCGAGGTAGGATCGACCATCACCCTGGCGGTGGTGCGGCCGCGGCGGGCTGAACCGCAGAAGGTTGTAATCACTCGCGACGCGGTCGCCATTCCGCCAGTCAGCGAGAAGATGCTGGCCGATAACGTCGGTTACATTCAGGTGGACGCGTTCCCGGAGGGAAAGTCGAAGGAGATCGCCGGCAAGATTCGCGACCTGCAAAAAGAGGGAGCGAAAAAGATCGTGCTCGATCTGCGCAACTCCGCTGGCGGCAAGGAAGCTGAGGGCATTGCCACGGCCAATCTCTTTCTTGACCATGGCACGATCACTTATCTGCAGGGGCAGAAATATCCGAAGCAGGCTTTTAACGCCGATCCCACCAAGGACATTACCCAGCTTCCCGTGGCGGTGCTGGTGAATCGCGGTACTGCCGGTCCTGCCGAGATTGTGGCTTCCGCAATTCTTGAGAACGCTCGCGGTGACGTGGTCGGAGACAAGACTTTCGGCGACGGCTCGGTGCAAAAACTGATCGAGATGCCGGACAACTCCGCGCTGATTCTCTCGGTCGCGAAATATTATTCGCCGAGTGGAAAGGCAATTCAAGATGCCTCGGTCACTCCCAATGTCATGGTCACCGACTCTACCGAAGACGATGCCGGATTACCCGACGAAGATGAGCAGGCCGCTCCCGGCGAAAAACCGGGCGACAAGAAAGAAGACAAGCTCAAGAACCAGCCGGATGATCAATTGAACAAAGCCTTGGAAGTGCTGAAGAACCGGGCATCGAAGGGATAGTAAGTCTGGTGTCAAGGTTTCAAAGTTTGCAATCGCTCGCTTCGCGGGCGATTTCTTTTTGGCGGGCGAATTTGAGCGATCCTCGAGACTCGGGAAGACACTGAAACCTCGAAGGCTGGCTCTTGCGTTACCATTGAAGCATCGAAACTTTGAAACTCTGAAGCCTCCCCTTGAAGATTATCTATCAACATCCTCCGACGGTCGAAATTGGCGGACGGAAGTTGGTGGGACGCTTCGTGTTCGGATTGCTCGTCTTGCTCTCCGCCGCAGTGGGCGCGGCTGCCGGACTGCTTCTCGTCTACTCGACTGACCTGCCCCAGGTGGAAGAACTTGAGCGCTATCGTCCCAGTTCGGTCACTGAACTCTATGACGGACAGGGGCGAGTCATCGGCACGTTCGCCTTGCAACGCCGCGTCATCGCTGCCTACGACGATTATCCCGAGGTCCTTCGCAACGCTCTGGTCTCCATCGAAGACAAGGATTTCTACCGGCACTCAGGCGTCAATATCTGGCGCATCGTCGGCGCGGCGTATCGCGACATCGAATCCGGCGGCAGAGTGCAGGGAGCGTCCACGCTTACCATGCAGCTCGCGCGCAACCTGTTTCTCTCTCCGGACCGGTCGTTTTACCGCAAGGTACAGGAGACGCTGCTAGCCATCCAGATCGAGCGCCGTTTCACCAAACCGCAGATCTTCACCCTCTATGCCAACCAGATATTTCTCGGCCACGGCGCTTACGGCTATGAGGCCGCCTCAGAATATTATTTCAGCAAACCCGCGAAGCAACTGAAGTTGGAGGAAGCCGCGCTGCTGGCGGGACTTCCCAAGGCCCCGCAATATTACTCGCCGATTAACCACCCGGAGCGAGCTCTCAAACGCCGCAATCTGGTGCTCAATGCCATGCTGGAGGATGGCAAAATCACGGCGGCGCAGGCGGCGGATGCCAAAAGCAAGCCCGTCGTGCTGAATCTGCAGCTGGATCCGAATGCGCTGGCTCCCCACTATGTGGAAGAAATCCGGCGCTATCTCGAAGCGAAGTATGGCAGCGACCAGGTTCACGAAGGCGGCCTGCGCGTCTACACTTCGCTCGACACAGATTTGCAGAAGGCCGCGCGCCAGGCGCTGCTGGACGGCCTCGCCGCCTACGAGCGCCGGCATGGCTGGCACGGCAAGCTCCTGAATATCATTGCCCAGGGCGAGCGGCTCGACAACTACAACCACCCGGATTGGGATAACGAGCCGGAAGTGAATGGATACATGCACGCGCTGGTAACAGACGTTTCAGCGAGCAGGGCTGAAGTCCGCTTCGGCCGCCGCACGGCCGTGCTCTTGCCGGCGGACTTGGCTTGGACGATGCCAAAGCAGAAGATCAAACTTCCCGACATGCTTCACGCGGGAGACCTCGTCTATATCAAAGTGCTGGAGTTCGATGCCGACGGAAAAGCGCGCGTTACTCTGGAGCAGGATTCCGGAGCCGAAGGCGCGCTCGTCGCCATCGATAATTCGACCGGTGAAATCAAGGCCATGATCGGCGGCCGCGATTTCAACCTCTCCAAGTTCAACCGCGCTACCCAGGCTCTGCGCCAGGTGGGGTCATCATTCAAGCCCTATGTCTATACGGCGGCGATCGACGAGGGCGCCAGCCCCGACGACACCATTGTGGACGCGCCGGTAACTTTTCAAACCGCTTCCGGTCCCTACTCTCCACACAATTACGACGCCAAGTTTGAGGGCACGATTACGCTGCGGCGCGCCCTGGCACAGTCCAGAAATATTCCCGCACTCAAGCTGGCCGATAGCATCGGCATCAAAACTGTGATCGACTACGCGCACCGTTTCGGCATTACCGCCAACATTCCGGCTTATCTTCCTGTGGCGCTGGGCTCAGCAGAGATTACGCCGCTGGAGCAAACCTCAGCCTTCAGCGTGTTTCCGAACGACGGCGTGCGCGTGGCTCCGCGCTACATCACTAAGGTGACCGACTACGAAGGCCGCATTTTGGAAGAAGATTTTTCCGATATCAAGGACGCAGTAAGTTCGCGCACCGCGCGCATCATGACTACGATGCTGCGAGAGGTTGTGCTTCATGGCACAGCCGTCGCCGCTGCCAAGATGCCTTATCCGCTGGCCGGCAAGACGGGAACGACCAACGATTTCACCGACGCCTGGTTCGTGGGTTTTTCTCCGTCGCTCACCTGCGGAGTGTGGATCGGCTTCGACGAAAAGAAATCACTGGGCGAAAAGGAGACTGGATCGCGCGCCGCTTTGCCCATCTGGATGCAGTTCATGAACGTCGCGCTGGCCGGCAAAGATCCAGGGGAATTTCAACCCGTGCCATCGCAAGGAACTGCGGTCGCGCGGAAGGTGGATACCCCCGACGTAGCGCCGGGCGATGGAGAATTGCATTAGTGGCGGCACACTCGGAGCGTCGTGCGAGGCACTGCCGGCCGAGCCCGCTGCGTCTGAGACGGAGCCAACCGCCGCTAGAGCCGTGGCGCGACTAGCTTGCGCGCCAGCCGCCCTATTCGAACGATTCGATAGAGCGGAAAGAGCCTTTCCGGCAACCGCAATGCCGCCACGTCTCCAGAACTTGGAGTCCAGACGAGCCGCCGGAGATATCGCCATCGATCGCCGCGACGCTCACGCAGTTTCATGATCAAGCGGAAGTATTCGGTAGATTCAAAGTCATAGGCCGCGCCGCGCGCCAGGCGCTCGGCGAACTCGCGGCCGAGAGCGGCTACCCGCGGATCGGCCGCGGCGATTTCCTCGGCCGGTTCAGCTAGATCGCCATGCAGCACATTCTTCACCAGCCAGAAGCTTACGCCGAGGATGCGAGTAATTCCCAGCGCTCGCGCTCGCGAGAATACCAGCCCGTAGTCGACGAGCGGAAGTCGCAAAGTCTCCGCAATGTCTGCCAGCCAGATCAAACGAGTCCAGAGATGCTTGGCCGCATGCAGGCACAGCACCAGCAGCGAATCTTCGGGAGACAGGCAAGGCACTTCGCAACCACCGATTACCGTGCCGCCAGCGCGCTCCAGCAGATGCTCGGCGGGCAGATCCACGGCATAGAAA
>Ga0187847_10002936_pt1 | contig 13370 bp, 8 predicted proteins | sample June2016WEW_4_10_FD_132458 | JGI IMG/M metagenome (GOLD analysis project Ga0187847, IMG submission 132458) | Peatland microbial communities from SPRUCE experiment site at the Marcell Experimental Forest, Minnesota, USA - June2016WEW_4_10 | ecosystem: Environmental > Terrestrial > Soil > Wetlands...
CGCGCGCCGGACGCGCGACCACGTGTCGCCGTACCCAGCGCCCGAATATCCGAGCTGCACCAATTCGATCAGCGCCGCCTCCTCCTCCTCGGCAGCGCCTAGGAAACCGAAGGTGAGATCCTCCGCTTGCTGGACCGCAATTTTGCAAGTCGCCTGGAAGATACACGCGTCGAATTCTGTGTTCACCGTTTCGAGACCGCGACTTGCTCGATTTGATCCACTATTGCAACCAAGGCGCCAGAATTTCCGTAACACTGTCCATCTGGATAGTCCTTTGTATCCCCGAGAGATCGGTGAGCGTGAGTGATCCAGTGGGTTTGCAATTGCCCAGCAGCGGCGGATTCACGTCCGCCTTTCTGGTGTGAGCTGTGACTGTCCGATTGCCTGATGCATCGGGCTCGCTAATACGGACTGCTTGTACGACTGATTCATAGACGGGAATCCCGGGACACAGTACCAATTGATCGAGTTTTTGCGAGAGCTGGCCCACATAGGTGCGTCGCACCTTGGCGCCCTCATCGACTTCAAGAGTTTCGACCGCATAGAGGCGCGCCGCGGCCACCTTTGCAAGATCGATGATGCCGCGGTCAAATCCGCTGGAAATGCTGCCGTTCTCTGCGAGCGGCCAGGAAGCGGCGCGCAATCGATGGACGATGTCTCCGGTATCGTTCATTCCGAGGGAGCGCAACAGTGCTGCTGCCATCGCGGCGTAAGGCGCGGCATAAGAGGTGGCCGGCGGGAATGTCGCGTTCTGGCCGAGTAGATCGACAGCGCCGAAGGGTTCGCCGGGCGCATACAAATAGACGGTGTGCCGGCCGCCTCCCGAGAAGTCGGCAGGTTGAAGATCCCGAGTCGCCGCACCAATTACCAGCACGCGGTGGCCCGTACCGGGGTCGAACATGGGCCAATCCGCGTTGGCCAAACACGGTGGACACTGATGCAGAGCGTCGAGATCGGCACCATCGTTGCCTGCGGGAACGACCAGCAAGGTATTGCTCGCTGCGAGCTCGGTCTTGAGGGCGTAGGGAAAGAATGGATTGTCACTGCTGTCGATGTAGCTGACGTTGACAACGGACGCGCGCCCGTCGAGATAGCGGATGGCGTCGAAGACATCTTGGGGGTTGGGTTGCTCGGCCGGCGGGACAGTACAATCTGCGGTCGAGAGTCGGAAGAATGCGATGACGGGCAGGATGTTCTGTAGCGTCGCATCGCTACGCAACGCAAGCCCGCTTGCGAGTGAGGCAACCACAGAACCGTGGCTCGCCAGTTGAAACGCGAGTGGCGGCCAGGTCGATGCGACATGCGTATCCTGTCCCGGAGGGCACAGTCCAACATCTCCGTTTTGGGGCTCCGATGAGCGGTCGACTCCCGCTCCAATTGAGTCATTCGGGTATGCATAGCTTCGGTCACTGGGGATAGTCGTAAATGCGCTTGTCGGCAGAGGCTTGCCGTCTTTAGCCGCAAGCCCACCGTCGGCAACGCCCAGCACCGTTGGGCGCAGCTCGGGGTGAGCCGCTATGGCCGCCTTCAATATGGCCGTTACGAGCGCGAGATCGTAGGGCCATTGGCTGCTCGCGATCGGGTGGGTATCGGCGACCGACAAGGAAAAATTGGCGGCGGCCGCATCGCTCATCACATTTGCGCTGCGGGCCCAGATATCGACGGAGTCGAGGACCTGCTTTATTGCTGATGTCGCATTCGGCGGAGCAATCCAATCCGGTGAGCTCGCGGGATTCTCGAATGCAATGACGTGGTGTTGTATGAGGCATTCTTCGGCGACGCGGGCCCCGCACTGAAGCGCCTGCGCGAGCCCGTCAACGAGCTGATGGATGCCGGTAATCTTCGTGGCGTCGGCTCGAAAGATGGTCCATTGCGGCACCTTAGGGACGATGACGCGATCCCCCGCCTCGATACTCGCCTTTGGGTCGAGTGGGCGGCGGCTGGTGGATGATGCGCGCAGGTGGACGAATTGGCCGACATTGTCAGGACTCAATCCTAGTCGTCCCGCGAGGCTTTCCAGGGTTTCATCGGCGCGTATCTTGATTTCCACCGCCATACGAAAACGCAAGCAGGGCGTGAATTGTAAGAATGCGGCATCGCCGATCGTGGAGCGTTTCGCGGACTTGAGGGTGGTATCCGGCAGGTCGCCTCCGCAGCGATCCGTTAGGAAATGACGCGCCGTGACGTGCGTCGGTAAGAGTACCTCGGTAGGCATACTCACTTGCGCGAGGAACCGGTTGATGCGCTTAGCCGCGGTCGGATCGGCTTCGATTGCAAATTTTGGACTGACCGGAGCTGCTTCGGTGGATATGGCGGCAGGTCCGGCCGCAGCCTGGAGACTCACGACCAGCGCGGCCCAGAATACAGGCGACGACCGGCCGATCACGCGCCGCTTCCTCGGCAGTGTGCAGGCGCTCCGGCGAGGCCACAAATCGCAACTGTCTTTTTCTGACCGTTTTTTCCATTGGCCCAGGCAATTGCCCACGCTCGGAACGACGGGCCACCCGTCGCTGAAATCAGAGACGGCCCCCAGAACAAGTGACTTGCGTCCGCGTATACCACGCGCGAATTGACACCGATCAAGAGTCGATTCGGATATTGCTGACCTTGTTCTGGACCGGCGACAATCTGAAACGCGGGCCCGCCGCTATCGCCAGGACAAATGTTTGCACCGGCATTGCCGGTCAAAAGATTGTTCAATTCGCTCGGCCGATAGTATGCGGCCGAGAACGGAGGTTGCGGCGCCGGGCTATTGGAGGTTTGAATGATGGAGTTGACGCCAATGCGGTACTTGCCATCGGGTATCCCCACGTTCACGAGGTTGTCGGTACACCCATAGCCGGTCAATACGAGGGAAATGCCAATCACTGAGTCGAGCGTCGGAGTGGCGATTGTCTCGAAGCGATATCCGGCCGGCAGCGCGAATGGCGTGCGAAGCAGGCAGAGCGCAAAATCAGCGGAGGCGTCCGGATTCGCGCGCAGATAGTCAGTGTTTAAGTCGCAATCGGACGAATATGTCGTAATCCCAAATTGAAATGACAAGGTATGATCCGCCGGTACACAGTGTGCCGCTGTCAACAGCACCTCAGCACCGACCAGGGCGGCGGTACACCCGACAAATGCCCCCGCACCTTTCCAACTGGCAAAAAATGATACCGGCCAATCCGTGGAATTGGCATCGACACCATTCCGCAGCTGGGGGACAAATGGCCCCGGCTTTTGATTCAAATCGAGCACCGATTGGAATACGGTACCAACAGGGGGTGTGCCCGAGGCCGCGATTTCGCTTGTTGGCGCGGCGGGGGCGCTTGGATCGCCGGCGTGACAACTCATATGGATAACCCAGAGCAGTAGGCACCCAAGGGTCGCTCGAGCGGTCGGTCTGGAAAAGATCGTCATTTCCTGGCCCTACTTGAGACTGTAGCCAATGCCAAGATAGAGGCCCACTTTGTATGCCGTGTCGGTTTTCAGGTCCTGCGTTGTCGCGACGGTTTGTCCAACGGCCAGGCCCGCGCCCAACTCGGTCGTCTTCTGGTAGATCGCGCCAATGTTAAAGTCCAACTGCGAAGATGAACTCGACTGTTTGGAGGAGCCAGAAGTGGAGCTGGATTTCGATCCTGGTGATCCGGCGGAGAAGCCAAGACCGAGGAAGACGGCCGTTTTGCTGGAGTCAGGAACGAGGCCTACCTGGAGGTGCGGACGAACGTAATATGAATCCCATTTGTCCGGGGTCATATTGAGTGCCACGGCGCCGGATAGCTTGTTGTAATCCGTGTTTGTCTCCATGATCGTCAATTTAGCGTTGGCGGTTTGCGCGCTGTAACTCGGGTTCTTCACGAAGCTGTAAATCGCGGCGGCAGAGACCGAGAAATCAATAAGTTCTTTGGTCTTGAGGTCAATCTTGTAGTCTCCAGCGTGCGAGGAAATGTCGGAAGAGACACTGGTCAGGAGGGGCTGCAGCGACTTATTTTCCGCCACGTTGATTGTTACCGTGTTATCAAGGCCCGACGCGAAATCCGGCCATTCCTTGTCTGGAGTGTTCAAAATCTTTGCAACGCCAACGACCTGTAACTGGACGACTAAACTAGCAAACAGATTGAACGTGTCGATGTAGTCCTTGTAGGATCCGCCGCCGAACCCGAGCACCTCCTCGAGTTCATCGAGCGCGAGTGTGGCGCCTTGGTCACCGTTAGGAACGGTGGTCGAGATTGCCCCAAGACCGCTGAGGATCTGCGCGAGCGTCTGCGCCGGTTGTGCAGGTAAATCTGGATAGTGACGCTCGGACGCGGAGCCCGGATCGCACCAAGTCACGCGGAATTGACCGGTAGCAGAAACGCTCTGAAAAAGCAGCGTGGATAAGTCGTTGAGCTTATTCGCAGCATCCTTGGCATCCTCGCTCGAGGACTTTAAAGTCAGATAGGCTGTCTGCGCAGTCGATCTCAAAGTCGCGACGCTGGTAGCAGCGGCGAGCAACTTCAATTGGTCCGGAAGGGTGTTATGGGTCGGAAGGGTGTCAGATAATGCGACCGCGGCCGATGTGAGTTGTGCATGAAGTCGAGTGATATCGACATTATTCAATCGCGTGCTACATCGCGTGCCTGCCAGGCCTTGCCCGGCTGCATTTACCGCCGCTTGGGTACCGGTCGCCGCCTTTCCGAACGCTTGAAGTTTGGGGATAATTTCGGCGAGCGCATTGGCAGAGGCAGTGGGCGTTTGAACAGCGCTCACCGTATAGGTGTAGAAGACCGGATTGTAGTCAAGGACGTTGATGTCGAGGAGTTTTCCAGATTTTCCTTGAATGACAGGCACCTTCGCGGCCTTTAGCGGCATGTTTTGGCTGCCGTATGAAAGCATCGGGGCGGGCACGGCGAGCGTCACGTCAACGTTCACGGAGCCAACGATCTGTGCGCCGGCTAGGTGGCTCAGCATCAACATCAACAAAGTGGAAAATTGACGGAAGGTTCTCATGTCCTGCTCCCTTTTTTAACAATCCAAACATTTGACGGTGTGGAACGCGGTTTTCTAAGTTGTCGAAGTGCCACCAGGCCGAAGGCCAGTTTCGTGGAAGCCCGGCGAATGTCCCGACCCGATCAAGAATCGCGGCGATTTTTCTCCGATCGAGGAATCGACCGAGCGACAAATAAGCATCTCCTTGCCCTCCGTTGTTGCGTCGCGCTTCATCGAGATCATTCCTTGATCGATCCGCCGAACAGTAATCGGACGGCGTCCGGGTTCTGGTTGTAGGCGGTATGCGCGGGGTACGGGTTCTCGACGTAACCGAAGTACGAATCCGCGTTACTCGTGATGACGTTGACGACTGTGGTGCCGTTGCCGACGATCGCGGTGTCGTTTGGCGGTATGCGATAGCTCAGCAGATCATTGGGATCGCTAAAGGCCACCAGGCTGAGCGGCGCCTCAACCATGGACCGTTGTGCGTCAAGGGATTGCTTCGCTCGGTGCCTTGCGCGGGCTTCCGACAGCACGCCGAGTGCGGTCGTCATACTAGGCGTTGGGGATGCCGAGACATCCAATCCCGCAACGGCCGGTGCCGGCGCCGGTCGCGCCAGCGCGAAAAGTGGTAATTGGTTGGCGAGCATGTAGATCTGCGTGATGGGCGATACCGCTTCGTCGAATGCGGCTAGTGCGGCGGGGCTTCTGCCTTGCGCCTCGAGCTTGAGCGCGGAAATCGCGTCGAAGACCATGCGGCTGCCGAGGCTTTCGGTGACGATGGCGATTTTTCGACTGCCGTGGCCGTAAGTGGCCGGAAATACACAGGTGTTGTTCGTGGACGTTCCATCCAAAGCGGCGCAAATGGCGTTCTGCATCGAAGTCTGAATGTCGGCGCCCCGGTAACCGGCATAGATGATGGCGTCTGAGAGGCAGTCGTTTAGCAGCGAAGACTTCAAATCCGAATTGAGCGTCGCGCGTTTCCAAGTGAATTGACCGCCCGTAAAGATGGGAGGCCCGCTATAACCGGGTGGATTGTCAAAATTGAGCCTTGCCTTGTCGGCCGTGGTCAGTGGTGACCAAATCAGGAAACGGCCGGCGAGCTTGTTCGGGCCGATCTGATAGTCATGGTCGACGATTTGAACTTGGCCGACCGTGGAATGTGCGGCTTCGGTCATCGTCTCCGCCGGGAAGTACCCTTTGATGACGACGTCCCAGCCGGCGGTTATCCAATTCGCTTCCGTGTGAGAGCACATGCCATGGACGAACAAAACACGGATGTTGGAGCCCGATGTCCCGCCCCACTGGCTGATGATTCCGGGGAATTGCGCGGTCGGCGGATCGAAAACGGAGTTTCGGTAGGGGCGCAGGCAACCGGCCATACTTAATGCGCACAGGCTTAAGAGTACGTACTTGCAGAACGTCTTCTGGGATTGTGTCTGTGTAGGCATTTGCACCCCTCCGTCGTTTTCGTGCCGGAACTTCTTGCCCCGGCTGGCCAATAACGTAGGTAGGCGCAGGTTGAAAATCCTGACGGCAGGCTGAAAAACTCAGGGAAAGAAAATGAATATTTCAAGACATTGATTTATAAAGGGGCTATAGCCTTACCAAAACCGTTCCCGAGGACGTAGTTCCGGGGATATGCTTCTGGCATCATGGAAAAATAACGTCGCACGGGACGCGGCTAAAATGCAGGGACATGGGATCCGATGAACGTACACGCAAGCACTGCGACGTCATCGAGCGCTGACAGGACTTGGCGGCGCTGGCATTTCGGGCGTTCCGTCTTAGACGAACGCACCCATGAGTTATTCGTGGATGGCGTCGACGCAGAACTCGAGCGTAAGCCGCTCGAAGTTCTGATGTATCTATTGCAGCATGCCGGTGAGGTGTGTACCAAGGATGAGCTACTGGCCGGTGTGTGGCCGGGCCGCATTCTCAGCGAGACGGTGCTCACCAAGTGCATCGGTAGGATTCGAGATGTCCTGGTCGATGATAACCAGGAGATCATCAAGACTTCCTATGGTTTTGGGTATCGCTTCGTTGCGCCGGTTCGTGTGGAAACCACGGCGGCGGCGGAGCCGGTGCGCTTCGATATTTGTGCCGGGATGCATCCTCCCGCACGCCCCCTCTGGAGCCTGGTCGAACGGCTGGGTGGAGGCGGGCACGGCGAAGCCTGGCGCGCTCGTCACGACAAGACCGGCGAGCAGCGCGTCTTCAAGTTTGCATTAGAAGAAAGGGCGTTGGTCGCACTGAAGCGCGAAATCACCTTGTTCAGGGTCATCCATGACACGGTCGGTGACAACGCTCGCGTTGTGAAGCTGCTCGACTGGAATCTCGAGCAGCTGCCCTATTTTGTCGAGGCAGAATTCATCGCGGGAGGCAGCCTCGTCGACTGGGTCGCGGTTCGTGGCGGCATCTTCGGCATGTCGGTGTCCGATCGCTTGGAGGTCGTTGCCAAGATTGCCGAGGCCTTGGGTGCCGTACACTCCGTTGGGGTCTTGCACAAGGATCTGAAGCCGTCCAACGTTTTGGTCAAGCCATTGCCGGGCAACTCGATCGATATCGTATTGGCGGATTTTGGCAGTGGCGGCGTGCTCGATTTCAATCGGCTCGAGGCCTTGGGGATCACCCGTCTTGGATTCACCAAGACGATCGCGACGCCGGAGATGAGCTCAGGCACCCCGTTGTACTTGGCTCCGGAGATATTGGCCGGTCAGCCATTCACGGTAAAGAGCGATATTTATGCCCTCGGCATCATTCTCTATCAGTTCCTGGCCGGGGACTTTCACAAAGTCATGTCGCCGGGGTGGGAACGCGGCATCGACGATGAGTTGTTGCGCGAGGACATCGCGCTCATGGCCGAAGGCAATCCGGCGGAGCGCTTGGGTGATGCGGCGGCTCTGGCGCGGCGCTTGCGGACATTGGACGAGCGTCGGCGCCAGCTGATCGCGGACCGCGAGGCACAGGCGCGGGCCGAACGGGCGCGGCGTGTGTTGGAACGCGCGCAGGCGCGCCGATTCGGCTTGATACTGGCGTTCGCGGCCTTGTGCGTGGGACTGATAGTCAGCACTTCATTGTATTTCAAGGCGCGGCAAGCACAACGCCGTGCCGAACAAGCCGCAGAAGCGACACGCGCGGTCACCGGCTTCCTGAGTAAGGATCTGTTTGGATCCATCGATCTATCGAAACGCGCGGTACGCGACCTCACGATCAAAGAGGTGCTCGACGCCGGCGCGGCGCAGATCGACACACGTTTTCGAGATGCGCCGGACGTTGCGGCAGAGATTCATGCCGCGGTTGGCGCGTCCTACATGGCGTTGGAATTGCCGGAGGTGGATGACCAGCTCAATCGAGCGCTTGAACTGTATGAATCGACCAAGGGTGTCGGTTCCTCGGAAGGCCTCAGCATCCTGGCGCAACTGCTCGGATTCCACCATACGCCGGAGCAAACCAAGTTGCTGGTTGCCCACGCCGAGAGGGCGCTCGTCGCAGGCCGCCGGCAATACGGCGAGGCAAACGACGCGGTGCTGCAGCTGCGCTTCAGATCGGCCCTCGGGCAATATCAGCAGGGCGATTGGATACGCGAAGTCGAGGAGCTGCGATCGCTCTCCGCCGATATGGATCGTTACTTCCCGAACGCCGCGCATTTTGACGGTCAACTGTCCCGATTGCTCGGCTCGGGCTTATTTAGCGTCGCCGATTTCGCGAATGCAGAGCAATGGTTGGTTCGTGCTCGAACGCAAATCGAGCGAGCACCGGGACATTCAAGCGCGTTTGCGCAGGTCGTTCACATGGATCTCGGTGCCCTCTACCGCGAGACCGAGCGCTACGCCGAAGCCGAGCAGGAACTGTCCCTTGCGTTGGCCGGCATGCGGCAATTGGTACCGGACAATAGCGCCTTCATATTGCAGATTCGCCGAAATCAGGGTCAGCTCAAGCTGGAAGAAGGGCAAGCAGCGGAGGCGAGCACGATACTGCAAGAGGTGATCAACGTCCTTTCCTCCTCTCCGCACGACACGGATCGGGACGGCTCCTGGCTGGTGCGTTACTTCCTCGGACTTGCCTATCAAGCGCAGGGGCACCTGGAGGAGGCCGCCTCGATGTTGCGTGGCTCACTGGAGCGTTGTGAGGCCGCAAAAGGTCTCGAGTATCCTCTGACCGAGCAAATTCGTATTGGGCTCGCCGAGGTCCTCCGATTGCAGGGGAAGTCGGACGAGGCACAAGGTTTGCTTGCGCGTGTCGACATGAGCGGTCTGCCGGGCTTGCCCAGGGATCATCCGATTCTCGGCGAGCTGCGCCGTACGCAGGGCCTGTTGCTCAAACAACGCGGCCAAATCGAGGCATCGAGAGCCGCGCTCACCGAGGCGCTGCGGATATTCACGTTGCGCTATGGAAAAGCACATTGGCGCACGCGGCGTGGGCAGGATGATTTGGCGCAACTCACCTAGCAGGCCACGCCCATGAAGCTCAGCCTCTTGTTGACGAAACGCTGCAACGCACAATGCGCGCACTGCGCGACCGACAGCGGCCCGTACGCCAGACGATCGCTGCCAACACAAAAAGTGTTCTCCATCATGAACGAAGCCGCGCAGCGACGGCGCGCCGGAGAATCACTGATGTTCGGTTTGTCGGGAGGCGAGGCCTTTCTCGACCTCGAGCAACTCGTCGCGGTCATCGCTCATGGCGTGGGTCTCGGCGCCACCGTCACCTGCGTCACAAACGCCTACTGGGCGACGTCGGACGCTAAGGCGCAATCGATCGTTGCTCGCGTGCGTGCGGCCGGGCTGACTCACTTGGCAGCCAGCACCAGCCGGTACCATCAACGCTTTGTGCCGATCGAGCGCGTGAAGCGCGCCCTGTCCACCGCGCGCGCCGCCGGAATCAACACCTTGCTCAAGATCGTCTACTCTGCGCCCGAAGAACAAGAAGGCGTGGTCCAGCGATGGGCCGATTTTGTCGGCGCCGATGCGCTTCAGGCGTTTCCGGTGGTTCCTTACCTAAGGCAGGGCGGCGAGCTTCCGTTGGAACATTACGTTCGAGCTCCCGGGTTGCCAAAAGGGCGCTGCCCAGCAGCGGTACTGACAATCCGGGAGGATGGAGCGGCCTTCAATTGTTGCACCCCGGGCGGATTCGAGACGCTCTTGAAGCTTGGCAACGTCTTCGATCATTCACTGGACGCATTGGTCGATCGCTACCACTTCGATCCGACGTTCCAAGTGCTGCGCGAGCAGGGCCCCATTCATTTCGCACGCCATGCCATCAAGAACGGCGAGGAAGGGCGCTTACGGTCGGCCTACGCCGATGTTTGCGACTTATGCGCACATATTGCGTCAGATCCGGTTTTGACAAAACTCGCGCAAGACAGTGCCAGGACCTATCGAAGGCGCTGGGCAATGCGTATTGCGAAAACCATGAGAGCAAACGCAACCCTGATCACGCGCAAATCAACGTCTCAACGTCTCACAAAATCACGAGGGATCGAACATGAGCGATAACAGTTCACGTGCCCAGAAGAAGCCGCAAAGACAAAAATCCAAACCGCCAAAAAAGACCGCGCGCTCAGTCAAGAAGGCGAAATCAGATACCTATGCCGCCATCGCGAAGGCACTGGATGCTGCAACGCCAGAGCAGCTTTCGGCGCTTCAATCGAATTTGATCAAGGGTGAAAACCGCGTAGCAGGAATTCCACTATCACGGTTTGACGCAGGCTACCTCGCGGCTCAGCTCGTTGCCTACCACAAGAAGCCGAAGCCGCGTCATCGACCGAAAATTTACATGGAGTTGTTTTTTCCGGACGACGAATAAGGGGAAACGATGGCCTGCAAAGCGGTGTTGGTGGGCATCAATCTTTATGACGGGTATATCCGGCACAAGGGCCATGTGGTGCCGCTGCAGCGGCATCGGCTCTACGGCTGCGTGAATGATGTCCATTCCATTTCGGACTTGCTGATCCAACATTTTGGATTCGTGCCGGCCGACATCCAGGAGTTAACCGACGGAAGCGCGATCCAATCTGCGATTCTGGCAGCGCTGAAGGGCATGGTTAACTCCGCTGCACCGGGTGACCGCTTGCTTTTCTACTTCTCTGGACATGGTTCTTTGTATCGCCGGACTCCGCCAAGCAATGATCCGAAGCGCGAAGAGCCGATCTTCGAAATTCTGTGTCCGTACGATATGGATTGGGACCAAGAGATTTTCATATCGGAGTCAGACCTCAGAAACATCGTGAATCTGCTTCCCGACGGAGCCGCCATCGAAATGGTCTTGGACGCCTGCGGTGCGGGCGGCATGAGGCGAATTGTTCGAGAGTACGGCTCGTTGATGCAAATGCCCTTGCTCAGCCGAGCAGCGGATGCATCGCTGCCTCAGAGCTTACGTTTCCTTGTTCCGCCACCGGAAGTCCTGGCCCGGATCATGAGCGCGCAAGGCAACATGGCCAACCCAAGGATCATGTCAACGCTCGGCTCCGCCGGACCCAAGCGGTGCATTCTTTGGGCCGCATCCGGTGCTGACCAGATCTCCGACGAATTCATTCCGAGTCATGGGTTGGAGCATGGTGCGTTCACATTCTTCTTGAACGAGGTGCTGACGGCGACGTCCGCCCTAGATCGTGGCATCGTTCTGCAGGAGGTCTCTCAACGCCTGAAAGAAGAGCGCTTTCGCCAGGTTCCCGGGCTATTTCCGGATCTTCCGCTCATTACACAGAATCGTTTTCTGAACCCAGGAGAGTTCACCTAGAGCATCGAGCGGCATCGCAGTTCAAAATCGGCCGGTGCGATCGCTTGATGGTTCGCCGAAAAGAGTTCGGCGGTCACGGCCGAGCCGGGCTGTCGTCGTTCAGAAACGAGCATACCGATTTCAGCATCGAGCCAAACTGTTCGGGGCGATCGGTGGCGAGCTTCTCGAGAACGTCGGTGGCCTCGGCACAAACTCGCTTCGCCTCATCTTTACGTCCTTGCCAATGGTAAGAATACCCGAGAACTTCCGATTGCTTGGCGACGTCGGGAAGATATCTGCGCGGGTTCTCTTTGGCCAAGTTGCGATAGATCGACAGGGCGAGCTCTGCGCACTCCGTGGTTTCACGACTGTGACCCAGATTGGCATAAACCATTTCCAAGTTCTCGAGGGTCTTTGCCAACTCAGGCATATAGGCACCCGGCTCGTTCTTCGCCAACCCACCGTAGATTTCCGCCGCTTCCGCCGCCGCTTCCATCGCCTCCTTGTCGCGATGCAGATTGCTATACAGCAGGTAAAGCCCGTTGAGACTGTACGCAACGTCCCTCGAATAAACCGACGGGTTGGATTTCGCCAAGTCGCGTCGAATCTGCAGCGACTCGCTGTAAGCCACGAGAGAATCCTGCAATCGATTCTCATCGTTGTAGATCGATCCCAGATCGGTCAACGCGAGCGCCACATACGGTAGATACATCTCGGGATTGGTACGGGACAACTGACGGTACAACCTGAGCGCCGCGTTGAAATGCGCAATCGCTGCTTCGCTTTTGTGCAGCTGCACTTCTGCACTCCCCAAATTGATCAACGTCGAGGCCTGATAAAAACCATACGCGGACGGATTGGACTCTGCGAGTTTACCGTAGATATCGAGGGCCTCCGTGAACGCGGCAAACGCCTGCTCGGGCTGCTCGAGATTCTCCTCGACGTTACCGACGCCGTTTTGCACCCGGGCTATGTCTGCCAGATACGCGCGGGGATTGGCCTTGGCCAACTCGCGATAGATCTGCAGAGCCTCGGCATAATCCTTGGCGGCATCGGCGGCGCGCTGCTGCTCTTCGCGCAGAATCGCGTTGCTGTTGAGCGTCGCGGCGAGTTCGCTCTGGTATTGCGGGTCCTGCGGGTGGTCTTGGGTTGCCGCTCGGTAGATTTGCAATGCTTCTGCAAATTCCATGTCGGCATCTGCGAGCCGATGCAGCGTGGTGTATAGCGTTCCTAGGTTGCAGTCGGTCTGTGCGACATAGGGCTGGAATTCCGCGGGGTTGGATTTCGCCAGTTCACGGCGAATGCTCAATGACTCTGCATAGGCCGTTTCGGCGTCCGCGAATCGCTGCGTGTTGCCGAAGATGGCTCCCAATACGTTCTGGATGAACGCCACCTCCGGCAAATACTGGTGCTCATCGGCTTTCGACAGTGCGCGCATATTGGCGAGCAACTGCTCGTAGACCTTTTCCGACGCGGCGAGGTCACGCTGGTCGAACAGCAAACGGCCATAGGCCTCGGCGTATTCAGTGCGCTCTGGGCGATAATCGTACGCTTTCTTGAATTCGGCGAGCGCCTCGAGCGGCTGAAATTGCAGCTGATGGAGAAGCGCCCGTTGAAAGTGGTTGTGGGCAAGCTGGTCCACCGCCTGTTCCCCGTGGGCCAAGACCTTGTCGAGCGCATCGGCCGCCTCGTCCAGCTTGCCC
>Ga0187847_10002939_pt1 | contig 13364 bp, 11 predicted proteins | sample June2016WEW_4_10_FD_132458 | JGI IMG/M metagenome (GOLD analysis project Ga0187847, IMG submission 132458) | Peatland microbial communities from SPRUCE experiment site at the Marcell Experimental Forest, Minnesota, USA - June2016WEW_4_10 | ecosystem: Environmental > Terrestrial > Soil >...
CCCATGTTCAAGGAACTTGTTCCAATCCTGCGGGACCGCGCCGTGTTGCTGACGGTCACGCATGTCGATGAAGATCAGATTCGGGTGAATATTGTGCCTAAGAAACTGAAAGACGGCGATAATGACGCCCTCACCACCCCGCTCAGCGTCACCGGCACGGCCGAGGATCTCGACGCCGAGTTATCCACGACAATCATCAGCTTCGTCGGCTCCCATCTTCAGATGAAGAACACCCTGGAGAAGGCCAAGGCAGAGATGGATGCGGCGTCCAAGGTGGCACAGGCAGAGGCGCGAGCGAAGTCGAAGACCGGGATAAAGTCGGCGCCGTCGAAGCCCGATAGCGCACAACCAGCTGCGGCCGCCAAGCCTTCCGAACCGACGAAGCCCGCTCTCCAGAAGCCCGCAAGTCTCTTCGATGCGCCGGCACCAGCGGTAACAACCGCCGTAGCGCCAGCCGAATCGGAAGAAGACCCTGGATTTGCGGAGGTTGACGACGATGAGCCAATCGAAGAGAACGAAGTACTGGATGATGCCGCCTGAGACGCTCATTCCCCAGTTTTTCGCAGAATCGTCGAGCGCATATCATGATGATTGAGGTAACGGTTGATCGTCAGGTTTTGTATGGCCACTCACAACCAGACGCAGCCGACCCAATCCAGATCATGAATGAGGCAAGCCATGCCATGCAATCCCGACGAGTTGCGACACGTTCCTCTTTTCGAACTTCTGGACGACGATGAAGTTGACGTTCTGGCGGCGCAAGTTGCAATCAGACGATTTGCGCCGCGCGAGCGAATCTTTGAGGCCGGCGACCCCGCAGACCATGGTTACGTGGTGATGTCGGGCAAGGCGCAAGTGGCCATGATGGACGAAGACCAGCAGGAAGTAGTGGTTGAGGAGCCGGTGCACGGGGAGTTCTTCGGCTTTGCATCGATGCTTCAGCAGTCCGAGCACCAGTCGACGGCGACGGCGATAGAAGAGACGGTTTGTCTGGAAGTAGGGCGCGATGACATTAGCGAGCTGGTGATGCATATGCCGATGGCAGGCATGGACATGCTGACCATGCAGGCGCGGCAGCTCCATGCCTCGCAGAATCTGGTCCGGAGCCGGATCAGCCGCAACCCCAACGAAGTGATCGAGGAAGAGTCGACTCTTGGCGAGCGTCTGGCGGACCTGGTGGCCCGCTTTGGGGGCTCGTGGAAATTCATCATCATTTTCGCGATTGTGCTCGTTGTGTATTCGTCGACCAACGTGGCGCTACACAACCGGGCATGGGACCCGTATCCATTCATTCTTCTGAACCTGTTTCTGTCGATGCTGGCCGCGATTCAGGCTCCGGTGATCATGATGAGCCAGAACCGCCAGGACGTGAAGGACCGCGTGCGAAGCGAGTTGGATTTCCAGTTGAACCGGCGAGCAGAGACCGAAATTCAGTTGCTGTCGCATCAGATGAGCTCGCTGATGGGCAAGATGGAAGATGTGGTGCGCCAGACAGCAACTCCGGAGACACAAACCAAACTTCACAACGACCCGAGCGAAGAAAAGTCTTGACGATGAGTGGGGAAATGCTCATGCGTACGAGGCGGCTAGCAGTTGCCGCAACCAATGCACACCGATCGAGCCAGAAGAAGGCGCTGGATTTGCAGAGATCGACGATGGGGAGCCAGTGGAAGAGGCTCAATAACTGGATGACGCAGCCTGACGTGACGTTCGACTGCGCCTCCTTCCGATCGCGGATCGCTGCTGAATGGCCACCCTGAGCATTGAATTAATGTTGATAACGCAAAGATGGAATCTTTTCGTTTTGAGCTATTCTGAACAGCAAGGCCTTCAAGGACCACTAAATACTGTTTTATCTCCCTCTCATGGGAGGCGGGTCAATCGATTGCTGGGAAGCGTCTTGACTCGCATGGAACGGGCGTGGAGCAGTCGCAATTGGAACCTCTCAGAGCTGATTACATCGCGCCCGTTCTGCCTCATTCCGCCTCGTGAATGCCACCTACTCCGGCTTTCCGAACTGCGGTCACGCGATGTCGATGCATTTATTATGGCGAGACGAATAGCGCGCCGACCTGTCGTTTGCAACTGTCTCTTGTCACTCAAAGAGTTCCGGCTGCGTGGACACTTCTTCAGGGTTGCGAAAGTTGCTCAGGCCAACGCCCACCAGACGGAAGCGCTGATGGGAACCCAGATCCACGCGATCTCTCAGCGACAAGGCGATGCTGGTCAATTCATCGCACGAAACCGGTGGGTGCGAGGGTGAATGACTGCGGGTGAGGATCTTGAAATCGCTCGTCTTTAGCTTGAGAACCACTGTGTGCGCGACGCGAGCCTCCTTGCGAGATGCCGTCCAAGCTTTTTCCGCTAACCGCCGAATCACAGGCTCCGTTTCCGACAGAGGTACGTCTTGCTGGAAAGTGTCTTCAGCGGACACCGATTTTGTGGGCCTGTTTGGGACGACTGGGCTGTCATCGATTCCGCGTGCCAACTGGTAGAGGCGCAGACCATAGCGGCCGAAGGAACCTTCGAGAGCCGGCAATTCAAAACCACGCAACTCCCCAACCGTTCTTATTCCGAGTTTCTCAAGCCTTGCCTCCGTCACTTTGCCGACGCCTGGAATTCGTCCCACGGGCAACGGCGGCAAAAATGTATCCACCTCGTCTGGCTGGATCACGAAAAGGCCATCCGGTTTGCGCCAGTCCGAGGCGATCTTTGCCAGGAACTTGTTCGGCGCCACTCCGGCAGAAGCAATGAGGTTCAACTCTTCACGGATCTGCGCTCGAATGGCACGCGCAACCTTCGTGGCGGTGGGCAGTCCGGTCTTGTTTTCGGTTACGTCGAGATATGCCTCATCGAGCGAGAGCGGCTCAACCAAATCCGTATGCCGCTTGAAGATCTCCTGCACCAGCTTTGAAACTGCACGATAACGCGGAAAATCCGGGGGAACGAAGATAGCCTGGGGACAAAGGCGCTCGGCGCGAACCGCTGGCATGGCCGAACGGATGCCAAAGCGCCTGGCTTCATAGGAGGCGGCACAAACGACAGAACGGTTTCCCAGCCAGGCGACAACGACTGGCTTGCCGCGCAGTTGCGGGTCATCCCGTTGCTCGACGGACGCATAGAAGGCGTCCATGTCCACGTGAATTACCTTCCGAACAGCCATCTTCAAAGAATTCTATCCCTGATTTGGGGTATCGAGCCAACGAAGCTCGATACCAACCAACCTGCAATTCAACCGAGGCAAATCTAAATGAAACCATCCAAGCTTTACGAGGCGCTTCATGCGCTGATCGGCGAACGTGTGCCTCTGCATATCTGGGGCGCGTGCGGCGTCGGCAAATCCCAAATCGTCGCGCAGGTAGCGGACGATCTCGACTTTGATTTTCTGGACGTTCGCGCCGTGCAACTCGATCCGGTCGATCTGCGCGGGCTGCCGCGGATCAAAGCAGACCAGACAGAGTGGGTGCCACCCAAGTTCCTTCCCATCGCCGGGAAGGGCATCCTGTTTCTCGATGAATTGACGTCGGCTCCGCAGATGACGCAGGCCGGCTGCTACCAACTGGTGCTCGATCGGAAGCTGGGAGAGTATGTGTTGCCAGACGGCTGGGTGGTCATCGCCGCCGGCAACCCGGCCTCCGAGCGCGGCGTGCATTTCTCGATGCCGCGTCCGCTGCGGAATCGTTTCGTCCATCTCGAACTCGAAGCGGATCTCAACGACTGGTGCAAGTGGGCCGTGGGTGCCGGCGTCCGGTCGGAGATTATCGCGTTTCTGCGCTTCAAGCCGGACCTGCTGCATACTGCCGATGCGACTTCGGACGCGAATGCCTGGCCCACTCCCCGTTCCTGGGAGATGGCCTCCAATGTTCTGCGCGGCATTGCCAACCGGCAGAAGACCGCATTCCTTTCGGGCGCAAGTGAGTTTGAAGCGCAGTTGCTCGACGGCACGGTTGGCCCGGCGGCTGCGGCGGAGTTGATTGCATTCCTGCGGCTCTTCCGGCTGTTGCCGTCGATTGACGAGATTCTACTCAACCCGGAGACGGCACCGCTTCCTGCGGAAACATCGGCCCAGATCGCAATTGCCACGGCCCTGGGACGGGCAATGACCGACAACTCCGTGGCCAGAGGACTCAAGTATCTGGACCGTATGCCGACCGAAATGCGCGTCATGGCGATGCGCGATGCGGCGGCGCGGGACACCGCCATCACCCACACGCCGGAGTTTGTCCGCTTCGGTGTGCAACAGGAGGCCATTCGATGATTACCGAACGCGCGATGCTCGCCGCCGTCCACATCAGCATCTGGACGGCCGTCAAACACGACCGCAAGATCAGCCGCGACATTGCCGATCAGCACGGAGCGCACCAGGGAGCGGGCCGCTATAACAAGCAACTGCTGCGCGGCGCCAACAAACTCGATGAACTGCGCACGCTGGCCGGGCAGGTACGGCAGTACTTCTATAAGATCACGTTGCCGTGGTCCGACGAGGGATTTCGCTTGCTGCCGTCGAACCTCTACTTTGATCTGACGGCGCGGATGCGCGAGTTCGAGGCCGGCTTCGAGCAGGGTGTGGAGAGCTTTCTTCAGGTCTATCCGCAGTACATCGAGCAGGTGCGGCCGGAGTTGAACGGCCTGTTTCGCGAGGAAGACTATCCCGCCGCCGACAAGCTGCGCAAGAAGTTCGGCGTGAAGCTCGAGATCCTGCCTATCCCGACTGGCAACGACTTCCGCGTGCAGATGTCGGCCGAGGAGCAGGCACGCGTGGCCCGCGAGATCGACGCCAAAGTTCGCGAATCCTTGACGCGCGGCACCGAAGATTTGTGGAAGCGGCTCAGGGATGTGGTTTCGCACATGGGGGACCGTTTGAATGAGCCGGAGTCCCGCTTTCACGCGACGATGGTCACGAATGTTTTCGACCTGGTGGAGTTGCTGCCGCGTCTGAACGTGAATGGCGACGCCGACCTGAACTGTTTCGCCGAACAGATCAGGCAACGGCTGTGCGGCTTTACGGCGCAGGACCTCAAGAAGCATGACCTGCTGCGCGTGGCCACGGCAAATGATGCTGCGGAGATCGTTGCCGAGATCGACAGCGTTCTGCGTGATCGCGAAGCCAGCGTGCCGGAGGAGGCACCAGACGCTCCAACGGTCGATGACATCCTCTCCCGAATGTCTGCGTACATGGAGGTGCCTGCGGCAGCATGAGAAACGATGTCACTACAACCATAATTTTGCCAGAATGGCCGGTTTATGCTTGCAAATCATATCGTGCAGTCAGACTTGCTGCTATTTGAGGCTGTGGGGAGCATTCTGACCAAATGATAGCTTCAGCGTGTTCTTCCAGTTTCATGCGAATACGTTAAATTGCCTGGTAATTACCGCGAATAGCTATGCAGCATCCGTGGCCATGTTTTGATTGGAAAACAAAACTTACGGCCATTTTATCCTTGGAAATCCCGAACTTCAGCGAACCGGATCCACTGAAACCCACCAATTTCGGCCAACTTATGATTGGAGGCCCGGTCAATTTATGCCTGTAATGACAAACGAGACACCAGCATCCATTCGCATTCAGAAGGCACGGACTACTTTATTGCTCGATCATCCTTTCTTTGGCTCGCTCCTGTTTCGCTTGAAGGGGCGCGAGCTGCGATCGATTCCAACCATGGCGACTGATGGCGTGTCGCTCTACTATAACCCCGAGTTCGTCGATACGCTGAACTCGGCGACGCTGGCCGGGGTGCTGGCCCACGAGGTCATGCACCCCGCGCTCCAGCATCATGTGCGGCGTTCCGGGCGCGATCCAAAGCGGTGGAATGAGGCGTGCGATTACGCCATCAATCCGCTGCTGCTCGATGCGGGCCTCAGTCTGCCGGACGGCGTACTTCTCGATCAGCGCTTTCGCGGCATGAGCGCCGAGCAGATTTACAACCTGCGCGATTTAGAAGCACTGCCCCAACCTGGCGGTCAGAATAGTGCAAGCGACAGCGCTGGAACTGGCGCGGGTGAAACGCCAGAAAAGCAAGCCAGCCCCGATGAACCAACTGCGCCGGACTCGGAGGGCGGCATCGGCCAGGTTCTTGATGCACCTCAGCCTAGCAACGAAACACCCAGTGTTGAAGAGCAGGCGCGAGAGTGGAGCGTTGCCGTTAACCAGGCCGTCACGCTCTCGAAGCAAGCCGGCAAGGCTCCAGCGGGTCTGGCCCGCACGCTCGAAGGAGCCGCGGAGGCAGCGTTGGACTGGCGCGAGCTATTGCGCCGGCTCTGGTCCGGCACCATCCCCGCGGATTCGAGTTGGATGCGGCCCAACCGGCGCCACGTCTGGAACGGACTCTATCTGCCCGGAGTCGTGCGCGAGGGCGTCGGAGAGATTGCCATCGCTGTCGATTGCTCTGGCTCCGTGAATGGCAGGTTGCTGCGTCTCTTTGAGGCTGAGGTCTGCTCAATCCTCGAAGGCCAACGCCCACAGTGCGTTCACGTCCTGTACTTCGACACTGAGGTACACAAAGTAGAGACTTTTCAAGCCGGGGAGCAAGTTCATCTCAATCCCGTTGGCGGAGGAGGAACGGAATTCGGTCCGTGCTTCGATTGGCTTGAGGAACACGGGATTTGGCCGCAGACGCTGGTCTTTCTGACAGACCTATGCGGCACGTTCCCGGAGACTGAGCCTGCGTATCCAGTGCTCTGGGCATCCACCGAGCGACGGCAGGCGCCATTTGGGAGCGTCATTCCCATGCACGCGGCATAGCTCCGGCAAGTTGAAGTGGCCGGCGACACTCACTGTGACCAAACACCCAACCAACAGCCGCCTCACGCTACAGCGGCATGCATGGAGGACTCAGTTTCGTGCGTCGCGAGGGAGATTCAGTATGGAGAAGACAATTCACATCTTTACGGATGGGTCAGCCATTCGTAACCCTGGGCCGGGTGGATGGGCTGCGGTGTTGATTCGGGGAAGCAAGAGTTGGGAGATGTCGGGAGCAAGTCCGTGGACAACCATCTCGGAGATGGAGCTTCTGGCAGCGGTCGAGGCATTGCGCTCGATTCCGGCCGGGGCGCTGGTTGAACTGCGCTCGGACTCTGAACTTCTGATCCACGGAATGCGTTACCGCGTTTTCCGTTGGCAGAGGCAGGGATGGCGCAATAGCCGCGGTATCCCGTTGCAGCACCAGGAGCTGTGGAGAGAATTGCTCTTGCTGAACGAGCGGATGAATATTCGCTGGCGATGGATCAGGGGCCACAGCGGTCATCCACTCCAGACCCGCGCCGATGCTCTCGCCTGTCGGGCAGCACGAACTCTCTTGGTGCAACAGAAAATAGCGGCATAATGCCGGAGAAGAATTCAGAACGCTAGCGAGGGAGAAATTCACATGGCTTCAGTTGCAGAATCAAGTTCATTGTTTGAAATCGACCTGGAGCTGGACGGACTCCTCGAAGAGATCGAAGGCCAAGTTGAGTCAGAAGGTCAGGCCGCAGAAGACCTGGTTGCTCGTTTTCAACAATTCTGCGAGGCACACGGCGAGAAGGTCGACCGGATCGGTCGCTTTGTGCGCATTATGGAAGCCCGCGAAAAATATTGCCGGAGCGAGGCTGCTCGGCTCACCGACCGAGCTCGGGCCGCAGCCGGTAAGGTGGAGCGGACCAAGAACATGGTGCTCTATTACCTGCTCTGCCGGGACCTCAAGAAAATCGAAGGCTACCAGTTCACGTTGCGCGCGCAGAAGAACAGCCAGGATTCCGTGCGAATTACCGACCAAGCCGCGGTGCCGAAGTGCTATTGCAGAATTGATGCGCGGGTTGACGGAGTTGTCTGGGAGACGGTGCTCTCACTTCTTCCAGATGAACTCTGTAAGTCCTTGGAAGCGTCGATTCAAGAGATCCTACCGAACGCGGACGCGATCAAAGTGGTTGCGATGCGGAATGAACATATCCCAGGGGCGGAAGTTCGCCGCGGTTCACATCTGAGAGTGGCCTGAAAGCAGCCTGGGGGTGTCGCATCTTCGCCACGGCTTGATCCCTTTATTCCCTCTATCAATAAAGCGCTTCTGAAACCCCTATAAACTTGATCTCCACGGTCCTCAGTGTGCCAGGTATGTTCCCAGCTGAGGGCTGGAGGTGAAATATGGCCCGCAAATTGGGGCAGATCTTTGTTGAGGGAGCGAACGCCCGGCTCGTCCGAGCCTATCTTCTGGGGCGAGATCCGCAGACCGGGCAGCGTAAGTATCACAACCAGACCATTCAAGCTCGTTTCGCAGAGCACACCGGTTCTTAAATCTCTAGCTCCGGCTTAGAGCCTTCTCGGAAGCGGAGCTCTCAGCCGCGTTTCTTGCGATTCCTTCTCAAATCCTTCCATCTGCCGAAAATCACTTGCCCAGCAAACGCGACCGCTGCCGTTACAGCTTACCTGTGGCAGATTCTAAAGGCTTTACAGCGACATCGAGAGCCGCCCAAGCACATCGACGGCGTACAGATCACTGCTTTCGAGGGTAGGGTTGTGGGTACGAGCATCCCCAAGGCTTCCACAGCGCTCTTTGCCTTATATTCCCCTATGATCCGACTCGTGGGAAACGAGTGGGCATCGACGACGCGCCAGATCCGCGCGGGCAATATTTGCGTCCTCTGCCGCAGTTCTCCCTCCTTCACCCAGCTATGGAGAGCGTCTGTGCGCAAAATGCCGCGATCAGCGCAAGCGCCACCGCGTCTATGTGTCCTTCATGCACTGGGACGGGTGGCATTGCAACTTCCTTGCGGAAGACTGCAAAACATCGCTGTCCAGGGAGTTCATCTTCAGCAGCGAAGAATTGTCAAAAAGATGGCATCCAAAGGCGGGGCGAACATGAACCTAGAATCCCTGCAGCCGCTGGAACATGGCATTGACTGACTGGGGAGTCATCTGGCTCGAGCCGACGGAGGAGCAGTATCAAAAGCTTACGAAGACGTGATCCCGCGCAGGCCAGTTAGGCACTCAGGACTGATAAGCTTGACTTTTCAGAACAATGGTCAAACTCAAGAGAAACACCGCTATAGGAGCGGAACATCCCGCGATCGCACAGTATTATGGCACCCTCGCCGAGTATGAGGACCAGCGCGTCCACCATGAGGGCGCTGTCAGCACTGCCTTCGAGAACCTTCTTACGACACTCGCCAAGCAGCGGGGATGGGTTTTCATTCCCCTTCTCGCAGTCGTCGGTAAGCGCATCATCCCTGACGGGACGATCAGGGACGGCAACGGCTTGCCCCGCGCCTATTGGGAAGCCAAGGACTCCAGCGACAATCTCGACCTCGAAATCGCGAAGAAGATAAACAAGGGTTACCCCTTAAACAACATCATCTTTGAAGACACGCGGGAAGCAGTTCTTTACCAGGGCGGGGCCGAGATAGACCGCTTCGATCTCAGCAAGCCGGCTCGGCTGGTGGACCTGCTGAAACTCTTTTTCGCTTACGTCGAGCCTGATATTGAGGGCTTTGAAGCCGCAGTTGAGGAATTCAAAGACCGCGTGCCGGACCTCGCAAAAGGCCTGCTGAAGAAAATCCGCGAGGCTCAGAAGGAAAACGCAAAATTCGTCGCGGCGTTCAGCGATTTCTATGAGCTGTGCAAGAGCGCCATAGACCCCAAAATTCCCAAGAAGGATGTGGAGGAGATGCTTGTGCAGCACCTGCTGACCGAGCGGCTCTTCCGGACGATTTTCGACAATCCAGAATTCAGTCAGCGCAACGTAATTGCCAATGAGGTCGATAAGGTCATCGCGACGCTTATCGGTAAGAGTTTCAGCAGCGTGGTGTACCTGAAGAGCCTCGACAGTTTCTATCTGGCAATTGAGAATGCCGCCCGGACGCTTCCCGACTTCACGGATAAGCAATACTTTCTGGATACGGTCTACGAGCGTTTCTTCCGCGGCTATTCCACCCGTCTTGCCGATACCCACGGCATCGTATACACACCGCAGCCCATTGTTGACTTCATGAGCGCCAGCATCGTCCATGTGCTTCAACAGCATTTCGGGAAGAATCTGGGGGCGTCAGATGTCAAGGTGTTGGACCCCTGCACTGGAACCGGAAACTTCGTCGTCAATCTCCTTCGGCGTGTCCCGCGGAAGAACGTAAAGGACTTCTACGCGGAACGCCTTTTTGCCAACGAAATCATGTTGATGGCCTACTACATCGCGGCCCTTAACATCGAGCATGCATACTACGAGATCACGCAGGACTATGAGCCTTTCGAGGGCCTTTGCTTCGTCGATACTCTGGACATAGCCGACCGGGCGCAAAAGGGCTTTGCCTTTATCAATGAAAAGAACACCGAACGTGTCGAGCGGCAGAAAAAGTCCGAGATAACGGTCATCGTCGGCAATCCGCCCTACAATATGGGTCAGAAGAGCGAAAACGAGGATAACAAGAACCGCTCCTACGATGAGATCGATAAGCGCATCCGTTCGACTTATGCGAAGGACTCCACAGCCACGCTCAAGAACAAGCTATACGACCCGTATGTCCGCTTTTTCCGGTGGGCGGTAGATCGGTTGGAGAAACGCCCCGGTATCGTCTGTTACGTCAGCAATAACAGCTTCATCGATCATCACGCTTTTGACGGCATGCAAAAGCACCTGCTACAAGATTTCACTCGGGTTTATCACATAGACCTCCACGGGGACGTAAATCGCGACCGAACCCTGAGCGGCACTCAGCACAACGTATTCGGAATCCAGCTTGGAGTGGGCATCACCGTGGCGGTGCGCGAACCCGGACATAGGGATGATGACCACAGCCTCTATTACCACCGTGTACCCGAGAGATGGAGTCGCAATCAGAAACTCGGCTGGCTTGCCGAGTTGAAGGACCTTTCGAAAGTGGAGTGGCAGGTGCTTGAGCCACACAAGTGGCTCGAGCTAGAAACGGCCGCAGAGTATGGCCTGATGATGCCGCTGGGGACCAAAGAAGCTAAGAAGGTTGATAGCCCTCACGCTCCGGCCGTATTCAGGAGCTTCACGGTGGGTGTCCTGACCGCCCGAGACGAGGTGGCCTACGATTTCAACAAGGCCACGTTGACCGAGCGCATGGAACAGTTCGTCGCCGACTATAACGCCGAAGTCGACCGCTATCATCGCGTCAGCAAAACCAACAAAAAGATTGATGTCGATAAATTCGTTAACAAAAAGCTGAAATGGACTGACCGCCTCAAAAAGGCGATGGTCGCTGGGCACGAGGCCGAGACGAGTTCGGAGAAATACCGTCGTTCACTGTGGCGACCGTTTTGCAAGAAGTGGCTTTATTTTGACCGCATGCTCAATGAGCGCGTCTACCTGACGCCGGAACTTTTCCCGACTCAGGAAACGGAGAGCAAGAACTTGGTGATCTGTTGCACGAGCCACAGTCAGATGCCGTTTTCCTGCATCGTGACGAATTGCCTGCCAAATGAAGCTGTTGGTGGTCGCAACGGGCAGTGCCTCGGGCTGTACGGGTTCTCCGAAGATGGAACGATACGGGCTGACAACATCACAGACTGGTCGCTCGCGGAATTCCGCGGGCACTATGACGATAAGACCATCACGAAACCGCAGATCTTCAGCTACGTTTACGCAATTCTCCACCATCCTGCTTTTCGTGCTCACTTCGCCGCAAACCTTCGCCATGGTATCCCTCGCATACCCTTGGCAAAGGACTTCAGGGCATGCGTCAAAATCGGTGAGAAGCTCATCGAGCTGCATGTGAATTACGAGAAAGCTGTTCGGTTCGATCTCGCTTGGGTCGAATCAGAGGATTTCCCTCTATCTACTAAGGTAACAGGCCGCATGGTTCTCGATAAGGAAGCGGGCACGATCGTAGTCAACAACTCCTTGACCCTTGAAGGCATCCCTAAAGACGCCTTTGATTATGTCCTCGGTACGCGGTCCGCGCTTGAGTGGGTGGTCGACCAGTACCGCTACGAAGAAGATGAAGAGGGGAACGCCCTTTCAGATTGCAATGATCCGGATGACGACGAATACATCGTCAGCCTGATTGAACGCGTCACTACGGTCAGTATCGAGACGATTTCGCTTGTCGCCAGCCTCCCCGAGCACATAGAGTTCATCGGCCCAATTACGGGCACGGGTATGCCGCCAGAATCGTCTGGTGAAGAGAGCGAAGTGGAGCAATAGCCATGTGATACGTCACCCAAAGTATTTCTAATGCCTTGTCTACAGTCGCCTCACTCAACTATCAAGCGGTCGTTCCCCGCATGACCCGGTTCACGCAGTAGACCTGTTTCATGCCCGCCAGCGACTCTGCCGGCTGCACTTTGAAGCGGTTGTCGAGCACGGCGGCCTGCTCGCCATCATCGACAAGCAGGACAGCATGAAGCTTGCCCGCATGATGCCCGGTCTTCAGGAATCCGACCACAATCTTTATGTCCGCATCCGGCACTCCCGCGCGCCGCAAGATTTCGTGTATATAGACCCGCGTGAGCGCGTCCAGGCTCAATTTTCCAACCGCTATTCGTCGATTTGTTCCTTACTGAGAGTTGGGAGCACTAAGCGATCGCACAAATAAACGGCGAACTGATCGCCGGAGCGCCTACCGGAACGATGGCTTTCGAGTCTATCGCGGATATTGCGCACGCGTGTATGTTCTGCGGCGAGGTCAAGATTTCGCCCTGCGATCCCGACATACACGAAGTCGGTACCGCGCCAGATTGTATAAACGCCGATACAAGCCAACGGTAGCGTCTCATGTAGTACGTCTCGGAAAGAGTGCCAAACCTTGGTGATCACCCAAAAGGGGCCACTCTTGCCGGTTTTAAGGTGATCACCGAGGGTCGAAGGCCCGTGGTCAGGGCTTCATAGACTTCATTGGTCATCTTGATTGTCATAATCTATTCAATCCGGACAAGCGCACAGTCGGACGAACTGATTCAGAGGCCATTCTTACAAATTGTATAGAAGGCACGTGCAATGCACATAAGTCAACGCTGCGGTCAATTTAAAAGGCAGCGTTCACATTGATGACCCTCACAATTCAAATTTGGAGAAAATTATGCGGCTCCGCAGAAATCAGCTTTGCCCGCTTCACCGTTCTCTCTTCTGCTGCGGCAGGGAGACGATCTCGAGAGAGAAGCGTAAGCGCCAGATGGGAGTGCGTCGAGTCGATGATTTCCAGCACCCTAGAGGATACCGGGAGATCCGCTCGAATGCGGAAATGCGAAAGCTCTTGGATAAAAAAATCATTGCCCAAAACGGCGAGTGCGCGATCTGCAAAGAAAAGTTCACCGACTATACCGACATCGTACCCGACCATATCAATCCCCGTGGCATGGGAGGAGCGTGGAGAGACGACCATCCTGAGAACATTCAGGCGGTCCACTGGTGGTGCAATGGGGAAAAGGGATCGAGCAG
>Ga0187847_10002941_pt1 | contig 13360 bp, 15 predicted proteins | sample June2016WEW_4_10_FD_132458 | JGI IMG/M metagenome (GOLD analysis project Ga0187847, IMG submission 132458) | Peatland microbial communities from SPRUCE experiment site at the Marcell Experimental Forest, Minnesota, USA - June2016WEW_4_10 | ecosystem: Environmental > Terrestrial > Soil >...
TTACTCCAGAAGTATTGCACAAGGCTGGCGTTATCAGCGCCAAGCATCCCGTAAAAATTCTGGGCAACGGTGAGATTTCGACCGCGCTTACGGTACACGCCCACAAGTTTTCCAAATCGGCGCAGGAAAAAATCACCAAAGCAGGCGGTAAGGTCGAGGTTCTGTAGTCATGTTAGAGAAGCTGGCGAACATCTTCCGGATTCCAGACCTGCGCAAGCGTATTCTTTTCACGCTCGGCTTGCTGGCAGTTTACCGCCTGGGCGGGCACATTCCCACGCCTGGCGTGAATGCGGATAAACTGGCGCAGTTCTTCGATCAGAGCCGCGGTAGTTTTCTTGGTTTGGTGGACATGTTCTCCGGCGGCCAGCTCCGTCGTCTCACCATTTTCGCCTTGGGCATTATGCCCTACATCACTGCGTCCATCATTTTGCAGCTGCTGACCGTTGTCTATGAGCCGCTGGCCAAGCTGCAAAAAGAAGGAGAACTGGGCCGCAAGAAGATTACGCAGTGGACGCGCTATCTGACGGTACTACTCAGCCTGGTTCAGTCGTTCGGCATCGCCATCAGCTTGCAGAAGGCTGGCGACTTCGTGATTAATCCCGGCGTCGGCTTTGTACTTATGACGGTGCTGACATTGACCACGGGCAGCGCCTTCGTCATGTGGCTGGGTGAGCAGATCACAGAACGCGGCATTGGGAACGGCATGTCGTTGCTCATCTTCGCGGGCATCGTCGTCGGCCTACCGCGCGGTGTGTTCGACTTGATTGATAAAGCAAAAACGCAGGCTTGGGGAGTATTTACCGTGCCCGCGATGATTCTGCTCGTTGCTGTGATGCTGCTAATCGTCGCTTTCATTGTCTATGTGGAGCGCAGCGAACGTCGCATTCCAGTGCAATATGCGAAACGCGTCGTGGGGCGGAAAGTCATGGGTGGTCAGTCCACACATCTTCCCTTGCGTGTGAACGCTGGTGGCGTCATGCCAGTCATCTTTGCATCTTCGATTCTGACTTTGCCGCAGATGCTGGGTCAGCCGCTCAAGGACAACCGCTATTTCAGCCCCGTGTTCCATGCGCTGGCTTGGGGTGAGCCGCTTTATACGTTGCTTTATGCCGTTGGCATCATTTTCTTCGCGTATTTCTACGTCTCGATCGTGTTCAACCCGAGCGAAGTGGCTGACAATATGCGCAAGTACGGCGGATTTATTCCCGGCATTCGTCCCGGCAAGCGCACAGCGGACGCCATCAACGAGATTCTGACACGCATCACCTTGGTAGGCGCGCTTTATCTCATTATCATTTCGTTCATTCCAGAGTGGATGATTGCCGGTATTCACCTGAATCACTTGCCCGGTGCGATCGGTGGGTTCTTTGAACGCCTGCCCACTTGGGTCACGAATGGTTTGGGCGTCACGTTCTATTTCGGTGGCACGTCACTGCTCATTGTCGTCGGCGTAGCCATGGATACAGTGACCCAGATCGAAGCCCAGCTCATTATGCGGCACTATGACGGCTTCACGCCACGCAGTGGACGCATGCGCGGCCGCCGCTGGTAGAGGCTGAACTGGAACGCGATGGCGAATCAAAGTCTGGGTGGCGAAGGTCTGCCTGGTAAGGATTTGCGAAGCGAAGACGCCGCTTCGCGCTGCATCGGCCCCGTGATCCTGCTGGGACCGCCGGGCGCTGGCAAGGGCACACAGTCCAAGCGGATTGTAACGAAGTTTAAGGTTCCGCAGATCTCCACTGGTGACCTGCTGCGGGACAATGTTGCGCGGCATACGCCGCTCGGCATGCAGGCTAAAGCCGTCATGGAACGCGGCGATCTGGTTTCCGACGACTTGGTTGAGGAAATGGTCGCGGAGCGGTTGAAACGCGATGATGCGCACCGCGGATTTATTTTGGATGGATTTCCACGAACTGTGGAGCAGGCGATCTGGTTCGACGGATTTTTGAAGCATGGGCTCTTTGACAACCAAAAACGCAAGGCGACCGCGCCAATTGTGATTCGCATGGACGTGGACTATAATCTATTGAAGCTCCGTCTTACGGGACGCCGATCCTGTCCCACCTGTGGGCGCATTTATAACGTTCACTCTCAGCCTGCCAGTGTTGACGAAGTTTGCGACCTCGACGGCTCGAAGTTGGTTATCCGAGACGATGATCGCGAGGAAGTAATTCAGGAGCGGTTGGCTACCTACGAGCGGCTGACTAAGCCGGTGGCGGATTATTACGACCGCCGGCGCCGGTTGCACGTGGTCAATGGAGACCGTCAGCCCGACCAGGTGACGGAAGATATTTTTCGGGAGATTTTGCGCCACTCCGCTGCGGCGGACGGCCGTTAGCGAATGGCCATTGTTTGCAAGTCGGCGGCGGAGATTGAGAAGATGCGGCGCAGCGGGCACATCGTGCGCCAGGTTCTCGATTATCTGCGGACTTTGGTAGAGCCGGGCGTGACCACGATGGACTTGGAGCGCGCCGCGGAAAAGAAGATTGCGGAGTTTGGCGCCAAGCCCGCGTTCAAGGGATATTTTGATTATCCCTGTGTGTTGTGTACTTCGATCAATGAAGAGATTGTGCATGGCATACCGTCAGCCAAGCGAGCGATGAAGGCCGGCGACATCGTTTCGATCGACTGCGGCGTGGTGCTCGATGGCTACTACGGCGATTCGGCGATCACGGTCGCGGTAGGCGATTCAGTAGTGCCGGAACTGCAAAAGCTTTTGGAAGTGACTGAAGCTTCGCTGTATAAGGGCATTCAGCAGGTGCTCATCGGTAACTCCGTGGGCGATGTAGGCGCTGCCGTTCAGGAGTATGTCGAGGCCAACGGTTTCAGCGTCGTTCGGGAGTTCGTAGGGCACGGCATCGGTACCAAGTTGCATGAGGAACCGCAGGTGCCGAATTATGGTTCGCGCGGGCATGGGACAAAGTTGCGCGAAGGCATGGTCCTGGCGATTGAGCCCATGGTGAATTTCGGCAAACCGGAGACAAGGGTGCTCGACGACAAGTGGACCGCAGTGACCGCTGATGGCAGTTTTAGCGCTCATTTTGAGCACTGCGTGGCGGTGACGAAAAATGGTCCGGTGGTTTTGACGCAGTAAAGCAGCAATTAGCTCTTAGCCATTGGCTTCGAGCCCTAAAAGCCAAAGGCCAAGTGCCAAAGGCCAAGTTCAGTCTAAGGAGTGCATGAGCAAGGAAGACGCGATTGAAGTTATGGCAGTCGTTCTAGAACCGCTGCCGAACGCCATGTTCCGAGTGGAACTGGAAAACAAACATCAGGTTTTAGCTCACGTTTCCGGAAAGATGCGCAAGAACTTTATCCGCATTCTACCGGGCGACAAAGTGGCAGTTGAGCTTTCGCCTTACGATCTGAATCGTGGGCGCATTGTTTACAGGTACAAATAGGAAAATTATGAAAGTTCGGGCATCGGTAAAGAAAATTTGCGACAAGTGCAAGGTCATTCACCGGAAGGGCGTGGTGCGGGTGATCTGCGAAAATTCCAAACATAAGCAACGGCAGGGTTAAGGAGCACTATGGCACGTATTGCAGGCGTCGATCTTCCGCGCAACAAGCACACGAATATCGCGCTCACTTACATTTACGGCATCGGGCATCCGCGCGCCGCCAGGATTTTGGCGAAAGCGAACGTAGAAGCGGTGAAGAAGATCCAGGATCTCAGCGAGGAAGAGGTCAACCGCATCCGCCAGGTGATCGAAGCCGAGGGCATGGTCGAGGGCGATCTCCGCAAGGAAGTTTCTCTGAACATTAAGCGGCTCATCGAAATCGGCTCCTATCGCGGAAACCGTCACCGCCGCGGTTTACCGGTTCGGGGACAGCGTACGCACACCAACGCGCGCACCCGTAAAGGTCCGCGTAAGGGAACGGTCGCGCAGAAGAAGAAGTCGGCGGCAAAAACTTAGTGGTCTGCTGTTAGTGGTCAGTCGCCAGAGCGACTCTCCCAGGCGTTTAAGAAAATTTATCGGCCATTGACCGCAACTGGTTACTGGCAACTGGAAACTGAATTTATGGCAAAACCAGTAGCAGCGGGCGGCGCAGCCGCCGAGAAAAAAGGCAAGAAGAAGACGTTTAAGAAGAAGGAGCGCAAGCACGTCTCCCATGGCGTGGCGCACATTCAAGCGTCTTTCAACAATACGATCGTCACCATTTCCGATCCTGCGGGCAACGTGCTCTCCTGGAAGAGTTCAGGTTCGCTCGGCTTCCGCGGATCGCGTAAAGGCACGCCCTTCGCTGCCCAGCAGGCCGCTTCAAACGCCGCCAACATGGCCCGCGATCACGGGGTGCGCAGCGTCGAGGTCCGCGTCAGCGGTCCCGGTTCCGGCCGCGAGTCGGCAATCCGCGCTCTCGCTGCTTCCGGCATTGACGTTCGCACCATTAAAGATTCCACGCCGATTCCGCATAACGGTTGCCGTCCGCCGAAGCGTCGTCGTGTATAGGAAGTAGCGATTGTGCTGGCTGCTCAGTTCGGCGGCTGGCAACTGATTTTTAGCCCGGGAAGAAGGGTGAAGCCATACCCGTAAACCGGACATCTAATAGAGGAGAGTAAATGGCCCGATACACTGATCCTGTCTGTCGCCTTTGCCGTCGCGAAGGCATGAAGCTGTTTCTCAAAGGCACTCGCTGTTTCAGCGACAAGTGCGCCATCGAGAAGCGTAACTTTGCCCCCGGTCAGCACGGTAAAGACCGCAAGGCGAAAATTGTTGGCTACGGCCTGCAACTGCGCGAAAAGCAGAAGACCAAGCGTATGTATTTCACGCAGGAGGGCCAGTTTCGCAATTACTTCGAAAAGGCTGCTGCGTCGCAGGGTGTTACTGGCGAAGTGCTCTTGCAACAGCTTGAGCGCCGTCTCGATAACGTCGTTTTCCGCATGGGCTTCGGAGTCTCCCGCCGTCAGGCGCGGCAACTGGTGCGTCACGGCCATATTCATGTGAATGGGAGAAAGGTCAATATTCCATCGTTCCCTGTTAACGCCGGTGACGAGATCACGGTCCGCGAGGCCAGCCGCAAGTTGGCAATCCTTGAATCGGCAAAAGAGGTAGCCAGCCACGGCCATGCGCCCAACTGGTTGCAGATTGACCGTGACAATTACTCCGGTCGCATCGTCTCTTTGCCCAAGCGTGATGAAATTCAAATGCCGGTTAATGAACAATTGATCGTTGAGTTGTACAGCAAGTAAAGTTTAGGTCCACCATTTCGAGCCAGTTCAGCCTTTGTCTGCGCTTGACCTGAAGCCGGACCGCTTCAGGGAGCAGGCATTGAGCCAAATGGCCGAAGGAGAATAAACAATGCTTTGGAAGGGCTTTCAAAAACCGAAACGTCTCGCCGTTGACACTCAGACTTTAACCGATAAGTACGGCATTTTCTGGGCGCAGCCGTTTGAACGCGGCTTCGGCACCACCATCGGCAACGCGCTCCGCCGCGTCCTCTTGTCTTCGATTGAGGGCGCTGCCGTCACTGCCGTAAAGATGGAAGGCGTGCTTCACGAATTCCAATCCATCCCCGGCGTGGTCGAGGACGCGACTGACATTATCCTGAACCTCAAGCAGGTTCCGTTCAAACTGAGCGGCGACGCTCCCAAGACGATTTACCTGCGCGCCGATCAGGCGGGCGTCATCACCTCCGGCATGATCGAGGCTGACGCGGATGTCGAAGTGCTCGACAAGGATGTTTACATTGCCACCGTCAGCGAGGGCGGCAAGCTCGATCTGGAAATGCGCCTCAAGCGCGGCCGTGGCTACGTCTCCGCCGATAAGAACTTCGACGAAGATCTGGGCATCGGCTTCATTCCTATCGATTCCGTTCACTCGCCCGTACGCAAGTGCAATTACACTGTCGAAGCGGCCCGTCTCGGTCAGATCACCGACTACGACAAGCTCACGCTTGAAGTCTGGACCAACGGCTCCATCACTCCGGCCGATGCCATCGGCCTCGCGGCGAAGCTGGTGAAGGACCACATGAATATCTTCATCAACTTTGAGGAAGATATCGAGACTGCCATCTCCAGCGACGACCGCAAGCCGGAAATCAAGAATGAAAACTTGAACCGCTCGGTCGAGGAATTGGAACTCTCGGTCCGTAGCTACAACTGTCTAAAGAACGCCAATATTCAGACCATTGGCGAGCTGATTCAAAAGACCGAAGCCGAAATGCTCAAGACCAAGAACTTTGGCCGCAAGTCGCTGAATGAAATTAAGGAAATTCTAGGCACCATGGGTTTGAGCCTTGGTATGAAGATCGACGACCACGGTAACGCCGTGCCCGGTCCGACTTCCAACCAGATTCTGCCCGCGTCAGCCTACGGCGACGACGACTTGTAGAAACTTGTTTCAGGTTTCGGGTCTCGAGTTTTTTGTAATCTCGGGCCCGAAACTTTGAAACCTTCAAACTTTGACACTTTGAAACAAGAAGGATCTTGTCATGCGTCACAAAGTTGCAGGCTGGAAACTCGGACGTAACACCGCGCACCGCCGCTCCTTGCTGCGGAACCTGGTGACTTCGATCATCATCGAAGAGCGTATCGAAACAACCGTTCCCAAAGCCAAGGCCATGCGGCCGATCGTCGAAAAGATGATTACCCTCGGCAAACGCGGCGATCTCGCGGCCCGCCGTCAGGCGCTCGCCTATCTCATGACCGGCGCAGCCGTGGACAAGTTGTTCGATACCATCGGCCCCCGGTTCGGCGATCGTCAGGGCGGTTATCTGCGCATCATCCGCTCCGCTCCTCGCAAGGGTGATGGTGCTGAGCGCGCCTTCATCGAATTGCTCGGCAGCGAAAAGCTCCTCGATGAGCGCCGCGAAAAACGCACCGAGGCCCGTGCCAAGCGCGCCGCTGAAACCAAGAAAGCCATGGAAGAAGCGGAGCAAAGCGTCGATCACCCCGGCAGCGGCGCCGAAGGTGAAGACCGCACCAAGTAAGATTGCAAACAAAATAATTAAAAGGGCAGGTTCCTTACCTGCCCTTTTTCATTTGATGATAGGGTGTCCGCAGCACTAGCGCGGCCACAGCCAGCCGAACGTTCCCGCCGTCAGCAAGGCGTAAACAAGACCATCAATCACTTCCTTGATAACGGACGACCATCGCTGTCCCTTCCAAATTCCGTTGGAGATGTGAGCCAGCCCATAGCAAAGGAACGCCGCAGTTCCAACCACTCGAAACACCACCGGATAAGTGGCTCCCACGGGAATCGTATTCGCCGCGATGTAAGCCACAAAAAAGCCAATCAGTAGCGAAAACACAAACCATTGCACCAGGAACTTTGCGAGTACCGGCTGGCCGTTAGGAATGATCGTCAAAAACCCAACCGGGCCTTGATTGTACTTTTCCACTGCGGCCGGTGATTTCATGTCCTTCGGTTCGCAGTGCGGAAAAACATAAAGGCCGGGCTTCAGGTTGGAGGGGCGCAGCGACGCTAGAAATTTATCTTCTTCGGGGATTTTGTTGTAATCGCTGCGATGGTACTTCAACAGCATATGCATGATGGAACTGCCGACAAAAACAATCACTGCCGACAACACAATCGGAAGCCACAGAGAGGCTAAAGAAACCATGGAATTCTCCTTGGGTCTGGGAGTTTACGAAATCGTCGCCACAACGCCGGACGAAGGTTACGCCGTTACGCCTGGCATCGTCAAGGCGCAAATTTCTTGGTTATGGATCAACTTGACCGCGCTACTAACGCTGCTTAGTCATTCCGAAGGCCCGCGCTTTCACCGGCGGGCCGAGGGGTCTCGCGTTGGGTGCCTAGCACTGTATCCCCACCCCACTCGTACATGCACTCCCGTTACTCACGCCGGTAATCTGGCGAAATCTCCAGAGCCCGCTAGACTTATAGCACTATGGCGGGGTCTCGTACTCAAATTTTGATCGCAGCCGGCGCCGGACTTCTGGTGCTGCTTGGCTTTTTCGGCTATCTATTCTGGCTGAATAACCAGCCGCCCGTGCTTTCGCGCTCCGCCGAAGTGGATCCGCTCAGCAATCTGCCGATTTCCATCTCGCTGAATCCCTTGCGCGACCGTACGTCTGAGCACGTCGCTTCTTCTTATCTGAAAGCCATGCGCGACGGCCATTGCCAGGAAGAACTTGCCAAGTGGGAAAAAGACTATCACCGCAAATACGCGAAATTCATCTGCGACTCCGAGTCCAAGCACCCGCTCGTCTCGTGGAAGATCACCGATTGGGAAGACAATCCGCCGCTGCGCATCCTGCACTATCGCGCCACTCGCCGCAACCTCGACCAGGGCAGCACCGACAGCGATGACTTCTCCGTCACCCTCGAAAACGACGAGGGTCAGTGGATCGTCACCAAGTACGACGCCATGTACTGAATCCCTGATTTTTATTTGTGCTTCTTTAGCGCCAAAGAGAGGCTGCCCCGCCATTCGCGGTTTTTGCGAAGGGTGGGAACCACGAGCCTCGCCTCGGAGTGTCTCGCTTCATTCAGGTCAGCGAGCCGCAACCCAATAAAAAATGCACTCCTCGGGAGTGCATTAAAATTTGCCCGCGCTCTTACGCTGCTTTCAGGTTCTTCATCCGCTCTTCCAGTTCCTCTGGAGAGACATCTTCCACGTGGGTCGCGACTCCCCAGAAATGTCCGAACGGATCCTGGATGAATCCGCTGCGGTCTCCATAGAACTGGTCTTGCACCGGTTTCAAGATTTTTGCGCCCTCCGCCGCTGCGCGTTCGATGACCTTGTCAACATCGGCAATGTAGAGATAGAGGCTTACTGGACTGCCACCCACCGTCGTGGCGCTCGCGTGGCCATCGCCCATGTTGGGTTTTTCATCGGCCAGCATAATGCGCGATGTGCCAATTTGCAGTTCTGCGTGCCCAACGCTGCCGTCGGGGCCGTCCATCCGAAAAAGCTCGGTCGCTCCGAACACTTTCTTGTAATAGTCAATGGCTTGCGCCGCGCCTTTGATAACAAGGTAAGGCGTAATTGAGTTAAATCCTTCAGGTATGGGGGATACGTTGCTCATGGCATACTCCTTTTGAATGGCAGTCGAATCTGCCGCTGGATTCCCCCATCAAAACACAAGTTTCGAGCCTACTCAAGGCAAGGATTTGTAAAATTTTCGGCCACTCTATACCAAGTAGTACAAGGCTTGCGGGTCCGCTTGCGCCAGGGGTCCGCAGTGTTGGCAGGTGTTATGTTCCAGCACTTCGTAAACCGAGCGCACTGCTTTGAGAGTCGAGGAAAATTTCTCATTCTCCTCAGGAAAAACACGGTCAGACGGAAGCCAATCCTCGAATCGCAGATTCCGCATGGCTTTGGCGAACTCCGGACGAACGCCACAGAGCAACACCGTCACCCCGCAAGCCTGCATGTCGTGCAGAAAGTGGTCGAAGCGCTCCAGTGAAACCATGTCAGGATTTCGAGTGCGCTTGAGCCGCAACACTACGAACCGAATCTTCTCGTCCCGTGTCCGCTGTTTAAGCTGATCGAAACAACGATCCAACTCCGGCGCAGCGCCAAAGAATAGCTCACCTTCCAGATCGTAAAGCAGCATCGCACTACATAACGGGTCATTCGGCAGGCGCTCACGAACGACTCGTTCGCTGCTGACCACCAGTTCCGACCATCGCAAGAGTGCCGCGCGGGGAACAAACATCAAAATGGACAAAGCCACACCAATCAAAATGGAGAACTCGACGCTGATAAAGACTGCTGAAAGCGCGGTAACCAGAACCAAGCCAGCGTCGTACTGAGAGGCGCGCATGGCATAGCTCAGCCGTTTCCAATCAACGAGCCTTGCCGCTGTCACAAGGAGTAGCCCAGCCAGAGCGGCTTTGGGAATATACCGGGCACAGGGCGCGAGCGCCACCACTACCAAGGCAACTGTCCCGGCTGCGAAGAGACCTGAAACCCGGCTGATTGCGCCCGCCTGAAAGTTGATCGCCGAACGAGTTAACGAACCCGATCCCGGCAAGCACTGAAAGAATCCCCCGGTAAGATTGGCCAGACCTTCAGCCATGCATTGGCGGTTGTAATCGAGTGTCTGCCGAGTCGTGTTGGCAATAGACTTGGCGATCGCCAATGCCTCGAGCAATCCGAGGAACGCGATCGCTAAGGCGCTTCCTGACAGTTCCTTTACCCACCAGAACTTAATTTCAGGAACATGCGGCAAGGGTAGGCTTCGGGGAACGCTACCGACCACGGATATGATCGTTTTTCCATCGAGCGCGGGGCGCGACCAGCCAAACGCTGCCGCTACAACGGCCGCGGCAATCAGAGCCACGAGCATGTCGAACTGTGGCAGATGGTATTTGCGCGCCAACTTCCGAAGCACAACCACTACAACGATTGTCCCCAATCCGATGCCAAGGGCGCGCGGATTCACATGGCCACTGCTAAGTGTCAGCCAGAGACGGTAAAGCACATGTTGCTGTCCCGTCCCTCGATCGCGAATCCCGGTCAAGTTTCCGAGTTGAGTTAACCCCACCAAAGTACCCGCGCCAGCCATGAAGCCGATCACGATCGACTCGGAGATGTACCGTGTCAGGTCACCGAGCTTGAAGACGGCGATCAGAATCTGGATACAGCCAATCATGATCCCTAACAGGAACATCGCCTGGTACGCATCGAAGCGGGCCTCGGGATCGAAGAACGCGAGCGCACTGAAAACGACGAGTGAGATGGCATTTGTGGGGCCGTTAATCAGATGGGACGACGAACCGAAGATCGAGGCCACCAGCGTGACCACAATTGCGGAGTAGAGTCCAAACCGAGGGTCAACCCCCGCAATGAGGGCGTATGCCATCGCCTGAGGCAGGGAAATAGCGGCTACGGTCACGCCCGCGAGCAAGTCGTGACGCGCGTTTCCCCAGCTGTAGTCGAGCTTCATTGTTTTGCCTGTCCCGCTTTTTCCTGCTCTCGGTGGATTGTGTCGAAGATGCCGGCGTCAGCGAAAAACTTCTGTTGCGCATCGTCCCAATTCTTCGCGAGGATGCTCACCGGGAAGAGGTCAATCTGCGGCAAACGATTCGCGTACCTCTTCAGTATTTGAGGATTGATGGGACGATAACCGTGCTGGGCAATGGTTTCCTGTGCCTGATCGGTGAAGAGGAATTCCAGATACGCCCTGGCATACGTTTCAGTCTTTCGCCGCGCGACATTGACATCCACCCACGCCACGCTGGGTTCGGCGAGGATGCTGACGGGGGGATAAACAATCTCTAAATCACCCCGGTATTCTTGTGTTTCAAGAAGAGCCTCATTCTCCCAGGTGAGATGAACGTCGCCGATCTTCTCTTGGGTGAAGGTATTCGTCGCATCGCGAGCTCCAGTGTCCAGAACCGGCACATGCTGGTAGAGCTGTTTAAGGTATTGCAGAGCTTCCGTTTCGGTCCCGCCGCGATACACGACCGATCCCCAGGCAGCCAGAACGCTGAGTTTCCCGTTTCCCGATGTTTTCGGATTTGGTGTGATGACGAAAACACCGGGCCGAACTAGATCGGGCCAATCTTTAATATTTCTGGGATTCCCTTTGCGGACGACGAACACAATCGTCGAAGTAAAGGGCTCGGAATTGTTCGGCAAGCGTTGCTCCCAGCCATCGGCGATGAGCCCGCGCCGGTGAAGCGCTTCGACATCGGAGCGCAGCGCCAACGTGACGACATCGGCGGGCACGCCATCAATCACCGCCCGTGCCTGGCGCGACGAACCACCATGAGATTGCTGGATCGTGAGCTTCTTACCCGTCTGCTTTGCATACTGCGCGCTGAACTGGCGATTTATATCCTGGAACAGTTCGCGGGTCGGATCATAGGAGACATTCAGCAGCTCGTTCGATGTATCGCCGTGCGTGTTTTTGACCACAACCAGGGTTATGGCAATCGTCACCGCAGCGACAGCAAACGCGTTAAGCCAGAGAGTTCGCATGAGTCCTGAATTTCGGGAACGCAAAGAGGTAGCTCCCCCGCCGGAAACCTGTGCGCAGCGGGCGATTTGAGAGATGTTACCATATTGTCTATGGAATTAATAGACATTAAAAACGCCGCCGACCTTCGATAGGGCAGGTGTGGCGCACGTTCCTGAGGTATTGCCCTTGAAACGAGCAAGCAATCCAATCTAGGGTGCGTCATCCACCCTCGCTTGCTCCCTCACTCACGCCCCTATAACATAGATACTTAAGCATTCATCACGTTCCCGCCCTTATAACTCAGGAGGATTTTATGCCAACCGATCTGCTTACCGCACCCGCGCGGCCCGGTTCGACGACTAACACCAAGGTTTATAAGAACTTCATTGATGGCGAGTGGGTGGACGCCTCGACCGGGGAAACTTTCGAAAATCGCAATCCTGCCGACACTCGCGATGTCGTCGGCATTTTCCAGCGTTCCGGCAAAGCCGACGTGGATGCCGCCGTCGCTGCTGCCGAGCGCGCCTTCGCGAAATGGCGGCTCGTGCCCGCGCCGCGCCGCGCTGAAATCATTTTCACTGCCGCTGAAATGCTGCTCGAGCGCAAAGAAGAATATGCCCGCGAAATGACCCGCGAAATGGGCAAAGTCTTGAAAGAAACTCGCGGCGACGTACAGGAAGCGGTCGATTGCGCCTACTACATGGCTGGCGAAGGCCGCCGTCTCTTCGGCGTTCACACGCCTTCCGAACTTCCCAACAAATTTGCCATGGCCATGCGTCAGCCCATCGGTGTATGCGGCATGATTGCGCCCTGGAACTTCCCCATGGCCATTCCTTCGTGGAAGCTGCTGCCCGCCCTCGTCTGTGGCAATACTTGCGTCATCAAGCCGGCGGAAGACACGCCAGCCTCAACGTACAACTTGGTCCGCACGCTCGTGGATGCCGGCTTGCCCAAAGGCGTCATCAACATCGTCACCGGATTCGGCCCTGAAGCCGGCGCGCCCATCGTGGATAACGCTCGCGTCCGTGCTATCTCTTTCACCGGCTCCAGCGAAGTCGGGCGCATCATCGGCGCCAACGCTGGCAGGCAGCTCAAGCATTGTTCGCTCGAACTCGGCGGCAAAAATCCCATGATCGTCCTCGACGACGCCAACCTCGACCTTGCCATCGAAGGTGGACTCTGGGGAGCATTCGGCACCACCGGGCAGCGTTGTACCGCGACCAGCCGCATCATTGTGCAAAAGGGCGTTTACCACCAGTTCGTCGAACGCTTCGTCGAACGCGCCAAGCGTCTCCGCGTTGGCAACGGACTCGACGAAACTACTGACATGGGTCCAGCCATCAACGAGACGCAGTTGCTCGGCGACTTGAAATACGTCGAAATCGGCAAAGGCGAAGGCGCGAAACTGAAGACGGGCGGGAATCGCCTCGATCAGGGCGAGTACGCGCACGGCTATTTCATGGAGCCGACCGTTTTCGTGGACGTCAA
>Ga0187847_10002943_pt1 | contig 13350 bp, 7 predicted proteins | sample June2016WEW_4_10_FD_132458 | JGI IMG/M metagenome (GOLD analysis project Ga0187847, IMG submission 132458) | Peatland microbial communities from SPRUCE experiment site at the Marcell Experimental Forest, Minnesota, USA - June2016WEW_4_10 | ecosystem: Environmental > Terrestrial > Soil > Wetlands...
AGTCAGCCGTTAGAAATTTCTCTAGCTTGGTTAATTCGCGTTTCATAGTTCCTCCGGCTTGCCTGAGGTATGGCCGAGCGCGAGCACTTCCTCATTGGAAGCAAGATAAAGATCGTACTGGTTTGTCAGGCTGTAAAACAATCCACCGACGTTTTTGTACTGCGTCCACAGAAATATCCGCGCCTGAGTGAGCGCTTCGCCCGCTGACATGGGCTTGAACTCGAGATCGGCTTTGCGATAAAGGAATTGAAAATACAACCACGCGAATTTGCTGGCCAATCGCGTGGGCACCTTGGTTTCCGTGCCCATGAATGCGCGGACGCCACGCTCGAAGAAGCGCTGTTCCAGTTCACTGGTCATGTGCGGATCGGATTGGGAAGTGGTGCAGGCGTTTGCGAAGACAAGCGGGCCGTCCGGCAAGCTGCGCTGCGAGATGTCGGTACGGCTGAGGGTGTCCGGAGGTTGTGCGGTGTTGCCAAATCGCAGGACCGGCTGGGCGCCATCGCCGACGCTGCAGTGGCAGTAGAAGTAGAGAACGCCGACGGGCGCGGGGGAAGGTTGCTCGAGAGCCCGTTTGAGCTGCTCTTTCGGATCGGGCAGAGCCGGATCGGGCAAGAGCTTCGACCACTTCCACATCTTGTACTCGTTGGCTTGCCAGAGCGCTTCCTCCGCGACATCGTCGCCGGCTTGGTTTCCCCAATAAAGCAGGTCCATGGCGGAGGTGGTGTCCAAACCGCCGACGGCGACCGAGCCATTGCCGACATCCCACGACCTGGTTCCAATTCGGAAGTGCAAGCCCAGGAACTTTTCGGGATCCGGAGGCGGGCCGGATACGCCGACCTCCTCCATATACATCAAGGCCCAGGGTACGTGCGAAACGAAGCCGGGACCGCTTTGCTCGGTCCAGTGGAAATCGACGCGGCTTCCGGGGGCTAGTTCTTCCAGCAGCGTTCTTAGGTTCTTGCCCTTCGGGAAACAGCGATTGTATAGCGCGTAGCCATCGCTGGCCAGTGTTCGCCATTCGTTGCTCGATTGCACTTGCTCGAAGGCTGCCTTGTGCGGCGGATCGGCTTCGTCGGGCAAAGGCGACCAACTACCGCCTGTAAAGCCGGAATCGGGTTTCCAACGTCCCGTGGCGAGGCGCGTCGCGAGATTTGTGGCATCGAGAGAGTCAAGATAGTCGCTGTACGTTTCCCTTAGTTGTTCGAGGGAATCACGAACGTTCTTGATGGCGGTGCCGAGGAAGTTGTCGGTGGCGGTGAAGGCTTCGATGAGATCGTGCTTTTCCAGGCGGTACTTCTGCGTGGTAACAATCGCCAGACCGCTTACGATGGAGACCTGGATGTGCTCCGCGGGGGTGGTCCACTCGTGCGTGGTTTTGAGATGCACATGCAGGGGAGCTTTGAACGTTTCATCCTTAGATAGGGAGGGCGCGCCGTCCAGGCGGACCGAAACTTCGCGATAAACTTCGCTGGTGTTCCCAGAGACGGCGTAAATGGTTACCAGCAGTTTTGCCGGGCCGGCGCCGGCCTTGATGGCGAGTGTCCGGGTGTCGCTTTCGCCTTCCTCGGGTATCAATAAATCAAATTCGGCGAGCCATGTTTCGCCGGTCTTTTGTATGTTCGCCGCCTGAGGTGCATTTACGAACTCGACGTCCGTGGACGTTACCACCCAATGAGTTTGGAGCCCGCCCGCGGGGACATCCTGGACGGCGGTGTTTCCTTCGGCAAGGTTTTGCGCAACGGGAGTTCCTACACTGAATCGAAGGCGATATTCTTCTCCAGCACTGAATTGGGAAACCGCGGAGCCGTCCGGCTTGTGGCCGGTTACTTTGATATCGCGCGAGGGCTTGCCGGAAGCTGTTGCGGTGGGGGGCGCACCGGGCGGAGGGGGCACGTCGGCGGCTACGAAACGGGCCGGGGCGCCACGCTTGGGAGCTGGCCGGGGCGGCGCCACTTCGGCAAGTATTCTGGGACGCTTTCTAGGGCCAGGGATGGGGCCCACGCCACCGGGGGGGACGCCACCGCCGGGGTCACCGCTGCCGGGGATGTCACCGCCGACGCCGCCACCGCCACCAGATCCATGGGTTACGGAGGCAGAACGTGGGTCCTCGCCGATTATTTGATCCAGCAAACCCGGTGATCGAGGGAGTGGTTTTTGAGGCGGGGCCTGTAGCTTACTCGCCATATCCTCGGCCGTGGCCAGAGCCTTCTTAATATCGGTGATGTCTTTGGCTGATAGCTTGACGGTGGACGGCCGCGGGCGAAGAACGATTCTGGTTCCACCGCGCGGTGAAGTTCGTAGGATGCCGGCGCCTTTCAGGAATTCGAGGAAGTATGTTTCTGTTGCGGAGTTTTTCAGTCCGTAGCGGATCAACTCCTTCAAGTAGGTCTCAAATTGGCGCCCGAGAGCCGGGCCGCGCGCTTTGGGTTGCTTGCGTAGGAGCACGGCAAACTGGTCGGCGCCGGTTCCGAGTTGCTGGCGAATTACGACGTTACGCGCGTCCAGATAATCGAATAATTTGGTGTAAACATCGAACATAAAGGGTATTCTCGTGGCTTAGGTCATCGATGGAATCTAAAATACCACAGCGTTCACACGAGTGTGAACGCGGCACGCCGGGGGCGTGCGCTACGGGAGGGCGTTCTCCAGGATTTGGTTGGCGGGGACGAAATCGCAGCCTTCGGCTGCTTTCTGTGGGACTAGGCCTACGATTTGGGTACCGGCGATTGAGATGCCGCGGGCGGCGGCTTGTTGGCATACTGCTTCGAATGCTTGAAGCAGAGGGGTTTGCTCGAAATCGGTTAGGTTCATGGAGACTTGCACCAGATTGCGGCTCGGGAGTGGGACTCCCAAGGCTTTTACGAATGGCAAGCCGCCGGAGGAGGCGCGGATTTTGCGGGCGATCGCTTGGGCGATGGCGATGTTGTTGGTTGCCAGATTTACGTTGAACGCGATTAAGATCTTTCGTGCGCCGATAGCGCTGGCTCCGGCGGTGGGATGCAAGGCTGGGCCGCCCAGATCGGGCTCTAATCCACCGCGGCGGATGTTCTCGAGTGGCGCGCGCTCCCGGCTGGTGGCGGCCGCTTCGTAGAAATAGACTGGGACGGCTAGCTGCTTCCAAACTGCTTCGCCCGTGCGGTGGGCGATGGCGGCGCATTCTGCTAGCGTCGCGCCTTGGAGGGGGACGAAGGGCACAACATCGGCGGCGCCGATGCGGGGATGCACTCCTTGATGCCGGCGCAGATCGATTCTTTCCACCGCGGCGGCGATGCCGCATAGCGCGCCTTCCGCCACGGCTTCCGGGGCGCCGGCGAAAGTGATTACGCTGCGGTTATGGTCGGGATCCATTTCTGAGCGCAGCAGCAAAACGCCGGAAACGGAACGGATGGCCTGCTCGATGGCGTCGACGATTTTCGCGTCGTGGCCTTCCGAAAAATTCGGCACGCACTCAATCAGAGGCTGGGCCACTCGACCTCGGATGTTTCGAGCAGCACGGTTCCGTTGCGCATGACCAGCTCCACCATGTTCATCCCAAAATGATAAGGTATCTCCCGGTAATCCGGCACGCTGAGAATCAGCAGGTCCGCGCTTTTGCCGGGCTCGAGCGAACCGGTTGCAGCAGCCTGGCGCACGGCGTGGGCCGCGTTGATGGTGGCAGCCGCGACGGCTTCGGCGGGGGTCATATGCATATGGATGCAGGCGAGGGAGATCATCATCTGCATGTTCTGGGAGGGGCTGCGCTCGGGATGATAGTGGGATCCCAGCGCTACGGCCACACCGGAGTCAATCAACATGCGGGCGGGCGCGTAATTTTCGGTTCCTGAATAAAACGCGAGTCCGGGCAGGAGGGTGGCGATGGCCGGTGACTGGGCCAGGAGCACGGCATCCTGCAAGGTGATATTCAGGACGTGGCCGACGCTTGAAACCCCGAGCTCGACGGCCATAGCGATGACCTCAGCGGGTGATTGGGCTCCCGTGTAGAGCTTGAGGCCGAATCCGAGTTCGCGGGCGGCCAGCCAGAAGCGGCGGGCATGTTGCACGGTGAACGCGCTCTCCTCGAAACTGATTTCAGCGAATTCGGCGAGTTTGCGGCGATGGATGAGCGGCAGCATGTGGGAGCATAGCCAGTCCACATACTGATCGGGAGGGTCCGGATAATTCGGCGGAAGCTGGGCGCACAGAAAGGTTGATACCAGCGGAACGGATTGTTTGCGGAGCGCGGCGTGTACGCGGAGGATTTTGACCTCGTTCGCTTCGGTGAGGCCGAAGCCAGACTTGGTTTCTAGGGTGGTGGTGCCGTGCCGGACGGCCTCGGAGGCAATGTGGAGGGCCTGCGCTTGCAAGGTGCGGGGAGAAAGCTCGTGAATGGTTCGGGCGAGCGCGGGAGTTGCGGCGGCGCCCCGCGCTTCATACTCTGCTACGCGCGCCGGCCCGCTGACGAGGTGGGTGTGAGTGTCCACAAAGCCGGGCATGACCACGCGTCCGCTGGCATCGATGAGGTGGGCTTGGCGGGCGAGCGCGAGATTTTCCAATCGGCGGCTGGGGCCGACGTCGTGGATGCGCCCGTCGACGATCAGGACCGCGCCGTCTTGAATGAGACCGAGGTTTTTGAGATCGGCCCCACGGCGGGGACCGCTGGCCCCGCGCAACGTGAGGAGTTGGCGGGCGCCGCGGATCAGAGTGGCCTTAGACATCGGATGGGTGTTTACGCCGGATAGGCGTAGGCCCCGCCCTTTCTTAGGCTACAACACGCGTGGATTAATAGAGCGTGCGGGACGGTCGATAACTAGATTCGGGGTAGGTAGGCGAAAGCGCGTGCCCCACCGGGCAGTAAGAGAGGTAAGGCATCGAGATGGCTGCAATTTTGGATGCGGGGCGAGGGCTGTCGCAAGTGCGGGCGCCGATCCAGCAAATCGCCGACTCGAACATTATCGGTATCATCTTTGCGCAGCATAGCGGACCGATTGTCGACGCCAACGACGAATTCCTGCGGATGGTTGGATACACGCGCGAAGATCTGGAGGCCGGCAGGCTGGACTGGTTGAAAATGACGCCGCCCGAGTGGGGCTTCTCAGCGCGTCTAGCGCTAAAGCAAATCAACGAAAGTGGGAAAGCTGCGCCGTTTGAAAAGGAATATGTGCGGAAGGACGGCACTCGAGTGCCAGTGCTGATTGGCGTGGTGGAATTGGCGCAGTCCAAACCGGAGGCGCTTTGTTTCGTTGTAGACCTCACCGAGCGGAAGCAGGCCGAAAAAGACCTGGACCGGCTGATCATCGAACGCTTCGCGATGTTGGATTCGGTGGGCGATGGGATTTACGGTCAAGATGCCCAGGGCCTGTGCACGTTTATCAATACGGCTGGCGCCAAAATGCTAGGGTATGAGCCGACCGAATGTCATGGACAGAGGATGCACGGCCTGGTCCACTCGAAGCGCGCGGATGGTTCCCCGTATCCGGAGGAGGAATGCCGGGTGGTGGACGCGCTGCGGAAAAGCGTGTCGGTGCACGTGGATGGTGAGGTGCTGTGGCGTAAGGACGGCAGCAGCCTGGTGGTGGAATACACCGCGTGTCCGATTGTAGTGAATGGTCACGTAGAAGGCAGCGTGGTCTCGTTCAAGGACGTCAGCGAGCGCAAGAAGGCGGAGGAGAACCTGCGGCGAAGCGAGGAGCACTTTCGCGGCGCTTTCGCGCACGCGGCCGCGGGAATGTGCATCAGCGATCTGGAAGGCCGGCTGCTGGAGGTGAATCAGGCACTGTGCCGGTTCACCGGATACAGCGAGGCAGAGCTGCTGGCTATGAGTGCCGAAGCGCTCTCTCACCCGGAGGACCTGCATACATCCGACGACTTGATTGGGCAACTGCTACGCAAGGAGATTCCCGGTTTTGTAACTCAAAAACGTTACTTGCGGAGGGATGGGAGCATTGCATTCGCACGCTGTAGTGTGGCCGCATGGTTCGACGCCGCGGGAAATCCGGCCCGGTTCGTCACCATCGCGGAAGACATTACAGAGCAGGTGCAAGCCAAGTTGGACCTGCGCAACACCGAGGAGCGCTACCGGTGCATCGTCGAGAACATGCATGAAGGCATCTGCCTGTGCGACAGGGAGCGAGGCGTGACGTATATGAACCCGCGCCTGAAGAAGATGCTGGGCTATGCGGAGGGTGATGCGGATTTCGAATGCAGCGACATCCACTTTCCAGAGGATCGCGATGAGAGTGTGCGCCGCTTTGAGCAAACGAAAAAGGGCATCAGCGCGTCGTTTGAGAGCCGGCTGCGGTGTGCCGATGGATCGCCGCTACCGGTGAACATTTCGGCCAGCCCGATTCCGGATGGCCAGGGCGCGTTCGCGGGAGCGCTCTGCATGTTCACCGACGTTAGGGAGCGCAAGCATTTGGAGGCGCAGTTGCTCCACGTTCAGAAGATGGAAGCGGTGGGCCAGTTGGCGGGCGGCATCGCGCACGATTTTAATAACCTGTTGACTGTGATTTTGGGCTACAGCGCGGTGTTGGAGCAAAAGCTGGCCGCCGAAGATCCGCGTTTGAAGAATGTCGCCGAGATCAAGAAAGCAGGCGAGCGGGCGGCCGCTTTGACGCGGAAGTTACTGGCATTCAGCAGCAAGCAGGTATTGCAGCCGCGGGTGATCTCTCTGAATCAACTGATTCGGGACATGGAAGCGACGCTCGCGAGCCTGATCGGCAGCGGAGTGGAACTGGTGACGCGGTTGGATGCGGCGTTGGGAAATATCCAGGCTGACACAGGGCAGATGGAACAGGTGATTCTGAATCTAGCGATCAACGCCCGGGACGCGATGCCCAAAGGAGGCGTGCTGCGGATTGAGACCCGGAGGTTCAATGTCGACGCGGGGGCCACGCTAGGGTGTTCGCTTCGTCCGGGGCCGTATGCGCAGCTTATCTTCACCGACACTGGGTGCGGCATGGACGAACAGACCAGAGGCAGAATCTTCGAACCGTTTTTTACGACGAAGGAGCTGGGAGCGGGGACAGGACTGGGTTTGTCCAGTGTGCTGGGAATTGTCAACCAGAGCGGCGGGGAGATGTGCGTTTCGAGCGAAATCGATTGTGGTGCAACTTTCGAGGTTTATCTTCCCTTGGCGGAGGATGCGGCCAGCGAGAGTGAGAAGCAACCGCTTCCCTTCGCGACTCGCGTTGGCGAGACCATCTTGGTGGTGGAGGATAATGACGCCATCCGCGGCTTGGCCCGCACGGTGCTGGAAGGGAAAGGTTACCGAGTGTTGGAAGCGTCCGACGCGCAAGAAGCATTTCGGGTGGCCGAGCTGGCCGGGGTTGTCAACCTTTTGCTCACCGATGTGGAGATGACCGGCATGAAGGGTTACGAAATGGCGAACCGGCTGCTTGCCGTTCGCCCGGAATTGAAAGTGCTGTACATGTCGGGCTATACGCGAACCGGAATCGTCCAAGAAGGAATGCTCGATCCGGGCGTAGATTTTCTCGCGAAGCCCTTTCAGCCGCAAGAGCTGCTCTTGAAAGTAAGTGGCGTGCTGGGAAGGAAAACGGCGCCTTCCAAGCTTCTTATCGTGGAAGACGACGCGCAGATGCTAGCTTTTCTTGCGTCCCTTTTTGAGTTGGAAGGCTATAGCGTTCTTCGAGCTTCGAACGGTAGAGAGGCACAGGCGCTGTGCCATGAGACCTTGCCGGATCTGGTGATTACGGACCTGGTGATGCCGGAACAAGAGGGCCTGGAAACGATCCATGCCATTTGCCGGAATTGGCCGCATCTACCGGTGATTGCGATATCGGGAGCCTTGGGAGGCGCGTATCTTGATCTCGCCAAAAAGCTGGGCGCGGATACGATACTGCGCAAGCCGTTCGAGCCGCATGTCATGCTGAACGAGGTCCGGCGGCTGACGGCGCAGTAAGGCTTTTTTCGCCACGGATGGACACGGATAAACGCGGATAATTAGGACGTGAAGCCGCCTCCGCCGGGCAATCGGCCGCTTAAGACACTGGAACGGGTCTTGTCTAAGGCTGGACTCGGCTCGCGCACTGATGCCCGCAAGTGGATTGGAGCGGGGCGCGTGCGGGTGAACGGTAAACTAATTCAGACGCCGGATCATTGGGTGGATCTGGAGCGAGATACCGTCACGCTGGATTCGAAACCGATTCGCGCACGCGAGAAAATCTACCTGCTGCTTTACAAACCCACGGGCTATCTCACCACTTATAAGGATCCCGAAAGACGGCCCACCGTATATGACCTGATTCGCGATGCGGGCGAGTGGATGGTTCCGGTGGGAAGGCTGGATCAGGATACTAGCGGGCTGCTTTTGTTGACCAATGACACGCGGCTGGTTGAGAGTGTGGCGAATCCGGAGCACAAGGTTCCGAAAACGTATCTGGTGAAGGCCTCCACTCTGGTAAGCGACCAGCAGTTGGAGCAGCTTCGGAAGGGTGTTGTGCTGGAGGATGGCGCTACGCAGCCGGCGGTGGTTAAGCGCGTGCGGGATTCGGCGAAATATTCGTTTTTCGAAATCACGATTTTTGAAGGGCGCAATCGGCAGGTGCGGCGGATGGTAGAAGCGATTGGCAGCCGGGTGCTGAAGCTGGTACGCACCGGAATTGGAGGGCTGCGCATCGGCGAGCTGCCGATTGGGAAGTATCGGGAGTTGACGGGGGCGGAGGTGAAGATGCTGTTTGGGAAATCGAGCTTACCGGATTAAAATGCGGCGCATCCAGTCATGCAGGCGGGTGTGGGGCGGGCGCAGCAGGCGTCCCAGGCCTAGCCAGCGGCGATGGAACACGGGCTTTAGTTTGCTGAAGGTGTCGAAGCCTTCCTGGCCGTGGTAATGGCCCATGCCGCTGGCGCCTACTCCGCCGAACGGCAGATCCTCGGCGGCGATGTGTAGCAGCGTGTCGTTAATGCACACTCCGCCGGAGATGGTGTGAGTGAGTACGCTATCGATGGTTTCGCGGCTGCGCGTGAACAGGTATAACGCTAGCGGGCGTTCATGTTGGTTGACGTATCGGATGGCTTCGCCGATGGCGGCGTACGTTTTTAGGGGCAGGATGGGACCGAAGATCTCTTCGCGCATCACTTTCAGATCGTCGGGCGGATTGATCAGGATAGTTGGAGCCAGGCTCCCATGTCCGGCGGGCGCTGCACCGAGCGGTATGGATTCCACGCCTCGCGCTGCGGCCTCTTCCAGGTAGCTGTACAAGCGCTGATATTGCTTGCCGTTGATGATGGACGTATATTGAGCGTCGGGATAATATCGCGCGACGGCTTGGCGAAGCGCTTCCACAAAGGGCCGTAGCGCGGAGTCCGAAACCAGCACGTAATCCGGTGCGATGCAGGTTTGTCCCGAATTCAGCAGCTTGCCATAGACGATATCGTCGGCCGCGCGGCGAAGGTTGGCGTCCGGGGCGACAATCGCGGGCGATTTACCGCCCAGTTCGAGCGTGACGGGAGTCAAGTGTTCGGCCGCGGCGCGCATCACATCACGGCCCACTGCCGTCGCGCCGGTGAATAAGAGATGGTTGAAGGGCAGTGCAGCGAAAGCGCGGCCCACCGTCGAATCGCCCAAGGCCACAGAAACGAGATCGGGCGGAAATGTTGCGGAGATGATGCGGGCCAACAGCGCGGAAGTTTCCGGCGTGTATTCCGACGGTTTTAGCAATACCCGATTGCCGGCGGCCAGGGCTCCGGCAAGCGGCGCCATCGAGAGGAAGACGGGATAATTCCAGGGCACGATGATTCCCACTACGCCCAAGGGTTGCGGCAGCACCCAAGCCTCGGCGGGTTGCAGAGGCCAGCCGACGGGCCGGCGGCGCGGCGCCATCCATCCCTTTACATTGCTGCGGGCGTGACGGATGGCGTTCACGGCGACGTAGATTTCCGAGAACAGCACCTCGTCGCGGGAGCGGCCGCTGAAGTCATGATCGATGGCCGTTGCGAGTTCATCCTGATGAGAGAGAAGCGCTTCGAGCAGACGCGTGAGATTGGCGCGACGCTCGTTCGCGGAGGGATAAGGCGCCTTCAAGAAAGCCGCGGACTGATTCGAGAAGACGTCTGCCAGCGCGGGGCTACTCATATCGCAATGTGTCGGATGGATCCAAACGAGCGGCGCGGCGTGATGGAATATAGCTGGCCACTACCGCGACCGCGATGAAAACGACGGCGCTCAGGGTGAAGGTGGGTACGTCGGTGGCGCTAACATCAAACAATATGCTTTGCATCACGCGCGTTAGCAGAAACGAACCAGCCGCGCCAACCAGCACGCCAGCTGCTGCCGCAACGAGACCTTGGCGCATGACCAAAAATACGATATTCCGAGGGTCGGCGCCCAGCGCCAGGCGGATGCCCAACTCCTGAGTGCGCTGCGCCACGGAATAAGCGATGAGACCATAGAGGCCGACCGTCGCTACCAACAATGCAACGATCGAAAAAACGGCCAGCAGCAGCGTGGTGAGCCGGGTTTGCGCGATGGAGCCGGCCAGATGTTGTTCCATGGTCCGGACACTCGTTACGGGCTGCTCCTTATCGATGGCCGAAATGCGGGAGCGCACGGCGATCGCCAGACGGAGAGGATCCGCCACGCTGCGCACAATCACGTGCGCGGATGCGCCAGTGTGCTGCGCCAGCGGATAATACACCTCGGGCACGCTCTCGACAGCCAGCCGGATATTCTTGACGTTCGCGATCACGCCTACTACTTGCGTGACGGCCGAGGGTCCAATGACGATCCGTTTGCCAAGGCCGCTGTCATTCGGCCAGAAGCGGCGCACGAAGCAATCGTTCACAATTGCGACGGAGGGCGCGCCTTCTTTATCCCGCTGTTCAAAGGTGCGACCGCGCAATAGAGCGATGCCCATGGTTCCAAAATAGGTGGGGCTGACGACCTGGATAGCATGGTTGGGACGCTGCGCCAGCGGGACCTGGGGCTGACCTTCCGCCAGCATCGCCGAATAGTAGGAGGGGCTCAACGGAAGTCCGGATGCAACGGCCACGGCGCGCGCGCCCGCGAGCGGGGTTAGATGTTCCAACACGTTTTCGAAGAACTCCGCGCGCTTTTGAAGAGTGGGGTATCGCGACTCTGGCAGCGTGATATCCATCAACAGAAGATTGTTTGGATTGAATCCGAGAGTAACGTTTTGCAGATTGGCAAAGCTACGCATCAACAGTCCGGCGCCGACCAGCAAAATCATGGAGAGTGCAACCTGAGAGACTACCAGCAAGCCTCGCGCCAGGCTGCGCCGGCGGTTGCCTGCGGTGGCGCGGCCTTCTTCGCGTAAAACCGTTTGAACGTCGGGTTTCGAAAATTGGAGAGTGGGCAACAACCCGAACAATATTCCGGTGGCGAGCGACAATCCCAAAGAGAAGGCCAAAACTCGAGCATCGATGTGGATTGGATTAATTCGGGGCAGGATATTGGGCGGAAGCGTGGCGAGAAGCCGGATGGCCCAGAAACTGAGGATGACGCCCAGGCATCCGCCGGCGAGCGCAAGCAGAACGCTCTCGGTGAGCAACTGGCGAACGATTTCCGAACGGCGGGCGCCGAGCGCGGTTCGGATGGCGATCTCTTTGCGGCGCCCCATGGCGCGCGACCACAGCAGACTGGCGATGTTGGCGCAGGCGATGAGCAATACCAGCGCAACGGCTCCGAAAAGAACCAGCACCGCGGTCCGGACGTTGGCCACCATCAACTGTTGGAATTGGTTGAGACGGATGGCCAGGCGCGGGTCGGCGTCCCACATCGCGGCATTTTCGCGGTTGTATTGGGCATCCAGGACTTTCATTTCGGCTTGCGCCTGATCGAGGGGGAGACCTCGCCGGATGCGCGCAACGGCGATCACGTAGGCCTCATTGGGAGGGATGCCGCTCTGCTCGAAAACACGGCTGGACCAGACGTCCACGCTTCGGCCGGCGGGAGCGAACTCGAAATCAGCGGGCAAGACGCCGATGACGGTGTGATCGACGGAATCCAGCGTGATGGATTCACCGATGGCGCGGGGGTCCGCGCCGAAGCGGCGCTTCCAGAGCGATTCACTGATCAAGACTACGCGCTGCCCGCCGGCCCGATCGTCTTCCTCGACGAACGTGCGGCCCAGCGCAGGCCGGACGCCCAGAACTTCGAAAAAATTTGAGCCCACGCGCACAGCGGAAAGCTGTTCGGGCTCGCCATGTCCGGTCATATTGAAGTTGTCGCTCATGAAGGGCGCGAGGCCCGAGATGGAGCGGCTGTGTTCGCGCAGGAACTCCGACCGAAGGTAGGAAAACGGCCGCCGGTTGGGGCCGCGAGCGTTGGTCACGATCGCCAGTTCATCCCCATCCTGGTAAGGCAGCGGGCGGAGGAGCAAAGCGTTGGCCACGCTGAAAATGGCGGTGTTCGCTCCAATTCCGAGCGCCAGAGTCAGAACGGCAGTGAGGGTGAAGCCGGGAGTTTTGGTGAGCGTCCGTGCAGCATAGCGGAGATCATCGAGGAGTGCGCCGGTCATTTTGAGATCACCACAAATGATAATACCCGTCGCGTCTGCCCATTTCGACGGGCACGCCGAAGAGTTCGCCGAGGCGCTCAGTAGTGAGCAGATCGGACTTTGTTCCGTCCGCGAAAATGCGGCCGGCTTTGAGCAGGATGACGCGATCGATCTCGGGAATAATATCCGGGAGATGATGCGTGACGATCAATATTCCAATGCCGGATTGCGCCAGTTTCCGGAGCAGCGCGCGAAGTTCCAGAGTAGCGCTGACATCCAGGCTGTTGGAGGGTTCGTCCAACAATAGTGCCAGTGGATGGTGAACCATGGCGCGCGCGATGAGGATGCGGCGGCCCTCACCCGACGACATTTCGGTCATGAAACGATCCGCCAGGTGAGGCACTTCGAGAAGATCGAGAACCTGATGGGATTTTTCAAGCTGGGCAGGCGTGATGTGGTGATATGGCTGAATCCCGATGCTCGAGAAGAAACCCGAGAGCACCACTTCGAGCCCAGTGATATCGCGCGTGCAGGTGCTCATGAGGTCGTTCGAGACGATGCCTAACATCGTCCGAAGTTCGAAAACATTCCAGGTGTCGTGGCCGAGGATAGTGAGGGAGGATTCGGGGCGCGCCAGCGGATAGCATTCCCGGGTAATGGTTTTGATCAGTGTGGATTTGCCGCAACCGTTGGGTCCCAGGATGGCGGCGTGCTCGCCCGCGTGGATGCGGAGGGTGATGTTGTGGAGGACGGTAGTGGCGCCGCGGGTAACGGGGAGGTGGGGGAAATTTAGTGGGGGGGGCGGGGGGCTGGGGACGGGGGACTCGTGGCTGGCTGCTGGGGACTCGGGGCTGGGGGCTGGGGGTGCGTCGCTGGTGGCGGCTGGTTGCGCGCC
>Ga0187847_10002946_pt1 | contig 13340 bp, 8 predicted proteins | sample June2016WEW_4_10_FD_132458 | JGI IMG/M metagenome (GOLD analysis project Ga0187847, IMG submission 132458) | Peatland microbial communities from SPRUCE experiment site at the Marcell Experimental Forest, Minnesota, USA - June2016WEW_4_10 | ecosystem: Environmental > Terrestrial > Soil > Wetlands...
CGAACGGGGCACCGATCTTCAGATATGCCTGCATATCCTCTAGGGCGCGCACGGCGGCGGCCGCGGCCCGACGGGCTTGATCGCGCGCGCGTACCTGCGCCTGCGCCGCCTCCACCTGCTTCTGCGACTGGATCACATCGTTGCCGGCCACTGCGCCGGGCGTTTCGGCGGCCTTGCGGAGCCGATCGTAGGTACTCGCGGCCGCGGCGAGTTGGGCTTCGGCTTGCAACTTTTCGGATTCGGCTGCCTGCACTTTGGACTCGGCTTCGGCGATCTGCGCCGCCAGTTCGGGCGCGCTGAGTTCGGCGAGCAGATCGCCTTGCTTCACGATACTGCCGCGGTCCACCGGGATGCGCTCGACGTAGCCCGGCACCTTGGCGTGCAGCGAGACCGTCAGATACGGCTGGATTTCGGCGGGCAGGTCGACCGTCCGGGAGACTTGTTTAGAGACGACCGGGACCAGGTCGGCGGTTTGCGCGAGCAGCGGCGCGAGTGCCGCGAGCAGAAGCGCCGCGGTGCGAAGGGGGGCAGGACTCCCGTCCTGCGCGGGTCCTCCAGGACCCGCTCTTCGGGACCACGAACAGGCCGGCGTGGACGTCGGCCGCAGGACTGGAGTCCTGCCCCACATGGCGGGAATGAGACGATTAGGTTGCGTCATAATATCGGCTCGTAGGATCCATCGGGTTTAGCGATGGCGAAGTGACCGACGCTTTGCGTTGCAGGATGGCATAGATCGAAGGCAGAATCGTGAGCGTCGCGAAGGTCGAAACCAGCAGTCCGCCGATCACCGCGCGGCCCAGGGGAGCGGCTTGGGCGCCGCCTTCGCCGAATCCGATGGCCATCGGCAGCATACCGAAAATCATGGCGGCGGCGGTCATCAGCACTGCGCGCAGCCGCGTGCTGGCGCCTTCGCGCGTGGCGTCCAGCACCGGCCGTCCGGCATGCCGCGCGTGCTCGGCGAAAGTCACCAGCAGAATCGAGTTAGCCACCGCGATTCCAATGGCCATGATCGCGCCCATGAACGACTGGACATTGAGCGTGGTGCCGGTAGCCAGCAGCATCAGCAGGACTCCACACAGCACCGCGGGCACCGTCAGGACGATGGCCAGCGCCAGGCGCACCGATTGGAAGTTCGCGGAGAGCAACAGAAAAATCACCACGACGGCCAGCAGCAAGCCGATGCGCAAGCCCGAGAGGGTTTGCTCCAGCGGCGGGATCTCGCCACGCAGCCGGACCGAAACACCCCGTGGCGGAGCGCCCGCCGCAGCCAACGCCCGGTTGATCTGGCCGGCCGCCGCGCCCAGCGTGATGCCGTGGATATTCGCCGTCAGGCTGACCACGCGCTGGCCGTTGTACCGGTCGATCTCGCCCGGCATTGTGCCCGTTTTCAGGCTGGCGATATCGTCGAGCAGGGGCTTCGGATTGCCCGCCATCATCACCGGGATGCCTCCGACTTGTTCCACGCTTTGCATTTGGTTTTGCGGCAGTTCCACCTGAATTTGAAAAGCGTTGCCGGTATTCGGATCGCGCCAGTAGTTGGGATCGGTAAAGCGGGAAGAGGAGGTCGCCGGCACCACCGAGTGCACCACATCCGCCATGGTCAGGCCAAACTGGCCGGAGCGTTCGCGGTCGATATTGATATCCAATGTCGGATAGTTGTTCTCCTGCGCGAATTGCAGGTCGCGCAGGAAGCCCAGCTTCGCCAACTGCGCCTGCACTTTCTGCGCGTAGGCGTAGTCGTTCTGCAGACTGACGCCCTGCACCGCGATTTCGATGGGGGTCGGTGAACCGAAGCTCATCACCTGCGTGACGATATCGGCCGCCTCGAAAGAGACTTGCGTTCCGGGCAACTCGCGCCGCAACGCCGCGCGCAGCCGTTCGCGCAGACCTTCCCCGCGCGGGGCGTCGGATTTTAGAGCCACCTGGATGATGGCCTCCTGCGGTCCGCTGGTGAAGAGGTGAATCAGGTCGACAGGGTAGCTGGAAGGGATCAGGCCCACGAAGTCGCTGCTGATCCGGACGTTGTTCCGGCCGGCTTCGTTTTGGATCGCGTCGAGCGCGTGCATGACGATGCGTTCCGTCTCTTCAATGCGGGTGCCGGCGGGAGCGCGCAACCGGATGCGCAACAGGGGGGCGTTGGCGTCCGGAAACAGTTCCGTCCCCATGCGCGGCAGGACCAGATACAAGAGCGCCATCGCGGTGACCAGATACACGATCGCCAACGGCCAGCGGAACCGTAGAACGCCGTTCAGATAACGTTCGTAAAGACCGCGGAGGCGTCCGAAGAGGCCTTCGCGTTCCTCGCCACGATGCGCCTCCCGCATCAGCCAGGTCGAAAACACCGGGACCAGGGTGCTCGATAGCAGGTACGACGCGATCATCGAGAAGGCCACCGCCAGCGACAGCGGCACGAAAAGCTGGCGGCCTACGCCGACCATGAAGAACGATGGAACGAAGACCGCCAGAATGCAGAACATGGAGAGCAGACGCGCCATCGCCGTCCGGCTGCAAGCCTGCACCACCGCGCGCGCCCGCGAAACGCCGGGCAGCATCTGGCTGTGAATATTCTCGATTTCGACGGTGGCTTCGTCCACTAGGACCCCAACCGCCAGCGCCAGGCCGCCCAGCGTCATGATGTTGATGGTCTGGCCGGCCGCCCACAGAAATATCACGGCGGACAGCAGAGCGAACGGGATGTTCAGGACGACAATCAGCGCACTGCGCCAGTCGCGCAGGAAGATCAGCACCATCAGGCCGGTGAGCGCCGCGCCCAGCAGCCCTTCGATTACCAGGCCGCGCAGCGAGTTGGTAACGTATGGCGACTGGTCGAATTCGAGGCGCACATCCACGTCTTCCGGGACCGCTTTCTTGAACTCGGGAATAGCCGCTTTGACGGCGCCGATCACGGCCAGCGTGGAAGCGTCGGCGCGCTTGGTGACGGGGATGTAAACGGTGCGCTTCCCGTTCACGTGGGCGTAGGCGGTGACCAGGTCGGTGCCGTTGTCTATAGTGCCGATATCGCGCAGGTAGACGGTAGCGCCCGCCACCGGACGGATGGGCGTGCCGAGCAGTTCCGCTAGATTCGCGCCCAGCGCCGAGTTGGTGCGCGCAATGCGCTCGATCTTGCCCGTGAACATGTTGCCGGATGGCATCACCACGCTGGATCGGCTGACGGCGGCGATGGCTTCTTCGGGCGAGATGCGGTACTGCCGCAGCTTGGCCGGATCGAGCATCACCACGATGGTGCGTTGATTCCCACCGAAGGGCGGCGGCGCGGAAACGCCGGGCAAGGTCGCAAAGAGGGGCCGCACGCGGTTGAGCGCGTAGTCCTGCATCTCGCCCTGCGAATGCGCCGCGCTGCTGAAAACCAACAGGCCGACGGCCACGCTGCCGGCGTCGAAGCGGGTGATGAAGGGCGGCACCGTCCCCGGCGGCATGAAGGCGCGCGCGCGGTTCACGTAACCGACAGTCTCCGACATGGCCTGGCTCATGTTGGTGTCCGCATGGAACACCAGCTTCATGAGGGCCGCGCCTTGGATGCTCTTGCTTTCCACGTGGTCGATGCCGGTGATGTAAAGGAAGTGATACTCGTAGTAGTAAGTCAGGTACCCTTCCATCTGGGCCGGGTCCATGCCGCCGTAAGGCTGCGCGACATAGATGGCCGGATCGCCGACTTGCGGGAAGATGTCCACGGGCATGCGCTGGACGGCGAGAATGGCGCACAGCGCGATCGCGATTAGCGCAACCACAACAGTGAGCGGCCGGCGCAGCGCGGCTAAAACGAGTCTCATATGAAGTGGGGCAGACCTCCAGGTCTGCGCGTGGCCTCAAGGCCGCGCTCTACGTTCGACCGAAGAGGCCGGCGTGGACGCCGGCCGCAGGACTGGAGTCCCGCCCCACAAGGCATCATGGCCCCACCTCCGCCACGAATGGCCGGATGTCTCCCGCGGCCGTCGCCAGCGCCAGCAGCCCGCGCCAGACGCCCAGCCGGGCCAGCGCATCGTCGATTTCGGCTTGCGTGAGCAGGCGCTGGGCTTCCGCCACGGCGTCGATGTTGCCCAGTCCCGATTTATAGCGGGCCGTGGCTTGGTCGCTGGCTGCGCGCGCCGCCGATACCTGCACCGGCGTATTGCCTGCGATCCGGCGGGCGCCCTGCACCGTGGCCACCGCGATGTTCCACTGCGCGCGCAGATCCGTCGCGATCTGCTGCGACCGGGCGGTTTGCGCGCGGACCTCCGCCGATTGCACGGCCTCCCGCGCCTGGATGGCCGGCCGGTCCGCCACGGGAAAACTTACGCTGAAGCCCAATGCATAGTTCTGCACGCTGGGTGCGAGACCGTTCAATCCTCCCAACAGCCGGCCATCGGCTTCCGCGCCGGTGCCGCGCGCGTATGCCGCGCCCTGCAGGTAGAACCGCGGGAAGTATGACCGCTCCAGCGCGCGAAGCTGGGCCTGCGCTTGTTCGACGACGGCGCTTTGCTCGCGCGCCATGGGATGCGCGGCTGTATCCAGCGGCGCGGGGCTGTGTTCCTGCGGCAACTCGACCAATCCTGGCGCGGAAATGGCGATGCGCGCCGGCTCGATGCCGACGAACTGCGCCACCGTCGCGCGCGCCACTTCGGTGGCTTGCTCGGTCTGAATCCATTGCGTCCGCGCCGCGGCCAACTCGGCTTCCGCTCGTGAGGCGTCCGCACCTGGCCGCAACTCGGCGTTCACCAGCGCTTGGATGATGCGCAGGATCGTTTCGCCGCGGCCGACTCCCGCCTGCGCGGCGCGCACCGTCTCCTGCGTGGCGGCCAATGTGAGATAGGCGTCCGCGGCAGCCACTGCGATGTCGAACTCGGTGCGCTTCAACGCCGCCTCGGATTGGGCGCGGGCCGCCGCGGCGCTGGCCACATTCGCGCGCCGCAAGCCGAAATCGAAAGGCTCCCAGGTGACCAGGCCGCCCACCGCGCTGCCCCAGGCTGTTCCGAAGTTATTCGAGCCAATCACCGGGCCGGACATGGATGGAATCACGCCCTGCGTCGGCAACAGCAGCCCGAACACATTGTTTCTGGTGGCGCGATTGACTTGCGCCACCGCATCCACGCGCGGCAAATAAGCGGTGCGCGCCAGCCGGATGCCAGCCGCCGCGGCATTCATCCGCTCCTGGGAGACGCGCACCGCGGGATAGTTGTGCAGCGCGCCTGCGACGGCCTGCGCGAGGGTCAACTGCGCCGCCAGTGGCGCGCGCGCCGCGCAGACGAATGCCAGGATGCGTACTGTGGCGGGAAGTTTCATTTGCCTTCGATCAGTTCCCCGAACAATTCGCGCACCTTGCTTTTGGCTGCCCGCAGCGCTTTCCGGCCCAACGGCGTGGCGCGATACACCTTGCGCAGCGACTTGCCGTTGCGTTTCTCCGTCGAGTGCAGGTAACCCTTCTTCTCCAGGCCGTGCAGCAATGGATAAAGGGTGCCGGGGCTGATGCGATAGCCGTGGCGCGCCAGTTCCTCCACCATGCCCAGCCCGAAGACCGGCTCCTCGGCCGCGTGGTGCAAGACGTGCAGGCGGATCAGCCCGGAATATAAATCCCGGTCCCGCGAATACTCGGAGTTCGTTTTCGTCAATCGATTATGAACTGCCAGTATAAAGAGAGCGCCGCAAGTTGTCAACGGATAGAAGCCACACCTGTAACGGATTGCATAAAATACCGGCAGTCTGGGTTCACCGGGCAGGCGTGGCATACCGGTCCGTTCCTCAGGCACAGCCGCTGGCCATGCTGCCGCAACAGCAGGTGCGCCTTCGTCAGCAGTTTGCAATCCGCCGGCAGTTCCTCAAGCGTGACTTCACGAACCGATTTGTACGTCGCGGAATAGCTCTTCCGCTCCTCTCCAAAACCCAGGCGTACCAGCACACGCAAGCCGTTGGATTCGAGCGCCAGCACGGCCAGCGCGCCCGAATGCATTAGAATCTTCTCCGCGCCTGGTTCGCCGGTCATGGGGAACTGCATCAGCAGCTTCTTGGCCTTTTGCGGAGGCAGTTTCAGCACGCCGGCCAGATCGCCGCCGAATTGGTCCATGGTGAGCCGCGACGCCGTCCGCAGACGTTCGGCGCGCTCTTCCGCGGCAATCGATCCGCCCATCCGGGTGATGCCGCAAAGCAACTTCCGCGGTGCGGCGAGGATCTCTTTCGGCGTCAAACCGACCTGCGTCCGCAGCGCATCGAAGGCCACGCCGCGGCGCGTGTCGTCCGCCAGGTACGCCACGATCTCCCAAAGAATCATTTCGAACGGGCCGGCAAACGGTGGCGGCGCGGGGCTGCCATAGTGCCGTTCGATGCCGCCGAGAAGCCGGCCCAGCCGCGTATCCGGCCATTTGCTCAGCGCCATAGGAGCATGTTAGTTCCTTTCGCGTCCAGGCCGCATTCCAGCTATCAGGGTGCGATAATACTCTATATGAACCCCGCACGAAGCATCGCCCTATTGAACCAGTCGGTGGCCGACGAACTGCTGGCCGTTCACCAATACATGTACTTCCACATGCATCTCGACGATCTGGGTTTTGTCCCGCTGGCCACGCTGTTCAAGCGGACCGCCATCACCGAGATGGTCCACGTGGAAGCGCTCGCCGAACGCATCCTGTTCCTGAAAGGCGACGTGGAGATGGCGCCGGCCGCGCCGGTCGAGAAGATTACCGATCCCGCCGCCATGCTGGCCAAGGCCCGCCAGATGGAGGAATCGAGCGCGAACGCTTACAACCAGGCCGCGCTGCAATGCGGCGCGGGCGCGGATGCCGCCTCCAAGCAGATCTTCGAGCGGCTGATTGGGGACGAAGAAGGCCACTTCGCCCAATTCGACCGGCAGTTGGAAAACATCCAGCGTTTCGGCCCGAGCTACTTGGCGCTGCAGTCCTTTGAGAAAGCGCCGGCCATCGCGGCGGCTGCCCATTAGCGGCGCCGGTACTCCAGAATCTCTCCCGCGCCGGACTGCAGCACGGCGGCCTTGTCATAAGCCCGCTCCAACAAGTTCGACAACTGATCGCGCTCGCCCTGCGTGCTGTATGGGCTCATCACCGCGACCACCCGCGCGGCGTCCGGAGGCTCCGCGCAAATCCTATGCTCCAGCCCGGGCCGTAGGAACGCGTAGTACGAAAGGTGGTTCGGCGGCGCCACCGCCACGCAATCATCGGCCGAGAGAGGCGCGGCCAGCACCTTGGCCTGCGCTCCGAAGCCGTCCTTCGGAACGGTCGCCTGGCGGTAGTCGCTCAGCGCCGCCGCCGTAAGGAATGCCAGCAGCGACACATAGCCTGTCCACCGGCGCCCTCGCTGGCAAAGCCATTCAAAACCGCCCGCCGCGCACACGGCCAACACGGGCGCCGCAAACAAGAACTGCCGCGCCGCGAAAAAATAATTCACCAGCGCGTCTACTAAGATCGGCCCCGCGAGCGCGGCCAGCGCCACGCACGCCAGAAACCGGCGGTTGGGCAGTTTCGCCAACCCCAGCGCCGCCCCAAACAACAACGTTGCGCTGCAAACATATCCTCCCCCGCTCAACTCGTGCAGCAATACCAGCGGAGTGACCTGCCGCCATGAGAAGAAATACAACGCCATCGACCCAGACGCCTCGAGTGCCTGGCGTTGCAGCCAGTACCACGGAACGAACGAAAGAACCCCGATCGCCACCGCGCCCAACACCAGCCGCTTGGTCTGCGGATTTGCATCCCGCTCGCCGATTAGCCAGAGTAGCCCGCCGAATACCGGCAGGATCGTCAATGGCTGCGAGTACAATCCCAATGCCACCGACGCCCCGTAGAGCGCCGCCGCGCCCACGGTGCCGCGCTCGCGCAAGCGCAGCAAAAGCAGCAGCGACGCCAACGCGCACAGCAGACCTTGCGAGTATCCACGCGCCTCCAGCGCGTAGCGAAACTGCAAGGGCAGAGCGAGAAACAAAGCCGTCGCCCAAGCCGGCGAGCGGATCCCGAACCTTCCGCAAAGAGCCGCGAAGACCCCCGCGCCCGCGATACTGCTCAGAGCCGCCGGAATGCGCACTACAAAAGGCGATGTGCCGCACAAATCGACGATGGCCCGCTGCGCCAGGTAGGGCAGTGGCGAAGCGCCCGGGTTCAGTTGCACCCACCGCAGCAGCGCCGCCACGCTCTCGCGCCCGAGCACGAGCTGCTGCAACTCATCAAGCCACAGCGGCACGATTCCCAATACCGCGAAGACCAGCGCCGCATACCCCGCGATCACCACCAGCACCGCGTTCGGCCGCGCCTCGGACATATGCGGCTATCTCTGGTTGGACTTCAGGATCTTCTTGCGCAGCCGGATCGACGTGGGCGTCACTTCCACGAATTCGTCGTCGCGGATGAACTCGATGGACTGCTCCAGGTTCAGTATCCGCGGCGGCACCAGCCGGATGGCTTCATCCGCCGTGGACGCGCGCATGTTGGTCAGCTTCTTTTCCTTCACGATGTTCACGTCCAGGTCGGCCGTGCGCGCGTTCTCGCCCACGATCATGCCTTCGTAAACTTCGGTTCCCGGGCTGACGAAGATCTCGCCGCGCTCCTGCAGATTGAAGATGGCGTTACCAGTGGCCTTGCCGGGGCGGTCGGCCACCAGCGAGCCGGTGGGGCGCGAAGGGATGTCGCCCTGCCACTCGATGTACCCGTGGAACAGCGAGTTCATGATGGCAGTGCCGCGTGTATCGGTCAGAATTTCGCCGCGCAACCCGATCAGGCCGCGCGAGGGCACGTGAAACTCGAGCCGCACCCGGCCGGAGCCGTGGTTGATCATCTTGTTCATCTTGCCTTTGCGCGCGCCAAGCTTTTCGATGACCACCCCAATAAACGCCTCCGGGCAGTCGATCACCAGCAGTTCCACCGGTTCATGCGTTTTGCCGTTAATGGTGCGTGTCAGGATCTCCGGCTTGCCCACCATCAGCTCATAGCTTTCGCGGCGCATCATTTCGATCAGGATGGCCAATTGCAACTCACCGCGCCCCATCACCTTGAACGTATCGTGGCCCAGTTCCTCCACGCGGATGGAAACGTTGGTGAGCAGTTCTTTGTCGAGCCGTTCGCGCAAATTGCGCGAGGTCACGTAGTTGCCCTCGCGTCCCACAAACGGCGACGTGTTGATGGTGAACGTCATGGCGATGGTGGGCTCGTCGATCTGCACCAGGGGCAGCGGCCGGGGGGTCTCGGCGCTGGTCACGGTTTCGCCGATGGTGATGCCTTCGACGCCGGCGATCGCCAAAAGGTCGCCGGGGCGGCCGATGGTTTCGTCCACCCGCTTCAAGCCTTCAAACGAGTAGAGCTTCGTGATGCGGGTATTGTGCTGGGAGCCGTCCAGCTTGCAAATCGCTACCGTATCGCCGAAATTCAGCGTGCCCTGGAAGACACGGCCAATGGCCAGCCGCCCCAGGTAGTCGCTGTAATCCAGGTTCGCCACCAGCATCTGCAGCACCTCGCCGGGATCTCCGGCCGGTCCCGGAATGTGTTTCAGAATGGCGTCGAACAGCGGCTTCAGGTTGCTCGAATCGTCTTCCATGGAAGTCTTGGCCACGCCGGTCTTGGCCACCGTGTATAGCACTGGAAAATCGAGTTGGTCCTCGGTGGCGTCCAGATCGATGAACAGATCGTAAATCTCGTTCAACACCTCGGGCACGCGCGCATCCGGCCGGTCGATTTTGTTGATCACCACGATGGGGGGCAGCTTGGCTTCGAGCGCTTTCGACAGCACATAGCGCGTCTGCGGCAGCGGCCCTTCGCTGGCGTCCACCAGCAGCATGACGCCGTCCACAATCTTCAGCGCGCGTTCCACCTCGCCGCCGAAATCGCTGTGGCCGGGCGTATCCACGATGTTGATCTTCACGCCCTGATAGACGATGCCGGTAATCTTAGCCAGGATGGTGATGCCGCGCTCGCGCTCGAGGGCGTTGGAATCCATCACGCGCTCGACGTGTACTTCGTTCTCGCGGAAGATTCCGCTCTGGTTCAGCATGGCGTCCACCAGCGTGGTCTTGCCATGATCCACGTGGGCGATGATGGCGATGTTGCGAATCGGATGAGTACCGTTGTTCATGGGGTGCGTTTCAAGCCGGCGTAAGGGCGAGGGGTTCTCTTATATGGTAGCGGAATGCCGCTTAACGGTGGGCGGACCTGCAGGACCCGCTCTTGGCTTGCGCCGTCTTGCCGGCACTACAAATTGAAAACAGAGCGGGCGTTGACGTAAAGGAACTTGTTTTCGATCTCTCCCGGCAGGCCCAATCCGCGGGCTTGTTGCATGCACTTATCGAGCGGTAACTGCGGAAAATTCGTTCCGAAAAGCACTTTGTCCTGGCCATCAGTGCGCAGATATTGCAAAAGCTGTGGCGGATAATAGCGCGGCAGATACGCCGAGGTATCGATATAGACGTTGGCGTGCTTCCAGGCTACACCGATCGTCTCATCGGTCGTCGGGTGGCCGATGTGGGTGGCCGATGTGGGCGGCCGGTTTCCGATGGCATCACGGACCGGTGTGGCCAACTTGTGTACAGAAAGGGATGTCCAGTTCGATGCATTTTACGTAGAGCGGATAGTAAAGCTTGTCGCTCGGCGGCCACTTCCACAGCCACGCACCACGCGCAGCGCTTTGAACCCGAGTTGCCGGACGCGCGGCCTAGTGTCCTGGAGGGTGGGCAATTATGCCCGCAGCCGGCTTTCAGACGGCTGGCCGGACGTTGGCCATTTGGTGGGGCAGGCTCGCAGCCTGCGGCGGCCTCGTAGGCCGCCTGCCTCGAAGCTCTGCCTGGCTTCTTGCAGGGCCGTGTGGCATGGGCCGGTGCCAGGCGAGCTTCGCTCGCCTGTGGAGATTGGCCTTTTGCCCGGCTTGGTGGCATAGGCTTCAGCCTGTGGAGGGCGGGCAATTCTAACCACAGCCGGCTTTCAGCCAGTTAAGGCGAGCTTCGCTCGCCTGTGTCGGCAGGAGTGCCGACACGGCACGCACGAGTGCGTGCGCCACGCGGGCTACCTGACTCAAAATGGCCAACATCGCGCGGCGCGCGAAGCCTGTCTTGGAGCCGGCTGGACCCGCTGGAAAGCTCCGCCCCTAACCTAACCGGGCCACCCCCATCGCAGATCTTGATATTGTCAATATTAGGCGGGACAGGACACTAGTTCGCGCACGGCGGCCATGGGATTGGCTAGATCCACAGCCGCGACACCAGCGGACCGGTTGGGGAAAGCCGCGACGTGGGCGGCGACCTCGTCGTTCGTAATCAGCCAGCGGCCTGGCCGGCACTCGGCGGAGCGCATGAGCCGTTGGATGCCGGCGGTGTACGTTTCCAACTGCCCTGCTGGCAGAGCCCCGCGGGAGTGAGCTTCAGTGGCCTTTTGACTCTTCCAGCCTGTTGAGCCGAGCTCGCAGATCCGCAATCTCGCGATCCTTGGTTTCCAGCGCGGCGTCCACCTTCTCCGCCCAGTCATCTATGCGGCCGCTCCAGCGCCGCCCGGTTTGCCATAACGCGGCGTGGCGGTCCAGGCGTGTGGCCTGTGTGTCGAATCGCGTGGTCACCTGCGCGAAGCCATCGCGCATTTCGCGCGTGAGGTTTTGAATCTCTCGCTCCAGGCTTTCCTTGACGTCGATGATCAGGCGCACCAATTGGTCTTCGGGCACTGCCATATGACAAGTGTTACACAGTTTTGAGCCTGCTTGCCTACCAGAAAATGCTTACCAATCCCCGAGCGATTCCAGATACGCCGCCGACCCATCCCGCAGCCAGCCGTCGAGCTGCGCCGGCTCCTTCAGTTGTTGCCCGCGATTGCGGGGGACAGCCACAAACCGGCAGTCCAGTTCCGGCAGCGCGGTCATGTCGCCCCACAGCTTTTCGAATTGCGCGACCGGGAAGATATCTTCCTGGCCCTTGCCCCAGCGCTTCTTCACATCCTTCAGCGTGATGTAGGAGGGCATGCGGGCGGCGAGAGTGCGGACCGCGCCGGCTACCTTCTCCGGATTCGCAAGATCCGCGCGCGTCAATGAGAAAGCCGGCAGCAGCCGATCTAAGTCGATCCAGTAAGTGGCCGAGTTGTAGTAAGAAAGCTGGAATTCGATGCGCTCGTCGGGCAGCGCCAAGCCCTCTACCAGGCGCACGCGGCCATCCACGCGCGCCAATCCGCCGCCGCGGTCGTCGAGCTGGCGGGCGATCACTTCGGTGGTGAGCGCCGCGCCGGACTCAATGTGCAGCCCGAGAAGATCGGGGGCGAGATCCGCGCCCAGCGTGTCGATATTGTGCAGCATGAGATACCGCAGGCGCGGGCGCTCGGCCAGTAATTGCGCCAGAACGCCGTTGCTGAGCAGGTTCGGCAGTTCGTACCAGTGGCCCACGGGATGCAGGCACTGCATGGGCAGGTTATCGGTATAATTGCCGGCCTCGCCGGCCTGCCGCGCCCAGGCGATCAGGCTGGCGTGCAGGCTCTCGCGCACCTTTTGTGCCTGCTCGTCGAGCAACTGCTGCGGCATCTCCTCCCAGGCGAAGTGCAGGTCGCGGACCATAGGGACGAGGCGCTGGCCGATGTGGCGCCCCGGTGAGAGCAGCAGCGGGCCGGGATAGAGCGGACCGCTCCCTGACGGTCGCGGCTCAGTTGGTCGCGGCTCGGTCAGCCAACTGGCAATGGCATCGTGCGTGAGATAGCTGGTGGTGATCGCGTGCGGCAGCGGCATACCAACCATCCGGCTGGTGCGGCGGCTTTTCGCCAAGTGCGCTTCAATGAAATTGCGGTGGCGGCCGGCGATCTTCGCGAACGGATACAGCGCCTTCACCACGCCAGCGCCCTTGGTCCAGCGGCTGCCTGCGCCGCCCGCCAGCGTGACCACCGCCGCCATGCCATCGGCCAGCGCCTGCATGCCGGCTTCGCGATAGCGCGCGGGCAATGGCGCGGTGGCATCCATCATGTCGCCGGCCGCGACATCTTCGATACGGCTGGTGGCGGGCAGCCGGTTCTGCGCCAGGCCGATGCGGCCGCTGCGCAGATCGGCCTGAATCTGTTCGTGATGCACGCGATCGAATCCGTGGCGATCGAGCAGCGACGCGAGACTTTGGGACGCACCGGCGCCGTCGTGCACGGCGCGCGGCAGCATGTGGTCGAACAGGTTCTGCACCATGCCGGACAACTCCGGCGCGGTGCGGCAAGCGGCGGCGAAACGATCCAGCTCGGCGCGGCGCGCGGCCGGAAGCAGGCGCGTCTCGGTGCGCAGCAGCGCGGGCACCGCGAGCGTGTAATAGCCGGGGGGCATCAGCGCGGCGGGTCCGCTCGCCAGTTCCGCGTGGGTGCCGCGTTCGTTGATGGCGAAGTCGTAGATCACCGGCTCCATGGCGAACGGCA